>Ga0302196_10000016_pt1 | contig 170205 bp, 128 predicted proteins | sample II_Bog_N1_3_FD_198794 | JGI IMG/M metagenome (GOLD analysis project Ga0302196, IMG submission 198794) | Peat permafrost microbial communities from Stordalen Mire near Abisko, Sweden - II_Bog_N1_3 | ecosystem: Environmental > Terrestrial > Soil > Wetlands > Peat | place: Sweden: Abisko... | reverse complement strand
GCTGCCGACTCTGCTTCAATCTCTGCCCCTCCTTCGACGTGATGTTCAAGCGGATCGACGCGCTCGATCCGCACGCCGATGAAGCGTCGGGCAAGCACCTCGATGCGTCGCAGGCGCAGGGGATGATCGAGGAGCACGAGGCGGCAAAGCTCCTCGCGCACGTCGAGGTCTCGACCGACAACCCGGTCAAGCTGCTCACCCGCGCGGACACCGACCGCATCGTCGGCCTCTGCTACGAGTGCAAGCTCTGCTACCCGAAGTGCCCGTACGTGCCGCCGCACGAGTTCGCGGTCGACTTCCCCAAGCTGATGCTGCGCTACAAGGCGATCGACGCGCAGGAGAAGGGCCTGGGCTTCCGCGAACGGTTCCTCGGCGCGACCGACTTGAACGGCGCGCTGATGACGAAGATCGCGCCGGTGGCGAACGCGATGGCGCACAACGCGTTCAACCGGATGCTGATGGAGAAGACCCTCGGCATCGCGAAGGATCGGCAGCTGCCCGACTACGCCGACCAGAGCTTCGAGACCTGGTGGTCGCGGCGCGCGCCGGTGGAGGCGCCGCTGCGCACCGACGAGAAAGAGACGCCCAAGGCGGCGCTCTTTCCGACTTGCTTCGGCAACTACAACGATCCCGAGATCCCCAAGGCGGCAGTGGAGGTGCTCGAGCACGCCGGCTGCGACCTGACCTGCCCGGAGAGCGTCTGCTGCGGCATGCCGAAGATGGACGCGGGCGACATCGAGGGGGCGCGCGCGCTGGCCCGGCGCAACGCGGAGGTGCTGCTGCCGTCGGTGCGCGAGGGGCGCAAGCTGCTCTCGCCCGGTCCGTCGTGCACGCTGATGCTCAAGCAGGAGTACCCGGAGCTGCTCGGCGCCGAGGGCAAGGAGCTCGCCGACGCCACGGTGGATCTCTCCGACTACCTGCTCCAGCTCGGGCGGCAGAAGATCCTGCCCAAGCCGGCAGCGCCCATCGGCAAGGTCGCCTTCCACGTCGCCTGCCACAACCGGGTGCAGAACTTCGGCTACCGCGGGCGCGACCTGCTCAAGTGGGCGGGCGGCGACGTCACGCTGGTCGACAAGTGCTGCGGCATGGACGGCACCTGGGGAATGAAGGCCGAGTATTTCGAGGAGTCGCTCAAGGTGGCCGAGGGCGCGGCCCGCAAGGTCGAAGCGGCGGAGCCCGATGTGGTCGCGGCCGACTGCCCGCTGGCGGGCTTGCAGCTCAAGCAGAAGACCGGGCGCACCTCGTTCCATCCGGTCAAGGTGCTGCGGGCCGCCTACCGGGGAGAGCCGCTGCGCTCGCCGCAGGTGGGGCCCAGCGACGCGAAGAAGAAGCCGGCGAAGTAGAGACGAAGCAAGACGAGATCGTTGGCACCGCAATCATTGGCACCGCATCTAATTGAACGAAAAGGAGCGCCCCATGGAAGCGTTGACCCAGCGAGACCTCTGGCCCCTGCCCGTCTACGAAGGCGTGCGCGACCAGTTCCGCCGCGAGGTGATCGCGGCGAAGAACGAGCGGCGCATCACGGTGGGCCCGTTCATGACGTTCGTGTTCGAGAACCGGCTGACCGTGAAGTTCCAGGTGCAGGAGATCCTCCGCGCCGAGAAGATCGAAGCGCCCGAGGCGGTGCAGGAGGAGCTGGCCGGCTTCAATGAGATGCTGCCGTCGAAGGGCGAACTCTCGGCGACGCTGCTGGTCGAGCTGGTCGGGCCGGAGAACGAGGTGGCGGCGAAGCTCATGCAGCTGACCGGGATGGGCAAGCACGTCTTCTTCGAGCTGGGCGGCAAGCGCTGGCAGGCCCGCTTCGACGGCGATCGCGACGACGGCCGTCGGCTCGCGGCGGTGCAGTACGTGCGCTTCCCCGTCGGGGAGAACGCGGCGCAGAAGCTCAGCGACCTCTCGATGCCAGCGTCGCTCATCATCGACCATCCGAACTACCGCCACACGCTGGTGCTCAACGAGGGGCAGCGCCGCTCGCTGGCGCGCGACCTGACCTAGCGGCGCGCGGCGCTGCGAAAGGCAGCGGGCCGCGCTATGATCGGACGATGTCGATGAGCAAAGCGCGCGAACAGCGAAAGTCGAAGGCGCCTCGCGCGGCCGCGCGCACGAACGCGCCGCGCACCGCCCCGGCTCATCTGGAAGGCGAGCACAGCTCGCACGCGCACGTCTCGCAAGAGGCGTTCATCGCCCACTGCCGCGCGCACGGCCTCTCGGTCACGCAGCAGCGGCTCGCCATCTTCGAGGCGCTCGCCGCCTCGCGCGCGCACCCGAGCGCCGAGCAGCTGCACGCGCTGGTGCAGAGGCGCAATCCTTCGCTCTCGCTGGCGACCATCTACAAGAACCTGGAGGCGCTGCGCGCCATCGGCGCGGTGAGCGACGTGAATCCGCTCCACGCGCAAGGGCGCTACGAGGCGTCGCTGCCCGGCACCGGCGCGGGCTCGCCGCACCATCACCTGGTGTGCACGCGCTGCCACGCGGTCTGCGACCTGCCGCTCTCGGCGCTGCCGCGTCCGGCGCTGCGCGAAGAGGACGCGCGCGGGTTCGAGATCCGCACCGTGCGCGTGCAGGTGGAAGGGCTCTGCCCCGACTGCCGCAGCGCTGCCTGATCGCCTTCAACAGGGGCGCTCCCGGGCCCCGCTTTTGCGCGCAATTCGTCCGCGAGTTTCTTCACGCGCTGCATTACTATGCGCGCCCCGATGAACACCGCCTCCGACGCGACCACCTCGAGCAGCGCCCAGTCCCACTTCCACGGCGCGCACACCGCCACGCCGCGCCCGCGCACCGCGCTGGAGCCAGGCATCCCCGGCTTCACCTACGCCGACCTGCACGACCCGCTGCGGTTGCCCGCGCTGACCGCGGTCTTCGACGACGAGCTGGCCGCCGCCGACGCGCCGCTCTTCGCGCGCTACGCCGCGCACCGCAGCGGCAGCGCGCGCCTCAGCGGCCCCGAAGAGAGCGAGATGCTCATCCAGCTCTCCGCGCACGTCTCGCGCTTCGTCGGCAAGCTGTTCGGCGTCTCCGAGCAGCTGCAGGCCTTGCGGGACGCGGCCGGGCGCGATGCGCCCATCTTCCGCGTCAAGCGCGACTTCGTGCAGCGGCGCGTGTTCAAGAAGGGTGCGCCGAACCGCCCCACCGAGAGCGACTTCCCCGCGCTGCAGGCGCAGGTCTCGGTGCTGCTCAAGGCGGCAGCTCTCCTCGACGACCGCGCGCGCGACGCCGCGCAGGACGAGGAGCTGCTGCTCTCGCTGGTGATCGACACGCTGCTCGAAGGCGAGCGGGCGATGGCGATCCGCCTCGACGCGAAGAAGCCGGGCTCGCTCGACGCGCACGCATCTGGCCGCTTCCGATCTCTCGCGGCCGCGCTGGGAGCGGCTCTGCGCGATTCGAACGGCCCTGCCATCACCGCGGTGCGCGACGCGTTTCCGCTGCTGCTCGCCGAGTCGCCGCGCAACGCCGAGCCGCAGGCCGACGAGCTTTCGCTCTCGCGCGCCCTGCTCGACCTGTTCGATCGCTTCCTCTTCGCGCTCACGCTCCACCACGACGGGCACGCGCGCGCGCACAGCTGGCAGCTCTTGCGGCTCCCGCACACGCTCGACTTCGCGCACCTGGTCCCGCTCGGCCGCAAGCTGTCGCACGGCGCGGAGCTGCTCGACGGCCTGCCCGAGCACCAGCGCCGCCGCGACGGCTTCAAGCTCACCGATCTGCGCGGCGACGCGCGCCAGGTCCGCTCGGAGATCGACTACTGCATCTACTGCCACGAGCGCGAGAAGGACTCGTGCAGCTCCGGCTTCAAGGAGAAGCTCGAGGACAACCCGAAGGCGCCCGCCACCGGCCGCCGCGTCGATCCGCGCGCGCCGTTCAAGAAGAACCCGCTGGGGATTCCGCTGACCGGCTGCCCGCTCGAGGAGCGCATCGGCGAGATGCACCGCGCCGGCGGCGAGGGCGATTCGCTCGGCGCACTCGCGCTGGTCTGCATCGACAACCCGATGCTGCCCGGCACCGGCCACCGCATCTGCAACGACTGCATGAAGGCGTGCGTCTACCAGAAGCAGGAGCCGGTCAACATCCCGCTCATCGAGACGCGGATGCTCTCGGACGTGCTGCGGCTGCGCTGGGGCTTCGAGATCTGGAGCTTGCTCACTCGCTGGAACCCGCTCTCGCTCGGCGCCGAGGAGAACACGCGGCAGTCGGCGCGGCCCTACAACGGCCGCAACGCGCTGGTGGTCGGGATGGGCCCCGCCGGCTACACGCTCGCGCACCACCTCGCGAACCAGGGCTTCGGCGTGGTCGGCATCGACGGCCTGAAGATCGAGCCGATCCCCGCCGAGCTGCTCGGCCGCGCGCCGGGCCAGACCGCGCCGCTGCCGATCGAGTGGGTGCACGAGCAGTTTGGCGCTCCGCTCGACGAGCGCGTCACCTCCGGGTTCGGCGGCGTCAGCGAGTACGGAATCACCGTGCGCTGGGACAAGAGCTTCCTCGACATCCTCCACCTGAACCTCGCCCGCCGCGCCAACGTGCGCGTCTACGGCGGCATCCGCTTCGGCGGCACGGTGGACATCGACGACGCATGGAAGCTCGGCTTCGATCACATCGCGCTCGCCGCCGGCGCGGGCAAGCCGACGATCATCCCGCTGAAGAACAACCTCATCCGCGGCATCCGCAAGGCGAGCGACTTCCTGATGGCGCTGCAGCTGACCGGCGCGTTCAAGGAGCGCGCGCTCGCCAACCTGCAGGTGCGCCTGCCCGCGGTGGTCATCGGCGGCGGGCTGACTGGCATCGACACCGCCACCGAGATGGCCGCGTACTACCCGGTGCAGGTGGAGAAGATCCTCGCGCGCCACCTCGAGCTTACGCGCGAGCTGGGCGAATCGAAGATCTTCTCGCTGCTCGACGCCGAAGAGCGCGAGATCTACGCCGAGCTGCTCACGCACGGTCGCGCGGTGGCCGAGGAGCGCAGCCGCGCGCGGCTCGCCGGCGAATTACCGAAATTATCGAAATTGGTAAACGACTGGGGCGGCGTCACCCTCGCCTACCGCAAGGGCCTCACCGATTCGCCCGCCTACCGGCTGAACCACGAAGAGGTGACCAAGGCGCTCGAGGAGGGCATCCACTTTGCGGAGGGCCTGAGCCCGCTCGAGGCGGTGCCCGACGCGTTCGGCGCGGTCTCGTCGCTCAAGTTCGCCAGGCAGAAGATCGTCGACGGCAAGTGGCGCGACTCGGGCGAGATCGTCGAGCTGCCTGCGCGCACCGTCTGCGTCGCCGCCGGCACCAGCCCCAACGTCACGCTCGAGCACGAGGCGCCCGGCCGCATCGAGCTCGACCCCGACTACGGCTCGTTCAAGCCGCACCTCGCCGAGAAGCAGGCCGACGGCACGATCAAGCTGGTGGCGGCCCAGGTGAACGAGGACCTCTCCGGCACCGCCGGCTTCTTCACCGGTTATCAAAACGCGGACGGCCAGCTGATCAGCTTCTTCGGCGACAACCACCCGACCTACGCGGGCAGCGTGGTGAAGGCGATGGCCTCGGCGAAGGACGGCTACCCGCGCATCGCCGAGCTGTTCTCATCGGAGCTGCACGCGCTCGACGCGGAGCTCTCGCGCGGCGGCGCGCAGCCGGCGCAGGCCGCGCGCGACGCGAAGTGGAAGGCGATGTGCAGCAAGCTCGACGACGAGCTGCTCGCGACCGTCTACCAGGTCAACCGGCTCACGCCGACCATCGTGGAGGTGGTGGTGCGCGCGCCCGCGGCGGCCCGGCGCTTCCTGCCGGGCCAGTTCTATCGGCTGCAAAACTATGAAGCGCTCTGCGCGCGCGTCGACGGCACGCCGCTGCTCATGGAAGGCCTCGCGCTCACCGGCGCCTGGACCGATCCGGAGCGCGGGCTGCTCAGCATGATCGTGCTCGAGATGGGCGGCAGCTCCGCGCTCTGCGCCGCGCTGCGGCCGGGCGAGCCGGTGGTGGTGATGGGCCCGACCGGCGCGCCGAGCACGCTGCCGAAGAACGAGGACATCGCGCTCTGCGGCGGCGGCCTGGGCAACGCGGTGCTCTTCTCCATCGGCAAAGGTCTGCGCGCCAACGGCTGCCGCGTCGTCTACTTCGCCGGCTACCGCAACGCGACCGACGTCTTCAAGCGCGACGACATCGAGGCCTCCGCCGACGTGGTGATCTGGGCGGTCGATCGCATCCCCGGCAAGGAGCAGCTGCCGCCCGCGCCGCGGCGGCCGCAGGACAAGGCGTTCGTCGGCAACATGGTGGAGGCGATGGTCGCCTACGCCAACGGCGACCTGGGCGACTGCCCGGTGCCGCTCAACAACGTGCGGCGCATCATCGCCATCGGCAGCGACCGGATGATGGCCGCGGTGGCGGCCGCGCGGCACGGCATCCTGCGCGCGCACCTGCCGGCGGATCACATCGGCATCGCGTCGATCAACTCACCGATGCAGTGCATGATGAAGGAGATCTGCGCGCAGTGCCTGCAGAAGCACCGCGATCCGAAGACGGGCAAGGAGAGCTTCGTCTTCACCTGCTTCGATCAGGACCAGGAGATGGATCGCCTCGACTGGGAGAACCTGCGCGCGCGCCTGCGGGGGAATTCGCTCCAAGAGAAGCTCGGCGCTCTCTGGCTCTCGCGGCTGATGGAGAAGGCGAAATTGCCGCGCGTATAGCGCGCCGCGGGTCTCCTCGGGGGGGGCCGCGGCTTAGACCGGGCAATGGCCCGTATCGGCAGCCAGGAGTCGAGTTGGATCAGCGAGACTTCGAGTTCGTTGGGATGCGGGGGATCCAGAAGAAGTGAAGCAGGCGGTGCAGCGCGCGTGCGAGGAGCGACTCCTTCTTGGAGGACCAGAGCTCTTGGTGTTGCGCGTGCCAGGCTTCGTGGGCCGTGTGCCAGGCGCGGTGGTGCTCTTCGCTTTCGCGCTCCAGCTCGGCGAGGCCGACGGCGAGCTGCTCCATTTCGCGGGTCATGAGTGCGCCTCGCGATCGCGCGCAGTCGCGCTGGGCGCGGGTTTGAGAGATCTAGCGATCATCGGCGTCCTCCTCTTCTTCGTCCGCGAGCAGGCGGTAGAGCTTGCGGCGCGCCTCGCCGAGGATCTTGCGCGCCTCTTTCAGCTGCGCGGCGCTGCCGGTCGCGGCCACCTGCATCACCGCGGGGGCGAGCTGCTTGATGAGCAGCATCAGCTCGGCCATGTCGTCGCCGCCGCCCGCCTCCTGCGCGCGCTTCCACGGCTCGCCGATCTCGTCGGCGTGGGACTCCACGTACGTCTTGCCCTTGCGGGTGAGCGCGTACGTCTTGCCGCTGGCCGAGCCGTCGACCTCGACGAGCCCCTCGTCTTCGAGCAGCTGCAGCGCGGGATAGACCGAGCCGGGGCTGGGGCGCCAGGCGCCGCCGGAGCGATCGGAGAGCTCCTGCATCAGCTGGTAGCCGTTGCGCGGGCCCTCCTTGAGCAGCGCGAGGATGCCGGCGCGGATGTCGCCGCGGCGGGCGCGGGGCGCGCCTTGCCGGAAGATGTCGAACCAGCCGCCGCCGCCGTGCCGGCCGAACGGATGGCCGCCGAAAGGGTTCCCACCGCGCCCGTGTCCGCCGTGGCCGTGTCCGAACATGCGAGACCTCGCGAGAGGTCGACGAGGCTCGCCTGAATGGCGTGACCGGTCGTCGACAATCGCGATATATCGCTAACATTCGCCGACTGTCAACCGACCGCGCGGCTTTGCTCGCGCGCACCAGCGCCTTTGCGAGCCGCGGCGCGCCTACGCCAGCGCCATCTTGCCGTGCAGCGATGGCGCCTCGCGCTGGGCGGTGACGTCCATCCCCTGCCCGTCGATGAAGAGCAGCACCGCGCGCGTCCACGGGCCCGCGGCGGCGGTGATCTTGTGCGCCTCGACCGCCCGCTCGACCAGCGCGAACACCGCGTCGCACGACTGGCAGATTCGATAGTCCTCGGCCGGGATGAGCGGGTACGGCCGCTCCAGGCCGGGCGCGTACACGAGGAGGACGGCCACCGGCGCCGTGAAGCTTCCGCTCTCGCCGCAGCTGCCGCAGGTGAGCTCGCCCGCCGACCCGGACTCGAAATCGTCGTCTTCCATTCCAGCACCCGCTTGCCGCGGAAGTGAGCGGCTCTGGTTTGAAGTGTAACCCCGGCAGGGTGCGTTCGGCCACGCCCCGCGCGGGCGCCCGCTTGACACCTCCTGCGCCGCTGAGGCAAGGGCGGCGGATGGCCCGCATGCTGCCGAGACCCGAGCTCCTCGCCCCCGCTGGCGACGAGGAGTGCCTGCGCGCTGCCGTCGCCGCGGGCGCCGACGCCGTCTACTTCGGCCTGCGCGGCGGGTTCAACGCGCGCGCCCGCGCCGACAACTTTGCCGCCGAGGATCTGCCGCGCGTCTTCGACCATTTGCGCGCGCACGGCGTGCAGGGCTTCGTCACCTTCAACACGCTGGTGTTCGACCGCGAGCTGCCGGTCGCGGAAGAGGCGCTGGCGGCCATCGCGCGCGCGGGCGCCGACGCGATCATCGTGCAGGATCTGGGCGCGGCCCGGCTGGCGCGGGCGATCTGCCCGGAGCTGGCGCTGCACGCCTCGACGCAGATGACCGTCTCGTCGGCGCAGGGCGCGGCCATCGCGAAGGAGCTCGGCATCACCCGCGTGGTGCTCCCGCGCGAGCTTTCGTTAACCGAAATTACCGAATTCGCAAAAGGGACGGATCTCGAGCTGGAGTGCTTCGTCCACGGCGCGCTCTGCGTCAGCTGGAGCGGGCAGTGCCTCACCAGCGAGGCGCTGCAGGCCCGCTCGGCGAACCGCGGCCAGTGCGCGCAGAGCTGCCGACTGCCCTACGAGATGCTGGTCGACGGCGAACGGCAGAGCGCGCGCGGGGATGAAGAGCTCAAGTACCTGCTCTCGCCCCGCGACCTCGCCGCCTACGATCTCCTGCCCGAGCTGCTCGCGGCGGGTGTGAGCTGCTTCAAGATCGAGGGCCGCATGAAGGGGCCCGAGTACGTCTCCAACGTGGTCGACAAGTACCGGCGCGCGCTCGACGCGGCCATCGAGAAGCGGGCCTATCCGCTCAGCGCCGAAGACGAGGAGGACCTGCGCTACAGCTTCTCGCGCAGCTTCTCGCACGGCTTCCTCGACGGCAGCGATCACCAGCAGCTGGTGCACGCGAAGTATCCGGGCCACCGCGGCGTGCTGATCGGCCGCGTCGACGAGGTGCAGGCGAAGAACAGCCGCGTCTTCGTCACGCCGGAGCCGGCGGGCGACGAGAGCGAATCGATCTCCGCGAAGGCGCCCACAGCGGCGGCGCGCGGAGGGTTCGGCGTCGCGCGCGGAGAGGCGGCGCGGCCCACGCTCAAGGCGGGCGATCGCATCCTCTTCGACCAGGGCAAGCCGGAGGACGACGAGCCGCGCGGCGGCCTGCACGCCTGCGACGAGATGGCCGACGGCCGGCTCAAGCTGGTGTTCGGCTCGGGCCACGATCAGGGGAACGGCCCCGACCTGCGCCTGGTGCGGCCGGGCGATCTGGTCTGGAAGGCGAAGGACGCGGAGCTGACCCGCAAGGCCAAGCGCATCGCCGCGCAGGAGCGCAAGCTCGACCTCTCGCTCGAGGTGCGCGGCGCGCCCGGCGAGCCGCTGCGGGTGAGCGCGCTCGATTCGTTGGGACGCAAAGCATCGGCGCAGAGCGCGATGCCGCTGGCGGCCGCCACCGGCGCGCCGCTCGACGAGGCGCTGCTCAAGGAGAAGCTGGGCGCCTTCGGCGAGACGCCGTTCGCGCTGCGGACGATGACCGCGTCGCTGCAGGGCGCGCTCTGGCTCTCGCCGGGCGAGCTGAAAAAAGTGCGGCGCGCGCTGGTCGAAGCGCTGCTGGCGCAGCCGGTGCCCACGCCCGAACGCCACGTGACGATCGGCCACGCGAGCCCGGAGCTGATCGCGCCGCCGCCTGCGCTCGCCGGCGTGGCCGCGGGCGCGCCGGTGCTGGTGCCGCTCTTGCGCACGCTCGAGCAGGTCGAGCAGGCCATCGCGCTCGCGCCGGCGCTCGCGTTCGACGAGCTCGAGCTCGACTTCATGGAGCTGGTGGGCCTGGGCCGCGCCGTCGAGGCGGTGCGCGCCGCCGGCCTCAAGGCGACCATCGCCACGCCGCGCGTGCAGAAGCCGGGCGAGGAAGGCTACGACGCGCGCTTCGAGCGGCTGCACCCCGACGGCATCCTCGCCCGCCACCTGGGCGCGCTGGAGACGTTCCGCTCGCGCGCGCGGCAAGGCCACGAGCGGCCCGCGGGCTTCGCCGTGCGCGGCGACTTCTCGCTCAACGCGACCAACGCGCTCACCGCGCGCACGCTGCTGGGCCTGGGTCTGACCACGCTGACGCCGGCGTACGATCTCGACCTCGCGCAGCTGCTCGACCTCGCCAAGGGCGTCGATGCGGGCCGGCTCGAGGTGACCATCCACCAGCACCTGCCGCTCTTCCACAACGAGCACTGCGTCTACTCGCACCTGCTCTCCAACGGGCACGACTACAAATCGTGCGGCCGGCCGTGCGAAGAGCACCTGCTCGCGCTGCGCGACCAGAGCGGCGTCGCGCACCCGGTGATCGTCGACGTCGGCTGCCGCAACACGGTCTTCAACGCCAAGGCGCAGAGCGCGGCCAGCTGCCTGCCGCAGCTGCTCGCGGCGGGCGTGCGCCGGTTCCGCGTCGAGCTGGTGCGAGAGAGCGCGGCGGAGACCAAGGCGGTGCTGCGCTCGTACGCGGCGCTCTTGCGCGGAGAGAAGAGCCCGCGCGAGACCATCCGCGAAGTGGGCGCGCTCGAGAAGTACGGCGTCTCGGCCGGCACGCTGGTGGTCATCCAGCAGCCGCACGCGTAAGAGCGCGCGGCAGCCTGCGGCAGTTCAACGCAGGGGTACAGCCAGGGCTTCCGACAGCCACGCGCGCACCATTTCTACAGTCGGTGCGTCACATCCGCGCCGGGCTCCAGTCCATCCCGCGGCTCCGGTCGATCCCATGGTGGGATCTCAAGTCGATTTGCCGACTTGACGGAGCCGCCCGGCGCAGATACACGGCCACGCTTCCGCAGAGCGGAGGGAGCGCGGCACGGGCCCCCAGTAGCTGTCAAGCGCGCCGCCTGAGCGGCGCCACGAGGAGAGTTTCACGATGAGCGAGTCCAAGCAGACGAAGGTTGCGCCCGCGTCGGGCAAGTTGGCCGTCCTCCTGCCCGGCATGGGCGCGGTCGCCACCACGTTCATCGCTGGCGTCGAGGCGGCGCGGAAGAAGATCGCGACGCCCATCGGCTCGCTCACGCAGCTGGGCCACATCCGGCTCGGCAAGCGCAGCGAGAAGCGCTGGTCGAAGATCAGCGACCTCGTCCCGCTCGCGAAGCTCGACGACCTGGTGTTCGGCGGCTGGGATCCGATCGCCGACGACGCGTACACCGCCGCCTCGCGCGCCAAGGTCCTCTCGCCCGAGCACCTCTCGCAGCTCAAGCCCTTCCTCGAGACCATCAAGCCGATGCCGGCCGTCTTCGAGCAGAAGTGGGTCAAGCGCCTCGAGGGCAAGCACGTCAAGCCGGGCACCAAGCGCGAGCAGGCGACCGCGCTGATGAACGACATCCGCGCGTTCATGGACAAGAACAAGTGCAGCCGCGCCGTGATGGTCTGGTGCGCCTCGACCGAGGCCTACCAGGAGCAGGGCCCGGAGCACGCGAACATCGCCGCCTTCGAGAAGGCGCTCGATGAGAACCACCCGAACATCTCGCCGAGCCAGATCTACGCGTACGCGGCGATCATGTCGGGCGTGCCGTACATGAACGGCGCGCCGAACCTCAGCTGCGACATCCCCGCGATGATCGAGCTGGCCGAGAAGAAGGGCGTCGCCATCGGCGGCAAGGACTTCAAGACCGGCCAGACGCTGATGAAGACGATCATCGCGCCCGGACTCAAGGCGCGCATGCTCGGGATGGAGGGCTGGTTCTCCACCAACATCCTCGGCAACCGCGACGGCGAGGTGCTCGACGACCCGGCGAACTTCAAGACCAAGGAGGTCAGCAAGCTCTCCGTCCTCGAGGACATCCTCGAGCCGAAGATCTACCCGGAGCTCTACGGCGACCTGCACCACAAGGTGTCGATCCACTACTACAAGCCGCGCGGCGACAACAAAGAGGGCTGGGACAACATCGATATCGTCGGGTGGATGGGCTACCCGATGCAGATCAAGGTCAACTTCCTCTGCCGCGATTCGATCCTCGCCGCCCCGCTCGTGCTCGACCTGGCGCTCTTCGCGGACCTCGCGGGCCGCTCGAAGATGAAGGGCATCCAGGAGTGGCTGAGCTTCTACTTCAAGAGCCCGCAGCACGCGGCGAGCGTCTACCCGGAGCACGATCTGTTCGTCCAGAAAGTGCGCCTGGAGAACAACCTGCGCTACCTGATGGGCGAGGAGCTCATCAACTACCTGGGCTCGGACTACACCAACGAGTAGTCGTTTGCTGGCCCACTGATCGGTGGTCTCGAATCGGCGCGCGGGAGAAGATCCCCGGCGCCGATTTTCTTTTCTGGCGTGCGCTGCGGTTGCGAGGGAGATCTGGCGGATGTCGCGAATGCTCTGCGCAGCGATGATCCTGATCGCGCTCGCCGCGGCGGGCGGGATTGCCAGCTCGGGCGCGCGCGCCGACGACGCGGGCACCGCGCCGGCCGCGGCGCTCCCGCCTGCGCCCACGGCGGTCGCGAGCGCGCCCGCATCCTCGGCGCAAGAGCAGCCCGACGCTGGCACGGGCACGCTGACGACGGCGGCGAGCGGCGACCCGGCGCGGCCGCTGGGCCTGCGCGACCTGCAAGAGATGGCGCGCACGGCGGACCCGCGCGCGCGCATCGCCTACGCGCAGTTCGAGCAGGCCCAGGGCACGCGCGACGAAGCGAACTGGGTCTGGTTCCCCAAGTTCGAGACGACCGTCGCCGGCGGCGGCCCCACGCCCGAGACGCGGCTCAACGGCGGCGACTACGATCCCGATCTGCGCGACGTCACCGAGGGCACCAAGAAGGGCCTGCTCGGCGGCGAGTGGGGCGCGGCCATCAACGTCTCGGTGAACGCGCAGCTGCCGCTCTACACGTTCGGCAAGATCGAGGCGGGCAAGCGGGCCGCGGGCCACGGCGTCGAGGCGAGAGCGGCGCTGCTCGACGGCCAGCGCAACCAGGCCTCGTTCGATGTGGCGCGCGCTTACTGGGGCTACCAGACGACGCGCGACGCGGAGAAGTCGATCGACGAGATGCGCGATCGCATCGCGCAGGCGCGCAAGCAGGCGCAGGAGATGCTCGACGACAAGAGCGACCAGATCACCGCGACCGACGCCGCGCGGCTCGACTACATCGCCGACGAGGTGGAGGCGCAGAGCGCGCAGGCGCTGGCGAACCAGCGCATCGCCGAGGTGGCGCTCAAGCTGCTCGTCGGCCGGCTGCCCGAAGAGCCGCTGCAGGTCGCGCGAGAGACGGTGCCGCCGCCGCCGGAGATGCCGCAGCTCGAATCGCTGCTCGCGCAGGCCCGCGCGCTCCGGCCCGACTTGAAAGCGGCCGCGGAGAACGTCGCGGCGCACGAGGCGCTGCTCGAGCTGGAGAAAGCGAAGTACTACCCGGAACTCGCGCTGGTGGGCGGCTTCAACTACGTCGACACCAGCAACGCGACCAACCCGCAGAACGCGCCGTTCGCCTACGACCCGTACCACGTGCTCACCGCCTACGTGGCGCTGGCGCTGCGCGGGACGTTCGACATCCCGCAGAAGATGGCGCGCGTGAAGCAGGTCGAGGCGCAGCTGCACGAAGCGCAGGCGACGCAGGTCGGCGCGGAGCGGCTGGTGCGGCTGGAGATCGAGCAGGCGCTCGCCGACCTGCTCTCCGCGCGCGGCCGCGCCGAGCACTACATCGCCGGTTCGGCCAAGGCGAAGAAGCTGCTCATCAAGGGCGCGCTCGCGCTCGACAGCGGGCTCGGGCAGGCGTTCGACGTGCTGCTCGACACGCTGCTCTACTCGCGCTCCGAGGGCGAGCGGCTCAAGGCGCTGCTCGACGCGCAGGTCGCCTGGGCCGCGCTCGAGCGCGCGGTGGGCGCGCCGGTCGTGCAGACGCATGCATCGGCCGTGTTGACCGCGCCCGCGCCGGCTGCGGCCCCGGGCGCGAATTCCGGCGGCGCGGTTGTCACGCCCGCGCCGGCGCGAGTCCAACAGCGGTGAACCGCGGCGCCACGCGCGGGTCGAGCTTGGAAAAAGAGAGCTGGAGGAGCGCATGTCCGAATCGATCGAATCGTCCGCCGCGCGGGTCCGCACGTCCGCAGCATTCTCTCGCCGCACGCGTGCGGCCGCGCTGGGCGCGGCCCTGGCGCTCGTGGCGTTCGCGGCGCCCGCGATCTACGCGGCGACCGGCGCGGCCACCGCGGCGGTGAAGAGCGCGAACGACACCATCCGCGTGGCGCTCAAGAAGATGGTCGCGGCCAAAGGCACGCCCGGCTGGGCCGCCGCCCGCACCGAAGCGCGCGCCGCGGTCGGCTCGCTGCTCGACTTCGACTCTCTCGCCAAGAGCACGCTCGGCGCGCACTGGGACGAGATCAAGCCGGCCGAGCGCACCCGCTACGTCGAGGCGATCCGCAGCGCGATGGAGGCGAGCTACCTCTCGCGGATGCAGGGCAAGGTCGCGGTCGACGAGGTGAAGGTCGACTACCTGGGTGAAGAGCCGGCCAAGGGCGGCGCGGGAAACACCATCGTCCACACCCACTTCATGTACGGCACCGACACCGCCAAGCTCGACTTCGTCATGGCCTCCGCGGGCAAGGGCAAGCCCCGCGCGATCGACGTGATCACCGAAGACGTGAGCCTCGCCGAGACGTACCAGGAGCAGATCTCCTCGCTCTGGCCGAAGAAGGGCATCGAGGGCGTGACGGCGGCGTTCGAGAAGAAGGCGAAGCGGCTCGAGGCGGATCTCGAGGCGGCGCAATCGAGCGCTGCGGCACCGGCGAGGTAGCGCAGGCGACCTCGAGCGCAGTTTGAGCGGCGAGAGCGTAGAGAGGGCAGCGCGCCGCTTCCATCGAACGCCCGCCGCGCGGGAATCGATGCATTGACAGCGGCCGCCGGGGCCTTACCTTGGGTCGCGTTCCCCACCCACCGAGGTCCCCATGTATCGCTACTTCGCTTACGGCTCGACGCTCTCCAAGCGCCACATCGGTGAATGGGCCGCCGAGCACGGCGTCGACGCGCGGCTCTTCGCGCGCGGCGTGCCCGCGGTGCTGCGCGGCTACAAGCTGCAGTTCGACGTGGAGAGCCGCTTCTGGGGCGGCCGGGTGGCGAACCTGAAGGAGGACCCGAACGGCGCGGTGCACGGCGTGCTCTTCGAGGTCATGCCGATGGCCAAGGAGAGCGTCGCGCGCAAGGAAGGCGTGCCGACCGGGCTGTCGAGAGAGATCGACGTGACCGTCGAGGCCGAGGGCAAGCCGGTGCCCGCGAAGGCGTTCGTCGCGCGCGACGAGAAGCGCGGCGAGCCGGGCCCCGCCAGCGGGCGCCTGCTCAACTACCTGATCGAGGGCGCCGAGGAGCGCGGGCTGCCGGCGGAGTGGATCGCCGAGCTCAAGACGCACCAAGAGGGCGCCAAGCCGGTCGCGCCCGCGCCTGGGCCGGTCGGTCTGAACGTCACGGTCAAGCGCACGTAAGCGGGGCGCGCGGCGCGACCCGGCTCTGCTGGTAGCCAGCCGCGGCAGCCTCTGGCGATGGGTACGCTGTCGCGCGCTGCGCCCAGCTACCGTCCCGCTCAGCAGTCAGCTCGTCGACACATTGGAAATGTTTACTTCGGGGCCCGCCGGGCCATTCAAACCTGCCGGCCCGGTGTCCGGACGGTCCCCGCACCAGAGGTTTTCGATGCTCGCTCCCGCGCTCGCTCGCCCTTCCCGCTCGCGCCTTGTCTCTCTCGTCGCGCTCGCCGCGCCGCTCTGGCTCGCCGCAGGCTGCACGGAGCACCGCTCGATCTTCGCGGGCGACGGTGGCGTCGACGCCGGCAGCGACGGCGGCTCGGACGGAGGCACCGACGGCGGGCCGCTCAGCGACGGCGGGACGCTCACGCTGCGCATCGATGGATTGAACGGGCCGGTCCAGCAGGGCACGACCACCCCCCTGCAGGTGATCGAGCTGGACGGCGCAGGCGGCCAGACCGACGTCACCGCGCAGGCGACGCTGAGCAGCAGCAACAGCGGCGTCGCCACCTTCTCCTCGAGCGCGCCCGCCGACCTGGTCGCGGTCGCGCGCGGCACCGCGCTCATCTCCGCGTCGCTCGCCATCTCGGGCGGCGCGCCGCTCACCGCGCAAACGCTGGTGGTCGTGCAGGGCGCGAACCAGAACGTCACCGTCTCGGTCGAGATCGCGCCGGCGACGCTGACGCTCGCGCCGGGCCTCGGCTCGCGGCTGGCCGCCAACGCGACGCAGGGCGACGGCAGCCAGCTCTCGGTCGGCGCGCAGGCAGACTGGAGCAGCAGCGACGCGACGATCTGCACCGTCGACAACGCGCAGCAAAAGGGCTTCGTCAGCGCAGTGGCGACCGGCAGCTGCACCATCACCGCGACCTACGGCGGCAAGTCGGGCACTGCCGCCGTCACGGTCAGCGCGCTCACGCCCACCGCGCTCGCGGTGAACCCGTCGACCGCGCAGGTGGCCGCCGGCGCGACCGCGCAGCTCACCGCGACCGCCACGCTCTCCGACGGCAGCGCCTTCGACGCGACCGCCTCCGCCAGCTGGAGCAGCGCGGCCGCGGGCACCGCCAGCGTGCAGAGCGGCCTCGTCACCGGCGTGGCGACGGGCCAGACGCAGATCATCGCCGCGCTCGGCTCGCTCACCGCGAGCGCGCAGATCACCGTGACGGCCGCGACGCTCCAGTCGATCTCGGTGGCGCCGCCGCAGAGCACGCTCGCCGCGGGCCTGGTGCAGCAGCTCACCGCCACCGCGGTCTACAGCGACGGCAGCACCGCCGACGCGACCGGCAGCGCGACCTGGACGAGCAGCGCGCCCGCCATCGCAATGCTGGAGAGCACCGCCAGCGACGGCTCGACCGGCGGCACCGTGCTCGCGCTCACGCCCGGCCGCGCGACCATCACCGCGACCCTGAGCGGCGTGAGCGGCAGCGCGCTCGTCAACGTCACCGATGCGACGCCGACGCTGATCACGCTGACCCCGTCGCCCATCACGCTGCCCGCGGGCGTCTCGCAGCAGATCACCGCGCGCGCCCTCTTCAGCGACAACACCACGCGCGACGTCAGCAGCGCGGTCACCTGGCAGCTCGCTGACACCACGCTCGCGACCATCAACGGCAGCGGCCTGCTCACCGGCACCCTGCCCGGCTCGACCACCCTGACCGCGACGCTCGGCACTGCGAGCGCATCGGCGAACCTCACCGTCACTGCGGCGCAGCTGGCGCAGGTTCTGCTCACCCCGCAGAACGCGGCGGTGCCCGTCGGCGGCACGCAAGCATTCGCCGCGATGGGCATCTACGGCGACAACTCGATCCACGACGTGAGCGAGCTGGCCACCTGGACCAGCAGCAGCGACGCCATCGCCACCGTCTCGAACGCGAGCGGCACGCGCGGGCTCAGCACCGGCGTGAGCGCGGGCACCGCGCAGATCACCGCGGCGGTCGGCGCCATCACCAGCTCGCCCGCGTCGCTCACGGTCAGCGCGGCCGCGCTCAGCTCCATCACCATCGCGCCGCACAACCTGCTCACCACCGTCTACGTCACGCTCCCCTTGAGCGTGACCGCGCGCTACGCCGACGGAAGCCAGCTCGACGTCACCGCGCAAGCGCTCTTCACCTCGGCCGACCCGACCATCGCTTCGGTGGTCGCGGCCGGCGCGGACGCAGGCCAGGTCACCGGCGTCGCGCAGGGCCGCACCAGCGTGACCGCGAGCTTCGGCGGCCAGACCGCGACGGCCAACGTGAACGTTGCGAACGCGGTGCTGCAGTCGATCACCGTCACCGCGCCCGGCCAGCGCGGTGGCGGCAACGGCCCCGGAGGAGGCGGTGGCGGCGGCACGCCGAACCCCATCAACGTCGGCCAGAGCGCGCAGCTGCGCGCGACCGCGCAGTTCCAAGGCGCGCCCGGCGGCATCGACGTGACCACGCTGGTGACCTGGTCGAGCAGCGACACGTCGATCGGCACCTTCGTCGCCACGCCCAACGGGCTCTTCACCGCGCAGAGCCCGGGCACCACCACCGTCGCCGCCGCGCTCGATGGCATCTCCGGCACGCTCGCGCTCACCGTCGCCGCGGTCAGCCCGGTGAGCATCGCGGTGGTGCAGAGCGCGGTCTCGCTGCCGGTCGGCGTCGCGCGCGCGCTGGTCGCCATCGGCACGTACCCAGACAGCAGCACCGAGGACCTGACCTACGCCGCGACCTGGTCGAGCGACGCCAACGCGATCGCGGTGGTCGGCGACACCGGCGTGCAGAAGGGGCTCGTCACCGCGGTCTCCACCGGCACCGCGCACGTGACGGCCACGCTCGGCTCGATCTCGGGCTCCTCGACCATCACCGTCAACTCCGCCAACGCGACGGCGATCTCGGTGACGCCGGTCAACCCGGTGGTCACGTCGGGCGGCAACGGAGGCAATGGCGGCAACGGAGGCGGCGGCGGCGGATTCCAGCCGACGGCGAACTATCCGTTCTACGCGACCGCGCAGTTCGACGACGGCACCCAGCAGGACGTGACCCAGTCGGCCGTCTGGACCTCGAGCGATCCGAGCGTCGCGACCATCAGCGACCAGACCGGCACGCGCGGCGTCGCCAACATCATCTCCGCGGGCGGCACCACCATCACCGCGACGTTCCGCGGCCTGACGGGCAACACGTTCCTCACTTCTCGTTGAACGGGAGCGCCCCGCGCCTACGCGTAGCCCCAGCGGCGGCGCAAGAGCCACTCGGCTCCCACGACGGCGCAGAGGGCGGCGAGGACCATCCAGGTGTCCCAGAGCGGGCGCGTGGTGCGCTGGCCGACTTCGACGCGCTCGGGGTCGTGGAACGGCAGCGAGGAGAGCGAGTCGCTCGCGCTGATGCGCTTGCCGCCGGTCGCCTTGGCGAGCGCCTCGAGCAGCTCGGGGCGCGGCGAGAGATCTTCCAGCTCGGCGCCGGCGGGCGCGACCACGAAGGCCTCTTCGGCTTCGCCCGCGACGGCGCCGGCGGGCGTGCGCGCGATCACCTGCGCCCGGTAGGCGCCGGCGGGCAGCGCGGGGATCTGCACGGTGGCGCTGCCGTCGGCGCCCGCAGTCGGCCCGGCGAACGGCTGCATCGCGCCGCCCGCGCCGGAGAAGAGCTGCACCGAGAGCTGCGCGCCGGCCGAAGCGCCGTAGTCGCTGCCGCGCACCTGCGCGTCGAGCTGGATCGGCTCGCCCGGCTCGTAGCTCGCGCGCTCGGACTGCAGGCGCATCGGCGTCAGCGCCGGGTCACGCACCAGCCAGCGGATGGCCGCGTGCCAGAAGCTCTCATACGCGCGCGGCCCCAGCTCCTCGCCCGCCGCGACGAAGCTCCACATCCAGCTCGAGTCGGTGAGCAGCGCGAGCGAGCGGCCCTGCCCGGCGTCGCCGACCGCGAGCACCGGGCGGCCATCGGTCGACTGCAAGAGCACCTGCGCGCCCGGCCGCACGCTGGCGATGGTGTTCAAGCCCGGCAGCTTGGGCAGGCCCGCCCAGAGCGCGGCGTTCTGCGCGGCGCCGGGCAAGAGCTCGGTGACCGGGTGGCGCTTGCCGGCGTCCGTCAACTGCAACTGCGCCGGTTGCTCATCCACGTGCGGGTCGGCCGGCGACGGCAGCGCGACCGGCAGGATCTCCTCGATGGGGCTGCCCGCGTAGTCGCCCGCGCCGAAGCTCTGCTCGCCGCCGATCATCGCGAACGCGCCGCCGTCGCGGATGTAGGCCGCGATGCCGTCGAGGTACTGCGACATGCGGTAGGGCCGGTGGTTGAAGTTCTGGAAGATGACCAGGTCGAACGTGCGCAGCTGCTCGTTGAAGATCTCGTTGGTGGGAAACGGGATCAGCGACAGCTCGTCCTGCGTCGAGTGCGAGTCGTCGCCGGGCGTGCGCAGGATGAAGAAGCTGATCAGGTCGACGTTCGGATCCTTCTTGAGCAGCTGGCGCAGGAAGCGCTCGTCCCACGAGGGGCGGCCGACGACCTGCAGCACGCGCACGCGATCGCGGATGACGTTGAGCACGAACGAGCGCGCGTTGTTCTCGACGATCGCCTCGCCCTCGTAGACAGGGGCCGAGACGGTGAAGGCGAACTTGCCAGTGCGGTCGGGGATGAATGAGAGCTCCGCTTCGGTGAAGGGCGATTTTCCGTCGAGGACGACGTTCTGCGCGGCGACGATCTGGCCTTCGCGGCGCAGCGTGAGCGGCACGGTCTGCCGCGAGAAGCCGCGCGCGGAGATGCGCACGGTCAGCTTCACCGGGCTGCGCACGAACGCGAAGTCATCGACGCGCACGCGATCGATCGACAGGTCCTTCTGCGCGGCGCCGCCGATGGGCAGCGCGAAGACCGGCGCGCCCAGGTGCGCGAGCTGCTCCTGCGCGCCCTTGTTCATTCCTTCCGCGAGCGCTGCGTTGTCGGCGCCGTCGGAGGCGAGCAGGAGCCCCGCGAGCGGCCGGCCGCCGCTGCCCGCGCGCGACGCCGCCTCCAGCCCGCCGAGCAAGTCGGTGCTGCCGCCGCTCGCGAACGCGTCGGTGCGCGCGGTGTGGTTGGCGCTCTTGTCGGCCGCGAGCGCGCCCAGCTTCTGCGCGTCCTGCGGCTGCAGCTCCTTGTCGAATCCGTAGATGTCGATCTGGAAGCGCGACGCGAGCGCGCGCAGCTCGGGCTCCTGGCTGGCGAACCAGCGCAGCATCTCGTCGGTGCGCGACAGCGGCGCCGCGCCCTTCGACGCCGCCGGGGCCGCCGCGAAGCGCATCGACTTGGAGGTGTCGAGCAGGAGCGCGATGCGCGCGCGCACGCGGGTCTCCGCGCGCAGCTCGAGGCCCGGCTCGAGCACCAGCGCGAACACCAGCAGGCAGGCGGCCGCGCGCAGCGTGGTGAGCAGCGCCCGCTTGCCGCGCGAGGGCTCGCCGGAGATGCCGCGGGTGGTGAGAAAGAGCGCGCCCAGCAGGAGCAGGCCGACCGCCACCAGCGCCCAGGCGGGCAAGCTGGTGAGCGCGGTCAGTCGCCAGGCGTTGTAGGCGGGCCCGTTCATCGCGCTCAGATCCGCCGGCGCTTCATGATGAAGGGGATGTGGACCTGGTCCTCTTTGTAGTCGAGGCACATCGAATACATGACCAGGTTCACGCCGAGGCGGATGGCCCGCTCGCGCTGCGGCTCACCGCCCGGCGCGGCGTCGAACTCCCAGCTGCCGAACGGATCGCGCGCGAGCGCGCCGAGCAGATCGTTGCCGCACAACACCACCGCCAGGCGCCCGCCCAGCTCGATGCCGAACAGCTCGGGCGCGACCGCGGCGCGGCCGACCGGCGCGTCGAGCAGGTAGAACGACTTGTAGAGCACGTGCTCGCGCGGGATCGCCTTGAGCTGCGCGCCCGGGAGCACCGCGGCGAGCAGCGCGCGCGCCGAGTTCTCGAAAGGCCCGCGCGGCGTCGCGCTCGCGTCGTCGACGAGGAGGAACCCCCCGTAGGTCAGGTAGCGGCGCAGCCCGGCCAGCTCGGCCTCGGACGGCATCGGCACCGCCTGGTCGCTCGAGAGCACCGCGAAGGGATGGCGGAACAGCTCGGGATCGGCGGGGCCGAGCGGCCGCACTTGCGGCGACGTGTCGATCGAGGTGCGCCGCGAGACCTCCCACGACAGCCGCGGCAGCCCCTCGGGCCGCACGTCCCAGCGGCCGCCGTGGCGCAGGAGCGCGAACGAGAGCCGCGACGGCTCGCCGAACGCGCGCGCCCTCCGCGGCAGCAGCGCCGCGCAGGCCGCGGCCAGACCGCCGAAGAGCAGCTGCCGCCGCGAGGGCCTGTGGGAATGGTCAGACAAGGGGGCGCACCATAGCAGCGAGTGAGAACGCGCCGCTCGCCCGGAAAATTGCGGCGCGCGCGTCAGCTCTTCTTGGCGATCCCCAGGTGCTTGTCGTGCCGCTCGCGATCGCGCTTGAGCTTGCCCTTGAGCTCGCGGTCGCTCTCCTCTCTCGTCTTGGTGGAGAGGCGCGTGCGGCGGCGGTGCTCGCGCTCGAGAGAGATGGCGAGCATCGCGACGACCAGGCCCGCGAAGAGGCCGAGCACGTAGGGAGCCTTGGCCAGCTCGGGGATCATCGGCGCGCTCGCTGGGCTCGCGCCGGCAAGCCGCGCGCACGCGAGCGTCACGCTGAAGGCCGCGGCGAGGGGAGGCATCCAGAGGCCCCAGAAGAGATGGTTCGCCAGCCCCATGAAGAGGCCGAGCAGCGCGCCCGGGATGGCGCCGATCATCCACGGCACCTGTGCGATTCTCAAGGCGATGAACGCGCCGAGCCCGCCCAGCGCGGCCGAGGCGACGGCGGCGGTGGCCAGGCCCGGCAGCCCGATGCCGAGCGCCATCATCGCGCCGCCGCCGATCACCGCGACGAGGCCCGGCCACTGCTCGTGCGGGGCGTTCGGGAGCAGCACCAGCAGCGCGAACGCGACCACCGCGCCGCCCAGCGACGAGCCGGCGAGCAGCCGCTGGCCTTGCCGGCCGAGGAGCATCAGCGCGAGCGCGAACCCAAGCAGCGCGAAGACAGTCCAGCGCGGCCACGCGAGCGCCTGGTCGAGCCCGCTCTGCGCCAGCGCGAGCGCGGCGTCACCATCGAACTCGGGCAGCTTGGACGGCGGGGGCGCATGAGGAACGTAGGTGGGAATCACGAGAGGACCGATAGCGCGCGAGGCGCACAAGTGCCAGTCGTGATCGCGCCGGCCTTCCGCCGGGAGGTCGCGGTCCGAAGAGGAGGATGACGACGATGTACACGCCGAGCCTGTTCGAGATGCACGACGCGCGCGCCATCGCCGCGCTGCTGGCCGCCCATCCGTTCGCGCTGCTCCTCACGCAGCACGGCGGCGAGCTGCACGCGACCCACCTGCCCTTCCACTTCGACGCGGCGGCCGGGCCGCGCGGGCGGCTCGAGGCGCACCTCGCGCGCGCCAATGCCCACTGCGCGGCCATCGAGGCGGGCGCGGCGAGCACGGTCGTCTTCAGCGGCCCCAACGCCTACGTCTCGCCGCGCTGGTACGCGGACCCGGCGCGCAACGTGCCGACCTGGAACTACGTCGCGGTCCACTTGCACGGCCGGCCGCGCCCGCTGCGCGATGCCGCGGCGGTGCTGCGCATCATCGGCACGCTCACCGACGCGCACGAGGCGGGCAACGCCCGGCCGTGGAGCATCCGCGATGCGCAGGCGCACGCCGAGCCGCTGGTGCGCGGCGTGCTCGCGTTCGAGATGGACGTCGAGCGCATCGAGGGCAAGAGCAAGCTCAGCCAGAACCGCAGCGAGCCCGACCGCGCCGGCGTGATGAACGCGCTGCGCGCGCGCGGCGATGCATCGAGCGTCGAGATGCTGCGGCTGATGGAGGCGCTCTACACGCCCGAGGGCGCGCTGCGCTGACGCGCTACTTCGCCGCCAGCGGCTGGATGCTCAGGTTTGCGCAGGCGACCTTCGACTCCCAGCCTTCGAACGCGAACCGATCATGCCCGGGGCCATCGAGCGGCTGCGCGTCGTCCCAGGCCAGGAACGGCTGGCGGTCGAGCTGCCAGTCGAAGTGCGCGCCCACCGCGGTGGTGGTGCGGGTGATCGTCCAGTGGTAGCGGCGGCCCGGCTCGACGCGCACGTCGTTGCGGCGCGGCACGCTCGGGTCGTACTGCCAGGCGTGCTCGCGCTGCTTGACCAGCGTCGAGAGGTGGTTGCGCCAGCCGCCGAAGATGAAGACGTAGCCGGTCGCGGTGTACTGCAGGTCGCGCTGCACATCTTCTTCGCTCTCGGCCGCGCGGCCGTCGCCGAACAGCTCGACCTTCACGTCGCCGTCGGGGCTGAGCGCGGTGCAGTCGAACTCGACCCGCACGTCGCGCGGGAGCACGCGCTCGAGCCAGAGCGGGTGGTTGTGCGCCATCTGGAACGTCAGCTGGCCATTCTCGAGGCTGTACGGCCCGCCGCTGTTGAACCAGTCGGGCCCCAGCTCTTTGCGATCGAAGCGATCGGTGAACCCCTTGGGCCCGATCGCGGCCGCGGCCGCGGCCGGCGATTTCGTTTGTGTACCAATCGTTGGGACCGCAACCATCGGCGGCGGCGCGGAGGGGGCGAGCGGCTGCAGCTGGTTCGACTGCCCCGGCAGCAGCTTGTGCGGCGGCGGCGTGGGCTCCGAGCAGGCGGCGAGGGCGGCCAGCAACGCGCCGGGCACCGCGGCGATGCACGGAGAGAAGAATCGCGCGCGACCGCGCCCAGAGCGGCTTTGCGGCGACACCGTCAGATCCCTTCGATCTGCAGGTTGTCGTAATAGGTGTAGCTCTGCCAGCTGGAGAAGCCGAAGCGATCGTGGCCCGTGCGGAAGATCGTCTCGCTGCCGCCGAGCGGGTGCGGGTCGTGCATCTCGAGCAGCAGCTGCCCGTCGACGTCCCAGCGGATGTCGTCGCCCTGCTTGGTGATGGTCATGTGGTAGCGCTGCCCGCGGATGACCTTGGGCTCGTTGCGGCGCACCGCGATGGGCGTGTCGGACTTGAAGTAGGTGCCGTTTTCGATCGCTTCGAGATCGCGCTGCGCGCTCCAGGCGTCGATGGGCTGCATCATCGAGTCCCACGCGCCCTCGAGGCCGGAGGTGCGCACGGGGAAGGGGCGCGCCTGCGCCGCCAGCCGGGCGCGCAGATCTTCGAGCGTGGGCGCGCGCTCGTCCAGCTTGGCGATGCGGCTGTCGACGTTGCGCGCGCCGCCGAAGACGAACATGTAGCCGGTGCCGTGGTTGCGCCCGTCGCCCCACGCCTCGACCTGGATGTCGCCGCTGTTCGCGTCGCTCCACACGTCGAACGAGATGCGCGCGTTGTCCGGCAGCCGCGCCTTCAGCCAGAGCGGGTTGTGCCCCACGCCCGGCGAGAAGAGCTTGCCGTCGACCAGCCGCCAGAGGCCGCCGTTCGACCAGTAGTCGTCGCCGAGCGCCGCGCGATCGAAGGTGTCCTGGAAGGGCACGCCCTGCGTCACCTCGCGCGCGCCGCGGAGGGCGTGGTGGAGGAACGGCGCCTGGATGACCAGCAGCAGCAGCGCGAGGGGGATCCAGTAGCGGCGCTGCCGGAGCGGGTGGTTCTGCAAGTCTTGGAGGTTCATGCGCGGCTCTCGATACTCCGAACCCGGCTCTTCTGTCTCGCGATAGTCGACATCACTCGTCCGTGGGCTCGTTGAGGGAGAGCTGCGCGAAGTCGGGCATGCGGGCGCGGAGGAACTCGCGCAGCTGGTCGGTGATGCGCGCCTCGATCTGCCGCGCGCGCTCGCGGGTGAAGCCGTACTTCTCGCCGATCTGCTGCAGCGTGAGCGGCTCTTCCCCCTCGGGGACGGCGATGCGCTTCTCGAAGAAGAAGCGGTCGCGCTCGGCGGTGAGTGTCTTGCCGAACGCGGCCAGGCTCTCCTTGAAGCTGCGGCGCAGCTCTTCGTCGCCCAGCTGCTCCTCGGCGTCGCGCTTGTGCTCGCTGAGCCGGTCGCCGTAGGTCTGGCGATTTTCGTCGCCCGCGCCGACCGGCGCGTCGATGGAGAGCTCGTCGTTGCCCAGCCGCTGATCCATCTCGCGGATGTCCTGCTCCGAGACGTCGAGCTTCTGCGCCAGCAGCAACGGCTCTGCGTCGAACCCCTGCGCGAGCAGCTTCTCCTGCTCCTTGCGCAGGTTGAAGAACAGCTTGCGCTGCGCCTGGGTGGTGCCCAGCTTCACCATGCGCCAGTTGTCCATCAGGTAGCGGAGGATGTACGCGCGGATCCACCAGGCCGCGTAGCTGGAGAGCTTCACGCCGCGGAACGGATCGTACTTCTGCACCGCCTGCATCAGGCCGACGTTGCCCTCTTGGATGAGGTCCAGCACGTTGAAGGCGGCGCGGCGGAACTCCATCGCGATCTTCACCACCAGACGCAAGTTCGCGGTGACCAGGCGGTAGGCGATGGCCGGGTCCTGCGTCTCTTTGAACTTCGCCGCCAGCTCGTGCTCCTCCTCGCGCGAGAGCAGCGGGTGGCGCGAGATCTCGGCGAGGTAGCGGGTCAGCGCGTCGGCGCGGGCGAGGTCGGTCCCCTTCGCGCGCGCGGCCGCGAGCGCAGCCTTCGGGTCGGCCACCGCGAGCACCGCGTCGAGCGGCTCATCGGCGTCCGAACCTGCGCCGGGCTCCTCTTCTTCGGCGTCTTCTTCGGCGACCGGCTCGACCGGCAAGAGCGCGCTCTCGCTCGCCTTGCGCTTGCGCGGCTTGAGCTCGTGCGAGGGCTCGAGCGACTCGTCCGGCTCGCCCACCACCTCGGCGGCGAGGACCTCGGGCTCGAGCGGCGCGTCGTCTGGATGCGCGCCGTCGAGGTTTGCGGCGCTGGCGGCGTCCTCGCTCGGGACCGCGTCTGGCGCAGACTTGCGCGCGGCGCCCTTCGCGGGGCGTCGCGCGGCGCTGCGCGCAGGGCCTGGGGCGGCACCCGTCCGAGGAGCGCGCGCCTTCTTGCCAGCGGCTTTGGGCGGCTCTTTGCTCATCTCGACTTCCCGGAAGACGCGGTGCTATACAGCCAACCTTTTCTGCATTCAAGCCGCTCTCCCCGCGGCAGAATTTTTGGTCCAATGAGCGATTACGTCGCGACACGAACCTTCGCCGAACTGCCCCTCTCGGAAGAGCTGCGGCGCGCCATCGCCGAGAAGGGCTACACCGCGCCCACGCCGGTGCAGGCCGCCGTCCTCGAGCCGATCCTCGCCGGCAAAGACCTGATCGTCCGCAGCAAGACCGGCACGGGCAAGACGGCCGCCTTCGGCATCCCGCTCATCGAGCGCATCCCGGTGGGCACCAAGCACGTCGCCGCCGTCGCGCTCTGCAACACGCGCGAGCTGGCGCTGCAGGTCGCCGAAGAGCTCGCCTCGCTCTCCAAGTACAAGGGGCTCGAGGTGGTCACCATCTACGGCGGCGCCTCGGCCGAAGAGCAGATGCGCGCGCTCGATCGCGGCGCGGCCATCGTGGTCGGCACGCCCGGCCGCGTGCAGGACCTCTTCGATCGCGGACGGCTGAAGTTCGACCAGGTGCAGACCTGCGTGCTCGACGAGGCCGACGAGATGCTCGGCGCGGGCTTCTTCGAGGACGTGACGCGCATCCTGAACAGCCTGCCGAAGAGCCGCCAGACGCTGCTCTTCTCGGCCACGGTCCCGCCGGATATCGAGCAGCTGGTCCAGACGTATCTGAAGAACCCGGAGACGATCCTCCTCTCGGGCGATGTCTTCACCGTCGACCACATCGACAACGTGATCATCGATGTCGTCGACCAGTATCCGAAGCCGCGCAACCTGCTCTACCTGCTCGAGCGCGAGAACCCCGACAGCGCGATCATCTTCTGCAACACGCGCACGGACACCGAGCTCATCGCCAACGTGCTCAACCGCCACGGCCTCGACGCCGAGATGCTCAACGGCGACCTCGCGCAGAAGGATCGCGAGCGGGTGATGGGCCGCATCAAGAAGGGCGAGCTGCGCTTCATGGTCGCGACCGATCTCGCGGCGCGCGGCATCGACATCAGCGACCTCACCCACGTCATCAACTATTCGCTGCCGGAAGATCCGGCCGTCTATCTCCACCGCGTCGGCCGCACCGGCCGCATCGGCAAGAAGGGCACGGCTCTCTCGCTCGTCACGGGCGCCGAGATCATGACCCTCTCCACCCTCCAGAAGAAGTTCGGGATCAAGTTCCGCCAAATGACCCTCCCCTCGCCCGAAGAAGCCAAGAGCCTCTGGACCGACCGCGCCATCAAGGAGCTGCGCGACGCGATGTCGACCGGCATGGCCTTCGAGGCCTACCTGCCGCTCGCGAAGGATCTCGCCGGCAAGGAAGAGCGCCTCTCGCTGCTCGCCTACGCGCTCAAGTACTTCTTCACGCACCACCGCATGGAGCGCGCGCAGATGCGCTCGGCGGGCGAGGAGAAGCTGGACGCGCAGGCCGACGAGAAGGCCGCGCAGGAGTTCCACGCGAGCCACGCGCGCAAGGGCGGCCGCGGAGAGAAGAGCGAGCGCGGTCCGCGCGGTGAGCGGGGCGCACGCGAGGCCGGCGGCTCCTCTGGCCGCCGCGAAGGCGCGCCCGCGCGCGAGAAGCGCCCGCCGCGCGAGGCGAGCGCGCAATCCACCGCGAGCAGCAGCCCGGCAAATGGCGACGCGAGCGCAGCTCCCGTCGACCCGAATGCGCCGGTCCAGCCGGCCGCCCCGGTCGATCGCGTGAAGCTCTACGTCACCGCCGGCGCTGAGCAGGGCTGGGACAACGAGAAGCTCGCGACCGCCATCAGCGGCCTCGCCGGCCAGCCGCGCGACACCGTGCTCGCCATCGATGTGAAGCCGCGGCACGCGTACGTCGTGGTGAAGCCGGATGCGCACGCGGCGTATCTGGCGAAGAACGGCGCGACGCTGGGCGAGGCGGCGGTGAGCATTGAAGTGGCAAGGCCGCGCCGGCGGTAGAACGCCCGTCGCGGAGCACCTGCAGGGCGTGCGATGGGGACGGCTCCTTGGCCGCGCCATCACACTCCCTGCGAGGCCCGCCGAGGCCGCGCGCTCCAGACGCCCCAGACATAGGCGACCGCGATCGCCGTAAGACAGAGCGCGCCGAGCGCGACATAGCTGTCGACCATTCGGTGCGCTGACCAGCCGTGCACCTCCGAGAGCCGGCTGGGATCCGAGAGGCCGACCCCCTCAGTCTCGCCAAACGGGATCGCATCAACGTCGGTGCGAGCCGCCCACCAGACCGAGAAGACATCGACCAGCGCCGCCGCGCCGATGGCGAGAAAGCCCCAGCGAAGGCCGCCCGCGACTCGCTGGGAATCTTCAGGCGCGAAGAAGCTGATCACCAGGGCCGCGCCGAGCAGCATCGCGCCACCATCGCCCGCGAAGACGATGAGCGCGTCAGCCGCATCGGCGGAGAGCGCGCGCCCGGCGATCGCCAGCATCAAGAGCAGGCCGCCGAGCGCGACGAGGCCGCGCCGGCCGTGCCGGAGCCCCGCGACAACCAGCCAACTCGCTCCGCCCAGCATCAGGAGCGTGGCGGCGAACCCGCGCGGCGCGAGTGGAATGGTCTTCCAGAGCGTGGGCACCGCGAAGATTCCGCAGCACCAGCTGGCGATCGCGTGGCCCAGCTCGTGGAGCATCATGGAGAGAAACGCGCGCTGGAGAAATCGTCCGAGCGGGGACGAGTGAAACAGCAGCGCGATCAGCAGCGCCGCGGGGACCGCGACCGCGCGCACTTTCCACTCGAGCGCGCCGGGGACGGCGGTCCAGTCGGATACCTCGGCGCGCGACGCCTCTGGCATCCCGAGCACCGAGCCCGAGGGCGCCGAGCGCAGCGCCTCCGCCTTCGCGTAGATCGCTCCGCACCTGGGGCATTTGACGCCCTCGGCGCGAGGGGCCCCACACCAGGCGCAGAAAGAAGGCTCCATTCGATTTCAAATTCCAGTTCGTGCGAGGGCGCGCCTACTCCACCTTCTTCTCGCTGTGCTCCTTGCCATCAAACCGCAAGAGCAGCTTCTTCCCCTCGCCCTTCGTCTCCAGCGCGACCGGCCGCCTCCACATCGCCGCCAGGTTTGCCAGCGTGTCCTGCGCATAGTCGGGCCGCAGATCGACGCCGTCGTGCCGGTGCGCGAGCAGCAGCTCGCCTCGATTATCAAAGTTGCCGTCGACTACTTCGATCATCGGCTGGCCGAAGTTGGTCAGCTGCTGCAGCAGCTTGTTCTTCACCGCTTGGAACTCGCGCGTCATGATCTCCCAGCGCGCGCCCTTCTCATTGAAGTTGTAGACGAACAGCTTCTGCTGAATCGCGAACTCCGGCGAGAGGAACTCGTCGATGAAGGTGATGTCGTTGCAGTGCTTGCGCACCTCGAAGATCTTCTGCCGCCCCGCGCCCAGCTTCTTGTCCCAGGCCCGGCGGGCGCGGAAGTCGTCGCACTCGTCCCACTCTTTGCCAAACTGTCCTTTGTTCCAGCGCTCTTCGATATGGCGCCACAGCTCGATACCCAGCTTATAGGGATTCAATGAGCCAGGCCGCGTCGCCATCGTGCCGGAGTGGTGATCGGCATAGTCGATGATCTCAGAGTCGCGCAGCGCCTTCTCGGTCATGATCTTCGAGTGCCAGTAGCTCGCCCAGCCCTCGTTCATGATCTTCGTCTGGCCCTGCGGCGCGAAGTAATAAGCCTCCTCGCGAATGACCGAGAGCACGTCGGCTTCCCACTGCTCGAGCGGCGCGTTCTCGAGCAGGAACAAGAGCACATCGCGCTCAGGCTTCTCCGGGAACTTCTTCGATTTCGCCCGCTCGCCCTCGAGCTTCTTGCGCTGCTCATCGAGGAACGCCTGCGGGTTGATGAACTGGTTCATATATTCGCGGTCGTTCTTCAGGCCGCGAACTTCGATGCCCCGCTTCTCCTCGGCCGCCCGCTCGTCGCTCTTCTCCCGCTCGCTGATATTGCGGAAGTGCGGCCGGTGCTGATCGATCAGGTTCTCGAGCGAGAGCGCGCGGTCGATGAACGTCTCGACCGGCTCGATGCCGATGCGGTCGATGATGCGCCGCACGCGGGTCGCGTGGTTGGCCATCTCGTCGATCATCTTCCGGTTGGTATGCGCGAACGAGAAGTTGTTCTTGAAGAAGTCGACGTGGCCGAACACGTGGGCCATCACCAGCTTCTGATCGACATCCATGTTCGCTTCGAGCAGATACGCGTAGCTCGGGTTGTTGTTGATCACCAGCTCATAGATCTTCGAGAGGCCATATTCATAGCCCTTCGAGAGCTGCTCGTAATCCATTCCCCAGCGCCAGTGCGGATATCGATTGGGGAAGCCGCCGTAAGCGGCCACCATGTTCATCTCGTCGAAGCCGACCACCTCGAAGACGGTCTCGAAGAAATCGAGACCATATCCGCGCGCATACCCTTCTATCTCCTTGCGCAGGTCGGCCAGGTGCGGAGGCAACAGCCGCGCGGTCTCGGCGCTTGCCACGGCTAGACTCCCTTCCCGAGGAAATCCTTGATCGACTGATAGATGGCGTCCTTGTTGGCTATCTCCGAGAGCGCGACCGTCTCGGTCTTGCCGAACGCCTCGCGCAGGTCCTTGATGAACTGACCCGAGCCATATGGGCTCTCGACCTGCCCATAGGCGAACTGGTTCGCCTTCGGCACGATCTGCTCGCGCAGCAGCTTGACGCAGGCGTGGGTATCGTCCGCGCTCCAGTTGTCGCCGTCGGAGAAATGGAACGGATAGATGTTCCACGAGCTGACGTTGTAATCGGCGCTCATGATCTCATTGCAGAGCTTGTAGGCCGACGAGATCATCGTGCCGCCCGACTCGCGGGTGTGGAAGAACGTCTCGCGATCGACCTCGCGCGCCACCGCGTCGTGGATGATGTAGCGGGTCTCGAGACCCTTATAGTTGGCCCGCAGCCAGGTATCGATCCAGAAGCTCTCGATGCGGACGATCTCCTTCTGCTCGTCGCCCATCGAGCCCGATACGTCCATCATATAGATCACCACCGCGGCGCTCTGCGGCTGCGGGTCCAACCGCCACGTGCGATATCGCTTGTCCTCGCGCGTGGGCACCACCAGCGGGCTCTGCGGGTTGTACGTGCCGTTGGCGATGCTGCGTTTCAATGCCTGCTTATAGGTGCGCTTGAAGTGGCGGAGCGACTCCGGCCCGGTGGTATGGACACCTGAATACTTCACCTTGGGCGTGGTGAGGTTCTTCTTGCCGCGATTTTCAATGCGCGGCAGCGCCAGCTCTTCACCCAATATCTCCGCCAGCTCGTCGAGCGAGAGGTCGACCTCGAGCGTGTGCTGCCCCTCGCCCTCGCCCGCCTTGCCGGCGCCCTCGCCCTGCTGCTCTTCCTGCCCGAGCGAATCGCCCGGCTCGCCCGGCCCCTGGCCGACGCCGCCGCGGCTGCGCGAACCGAACTGGAAATGCGGGATCTCGATGGAAGGGACAGGAATCGTAATGACGTCCTTTCCCTTCTTTCCCAGCATCTCCCCCTTCTGCACGTACTTGCGCAGGTTCTGTTTGATCTTCCCGCGGACGATCTCGCGGAAGCGATTGTGATCCTGCTTGATGCGAAGGGGGCTCACGGCGCCTTAATCCTTCGCGTCGCCGCGCGCGAAAATGCTGGCCACGAAATTGAGCACGTCGGTGGAGCAGATCTCGCAATAGCCATAGGACTTCATCATCCGGTCCTTGACGATGTCGATCTTCTCCTGCGTGTCCTTGTCCACCACGCTCGAGACCAGGTTCTTCAGCTTGATTGAATCCTTTTGGTCCTCGAACAGCTTGAGCTCGAGCGCCTTGTGCAGCCGCTCGTTGGTCCGGTAGTTGAATTGCTTGCCTTCAATGGCGAGCGCGCCGATGTAATTCATGATCTCGCGGCGGAAGTCGTCCTTCCGGTTGTCCGGAATGTCGATCTTCTCCTCGATGGCCCGCATCAAGCGCTCGTCCGGCTCCTCGTACTGGCCGGTATACTTGTTCTTCACCTTCTCGCGCTGGGTATAGGCCTTGATATTGTCGATGTAGTTGCCGCACAGCTTGCCAATCGCGTCCTCGTCGGCCGAGATCGCCCGCTGCACCTCGTTCTTCACCGTGTCTTCGTATTCGCTCTTCACCACCGAGAGCAGCTCGCGGAACCGCTTGCGCTGGTCTTCATTTGAAATCAGCGAGTGGCTGCGCAGGCCGCCCTCCAGCTCATTGAGCACCATGAACGGGTTGACGCAGCCTTCGCCCTTGTCGCTCACCAGCGCATTGGAGATCTTGTCCTGCACATATCGAGGAGATATCCCTTCCAATCCCTCGCGCGTGCTCTCCTTGCGCAGCTCCTTGATGTTGTCCTCGGTGAAGCCGGGCAGCGTCTTGCCGTTGTAGAGCTTGAGCTTCTGCAAGAGCGTCAGGTTGTGCTTCTTCGGCTCCTCGAGGCGGGTCAAGACGCCCCACATCGCCGCCATCTCCAGCGTGTGCGGCGCGATGTGCTTTCCCTTGATGCGGGCGGCGTTGTAATCCTTCTCGTAGATCTTCTGCTCCTCGGACAGCTTGGTGATGTACGGGATGTCGATCTTCACCGTGCGATCGCGCAGAGCCTCCATGAACTCATTGTCCTGGAGCTTCTTGTATTCGGGCTCGTTGGTATGCCCGATGATCACTTCGTCGATATCGGTCTGCGGGAACTTCTTCGGCTTGATCTTGTGCTCCTGCGAGGCGCCGAGCAGGTCGTAGAGGAAGGCGACGTCGAGCTTGAGCACCTCGACGAACTCGATGATGCCGCGGTTGGCGATGTTGAACTCGCCGTCGAAGTTGAACGCGCGCGGATCCGAGTCCGAGCCGTACTCGGCGATCTTCCGATAGTTCACATCTCCCGTGAGCTCGGTCGAGTCCTGGTTCTTCTCGTCCTTCGGCTGGAAGGTGCCGATGCCGATGCGGTCCTTCTCCGAGAGCAGGAGCCGGCGGACCCGGACGTGCGAGAGGACCTTGACCAGGTCGCCCTTATATTCGGCGAGCAGCTCGCGGAAGATCAGGCGGGACGCGGGGCAGAGGTCGCCCTTGACGACGATCGAATATCCCGAGCCGGGCGGGCAGAGCTCGGCGAAGGCCTTCTCGCGCAGGTCTTGCGGAATGAGGAGCAGCGGGTCTTCGTTCATCGGCGTGGGGAAGATCTCCTTCACCACCGTGCCGTTGTCCTTCTTCTTGTCGAGGATCCAATCGAACGTGTAGAGCGCGCCCTCGGGCGTGCGCGAGTACTCCTCGATGCCCTTCTTGAGCAGGCGCACGATGGTGCTCTTCGACGAACCGACCGGCCCGTGGAGCAGGATCACGCGCTTCTCGGTGCCGTAGCCCTCGGCGGCGCTCTTGAAGACGTTGACCAGCTTCATCAGCGGCACGTCGAGGCCGAACACCGCGTCGCGGCCGCCGAACTGCTCGTCGTGGAAGAAGTGGTAGCGGATGAGCTTCTTCTTGTTGTCGATGTACTCGGTCTTCCCGTGGCTGACGACCATGTCGTGCAGCCGCTGGAAGGCGGTGCGTGTCACCCGCGGGTTCTCGCGCACGATGCGCAGGTACTCCTCGAAGGTGCCCTCCCAGTGCAGCTCCTTGAAGTTGGTCTTGTCTTGCAGCGCTGCGATGCGCGCGACGAGCGTCTCCATGTGTGGCCTCCGATCTCCATAGGCTAAGCCCGAGACCTGCCTGGGGCAATGTGAGCGCGGCGATGGAGCTTGCTGTCAGAGGCAAAAGATGTTTCAGACCGCGCGCACATGAGACGAGCGCTCGACCGATTCGCGCCCTGGCTGGCGCTCCTGCTCTGCGCCGCGGCGCGCCTGCCGGGCCTCTTGTGGGGCGTCGAGCACTATGGGGACGCGCCGGTGCGGGTGGAGCTCGCCGAGCGCTGGCTGCGCGCGCCGCACCTGTTCCGCGGCTTCTCCGAGACGTACCAGTACGGGCCGCTGCACCTGGCGATGCTCGGCGGCGCGCTCAAGCTCTGGCCGGACCGGCTGCACGCGCCGCGCCTGCTCTCGTTTTTCTGCGCGCTCGTGGGCGTCTGGGTTCTGTACTGGCTGGCAAAGCGAGCGACCAGCACAGCGGGCGCGCTCTTCGCCGCCTGCGCGCTCGCGCTCGACACCGTGCACATCCAGTCGGGCTCGTCGGCCGCGTCGGAGGCGGTGTTCCTCGCGATGCTGCTGGGCGCGGTCTGGCTGCTCTTCGACGCCAACGCGCGGCTCGCCACGATGACGGCGGAGGACAGCGCCGCCCGCCCGCTCTGGCAGCTCACCGGGGCGGGCGCGCTGCTCGGCCTGGGCTGCCTCGTGCGCTACGACGGGCTCATCTACGGCGCGCTGCTCGGCCTGCGGCTGACGATCGATCTCTTGCAGGCCTGGAGAGGGCCCTCGCGTGTGCGGACGGTGCGCATCGCCGCGCTCTTCGCCTTCGGCCTGCCGTTCGCGCTGCCCACGCTCTGGTGGATGGTGCGCAACCAGCTCGACGTGGGGGACGCGCTGGCGCCGTTCCACCACGTCGACCAGGACCACCGCGGGCTGGCCGATCAAGGGCTGCGCTGGTTCGGCCCGATCGGCTACCGGCTCTACTGCCTCGCCTACTGGCCCGCCAACGTGCTGGTGCTCAGCTCGCCGGTCATCGGCCTCTTCTCGCTGGCGGGAGCGGCGCGCGCGCTCGTCAAGAAGCAGCCGGGCTGGGGCTTCGTGCTGCTCGCCTGGGTGCCGGCCGCCTACTTCACGTTCCGAGGCGCCGTGCGCGCGGACTTCCGGCCCATGTCGCGCTTCGTGCTCGTCGCAGCCGCGCTCTCGCTGCCTTTCGCGTGGGACGAGCTGGTGCGCTTTGCCGCCTTCGTCTCCTCGCGCATCCGCGCGCTCGCGCCCCACGAGCTGCTCTTGCGCCGCGGCCTCGCGACGCTCGCGCTCTTGCTCGCGGTGGGCACCCCGCTCTTCTTCTTCACGCTCTCGTTCCACCAGAACGGCAACACCGCCGAGTGGGCGCGCCCGCTCTCGCCGGTCTCGTCGGTGCCGCCCGGCATCGAGCAGGCCGCGCGCTACCTGCGCGAGCACGCGAGCCCCGACGACCAGATCATCCTCGACGGCGTCTGGGACTATCTGGAGATCCCGCTCGCGTTCGAGAGCACGCTGCCGGAGACGCAGTTCACCCGGCTCGCCTACGACAACTTCGAGGCCAAGCTGAAGAAGGTCTCGCCGACGATGGCGGTGCTGCTCTACCAGGGCAATCTGCAGTTCCTCGCCGGCACGCAGAACGCGGTCTGGCAGACGCCCGAGTTCAACTTCCGCGGCGTGCGCTTCTGCCGCGAGGCCGAGTTCATCTACGCCGGCGTCTACCGGCGCTGCGAGCGGTGATGGCCGAGCCGCTCCCGCGCCCTCTCTCCGCGCGCGCCGCGCACCGCCTCGAGCTGCTCGAGGTGCTCACGCTCGGCGCGCCCTTCTGCGGCTTCAAGCTGGTCGCGGGCCTGGTGCTCGCAAGCCGCGCCGGCTCGCTGCGGATGCTCGGCTTTGCGCTCGTCGCGCTGGGCGCGCTCGACGCGCTCATCAACCTGGCGAACCTGGCTGGCCTGCTCTGGAAACGCGCGCGGCCGCTCCCCGCCTGCACTTTCTCGCTGGTCTTCTCGCTGCGCGCGCGGCCGGGCACGGCGCTGCGCGCGAAGTGGATCGACCTGGGCAACTCGCTCGACGTGCTGCTCTCGTTCTCGCTGGTCGCGCTGATGATCGGCTGCGGCGAGCTGCGCGGCCTGCCTGCGCCGCGCGCGCTCGCGTGGAACGTCTGCGTGATCCTCAATGTGCTCGGCGCGGGCGCCGCGCGCTTCGGCGCGTCGCTGCGCGACCTGCGCGAGCCGTAGTCTTCTCCCGGCCGGGCGGAGCGCGCGCACTCACTTGTGCTTGAAGTACTCGACTTGCCACTTCTGCACCGCCGCGTCGTGGCACTTCCAGTCGGGGCAGAAGACGGTCGTCTTGTCGTTGCGTGAGACGAAGTAGAGGTCGTTGCAGACCATCGGATGGACCGCCGCCTCCAGCGCCGCCTCGCCCGGATTCGAGATCGGCCCCGGCGGCAGCCCCACGTTCAAATAGGTGTTGTACGGGTGCGGCCGCTCCAGGTCGGACTTGTGGATCTTCCCGTCCCACTTGAAGTCGTTCTCGAGGAGGATCGCGTAGACGACGGTGGGGTCGGTCGCGAGCGGCACGTGCTTGCGCAGGCGGTTGTGGAACACGCAGGAGACGTGCGGGCGGTCCTGCGGCAGGCCCGTCTCCTTCTCGATGATCGACGCGAGCGTGACCGTGTCCGCCGGGCTCAGCTTCACGCCGGCCGCGCGGTGGCTCTGCGCCTGGTTGTAGGCGGCGAGGAAGCGCGCGTGCATCGCCTGCGCGATGCCTTTGCAACCGATCGACTTGGGCACGGAATACGTGTCCGGGAAGAGATATCCCTCGAGCGATTTCCCCGAGACGCCGAGCGCGTGCGCCTCGATGGGATCGCGCGCGAGCGCGAGAAAATCGGCCGCGGTGCAGAGCCCGGTGGCGCCGACGATCTCGGCGATCTCGTCGGCGCGCAGGCCTTCGGGAACGGTGAAGTGGTGCAGCTTCACCTCGCCGCGCACCAGCTTGTCGATCACCTGGTCGGGCGTCATCGGCAGCGCGAACTCGTACTCGCCCGCCTTGGTGTGCGCGCCGCGGCGGAAGTAGTGCAGGTGCGTGTAGAGCGCGTCGGCCGAGGAGACCGCGCCGCCCTGCGCGAGCAGGTGCGCGAGCTTCTGCGGGCCGGAGCCGGGCGGGATCTCGAGGGTCACGGTCGCGGAGCCGAACGGCGTGCGCGAAAACTGCTTCTCGCGCAGGTACCAGACGCCGCCGGCAACCAGGGCGCCCGCGATCGTGAGCGCGAGCAGCGCAGCAAGGATCTTCAGCAGCTTCATCGGTCCACTCCTCACGCCGATCGCGCGCGGCCGCTCACAGCGCGGCCTCCGCGCGCGACATCTCGTCTGACTTCTCCGTCCAGCGCTCGAAGAGCGTCTCGAGCTCCGCCTCTGCTTTGCGATAGCGCGCCACCAGCGGTGTCGAGCGGGCCGCGTCGGCAAAGAGCGCCGGGTCGGCCAGGAGCGCCTCGGCCTCCTTCTTCTCCTTCTCGAGCGCGGCGATCTGCTCCTCGATCTTCACGATCTCCTTCTTGAGCGGCCCGAGAAGCTTCGACTTGCGCTCGCGCTCGACCGCCCGCTCGCGGCGCGCGTCCTTGCCCTGCCCCGAGCTCTCCTTCTCGCCGCCCTTCGCGTCCTCGCCCGCGCGCGCGGCCGCGGCCAGCGCGGCCAGGCGCGCCTTCTCCTCGGCGCGGCGCCGCTCCCAATCGTCGAGATTGCCCGGCTGCGGATCGATGCGGCCGTCCTTCACTTCCCAGACCTGCGTCGCCAGGCCATTCACGAACGAGCGGTTGTGCGAGACGAACAGGAGCGTCCCGTCGTAGCCGCTGAGCGCCTCGATGAGCGCCTCCGACGAATCGAGATCGAGGTGGTTGGTCGGCTCGTCGAGGAGCAAGAGGTTGCTCGGCACGACGAGCAGTTTCGCCAGCGCCACGCGCGCCCGCTCGCCGCCGGAGAGCACCGCGATCTTCTTGTCGACGTCGTCGCCGGTGAAGAGGAACGAGCCGAGGATCGACCGCACCCACGACTGCGGCTGCGTCGGCACCAGCGCGTGCACCTCCTCGAGCACCGTCTTCTCGCGCGCGAGCGCCTCGGCGTGGTGCTGCGCGAAGTAGCCGAGCTCGACGTTGTGGCCCAGCGCGACCTCGCCCGAGTCCTGCTCGAGCTCGCCCGCCACCAGCTTGAGCAGCGTGGTCTTGCCGGTGCCGTTGAGTCCGACGATGGCGATGCGCTCGCCGCGCAGCACCTGCCCGTCCAATCGTTGGTACACCACATTGTCGCCGAAGCGCTTGGAGACCTGGCGGAGCTCGATCACCTCGCGCCCCGAGCGCGGCGCGGGAGGAAAACGGAACTGCACCGTCTTGCGCTCTTCGATGCGCTCGATCTTCTCTTCCTTCTCGAGCGCGCGCAGCTTGCTCTGCGCCGCCTTCGCCTTGGTCGCCTTGGCGCGGAAGCGATTGACGAAGGCCATGATCTCTTCGTGCCGCTTCTCCTGCTTGTTCGCGCGCGCCTCCAGCAGCTCCAGCTCGTCGGCCCGCTGCACGAGGTAGCTCTCGTAGTCGCCCTTGTAGCTGCGCAGGCCGTCGACCTCGAGCGAGAGCACGCGATCGATCTGCCGGTCGAGGAACTCGCGATCGTGCGAGACGAGCAACAGCGCTTTGCGCGAGCGCTTGAGGAAGGCGTCGAACCACTCCAGCGTCGGCACGTCGAGGTGGTTGGTCGGCTCGTCGAGCAGCAGCAGCTCCGGGTCCTGCAGGAGCAGGCCGGACAAGGTCGCGCGCATGCGCCATCCGCCGGAGAGGGACTTCGCCGGCTGCGAGAGCTGCGCGGTCTTGAAGCCCAGCCCGAGCAGGATCTCCTCGGCCTTGTGGCGTCCGTAGTGCTCTTCGTGGTGCGCGAGCTCCTCGTGCAGCGTGGCCAGCTCGCCCGCCAGCTCGAGCTGGATCTCCTCGCTTCGATCGCTCGCGGAGCTCGCCCGGTCTCGATCGGCGCCCGTGGTGTCGACGAAGTTTTCCCGCTGCAGCTCGCTGGGATTCGCCAGCTGCCGCTCGATCTCCTCGATGCGCTGCTCGAGCGCGCGGCGGCCCGGCACCGAGGCGAGCACCCCGTCGATGAGCGGGCCGTCGGGCATCTCGCCCATCTCTTGCGGCAGGTAGCCCGCGCGCGCGCGGCGCACCATCTGCACCTCGCCCGCGTCGGCCTCGCGCGCGCCCGCGAGCACCTTCATCAGGGTCGATTTGCCCGAGCCGTTGGGGCCGATCAGGCCGACCCGATCGTGCGCGCCGAACGTGAAGCTCGCGCCGTCGAGGATGACCTTCTTGCCGAAGCGGACCGAGAGACCGCGCGCGTGGAGGAGGGACATTCAGCCTTAGTTGTTGCGCTGGGCCGCGCCGGGAGCGGGGTTGCTCGCGTGCGGCGCCTGCGCGACCAGCATCGCGCGCATCCGCTCCAGCGCTTCGTGCGTCTTCTTGACGTACTCGCTGGTGGCGTTGACGCGCTCTGCGGTGGCGAGCGTCTGCTCGTAGATGTGCATCGCCTTGTCGAGGAGAACGCGCACTTTCTTCTTCAGCTCTTCGCGGTACAGCTCGACCTGCTCGTGGCTCAACTTGGGCGGCGGCGCCTCGACCATCTGCCGGTGCAGCGACTCGTAGAGCTCGCCGATGCGGAAGCCGGAGGCGGTGGCCCACTCGCCGTCGCCGCGGCGGATGGCGCGCAGGTAGTGGCCCTGCGCCGAGAGGAGAAACTGCGCCTTGGTCTCCAGCGTGTTGCCGAGCGCGGCCTCGTCTTGCACCGCCGGGTCGAGCACCACTTCGTCGAAGTAGCTGCGGTAGATCTCACCGATCCAGAACTCGGCCTGCGCGAGCAGCGCCGGATCGGCCTCGCCATCCTGGTCCGCCTTCGAGTAGAGCTCGAGCGCCGAGCGCAGGAGATGCTCGGCCTCGCTGCGGCCCGCGAGCATCGCCGGATCGCGCTCGCCCGCTTGCCGCGCGCGCTCGACCTTCTCCACCAGACAGACCGCCTGCTGCACCTCGCCCTCGCCGCGGCGGCTGTCGGGGATGCCCGGCCGCTCGAGGAGCGCCTTGAGCCGCTGCGCGGCGGCGTCGAGGCGGCCCAGCTCGTGCTCGGCAAACGCGGCGTGAAAGACCGCGTCCAGCTCGTCGCTCGAGGGCGCGCGCGCGGCGAGGTTTACCGGGGTTGTCCCCGGGCCGGCCGCCTCGGCGTAGCGCGCGAGGTCGGTCTCCCAGCGCTTGAGCGCGTCGTCGTACTGCTTGAGCCGCTCGAGCGAGAGCGCGCAGTTGTAGAGCGACGCGCCGTAGCGATCGGACGCGGGGAACACATCGACGAGCCGGCCAAAGCAGGCGGCCGAACGGGCCCACTCGCCCGCGTCGAAGGCGCGCACGCCGCAGTCGAACAGCTGCGTCTCGTCGAGCTCGCCGAGCGCGCGCTCCGCGGGAGGGCCAGCCACCACCAGCACTTCGGGGAGGGTGAGCACCGTCTTGCCCGGCGGCGCGAGCGGCGCGGGCGCACTCTGCGCGTCGCGCTGGTCCGGCTTCTGCGCGCGCGAAGCCCCCGCGCAGGCGGCGAGGTTCGCGCACAGCAGCATCGCCGCCGCGCCGGCCGTGAACGCCGCGATCGTCCGCTCGCCCGCTCTGGATGCGGTCCGCATGCGCTAGCCCACCACCGAGACGCTCAGCTTGCGGTTGCGCGGCCCGTCGAACTCGCAGAAGTAGATCGCCTGCCAGGTGCCGAGCTGGAGCTTGCCGCCGATCACCGGCAGCGTCACCGAGAAGCCGGTCAGCGTCGCCTTCGCGTGCGCGCCCGCGTTGCCCTCTTCGTGCTTGTAGTAAGTCGCGGTCGAGGGCACCGCGCGCTCGAGCGCGTTCAGGATGTCGGTCTGCACGTCCGGGTCGGTGTTCTCGTTGATGGTGACGCCGCCGGTGGTGTGGCCCGAGGAGACCACGCAGAGGCCGTGGTCGATGCCGCTCGACTTCACCTCGGCGCGCACGCGCTTGGTGACGTCGATCATCTCGGCCTTCTGGGTGGTGAGCAGCTCGAGCGAGCCGAAGTGGGAAGCCATCGTGTGCTCCTTGTCCGTCGAAACGCGTGCGCGCGGCGTTGCCCCTCCCGCGCCGGATCTACAACGTCCCGAGGCTCTCGTGGATCTGCCAGAGGCCGAGCAGATCGTGGATGTCGCGGCGCATCCGGGGCGCAACGTAGAGCGGCACCGAGGGGATCTGCGCGGCCAGCCGCTGCACTTCGCGCTGGTCGACATCGGCCAGCGCGGCCTGCTCGCCGAGCGTGCGCGCGAGCCGCGCCGAGAGCAGCTCGCCCGCCGCCGCCTGGCCGCTCGCGGAGAGCACGCTCTGCTGCGCGGCGATGCTCGCGTCCGAGGGCGCGTCGGCGATCTGCGCGCGGCCCAGCGCCTCGATCAGCGCCGGCTGGCTCTCGGCGCCGCCCTGCGCGCGCGGGTCGCGCTGCATGCGGTTGACGATCACCGCGGCCGTCGCGATGCGCGCGTCGGAGAGCGCGCGGTGGAAGAAGAGCGCCTCGTCGATGGTGAGCGACGAGGGCGAGGTGACCAGCACGAACGCCGACTGCGGCGAGCTCAGCAGCGCCTTCACCTGCGCAGCGCGCGCCTTGAAGCCGTCGTACATGCCCTCGAACGCGACGAAGAAGTCGGCCACGTCGCGCAGGAAGTCCGCGCCGGTGAAGCGCGCGAGCGTCTTGAGCACGATGCTCGAGGGCAGCGCGAACAGCTTGAGCCCGAACTTTCCCGCCTTGAGCATCGGCCCCAGCACGAAGCGCATGGCGTCGTTGTCGAGCATGTCCATCAAGCGATCGGGCGCGCCGAGGAAGTCGAGCGCGTTCGCGGTGGGCGGCGTGTCGAGCACCACCACGTCGTAGCGGCCGCTGGCGGAGATGCGCTGCACCTGCTCCATCGCCATGTACTCGAGGCTGCCGGCGAGCACGGTCGAGACGGTCTGGTAGAGGCGGTTCTTGAGGATCGCCTCGGCCTGCTCGGGTGTGCGCGAGTCCTTGCGCACCAGCTCGTCCCAGGCGGTCTTGAGGTCGAGCATCATCGCCGACAGCTCGCCCTTCGCCTCAATGCCGCGCGCGCGCAGCGGCGAGAGATCGATGCGCGTCTCCTTGTTGCCGAGCGCGTCGAGGCCGAGCGAGTTGGCGAGCCGCCGCGCCGGATCGATGGTGAGCACGAGGACTTTCTGTCCATCGACCGCGAGCCGCAGGCCCAGCGCGGCGGCGCTCGTCGTCTTGCCGACGCCGCCCGAGCCGACCAGCGCGACCACCTTGCGGCCCTGCACCAGCTCGCGCAGCGGAGAGCTCGGGCTCACAAAGCCCCCGAGAGCGAGCGCGCGATCTGCTCGAGCGCGGCCACGCCGAACTGCCGCTCGAAGACGTGTGAGACAGGGACGAGCGGGCTGGCCGGATCGCGCCCGACTCCCGCGTCGCGCAGCACCTGCGCGTACTGGACCGACATCTGCGCGCGCGCCTCGTGGCCGTCGGCGGCGTCGGCGGCGGCGGCCAGCATCGGCCCTCCGCGCGCGACCGCGGTCCGCTCGATGTCGGTGAAGCGCGGCGCGAAGACGCTGTTGAGCACCAGCGGCCCCAGCGGCAGCTTCTCCTTGACCAGCGCGGCCCGCAGCTCGATCGCCTCGTTGACCGGCATCTCCTCCGGCAGCGCGGTCACCAGCACCTGCGTGCGCTTGGGGTCCTGGAGGAGCGACTCGATCCAGTTCATGTCGGTGGCGAGCGGACCTTCGGAGACGAGCGAGAGGATGACCCGAGGGACGGTGAGCAGCGCGAGCGCGTGCCCGGTGGCGGGTGCGTCGAGGATGACCAGGTCCCAGCGGCGGTGGCCGCGGTCCATGTCCTTCTCCGCGTGCCACGCGATCTTGCCGAGCATGACGATCTCGGCCAGCGAGGGCGCGGCGCGCAGGAAGTAGCGGACGACCTTGCGCTCGAAGACCAGGTTGTAGAGCGTCTCCGAGCGCAGCGTCATGATGCCGTACTCGCGCATCGCCTCGGCCGGCTGCACGTGCACCGAATAGATGTTCTTGGCGAGCTGGCCGATCTGCGTGCCGCTCGGGGGCTTGCCGAACAGCTCGCTCACCCGCTCGCGCGCGGAGACCTCGCAGACCAGCACCTTCTTGCCCCGCTGGGCCGCCGCCAGCGCCAGCGCCGCCGCGATCGTGCTCTTGCCCGTCCCGCCCTTGCCCGTAACGACGAGCAGCCGCCGGGAGAGGAGATCGGTGTGCAGCGATGGCTGTGGGGTCTCGCCCTCGGACACGGGGCGCGGAACCTAGCGGCGCGCCTGCGCCGGGTCAATGTGGGAAAGCGCCCGCCGCGCGCTCTTTCTCCGAGGGAGCGAGCGCCGCCGCAGCGCCTGCCGCCAGCGCGAGCACGAGGAAGTGGTAGTTCGCGAACGCCTGCTTTCCCGCGTCGAAGAAAGCGGCGAACGCGAGCGCGAGCGCGGCGAGAAAACCTCCCGCGCCCTTCGGGGCCAGCCGCGCGCCGAGCACGAGCGCGGGCGCCAGCAGCGCGAACGAGATCCATCCCGGCAGCTCGGGCCCTCCGGCGCGGGCGAGCGCGGCCGAGAAGCTGAGCGCGTCGAAGCGAAACGGCTGGCGCAGCTGGAAGAGCAGCACCGAATCGATGAACGGCCGGGGTGCCGCCAGCGCGAGCGGGAGCGACACCGCGACCGCGAACGCGCAGGCCAAGAGCGCGCGCCGCCCGAGCTGCGCGGCTCTCTCCTCGGGGAACAGCAGAGGCAGGAGCGGCAGCGCGAAGCAGCCGTACTGCTTGACCGCGACCAGCCCGCCCAACAGCCAGGTCGACAGCCGCGGCGCGCGCAAGACCGAGACCACCGCGCCGAGCGCGAACGCGGCGACGAGCGGCTCGGTCCAGCCCTGCTCGAGCACGAAGAAGGCGCGCGGCGAGAAGAGCAGCAGCAGCGCGCAGAGCTCGCCCCAGCGGCCGCGGCTCAAGCGCGCGATGCAAGCGCCGCTCAACGTGAGCGCGGCCAGCATCGCGAAGCGATAGTCGCCGCAGAGAAACTGCGCGAGGAACGTGAGCGCAAACGAGAACGGCGGATACGGGTGTCCGACGTGCACCACGCCGTCGCTCACCAGCCCCGCACCGTAGAAGCGCGCGTCTCCATAGAGCAGCGGAATGCTGGTCGCGTACGGGCTGTGCCCGTCGAGCAGCGCGGAGAACCCGGCCCGGTGGAAGAGAAAGACGTCGATCTCCGGCGAGGGAGATGCGCGCAAGAGCCACAGCCCGAGCGCCGCATGCACCGCGAGCAGCAGCGGAAAGCGCGCGCGCCCGAGCGGCGGCCGAGGCAAAAGCCCCGCGAGAGTGAGCGCGATCGCCAGCGCGACGCCGCCCCAGAACGGCCACGGCCCGTCCGGCGTGCGGCGCAGATCGAGCCCCGGCGGGCGGAGGAACTGCGCGGCCATCTGGGCCAGCACCAGCAGCGTCAGCAGAGGAGTCGCCGCCGCGCGCGAGCGCTCGAGCGCGCGCGGCCCGAGCGCGGCCAGCACGAGCGCGAGGAACGAGAGACCGATCGCCGCGAGCGCGACGGGATCGAACGCGCCATCGCGCATCCAGATCGCCAGCCCGATCGCCGCGGCCGCGAGCGCCGCCAGCAGCGCGCGCGCTGAGGCCACTTCGTCGCTCTGCTCCTTCACCTGGCCCACCCGTTTCCCCGGCTTCTTCGAGCGGGAATCCCGAGGCGGAGGACCCGTATCTCGCAACGACCGGTGGCGCTCATGTCTCGTAGCGCTTGCGCTTGCGCCAGAGCGTCGAGACGTCGACTCCCAGCACCTTGGCCGCTTCCTCCAGCGTCGCCGAGCGCGCCAGCACGCTGAGGATGTGCTCGCGCTCCACCGAGTCGATCGAAAAATCTCCGCCCAGGAACGGCCGCGGCGTGCCCTCGGGAAGCATCTTCTCCGGCAGCGCCTCCGGCCCCAGCTTCTGCCCCGGCGCGAGGATCACCGCGCGCTCGATGGCGTTGCGCAGCTCGCGCACATTGCCGGGCCAGCTGTAGGAGGTGAGGATCTCCTCGGCCTCGCGGGTCAGCTCGAGCGCGGGGCGATTCGCGGCCGCGGCCAGCAGCGCGAGGAACCGGCGCGCGAGCGGCACGATCTCCGACTTGCGCTCGCGCAACGGCGGCACCGCGACAGCGACCACGTCGAGGCGGAAGAGCAGGTCCTCGCGGAAGCGGCCCGCCTGCACGTCGGCGTGCAGATCGCGGTGGGTGGCGGCGACGATGCGCACGTCGGCGGTGCGGGTCTGGTCGTCGCCGACGCGCTCGAACTTCTTGTCCTGCAGGAAGCGCAGCAGCTTCGCCTGCAGCGAGAGCGGCAGCTCGCCGATCTCATCGAGGAAGAGCGTGCCGCCCTGCGCCTGCTCGACGCGGCCCGGCTTGTCGCGCAACGCGCCGGTGAACGAGCCGCGCGCGTGGCCGAACAGCTCGCTGGCGAGCAGCTCCTCGGAGAGCGTCGGGCAGCTCACCACCGCGAACGGCTTCTGCCTGCGCGGGCTCAGCTCGTGGAGCAGGCGCGCCAGCATCGTCTTGCCGGTGCCGCTCTCGCCCGACAGCAGCACCGGCGCGTCGTGCGGCGCGGCACGCTCGATCATCTCGATCGCCGCGCGCATCGGGGCGCTCGCGTGCGCGAGATCGATCTCCGCGAGCGGGCTCGAGCCGCCTTCCAGGGCCGCGCCGGATTCGGCCGGCACGCTCGCCGGGCCGCTCTGGGCGCGGCCACGCCGCTCTTCGAGGCGATCGAGCACCGCGCGAATCTGCGCGGGCGTGAACGGCTTGGGCAAGTAGTCGCGCGCGCCGCGCTTGATCGCCTCGACCGCCGTCTCGATGGTCGCGTAGGCGGTGATGACGATGACCTCGAGGCCCGGCCGCGCCGCCAGCAGCTTGGGCAAGAGCTCGAGCCCGTCGTCGTTGCCCAGCCGCAGATCGAGAAACGCGAGATCGCACGCGCTGCGCGCGAGCTGCTCGAGCGCCTGCGCCGGGTTCGCCGCCTCGCTCACCTCGCAGTGCAGCGACTCCAGGCAGAGCGCGAGCGCGCGCCGGATGTTCTTCTCGTCGTCGATCACCAGCGCGCGCATCTTCGCAACCACCTTCCCGTCTGCTCTTCGCGGACGAACCTGGACTCCCTCATGCGCACGCTTGTGCTCGAGAGGGAACGGCCGGAATCTACCCCGACTGACGATGTCGATCAGCGATGACCACGCCGCGCCGCCCCACGAGCTGGGCGGACGGTTCGAAATCGTCACCCTGCTCAAGCGCGAGCACGGGGTCGACACGCTGCGCGCGCGCGACCGGCAGACGGGCGCGGACACGGTGGTGCGCACGACCCCGCTGCAGCTGCTCTCGCCCGAGGCGGCGCTGCGGCTCGAGCGCGAGGCCGGGTTGCTGGCGCACACGGCGGGCCCGGACGGGCCGCGCGTCACCGCGTTCGGGCAGGACCGCGAGCTGGCCTTCGTCGCGCGCAAGTTCGTCGCTGGCGAGACGCTGCGCGAGCGGCTCGCGCGCGGCCCGCTGCCGGCCCTGGAGAGCGCGCGGCTGGGCGCGGCCATCCTCGCCGAGCTGCGCGACCTGCACGCGCTCGGGCTGTTGCACCGCGATCTCAAGCCGGGCAACGTGGTCCTCCTCGCCGCCGAAGCGGGCGAGCGCAGCGGCGGCAAGATCGCGCTGCTCGACTCCTTGCTCTCGCGCAACGAGCAGCTCGAGGGGCGCAGCCCGGCGGAGTCGGCCCGGCTCGCCCGCTCGATCTCGCCGGAGCAGGCGGGGCTGCTCGAGCAGGCGGTCGACGAGCGCAGCGACCTCTACGCATGCGGCCTCTTGCTCTACGAGTGCCTGGCGGGGCGCGTGCCCTTCTTCGCCGAGACGGTGGGCGAGGTGCTCCGCCAGCAGCTCTCGTCGCCGCCGCCGCCGTTTCCCGCGGGCATCGCGGTGCCGCGCGCCCTCGACGAACTGGTGCAGCGTCTGCTGAAAAAAGAGCCGCGCGACCGCTACCAGTCCGCGGCGGCGGCGCTGGCCGACTGCGCGGCGATCGCGGCGCAGCTGGCGCGCGGCGAAGCCGAGCCGCACGTGGTGCTCGGCCTCTCGGACGCGCGCAGCACGCTGCTGGAGCCTTCGTTCGTCGGGCGCGGCGAGGAGCTGGCCCGGCTCGAGCAGCGGGTCGGCCGCCGCGCAGAGGGCGCGAGCGAAGGGGGCGGGCTCGCCATCGTCGAGGCCGAGTCAGGCGGCGGCAAGAGCCGCTTCTTCGACGAGCTGGCGCGCCGGGCGCAGCGCGCGAACGCCTGGGTGCTGCGCGGCCAGGGGCTCGACCAAGGCGCCCAGAAGCCGTTCCAGATGCTCGCCGACGTGATCGACGAGCTGCTCGCGCGGGCGCGGAGGGACGCGCCGTTCGCCGCGCGGCTGCGCGCGCAGCTGGCCGACCAGGCCGATGCGCTGCGCGAGGCGCTCCCGCAGATGGCGGAGCTGTTCCCGCCCGCGCCCGCCGCCGAGGGCCAGCCCGCGCAGCTGGGCGGCGAGCAGCACGGCGAGGCCCGCTCGCTCATCGCGCTGGCGGCGCTGCTCGACGCGCTCGGCGAGCGGGGCCGGCCCGCGGTGCTCCTGCTCGACGACTGCCAGTGGGCGGACGAACCGACGCTCAAGCTGCTCGCCCGCTCGCAGCGCCACGGCGCGAGCCCGCACTTGCTCCTGGTGGTCGCGTTCCGCTCGGAGGCGGTGCAGGCGCCGCACCCGCTGCGCGCGCTGCGGCCCGACCTGCACCTGACGCTCGCGCCGCTCTCCCCGCGCGAGCTTCGCGAGCTGGTCCAGTCGATGGCCGGCCCGCTCCCCGAAGAGGCGCTGCACGCGGTGGAGCAGCTCGCCGACGGCTCGCCGTTCATGGCTTCAGCGGTGCTGCGCGGGCTGGTCGAGTCGGGCGCGCTGGTGGCCGCGAGCGGCGGATGGCGCATCGACGCAGCCGCGATGGCCGACCTGCGCGCCTCGCAGCACGCCGCCGCGTTTCTCGCGCGGCGCCTCGAGCTCCTGCCGCTGCGCTCGCTCGAGCTGCTCACGGTCGGCGCGGTGCTCGGCAAGCAGTTCGAGCTGCCCGCGGTGGCCGCGCTCTGCGGGCTCGCGCCCGGCCCGCTGCTCTCGGCGGTCGCGGCGGCGCGCCAGCGCCACATCGTCTGGATGCGCGGCGAGTCGACCTGCGCGTTCGTGCACGACAAGCTGCGCGAGACGCTGCTGGCGCGCCTCTCGCCCGAGGAGCGCGCGGCGCTGCACCGCAAGGTCGCGCTCTATTTGGAAGCGCAGCCGGGCGAGCGGGCCTTCGAGATCGCCTTTCACTACGACGCGGCCGGAGACTTCGAGCGGGCGCTCCCGTTCGCGCTGGCCGCGGCCCGCAGCGCGCGCGCGCGGTTCGCGCTCGATCTCGCCGAGCGCCAGTACCGCATCGCCTCGCGCGGCGCTGAGCACGCCGACGCCGCGACGCGCCTCTCCATCGCCGAGGGTCTGGGCGACGTGCTCCTCCTGCGCGGCAGCTACGAGGGCGCCGAGGAGCAGCTCGGGCACGCCCGCGCGCTCGCCCCCGACCACGTCCGCCGCGCGCAGCTCGAGGGCAAGCTCGGCGAGCTGGCCTTCAAGCGCGGCGACATGCGCACCGCCGCGCGCAAGCTCGAAGGAGCGCTCGAGCTGCTCGGCCGCTCCGCGCCCAAGCGAGGCGCGACCTTCTTCGTCTTCGCGCTCTGGGAGATCGGCGTGCAGGCGATGCACACGCTGCTGCCCCGCTTCTTGCTCGGCCGCAAGATGCGCGCGGGCGCCGACGCGGAGTTCGCCGCCGTCCGCCTCTACAGCCGGCTTGCGTACCTCTACTGGTTCCAGCGCGGGCAAGTGCCGACGCTCTGGGCCCACCTGCGCGGGATGAACCTCGCCGAGCGATATCCCGCCTCCGCCGAGCTGGCGCAGGCCTACTCCGAGCACGCGCCGGTGATGAGCATGATCCCGCTCTTCGAGCGCGGTCTGCGCTACGCGGAGCGCTCGCTGGAGATCCGCCGGGCCCTGGGCGACGTGTGGGGCCAGGGGCAGTCGCTCCACTTCATGGGCGTCATTCTTTATTCGGCCTCGCGCATCCGCGAGTGCCTCGAGCGCTGCCGCGAGGCGGTGCGCCTGCTGCAGCGCACGGGCGATCGCTGGGAGGCGAACACCGCCAGCTGGCACATCGCCTTCTGCCACTACCGGCTGGGCGAGCTGCGCGAGGCGACCGCGCGCGCGCAGGAGGTCTGGGCCGCCGGCGTGGAGATCGGAGATCTGCAAGCGGCGGGGATCTCGCTCGGCGTCTGGGCGAAGGCGTCGGGCGGCCGCGTGCCGCGCGCGGCGCTCGAGGCGGAGCTGGCGCGCCCCACCGAAGACGTGCACACGGCGGCGGAGATCCTCACCGCGCAGGCGGCGCTGCTCCTGCGCGAGGGCAAGCCGGCCGAGGCGGCGGCGGTGCTCGCGAGCGCGCAGGAGAAGATCGAGAAGAAGGGGCTCAAGCAGGAGTACGTGGCGGCGGTGCTGCCCTGGCTGCTCGAGGCGACGCTGCGCGAGGCCGAGAGCGCGCCGCCCTGGGCCCCGCAGCAGCGCGCGGCCGCCCTCTCGCGCGCGCGGAAGCTCGCGTCGCGCGCGCTCGCGATGTCGCGCGTCTACCGCAACAACCTGCCCCACGCGCTGCGCGGCGCGGCCGAGCTGGCGGCGCTCGAGGGTGACGCGAGGAGCGCGCGGCGGCGGCTCGAAGAGAGCCTTCGCGAGGCACAGCGGCTCGAGCTCGGCGCGGAGGAGGCCACCTCGCGGCTCGCGCTGGCGCGGCTGGGGACGGCGCAAGGGCTGCCCGGCGCGAAGGAGGAGCAGGCGATTGCGCGCCAGCTCCTGCGTGCGCACGGCGCGTTCGACGACGCCGAGGAGCGGCCGACGCTCTCGCTCAGCGATCGCTTCAGCTCGCTGCTCGAAGTGGGCCGGCAGATCGCGACCGCGCTGACGCCGCGCGAGATCGAAGCGGCGGTCGAGCTGGCGACGCACGCGCTGCTTCGCTCGCAGACGTTCCAGTTCGCGCGCATCGAGAACGGCGTCGCCACCGGCCTCGCGCTCTCGCTCGCCGACGCGTCGCTGGTCGAGGAGGCGCTGCGCGCGGGCGCGCCGGTCGTGCGCATCGCCGGCATCGCGGGCGCGCAGGAGCTGCCGTCGGGCGCGCGCTGCGCCCTCTGCGCGCCGGTGCTGGTGCGCGGCACCGCGCGCGCGATCTTCATCGTCACCCACTCCGAGGTGCGCGAAGCGCTCGGCGACGAGGAGCGGCGCCTCGCTTCGTTCATCGCCGCGCTGGCGGGCGCCGCGCTGGAGAACAGCGAGGGCATCGGCCAGCTGCAGCGGGTCGAGCGCGATCTGGCGACCGCCGAGAAGATGGCCGCGCTCGGCACGCTCGCCGCTGGCGTCGCGCACGAGATCAACAACCCGCTCTCCTACGTGCTGACCAACCTCGACTTCGTGCCGGCCGAGCTGGACGAGCTGGCCGCGCGCAGCGGGCTTTCGCGCGACGAGGGCCTCGAAGAGGTGCGCCAGGCGCTGCGCGAAGCGCGCGAGGGGGCCGAGCGGGTCAGCGACATCGTGCGCGATCTGCGCCTCTACTCGAGCCCCGAGGAGGCGCACCCGCAGGCGGTCGACGTCACCCACTCGCTCGAGGCGATGATCACGCTCGCCAAGTCGGAGCTGCGCCACCGCGCGCAGTTGGTGCGCGACTTCGGCCCGGTGCCGCCGGTGGTCGCCGCCGAGTCGCGCCTGGGCCAGGTCTTCTTGAACCTGCTCATCAACGCGGCGCAGGCCATCCCCGAGGGAAACGGCGAGAAGAACGAAGTGCGCGTCACCACCCGGACCGGCGCCGACGGCTATGCGGTCATCGACATCCGCGACACCGGCAGCGGCATCGCGCCCGAGGTGCGCGCGCGCATCTTCGATCCGTTCTTCACCACCAAGCCGGTCGGCGTCGGCACCGGCTTGGGCCTGTCGATCTGCCTGGGCATCGTGCGCGGATTGGGCGGAGACATCACGGTGGAGAGCGAGGTCGGCCAGGGGACCACCTTCAGCGTGCGGCTGCCTCCCGCGCCGCGCGAAGCGAAGCCTTTGCGCCCCGCGCCGACGCAGCCCCCGCCTGCGCCGGGCGCGATCCTGCCGCGGCTGCGCGTGCTGGTGGTCGACGACGAGCCGGCCATCGGGAGCGCGCTCGCGCGGATGCTCAGCGAGCACGACGTGAGGACCGAGCGCAGCGCCTCGTCCGCGCTCGCGCGTCTGCTCGGTGGAGAGCCGTTCGATGCCGTGCTCTGTGACGTGATGATGCCGGAGATGACCGGCATGGAGCTGCTCGCGGCCATCGAGGCGCGCGCGCCGGACCTCGCCGCGCGCTTCGCGTTCATCACCGGCGGAGGCGTGACCGAGCGGACGCGGGAGTTCCTCGCGAAGACGCAGCACCCGGTGTTCGAGAAGCCGCTGCAGCCGGCGGCGCTCCGCGCATTTCTCGCGAGCGTCGCGCCGGCTGCACCGGCGGCACAGCGCTGACGGCGCGCGCGCTCCCTTCGCGCGCGCCGCCCGTTTGCCGCTACTTTGTCGACGCAGGCGACTCGCTCTTCGCCGCCGCCGGATCCTTCTTCGCGGCCTTGGCGTCGCTTGCGGCCGCCGTCTTCGCGTCTGTCGCCGCAGCCGGCTTCGCGACGGCCTGGGTCTCGACCTTCGCCGTCGGCCCCTTCGCCGACTCGACCGCCGCCGCGGTGGTGCTCTTGACCGTGATGTCGCCGAGCTTCATCGCGGCGAGCTTCTCTTCGCTCGCCGCGCGCGGCCCGACGATCACGATCGACCAGTCGGCCGGCCGATCGTACTTGGCCGCGACCCGCGCCACCTCGGCCGCGTCGACCTTCGCGACGTTGGCCGGCAGCGTCCGGTAGTAGTCGAGCGGCTGCCCGTTGAACGCCAGCTGCGCCATCGCGCCCGCGACCGCGTCGTTGGTCTCCAGCGTCGACGGCAGCGAGCGGACCAGCGCCTCCTTCGCGTTGGCGAGCTCTCCCTCCTTGAGCTGGCCGGTCGAAAACGCCGCGAGCTCCTTCTCGAACTCGGTGAGCGCCTCGGCGGTGACGTTCGCCTTGATGCCGCCCGCGGCGAGCCAGGTGCCGTGCTCGCGCATCATCCCCACCGTCGAGCGCACGCCGTAGCTGTAGCCTTTGTTCTCGCGGATGTTCATGTCGAGCCGCGCGAACGGACCGCCAAGGATGTAGCTGGCGATGCGCAGCGGGATCGCGTCCGGGTCCTTCGCCGCCACGCTGCGGCCGAACGTCCAGACCTGGCTCTGCGAGGCCCCCGGCTTGTCGACCAGCACCACGCTGCGCTTGGCCGGCGCGGGGAACTTGGGCAGCTTGATCGCGATGCGCGGCTTCTTCTTCCAAGCCGCGAACGTGTCGCCCAGCAGCTTGCTGATCTCGGCCGCGCTCACGTCTCCGGAGACGGAGAGGATCGCGTTGGTCGGGCGGAAGTACTGCTCGTGGAACTTCGCCAGGTCGGCCACGGTGATCGACTTGAGCGTCGCCTCGGTGCCGCCGGCGGGCTGCCCCCACGGGTGCTTGTCGCCGTAGAGGATGCGCGACATCTCATCGCGCGCGAGCGCCGGCGGGCTCGCCATCTTCTGCGCGAGCTCGCTGATGAGCTGCGCGCGGACGCGCTCGACGTCGTCCTTCTTGAACGCCGGGTTCATCACCATGTCGCCGAAGAGCGCGAGCGCCTCGGGCAGCGTCTCCTTGAGGCAGTTCAAGTGGACGCGCGTCGTCTCCTGGCCGGCGAACGCGTTGATGTGCGCGGCGAGGTCTTCGATCTTCTCAGCCTGCTCGGTGGCCGAGTGGGTCTTGGTCCCCTCATCGAGCATGCGCGCGACGAAGCTGGCGAGGCCGGCCTTGCCAGCGGGCTCGCCGTCGGTGCCGGTCTCGATGAGCAGATCGATCGACACCAGCGGCACCGCGTGGTTCTCGACCACCAAGAGCTGCGCGCCGTTCTTCAGCTTGCTCGCCGCCGGGACCGGCGCGGTGAACTGCGCGGCGCTCGCGGCCGGCGCGGGCTTGGTCGCGCGGAACTCCGCGTCCGGCGTGGCCGGCGGCGGCGGGGGCGGCGGGGGCGGCGGAACCGGCTGCACCGGGATCAGCTTCTGCGCTGGCGGCGGCGCGGGAGGCGGCGTGGGCTTCTGCTCCTCGCCCATGATGCAGCCGGCGAGCGAGAGCGCGGCGAGCGACGAGAGGATCTGGTTCTTGGAGATGGTCATGGTGTCTTCCCGTCCTTACTTCGCGCTCGCCTGCGGCTTCTTGGCCGCGGGCACGATGGAGAGCTCGAGCCGCTTGTCGTCGAGCAGGTACTTGTTGGCGAACGCCTTCACCGCGTCCGGCGTGACCGCGCGGTAGCGCGCGAGATCGCGCGGCAGGTAGCCCGGGTCGCCGAGGTACGTCTCGTACATGTTCAGGATGTCGGCCTTGCCGCCGAACCCGCCGAGCAGCTCCACCGCGCGGACCTTCTGCGCGATGAACTTGCGCTGCGCCCGCGCCACTTCGGCCGCGGTCGGGCCGTCCTTCTTGATGCGCTCGATCTCCGCCTGGATGAGCGGCTTGAGCTCGCTGATGTCGTGGCCGCTGTTCACCGTCGCGTCGATCTCGAAGTAGCCGCCCAGACCGAGCGCCTCGTCGCCCGCGTCGACTTCGCTGGCGACCTTCTTGTCGAACACCAGCGTCTTGTAGAGGCGCGAGGTCTTGCCGCCGCCGAGGATCTCGCTGAGCACGTCGCCCGCGGCCTCGTCGTCGGAGAACTGCTTGACGCCGTTCCACACCAGGTCGAAGCGCGGCAGCTCGGCCACCTTGTCCTCGACCGTCTCGGCGACCACCTTGTCGAGCTTGGGCTGGGCCAGGTCGGGCCGCGCCGGCATCTTGTCGTTCACGATCGGCCCGAAGTACTTCTCGACGAGCGCCTTGGCTGCGGCAGGATCGAAGTCGCCGACGATGGCGAGCGAGGCGTTCTGCGGACCGTACCAGGCGCGGAAGAACGCCTTCAGGTCGTCGACGCTCGCCGCCTGGATCTCCGGGATGCTGCCGATGACGCACTCGTAGTACGGGTGCGGCGAGGGGAAGAGCACATCGCACAGCTTGAGCTGGCCGACGCCGTAGGGCCGGTTCTCGTAGCTCTGGCGCCGCTCGTTGGAGACGACGTCGCGCTGGATGGAGAGCTTCTTCGCGTCGAGGGTGTCGAGGAGGAACGCCATCCGGTCGCTCTCGATCCAGAGCGCGGTGCCCAGCTCGTTGGAGGAGACGACTTCAAAGTAGTTGGTGCGATCGAAGCTGGTGGTGCCGTTCGCCATCGCGCCCGGGATGGTCCCGATCGACTGCAGCACCGTGAACGGCGCGGGCTGCACGTGCTTGCTTCCCGAGAACATCATGTGCTCGAAGAGGTGCGCGAAGCCGCTCTTGCCCGGCGTCTGGTTGGCCGCGCCGACGTGGTACCAGATGTTGACCGCGACCTGCGGGAGCCGGTGGTCCTCGCTGAGAATGACCGTCAGGCCGTTCTGCAGCTTGTACTTCTCGAACTTGATCTCAGGGTCCGACGCGCGCGCAGGGGCGGCGAGCGCGAGCGAGAGTGCGGCAAGAGCCGCGAGGGAAACGAGGCGATTCAAAGGGGCCTCCTTCGATGTAGACCGGGTTGGTTTTGCGGGCTCGCCGCTATCACTGTCGAGACGGGGCGGCAAGGCGGCTGTTGCTGTAGGCCGGATCGTGGGTGACCTCTTCGCCCAGCCAGTCGGGCCGCTCGAACGGCTCGTCTTCCGACGAGAGCTCGATCTCCGCCATCCAGAACTCGCCGCGCGGCAGGTCGAGGAAGCGGTCGATCTCCCAGCGGCCGATTCGATAACGAAGTTTCGATAACGTCGATTTGCAAAGCGCGAAGAGCGCGGCTTCGTCCTCGAGCGGAATCGGGTACTCGAGCTCGGTGCGCGAGAGCAGGCCGGGCCCCTTGATGGTCAGCCGCAGCGAGCGCTCGCCCGGCGGCGTCGAGGCCGGGTCGACCGTGCGCCGCACGCGCACCGACGGGTTCGACGAGAGGTAGCCCTGGCGCAGCTCGAGCGGCGCGGGCAGCGGCGGCAAGCGCCGGGTGTCGACGAGAAACTTCCGCTCGATCTCGGTGGCCATCGCGCTATCGCACAAGCCGCGCGACGAACGCGCGCGCGTCGGAGAGCTCAGCGGGAGAGATCTCGTGGACCATCGGGTACTCGTGCCACTCGGGCGCGCAGCCGCTCTCCTCGAGCGCGGCGCGCGTGGCGTGGCCATAGACGAGCGGCAGCAGCGGGTCGCGCGTGCCGTGCGCGACGAAGAACGGCAGCTTCGCCAGCGCCGCCCTGGGCGCGCGCTGCGCGGGCGGGACCATCGGCGGCACCGCCGAAAGCGCAACCACCGCGCGGCAGAGCTCGGGCCGCATCAGCGCGACCGAGAGCGCGATGCCGCCGCCTTGCGAGAAGCCGAGCAGGATGGGCGGCCGGCCGTCGCGTTGGGCGATCGCCTCGATCGCCTCGGTGGCCTGCGCGACGGCGGCCGCCACCTCGCCAGCGTCGAAGTCGATCTTCTCGCCGCGCGGCACGATCGGATACCAGGCGTAGCCACCCCACGGCAGCGAGAGCGGCGCGCGCAGCGCGGTGGCCGAGAGCGACGGGTCGATCATCTCCGCGAGCGGCGCGAGGTCCTCTTCGCTGGCTCCATATCCATGAAGCAGCACGATGGAGCCCGTCGCGGGCGAGGTGCGCGGAGCGATCTCGATGGCATGCAGGGGCATATCGCGCTCTTCTACTCCGCTTCCGCTGGTGCTACACACGCGCCGAAAGCACGGAGGAGCCCATGACCAAGCCCGGAAAAGCCGAAGAAGAGTATTTCGCCCGCGAGGACGCGGAGAAGCTGCGCAAGCTCGCGGCCGATCAGCGCGCGAGCCTTGCCCAGGGCGAGCTGGAGCGCCTCAAGGCGCTGCACCACAAGCGCTGCCCGAGCTGCGGCATGCCGCTGCACGACGTCGCCTTCCGCGGCCTGACCATCGAGCGCTGCTTCAACTGCAACGGCACGTTCCTCGCCGCGGGCGCGCTGGAGAAGGTCGCGCGCGCCGAGCCGAACGGGCTGATGAACGACGTGCTCCGGCTGTTCGAGCACCACGCGCCGGCGAAGTAGGACCGCCTGAGGCGATTGGCCGCGCCCCGCCTCAGGCGCGCGGCGGGAGCGCGCGTGCATAACCGTCAGGTTATCCACGCGCCTTGGCGAACGAGCCCATGAACGACGCGAGCGCCTCGGCCCAGGCGAGCGGGACCGCGTTGTAGAGCGACGCGCGCACGCCGCCGAGCGCGCGGTGGCCCTTCAATCCGACCATCCCCGCCTTCTTCGCCTCGGCGACGAACTGCTCCTCGAGCGCTTCGCTGCCGAGCCGGAACACCACGTTCATCGCCGAGCGGAACGCGGGCGCCACCGGGCAGCGGTAGAAGCCGCCGCTCGCGTCGATGGCCCGGTAGACCGCGGCCGCCTTGGCGCGGTTGGTCCTCTCCAGCGCGGCGAGCCCGCCCTGCCCCTTCGCCCACTGCAGCACGTTGCGCATCAGGTAGATGCCGAACGTGGGCGGCGTGTTGTAGAGCGAGTTCGCCTCGGCGTGCGTGCGGTACTGGAAGATCTTGGGGATCTCCTTGCGGCCGCCGGCGACCAGATCCTTGCGGAGGATCAGCACCAAGACGCCGCTCGGCCCGATGTTCTTCTGCGCGCCCGCGTAGATGGCCCCGAAGCGGCTGACGTCGACCGGCTTCCAGAGAAAGTCGCTCGACATGTCGCAGACGAGCGGCGCCTGGGCGGCGGGGAAATCGGCGCCCGGCGGCTGCGCGTACTGCACGCCGTGGATGGTCTCGTTGCTGGTCAGGTGCGTGTAGCTTGCGCCCGCGTCGTTGAGCTCCAGCGGCGCGCTCGCGTACTGCTTCTCCTTGCCCTCGCCGGTGCCGCTGGTCGCGGAGACGAACGCCTCGCCGCCGAGCATCGCCGCGACGCTCTTGGCCTCGGCGAACGCCTTCTCGCCCCAGGCGCCGCTGAGCACGTAGGCCGCCTTGCCCCCGCGCGGGAGCAGATTCATCGGAACCTGGGCGAACTGCTGCGAGGCGCCGCCCTGCAGGAAGAGCACGTCGTGCGTGCCGGGGATGGCGAGCAGCTCTCGCAACAGCGCGATCGCCTCCTCGTGGACCGCGTCGTACTCCTTGCCGCGGTGGCTCTGCTCCATGATCGACATGCCCGAGCCGCGGTAGTCGAGCAGCTCGGCCTGCGCCTGCTCCAGCGCGGGGAGCGGCAGTGCGGCGGGTCCTGCGCTGAAGTTCATCACGCGAGCCATTCGAACCTCCATGAAGGAGCATCTCCGGTGGGAGGCGTATCACGCCTTGCGCAGCGGGCGAGCCGCGCAGCGCCGATCGATTTGCACCCTCGCCTGTTCTGGTTTTTCTATCGCGGCACGAAGGAGAATCCGGCATGGCCAAGATCGACCTCGACGCAGTCCCCGTGAAGAGCGGCTCGCGCTACCCCGCGCCCTACGACAACGCGTGCAAGTCGCGCCGCGTGCAGCGCCTCGGCGACGCCGGGGGCCTTACGCACCTCGGAGTCACCCGCCTCGTCCTCCCGCCCGGCGGCTGGTCGAGCCAGCGCCACTGGCACTCGCACGAGGACGAATTCATGCTCGTCTTCTCCGGCGAAGTCGTGCTGATCACCGACGCGGGCGAAGAGCTGATGCGCGCCGGCGACACCGCCGCCTTCCAAGCGGGCGACCGCAACGGCCACCACGTGCAAAACCGCTCGAGCCAGGACGCGGTCATCTTCGCCTTCTCCAGCCAAGACGAAAACGACGGCGGCGAATACCCCGACATCGATCTGAAGTTCACCCCCGAGAGCGCCCCGACCCTCGGCCGCTACCTCCACAAAGACGGCACGCCTTACTAATCGAGCGCGACCCCGTCCCTCTGGACCCTCTCTCGTCGAAGCTCCGGGCGATTCGCGAGGGAGCACGAGCACGCGAGGAGCCCAGGCGCGGCCGGAGTCGATCCTCCATCCCGCGCGCAGCCGGAGCGTTTCCCCCTCGAGGGGAAATGCGGAGCGAGCACGGATGGAGGATCGATCCGAGCGCGCCGATCCTCCACGTGCCTAATGCTCCCCCCGCTCAAAGAACCGCCCGAAGATTCTCTCGAGAAACCTCGGGCACCACCAGTTCCAGCGCCCCATCAGGTCCATCGCGGCCGGCACCACCATCAGGCGCACCAGCGTCGCGTCGAGCGTGACCGCGAGCGCCATGCCGAAGCCCATCGCCTTCATCAAGATGACCTGCGCCGACGAAAACGCGAGGAAGACGACCACCATGATCATCGCGGCGCTGCTGATGAGCCGCCCGCTGCGCGCGAGCCCCGCCGCGACCGCGGCCTGGTTGTCGCCCGTCTTGCGCCACTCCTCCTGCATGCGCGAGAGCAGCAGCACCTCGTAGTCCATCGAGAGGCCGAAGACGGCGCAGAAGAGCAGGACCGGCAGCGTGGGCTCGGTGAGCGCGGGCGTGAAGCGGAGGATCGAGCGGCCGTGGCCTTCTTGGAAGACGAACACCAGCGCGCCGAACGAAGCGCTGATCGAGAGCAGGTTCATCAGCACCGCCTTGATCGGCAGCAGCACCGAGCCGAGCGCGAAGAAGAGGATCACCAGTGTCGCGGCGATGACCAGGGCGAGCGCCCGCGGCGCGTGCTGCTCGATGAACTCGAGCACATCGACGTCGAGCGCGGTCTGGCCGCCGAGCAGCAGCACGCCGTCGGCAGGTGGCGGCAGCTTCTGGATGGCGTGCACCAGCGCGCGCGCCTCGTCGCTCTGCGGCGCGGCGCCGGTGACCACATTGAGCAGCACCACCGTCTTTCCCACGCTCGACTTCCAGGGGAAGAGCAGCGACGGCGCGAGGTCCGCCTCGGGCGTCTGCGCCATCGCGATCACGTCGTCGCGATCGAGCGTCTCGTCGACATCGACGATGCTCTCGACGCGCGTCACGCCAGGCAGTTTTTTCAGCGTCTGCGAGAGATCGAAGAGCGCGCCGGCGCGCGCGGGCGTGAACGCGGGCGACGTGGGGAACGACGCGACCACTTGGATGCGCGTCGCGGCCTGCATCGGGAAGTAGGCCTTCAGCTCCTCGTAGCCGCGGCGCGCTTCGATGCTCGAGGGCAGCACGGTCACGTCGGCGGTCGCGAGATCGAGCCGGAAGAACGGCGTGCCCAGCGCGAGCAAGAGGCAGAGCGTGGGCAAGAGCACCAAGAGCGGGCGGCGCATCACCTTGTGCGCGACACTGCGCCAGAACGGTTCGTCGCCGCCTGGCATCCGGTGCAGCCAGTGCAGCTTGCCCGCGTCGATGCGATCGCCGAGCAGCGCGAGCAGCGCGGGCAAGAGCGTCAGCGAGAAGAGCACCGCGAGGAAGACGACGAACGCGCCGCCGATGCCCATCGCCGACAAGTAGCTGTGCGGGAAGCAGAGCAGGCCGGAGAGCCCGACGAAGACGGCGAGGCCGGAGAAGAGGACGGCGCGGCCGGCGGTGGCGATGCCGCGCGCGATCGCGTCTTCGTTGGAGAGGCCCGCCGCCCGCTCGTCGCGCACGCGGCTGACGATGAAGAGCGAGTAATCGATGGCGACGCCGAGGCCGATCAGCGAGACCACGTTGATCGTGTACTGCGCCATGTCGGTGTAGTGGCTCAAGCAGGTGACGAAGGCGACGCCGCCCACCACCGCGACGCCGCCCACCAGCACCGGCAAGGTCGCGGCGACCATCGAGCCGAAGATCGCGATCAGCACCAAGAGCGCGAGCGGCAGCGAGAAGAGCTCGGCGCGGATCAGGTCGTGCTCGAGCAGCCGATCGAGATCGCGCTTGAACGCGAGGTAGCCGGTGAAGGTCGGCTGCAAGAGGCCCGGCTTGAACTCGGCGCGGATCGAATCGGCCGCGATGCCCGCGTCGCGCAGGTTGCCCTTGAGCGCGATCACCGCCAGCGCGCGCGACTTGTCGGCGGAGATGAACAGGTCGCCGTACGGGTGCGGCAGGTCGACCGGCGAGAGGACCCGCTGCACGCGCGGGTCCTGCCGCAGCGTCTCGAGCTGCTCGTGCAGCGCGCGCTCGAACTTCTCGTCGCTCGCGAGCACGCCGTCGGCGCGCAGGATCAGCGTGAAGGAAGCCTGGCCCGGCTGCCCGAGATCCTTCTCGATCAGCTCCTGCGCGCGCGTCCAGCCGATGCCCTCGATGGTGGGCGTGGTGAGCGGCCCGCCGCGCACGAGCAGGAGCAGGCTGACGACGAGCACCACCGCGCTCGCGGCCACCACCGGCTTCGGCCTGCGCGCGATCGCGCGTCCCCATTCGCTCAGCATGCACTCCCTCTCGCTGCCGGCATCCGCTCTCCTTCCAAGTCCCGCGCAGACTGATGGACAGGCAACATCGCGCATCTTCTCCCGACCATCGCGGGCAAAGTAGTGTCACAAACATTCGCAGATGCCCGGGTCCAGTGTCGGCGATCTCCGCCGCGCGCCCGGCACAGGGAGAACCACACCGATGAACAAGCCGCTCCGCGCCACCGCTCTCGCACTCTCGCTGCTCACGCTGCAGATCTCGCTGCCCGGCTGCTTCGGCAAGTGGGCGCTGACCACCAAGCTATACGGCGTCAACGCATCGATCGGCGATCGCTGGCTGCGCTCGATCGTGACCTTCGTGTTCGTCGTCATCCCCGTCTACGGCTTCTGCGGCCTGATCGACTGGGTCATCTTCAACACCATCGAGTTCTGGAGCGGCTCCAACCCGATCGCGAGCTCGACGACCCAGACCGCGGCCGACGGCAGCGCGGTGCGCCTCTCGCTCTCGGACGACGGCAGCGAGCTGCGCGTCGAGCTGGCCAACCCCGGCAAGCTCCCGGGCGTGCTGGTGCTGAAGATGGACGGCGACAACGCGCAGCTGCGCGACGGCGCGGGTGCGCTGGTGGCGTCGCTGGAGACGCAGGCCGACGGCAGCTCGAGCGTGCGCGCGGCCGACGGCAAGCTGCTCGACGAGAAGAGCGCGGGCCAGCGCGAGTCGCTCGCGTCCGCGCTGCGGGCGGGCGGCGACGCGGTCGTCGCGGAGCTCGAGCTGCAGAGCGGGCGCCGCGTCGCGACCGCGCGGTAAGGCACTTGTGGAGCGCGCGTGAGCGACGAGCCGAAAGACCTGGAGCAAACGCTGCGGCGCATCGAGAGCGCGCTCGATGGTTTGCCGTCGCAGCGGGCTCGCCCGGGGCAGCTCGCTGCGGGCCAGCCGGCCGCTGCGTTCGAAGGCTCGTTTGAGGCGGGCTCCGCCGCGGGTGCGCTCTGGAGGCGCGCGCCCGCGGCGACGCTCGCGACGCTGGTGCTGCTCGGCGCCGGCTTCACCGCGGCGGTCGCGACCGGCCACGGCGAGTGGGGTTTCGCCGGCGCGTTTGCCTCCTGGGTGACGTTCATGAGCTCGGCCGGATGGCTCGCGCGCAAGCTCAGGGCGCCCCGCCAGCGCGCGCGGCCGCACATCGGCATGGGCGCGAGCATCGGCCGCGACGCGGTGGTCGAGCCGGGCGCCACCGTCGAGATGGGCGCGAGCGTCGGCGCGGGTGCGGTGATCAAGAGCGGCGCGGTGGTGCGGATGGGCGCGTCGATCGGCGCGCGCGCGGTCCTCGAGAGCGACGCGGTCGTCTCCTGGGGCGCCGACGTGCGCAAAGACGCGGTGGTCGGCGCGGGCGCGCGCATCGGCTCGGGCGCGACGGTCCGCTCGGGCGCGCACGTGCCGGCCGGGACGCACATCCACCCGGGTGGCGAGTGGGGTGGCAAGAAGAGCCGCGAGGCCGCGAAGGAGGCGCGGCGCGATCAGCTTTTGCGCGGAGAGACATCGCTCCAGCGCGCCGACAAGCAGGACGAACCAGAAGAGCGCGCGGCCGCGCCAGGTGCAGGCGAGCGCGCGATCTCTCCGAAGGAAGCTGCCGCGCCGCTCGATCCACGCGTGGCCCGGTTCAACGCCGTCTTCGAGCGCATCGACGCGCAGCTCGCGCTCGCGCCGACGCTCTTGCGCGAGCACCTCGGCCCCTCGGCGGGCGGCGTGCGCGCGCTGCGCGCGACCTGCGACAGCCTGCTTTCGCGCGAGCAGAGCCTGCGCGTCGAGGCCTCGCCGGAGGCGCTCGCGCAGCTCGACGCCGAGAAGAAAGGGCTCGAGGCGCGCATCGCCAGCACCGACGACGCGCAGATCCGCTCGTCGCTCGAGCGCGCCGTCGCGGCCATCGCCGAGCAGCAGCGCCAGCGGCAGCTGCTCTCCCGCAGCGCCGACCGCCTCGACGCCGAGCTGACCCGCCTCTTCTGGACGCTCGACGGCCTGGCCGCGCAGCTGCTCCGCCTGCGCAGCGCGGGCGCCGATGCCGCGCAGGCCCCGGATGCCGCGCTCACGCAGAGCGTACTGCAGCTGCAAACTGAAATCGAGGCGATTGCAGATGCGCTCGAGCAGGTCGCGCAAGACGATCGCGCGGTGGCGCCGGCGAATCCGGCCGCGCCAGTCCTGGCCGAGCGCGCGCTCGCGCCTCCCCAGGAGGGAGATGCGCAGAGCGCTTCTCGCGAAGCGCCGCGGGTCAAAGAGTAGCCAGCGCCGGAAGCAGCCGGCGAGCCGCGGAGCGGTCAGCGCCGCTTGGGCCGCCAGGAGCCGAGCCGCTTGGGCGGCTGGCCGCCACCGGTCGAGGGCGCCGACGCCGAGGCGCCGCTGGAGCCGCTCGAGCCTTGCGGCCCGCGGCTCGCGTGCGAGCTTGCGCCCGCGGATCCTCCGCGCGCATGTCCGCCGCCGCCGGCCGAGCGACGCGCGCCCTGCCCTCCGCCTTGGCCCTGCGGCCGCCGCCCGCCGCGCCGCTCGGGCGGACGCGAGTCCCCCTGGCGCTGCTTGGGCGCGGAGAGCCGCGGCTGGTGCTTCACCGCGCTCTGGAAAGCCGCGTCCTCGCGCGGGATGCTGGTGCGCGAAACGGTGGTGCGGGTGAGCCGCTCGATGGCCTTGAGCAGATCGGTCTCGTCCGGCGCCGCGAAGCTCGAGGCGCGCCCGCTCGCCGAGGCGCGCGCGGTGCGGCCGATCCGGTGCACGTAGTCTTCCGGCACGTTGGGGAGGTCGAAGTTGATGACGTGCCCGATCTCCGCCACGTCGATGCCGCGCGCGGCGATGTCGGTGGCGACCAGCACGCGGTAGCGGCCGTCCTTGAAGCCGTCGAGCGCGTGCTTGCGCTGGCTCTGGGAGCGGTCGGCGTGGATCACGGCGACATCGTGTCCGGCGGACACCAAGCCCTTGGCGACGCGGTCGGCGCGCCGCTTGGTGCGGGTGAAGACGAGCGTGGAAAGGTTGTCTTGTGCAAGCAATGCGCAGAGCAGCGCCAGCTTCTCTTCGTGCCCGACGAGGAACACTTGCTGGGTCGCGCGCTGCGCGGTGTCGCCGCTGCGGGCCACCTCGACGCGCGCGGGATTCTTCAGGTGCTGCGAAGCGAACTCGGCCACCTCGCCCGCCATGGTGGCGGAGAAGAGCATCGTCTGCCGCGCCTTGGGCAGCCGCGCCATGATGTAGTCGAGCTGCGGCCGGAAGCCCATGTCGAGCATGCGATCGGCCTCGTCGAGGACGAGCAGCTCGACCCCCTCGAGGATGGCGGTGCGCCGGTCGAGGTGGTCCTTCAAGCGCCCCGGCGTGGCAACGATGATCTCGACGTTCGAGCGGAACGCGTCGGCCTGCGGGTTCATCCCCACGCCGCCGATGACGACCGCCGAGCGGATGTGCTGGTTGCCGCCGAAGCGCTGCGCCTCCTCGCCGATCTGCAACGCGAGCTCGCGGGTGGGCGCGAGCACCAGCGCGCGCGGGCCGCGCGGGCCGCCGCTGCGCGCGTTCGCCGACATCCGCTCGATCATCGGGAGCAGGAACGCGGCGGTCTTGCCGGTGCCGGTGGCGGCGCAGCCGATCACGTCGCGCCCCTCGAGCGCGGGAGGGATCGCGCGCATCTGGATCGGCGTCGGATTCTCAAACCCCGCCGCCTCGAGCGCCTGCAGCGCGCGCGGCGAGAGTCCCAGCGAAGCGAACGTCACTTGATCAGCTCCTTCAAGAGATGCGCGCCCAGGTCGTGCAGCCCGTCGGCGAGCAGCTCGCGGCCCTTCTCCGTCTCGAGCGCGTTGCCCATCATCTCGGGCGCGTAGCCGAGCTCGAGGTTGAGCATGACCATCGCCGCCGAGATGGCCGGCGTCATCGCGGCCGGCTTCACGCGCGCGCGCCGCTTGACCAGGCCCGCGGAGAGATTGTCGACCAGCTCGTCTTCGCCGGTGCGGGGCCCAGTCCGGTCGCGCAGCGCCGCCGAGAGGCCGCTGTAGAGCGCATCGAGGATGCGCGGGCTGTGGACCGCGCGCTCCATTCGCTCGTGCGCCTCGTCGAAATCGACGTTGGCCGAGCTGGCATAGGTGGACGCGACGATGAGAGCGAGATCTTTGCGCGTGATGACGTGCGGCAGACGCTTTGAAAAGAGGTTCACGCGCCCTCTTTAGCTCATTTACGCTCGGAGCCGACGGGATATCTCGAGCGGCGCGCGCGCGGCGTCCTGCGCGCGCTCCGCGGCGGCGCCCGGCGCTACGCGAGCGCGACGTAGATCTCCTGCACATCGTCGTCCTGATCGAGCTCGTGCAGGAAGCTCTCGGTCTGCGCCCGGTCGGCCTCGCCGAGCGACATCGGGTTCTTCGCGCGCCAGCCCAGCTTGGAGGCAGTGATGGTCCAGCCCGCGCCAGTCAAGGCCTTGGTGACCGTGTCGAGATCGGCCGGATCGGTGAAGAAGCGCGTCGCGCCCTCGTCGCCCGCCTCGAGATCCTGCGCGCCCGCTTCGATGGCCGCGCTCTCCGGATCAGCGCCCGCGGGCGGCGTCGCTTCGATGAAGCCCTCGCGCTTGAAGTCCCAGCTCACGCTGCCGCTCGCGCCCAGCTGGCCGCGGCGGAAGATGGTGCGCACGTTGCCGGCGGTGCGCGCGCGGTTGTCGGTGAGGCACTCGACGATCACCGGCACCTGGTTGGGCGCGAAGCCTTCGTACGTCACGGTCTCGTAGTTGACCTTCTCGTCGAGCAGGCCGGCGCCCTTCTTGATCGCGCGCTCGAGCGTGTCCTTGGTCATCGAGGCCTTCTTCGCCGCCTCGACCGCCATGCGCAGCCGCGGGTTCAGGTCCGGATCGGCCCCGGCCTTGGCGGCGATGATGATCTCCTTCGCGAGCTTGCTGAACATGCGCCCGCGCGCGTCGGCCGCCTGCTCGCGGCCCTTCTGCTTCCATTGTGCGCCCATAGTGCGCGCACCCTAGGGCGCGCGAGGCACGCGATCAAGGCGCGTTCGGCGCGGCGGGCGGCGGAGCGGGCGGAGGGGCGGCCGGCGGCGGCGCGGCGCCCGAGGGAGCGGCCGGCGGCGGTCCAGCCCGCTGGCCGCGCTCCTGCGCAGGCGTCTCCCACGGCTGCACCCGCTCGCCGCTGTTGAGCCCGACGCTCGCGGCGGCCAGCGCGTAGAGGATCGGTGTGCGGCGCAGCTCGTCCCACTCGGGACCGACGCCGAGCGGGAGCGTCACGTGCATCGACATGCGCTGCGGGCCGCTGGGGGCGCCATACGAAGGATCGCCGGTGAAGCTGCTTCCGCGCCGGCCCCCGCCGTTGCCGCCCCCGCCGATGCCGCTGTGCGACGACGCGTCCGCGCTGGCGACGCCCGCGCCGCTGTTGCGCGCGATCCAGCCGTCGACCCGCATCGCCGAGCCGTTCGGCGCGACCTCGACGGAGAGCTCGCCGTTCGGCCCGCGCCAGCGCACCAGCTCGCCGCCCAAGTGTGAGTCGCCGCTGGCGAGGGGCGCCGGGCAGAGCGAGACCGAGCTGTGCTGCCAGAGGCCGCGCACGCAGGAGTCCTTCGCGTCCGACTCGGTGGCGATGTCGAGGTTGCCGGAGAGGACCCGGCCCTGCTCGACCTCGAAGACGGTGCGCTGCTCGCCGGTGAGCCCGTAGACCAGGTTGATGTCGCCGCGGTGGGGCCGAGGCGGCATGCAGGCAAGAGAGCTGCCGCCGAGCAGCAGCAGCGCGGCCGCGAGCGCGCGGCGAGGAGAGAGCAGCGAAGGCGACGTCATGATCGACTCCATCGTCAAAGACACAAGAGCTGCGCGCGATCTGCGCGCGAAAGTATGCCGGTAGACAGCGTTTCGCCACGGTCTATTCACAGGGCGCGCCCGCCGCGGGCCGCCGTTCGAAGGAGCGGGAAGCGTTCGCGCCGCCGGACTGTTTACGCTGCTCAGCGGCGGATTGCGCGGGCGCGCGCCGCGCGAAATGAGTCTTCCGCGTAACGCCCCGGCGCCACCGGCGTCAGATGCAGCAAGGAGGAACGCCATGGATCTCGCCCACAAGGTCTTCGCTGGAGTCGTTCTCGCCGCGCTGTTCGGGGTCGCCTGCGCCCGCGCTGGAGCGTCGGACACCATCGGCAATCCCGCGCTGGGCAAGGCCCCGGGCCACGCCGGCCACGGCACGCCGCTGGTGGCGCGCGCGCATAACCAGTTGGCTATCTTCGCGCAGGGCTGCTTCTGGGGCGTCGAGGAGCGCTTCCGCCGCGTGCCGGGTGTGGTCGCCACCGCGGTCGGCTACGCCGGCGGGCACACCGAGAACCCGAGCTACGAGGACGTTTGCACCGACCAGACCGGGCACGCCGAGTCGGTGCTGGTCGAGTTCGATCCGGCGAAGATCTCGTACCCTGAGCTGCTGCGCTTCTTCTGGTCGTCGCACGATCCGACCAGCGGCAACGCGCAGGGGCCGGACCACGGCACGCAGTACCGCTCGGCCATCTTCACCTTCAATGCGCAGCAGCAGAGCGAGGCGCTCACCTCGCGCGACGAGGCGCAGCGCTCGCTCGCCGAGCCGATCACCACCGAGATCGCGCCGGCCGGGCCGTTCTGGATCGCCGAGGACTACCACCAGCAGTGGGACGAGAAGCACGGCGCCCGCTCCTGCCCGATCCCGCACAAGCCGCGCCTCAAGCCGGGCGCGCAGCCGCTCGCGGCGCCCGCGCCCCACGCCGCGGCCGGGTCGACCGAGGCCGCGCCTGCCGCGGTCGCCAGCGCGAAGCCGCCCGACGCGGAGCTGCGCCAGAAGCTCACGCCGGAGCAGTACGCGGTCACCCAGCACGAGGGCACCGAGGCGGCGTTCCACAACCAGTATTGGAACAATCATGAGGCCGGCATCTACGTCGACGTCGTCTCCGGCGAGCCGCTCTTCAGCTCGCTCGACAAGTACGACTCCGGCTCTGGCTGGCCCAGCTTCACCAAGCCGCTCGAGCCGCAGAACGTGGTGACCCGCAGCGACAACAGCCTGCTGATGTCGCGCACCGAGGTCCGCTCGAAGGGCGCCAACTCGCACCTCGGCCACGTCTTCGACGACGGGCCCGCGCCCACCGGCCAGCGCTACTGCATGAACTCGGCGGCGCTGCGCTTCATCCCCGTCGCCGAGCTCGAGGCGCAGGGGTACGGCAAGTACAAGGCGCTCTTCGCGCATTAGGCACCCCCGAAGTTTTGCCTTGAAAAATTCTGGTTCATCTGTGTGAGAGTTCCGGGGCAGGATTTCTCCTCTCCCGGAGCCCAGATGAATCTGCAGCGCGCACGGATTGTTTTTTCTCTTGCTCTCTTCGCCGCGGCCTGCAGCAACAATCCCCAAAACACCTCCGCCTCGGTGGACCCGTCGCGCTCGACGCTGACCGCCGACCGCACCAGCGGCATCACCGCCGACGGCCGCGATCAGGTGAACCTCACCGCGACGCTGGTGAACGCCTCGGGCCAGCCGCTCTCCGGCCTGGGCGTGACGTTTTCGGCGACCGGCGACGGAAACCAGATCACGCAGTTCAGCGGCGGCCTCTCCGACGACAACGGGCGCACCTCGGCGGTGCTCACCTCGACGGCGATCGGCACCAAGACCGTCAGCGTGATGGTCAACGGCGGCTCGCGGCTGACGCAGACGGTGGACGTCACGTTCGGGGCCGGCGCGGCGGCGAAGCTCGCGTTCGTGCAGCAGCCGATGACCAGCGCCTCGGGTGCGACGATCGCGCCGCCGGTGCAGGTGGCCATCGAAGACGCCGAGGGAAACATCCTGACCAGCTCGAGCGCGCCGATCACGCTCGCCATCGCGACCAACGCGGGAGGTGGAGAGCTCGCGGGCACGCTGACGCAGAACGCGAACCAGGGCGTGGCGACCTTCGGCGACCTGAGCATCGACCGCGCCGCGCACGGCTATTCGCTGCTCGCCAGCTCGAGCGGCGTCCCTGCGGCGACGAGCGCGCCGTTCGACATCGGCATCGGCAGCGCCTGCGCCGCGCAGTCTTCCATCATCGTCAGCCCGGCCAGCCTGGCCGCGGGCCAGAGCACCATCGTGATCGTGCAGCTCGCCGACTGCGCGGGAAATCCGCTGCCGAATACGCCGCTCACGCTCTCCGCGTCGGGGAGCAACAACCTCTTCACCGCCGGCAGCAGCAGCGGCGCCACCCTCAGCGGGCAGACCAACGCGTCGGCGCTCTTCATCGCCTCGCTCAGCTCGAGCACCGCGCAGAACGAGTCCGTCTCGGTCGCGCTGCAGGGCGGGTCTTCGCCGCTGCTCACCACGCCGGTGAACTTTGTCGACCAGCCGAACGCGCTGCGCGTCGCGGTGGTGGCCGCGCCGGGCCAGGTCGCGGCCGATGGCTCGACGCAGGCCACCCTGCTCGTCTCGGTGACCGATCACACCGGCGCCCCCGTCTCCGGCCAGGCGGTGACGCTGACCGCGAGCGGCGCCGACAATGTCTTCAGCGCCGAAGGACTCACCTCGGGCAGCACGCTCTCCGGCACCACCGCCGCGGACGGCACCTTCTCCGCCGAGCTCGCGTCGACCAAAGCGGAGACGAAGATCATCACCGCGCTCGCCGGCGAGAGCAGCGCCTCCGCGGTGGTCACCTTCGTGGCCGGCCTGCCCGACGCGACCCGCTCGACCATCCTGGCGACCCCGACGACCACCCCGACCGTCGCGGACGGCGTGCAGATCTACGAGCTGTCGCTCGTCGTCGAGGACGCGTTCGGCAACGCGCTCGGCAACCAGCTCGTCTTCATCGACGGCCCCTCGGGCTATCCCGGCTTCAACGACATCTTCACCCCCAGTTTCCTCAGCCCGTCCATCGCCGAGGGCACCACCGACGCGACCGGCCGCTTCTCGGCGACCATCGCCACCACCACCGCCGGGACGCAGCTCATCACCGCGAAGATCGGCAACGCGCTGGTCAGCACGAACGTCACCTTTGTCGCCGGCGCGCCGTCGGCGAGCTGCTCGCAAGTGACCTGGGTCGGCGGAGAGCAAGGAAGCGACGGCCAGGACGGCGGCGAGCTCGGCGACGGCGGGTTCTTCTCGCAGAACGTCGACGGCGGCGTCGTCGCCGACAACCAGACGGCCGCGAGCCTGGTGGTGCAGGTGTGCGACCGGTACAGCAACCCGGTCGGCTCCTGGCCCGTCTCGCTCAGCCTGCAAGGGGACTCGAACCACAGCGAAGGGACCTTCTCGCCGCAGAGCGCCACCAGCGGCGCGAACGGCCAGGTCGACTCGGCGCTCGTCTCGACCAAGGCCGACCAGAAGACGGTGATCGCGACCATCGGCTCCGGAAACGGCGCGTTCCAGGTGCAGACCCAAGTGCTGTTCATCGCCGGGCCGCCCGCGCAGGCGACCTCGACGTTCACCGTCTCCAGCGGCAGCCTGCAGGTGGGAAACTATGTCAGCTTGAATGTCTCGCTCTTCGACCAATACAAGAACCCGGTGCCGCAGGCCTATGTCTGCTTCGGCTCTGAGTATTGGTTCTCCGGACTCTGCGGAAACACCAATGACAATGGTCAATACAGCGCCTCGACCACCTCCACCGTGGCCGGCAGCTATTCGGTGATCGCGTCGACCAATGGCAATGGCCAGTCGATCCAGCTCGACCAGAGCGTCACCTTCTTGCCGGGCGCGCCGAGCACCAGCTGCTATTTCGGCGGCAACGGCGGCAACGGCGGATATGACGGTGGATATGATGGCGGATATGACGGTGGGGATGACGACGGCGGCTTCGACGGTGGCGACGACGACGGCGGCTTCAATGGCGATGACGGAGGCTCCGACGGTGGCGACGGCGGGTTCTTCTTCGTCCGCGCCGCTCAACAGCGGCGGCCCTACGACTTCAACACCGACGGCGGATATGACGGAGGCTCTAACTCGCAGCAGTGCACCCAGCTGAACTGGCTCAACTCGTATGACCAGCTGCTCGCCGCTGGCTCCGATCAGGCGGCGCTGCAGCTCTTTGTCAGCGACCAGTACGGCAACGCGCTCTCCAACGAGCCGGTCTCTTTCCTCGCGATCAACAACGATGGCTCGACCAACACCAGCGCGAGATTCAGCTATTCGGCGAGCACCGACGCCAACGGCAGCCTGATCGCGACGATGACCTCGACCGTCGCGGGCTGGCAGACGGTGGTGGCCACGGTCGGCAACGGCAACCAGCAGATCCAGGTGCCCACCAGCGTGCAGTTCTGGCCGGGCGCGCCGGTGCAGGGCAACTCGACCTTCACGCTGGATAGCAACAGCCTGCCGATTCAAAACAACGACTATATGCACCTGACGCTGCGCGATGCGTTCGGCAACCCAGTGACCGACTATCAGCCTTATTACGGCACCTTTACGAACCAATATAACAGCGTTAATTCCTTCTATTTCGGTTTCTGCATCTCCGACACGCTCAACACGCTGTACACCTACTACACGCCCAACAGCATTTGCTCCGGCACGGACGGCAATGGCAGCTACTCGCAAGACCTCTATTCAGCCCAGACCGCGGGTGTCGATGAGCTGACCGCGAGTGTCTACGACCAGGATGGAAATGTGCTCTTCCAGCTGCAGGCCCAGGTCACGTTCCTGCCGGGCCCCCCGGACCTGAACCACTCCTCGCTGCTCGCCAACCGGCCGCATCCTTATGTCGGCGATACCGTCGCTTTGACGGTGGACGTGGCGGACCAGTATGGCAACCCGGTCTACAGCTATCCGGTCAGCATCGGTGTCAACGGCGCTGGCAGCACGCTGCGCGCGAGCGGGGGCAGCGCGGAGAATCCCGTCAGCGGCAACACCGACGCGAACGGCGTCTTCTCCGGAACGACGCTCACCGCGACAGCCGTCGGGCCGCAGGTGGTGACAGCGCAGATAGGGAGCTTCACTATCCAGCGCGAGCTGACCTTCTCGCCGCCGGCCTGCGCTTTCTCGCAGCTTCCCGAGCTCCTCGGCAGCAACGCGACTTCTTCGTACTTCCCGAACACGATGGTATCGGGCGATTTCAATCGCGATGGGAAAATGGACATTGCCCTCGCGAGCGTCGGCACGAGCGGGGCGAGCGGTTCGAGCGGTTCAACTGGCGGCACGGACGCCGGTCTCCCTCCAGCCTTTGCCGAGCAGCCTGGCGTTGAAGTCTTTCTCGGGACGGGCGACGGCGGGTTCCAAAGCTCCGTCATCTATTCCGTCACGGGCGCCGGCTCCGACGCGGGCCCCCAGCCGGCCATGGGGTTGGCGACCGCCGATTTGAACCACGACGGCATCCTCGATATCGCCGCAGCTTCGGGCCAGGGCGTCGCCATCCTCCAGGGATTGGCCGACGGCACGTTCTCGCCGGCGACAGTCTATTCCGTCGTCAATGGAGATGCGGGTGTCGGCGCGACCGCCATCACCATCAATGACTTCAATCGCGATGGAATCCCCGATATCGCCGTCATCACCGAGACTGCGAATGCCTATGAGAACGGCAACTATCAGTATCTATATCCCTCCATCGCCGTTCTCTATGGCACGGACGCCGGGACGTTCCGGCCCTCGGTCAGCTATACGAGCGGCGGCCAGATTCCGACCGGGATCGCCTCCGCAGACTTCAACCACGACGGCTATCCAGATCTGGCGATCACCAATCAGCAGAGCGGCACAGTGAGCATCTTGCTCGCCACGGACGCTGGAACGTTCCTGCCCGCGGTCTCCTATGCCACGGCCAACTATCCAGGCCCCATCGTCGCTGGGGATTTCAACGGCGACGGCAAGATCGACCTCGCGGTCGGATGCGGCAATGGAAACTATGAGGGGCAGATCGCTCTCTTGCTCGGCCGGGGAAATGGCACCTTCGGCGTGTATATCGAACTGAATAACAATGTTGGCTCCTTTGCGCCCACCGCGCTGGCCGTGGGCGACATCAACCACGATGGCCTCGCGGACCTCGCCTTCACTGCGCGCTACCCCAACGGTTACGTCGCCAGCCAGACCTATGTGCTGCTCGGCTCCTCCGATGGCGGCACCTTTGCCAACGGCGGTGCGCTCCAAGTCTATGGCACCGGTGAAGTGACCGCCGGCCTGGCGATGGCCGACTTCACCGGCGACGGGCAGCTCGACCTCTCCGTCGCGGGCGCCCAAAACGATGAGATTCGCCTGCTCAGCGGCGACGGCAGCGGCAACTTCTCCGCGTCCGGACCCGCGCTCTTCAGCATGCCGGGCAATCAATATGTGCCGTTCGTAGCGGGCAACTTCACCGGATCGGGAAAGAAGGATCTGGTGGCGCTCAATTCCGGCTATCCCTTCTATACAAGCACTCTGCTGCAGGGCCACGGCGATGGCTCCTTCGGCAGCGGCCAGGACGCGGGCATGGCGACCTGCAATCCTGGGGCGGATGGCGTCGCGGTGGGCGACGTCAACCACGACGGCATCGACGACCTGCTCGTCACGTCAGGCAACTGCTCGTTCAGTTGGACTGACCAGAACAATCAGCCTCAGTTGTTCAGCTCGACCGGTGGCGTGAGTGTTCTCCTCGGCACCGACGCGGGCGCTTTCGAGAACCCGGTCTTCCAGCAGACCGGGCAGGAGAACCAGCCGACGGCCATCGCCCTAGGCGACTTCAACCACGATGGAGCCCTGGACTTGGTGAGCACCGGCGGTCCTTACTTGAGCCTCCTGACCGGCCTGGGCACGGGCACGTTCTCAACGGCGCAGAGCTATACCGTCGGAGGCAGCGTCAACTCGGTGGTCATCGGCGACTTCGACCACGACGGCAACCTCGATGCCGTGCTGGGGAACAGCAATCCCAGCTACGGCGTGATCGTGATGTTCGGCCAAGGCGACGGAACATTCGATGAATTGAGCAGCATCAGCTACGGCAATCAGGGAACCGCGGTCGGCTCGATGGTGCAGGCCGATTTCAATGGAGATCAGCGGCCGGACATCGCCTTCCTCTTCAACAACAGCAGCTACAACGGCACCTATCTCGGCGTCATGCTCGGCACCGGCCAGCGCGCCAATCCGCTCGGGACGCTGCAGAGCTATTCAATCACGCCGGGAGCCTCGTCGCTCGCGCTCGGAGACTTCGATCATGACGGGCACCAAGATCTGTTGATTACCAATCCATCCAACAACAGCCTGACGGTGCTGTTCGGCGCGGGGGATGGCACGTTCCCGGCGGCCGCGAGCTACGCGTCGTCCGGCCCGGTGGCCGCGGTGGCGAGCGACTTCAACTCCGACGGTGCCACCGACATCGCCGTGCTCAGCAATGACAGTGGGTCAGAGCTCTCGGTCAATGTGATCCTCTCGAATCTCGCTTGCTGGGCGCCCTATAGCCACTGATTGACCCTTGAATGACGCGGGCCGCGAACGCGGCTCTTTGCACCAGCCGCTCGACGGATCGCAACAGATCCGCCGGGCGGCTGTCTTTCTGCACTCGCCTTTGTCGCGACCACCCTGGAGTTTGCATGCGTCCTTTGCGTTCACCGTCTCTCGCGCTGCTCGTCTCGCTCGCCGCCTGCGCCACCGCGCCGGCCTCTCGCGAGCCCTCGCCCGCCACGAGTCCGGCGGGCCCGGCGAAGCCCGCCGACGCGCGCCCCGCGCCGGCCAGCGATAGCTCGCCCGACTGGTCGTTCGCCGCGACCGCGCCGGTGGATGCCGCGCCGCTGCGCACGCGCTGGACGCCCGCCGAGCTGAAGGCCGCCTGCGACGAGGCGGAGAAGGTATCGAATGGCGCGCTCGCGGCCATCGCGGCCATCCCGGACGCGCAGCGGACCTTCGCCAACACGGCCGACGCCATCGAGCAGACCGAGGCCGATTGGGGCGACAAGGTCAGCCGGCTCGGCTTCATGAAGGACATCCACCTCGACGCGAAGGTGCGCGAGGCCGCGGCGGCCTGCGAGGAGCAGGCAGGCAAGTATGCAGTGGAGATATCCGCTCGAAAGGATCTCTATCTGGCAATGAAAGGCTGGCTGGAGGGCGCGGGCAGGAGTGAGCGGCTGAGCCGCGAGCAGCATCGGCTGGTGACGCTGGCGATGCGCGATTTCCACCGCGCCGGCCTCGATCTGCCCGACGCGCAGAGGGAGAAGCTGGTGCAGCTGCGCTCGCGGCTCGCCGAGCTGCAGACGCGCTATGCGCACAATCTGGATGAAGAGCAGTCGAGCATCGAGCTGACGCGCAAGGAGCTGGCCGGCCTGCCTGCGGGATATCTCGCGCGCCTGAAGGCCGGCGGCAAGCCGGATACTTTCATCGTTACCACAGCCTATCCCGACTATTTCCCGCTGATGGAGAATGGCCAGAGCGAGTCCGCCCGCAAGAAGGCGGAGATCGCCTTCATGAACCGCGGCGCCCAGGAGAACGTGAAGCTGCTCGACGAGGCCATCTCGCTGCGCGACGAGGCTGCCCATCTGCTCGGATACGCCACGCACGCCGATTTCGTCGCCGAGCCGCGCATGGCGAAGAGCGCCGCGACCATCGCGGAGTTTGAAGCGAAGCTGCGCGAGCGGCTCCGGGCGCGGCTGGCCGCGGATACCGCCAAGATGGCCGCGCTCAAGGCGGTCGAGACGGGCGAGGCCCACCCGGCGATTCAATCGTGGGACTGGCGCTACTATCTCAATCAATGGAAGAAGAAGGAGTTCGCGCTCGACGACGAGCAGATCCGCGCCTATTTCCCCGCCGACAAGGTGATGCAGGGAATGCTCGCCACCTATTCGCGGCTGCTCTCGGTGCAGTTCAAGAAGGTCGAGAACGCCGAGGTCTGGACCGCGGGAGTCGAGCTCTACGAGATCCGCGACGCGGCCGATGGCCGCCTGCTCGGCAAGTTCTATGTCGACCTGTTCCCCCGCCCCGGCAAGTATGGCCACGCCGCGAGCTTCGGGCTGGGCCCCGCGCGCGCGGTCTCGGGCGGATATCAGATCCCTCTGTCGGTATTGGTCGTCAATTTCGAGCCCCCGCAGGGTGGAAAGGTCGCGCACCTCTCCATCGATGAGGTCGATACCCTCTTCCACGAGTTCGGCCACATCATGCACCAGTGCCTGACCACGGCTCGCTATGCGTCGCTCTCCGGCAGCAATGTCGCCACCGACTTCGTCGAGGCGCCTTCGCAGATGCTGGAGAACTTCGTCTTCGAGCCGGAGATCCTCGCGCTCGTCTCGGCCGATCCGAAGAGCCCTGGCCAGCCGTTGCCCGCGGACTTGATGAAGCGCATTGCCGCCGCGCGCCGCTTCGACGCGGGCGTGCGCTACAGCCGCCAGGTATTCCTGGGCAGCTTCGATCTCTATATCCACACGCACGGCGCACACGTCGACTCCGAGGCGGCGGCGCGCAAGCTGTGGGCCGACATCATGGCCTTCCCCGAGCCGCCCGACACGCACTTTGCCGCGGGCTTCGGCCACGTGATGGGTGGATATGACGCCGGATACTATGGATATCTCTGGAGCGAGGTATTCTCCGCCGATATGTTCACCCGCTTCCAAAAGGAAGGCGTGCTGAACCCCAAGACCGGGCGCGACTATCGCGACGCCATCCTCGCCAAAGGCCGCACGGAGGACCCCGATCAGCTCTTGCAGGAGTTCCTCGGGCGCGCACCCAACGAGGATGCGTTCCTCAAGCAGATCGGCATGGGGTCGGCGAAGTAATCGGAATCAAAACGCGGCGAGCAGGTCGATCTTGAGCAGCAAGGTATCGCCGTTGCCGACGCCGTGGCTGCGCAGCGCCGCCAGCTCGTTCGGGAGGTTCAACCCTCGATCGAGCGGCGGCGCTTCTCGTCGCCCCGCCTCCCGCTCTTTTGCTTCCAGCCACTGCCGCTTCCATTAATGTCTCTCGCCGCATGAGCCGCCACGTCCACAAGCGCGCCCACGCCGCATCCGCGCAGGCCCCCGCGCCCGGCTGGCTGCGCGCGATGGTCTCCCGAGATCCGCACGAGAAGCACCGCGCCGCCACGCCGCTGGAGATGCTGTTCGATCTCTGCTTCGCCGTCGCCGTCTCGTTCGCCTCGGCGCGCCTGGACCACGGCCTCGTCGCCGGCGAGTGCGGCCACGCGGTGCTCGCCTACGTGCTGGTCTTCTTCGCCATCTGGTGGGCCTGGATGAACTTCACCTGGTTCGCCTCGGCCTACGACGTCGACGACGTGCCCTACCGGCTCAAGGTGCTGCTGCAGATCGCCGGCGTGCTGGTGCTCGCGGCCGGCATCCCGCGCGCGTTCGACGCGCAGCAGTTCGGCGGGGTCACGCTCGGCTTCACCATCATGCGGGCCGCGCTGGTGGCCCACTGGCTGCGCGCCGCCCGCGACGACCCGGAGCGCCGCGCCACCGCGCTCGCCTACGCCGTGGGCCTTGCGCTCTGCCAGCTGGGATGGATCGGCCTGCTCTTCTTGCCGGCCAGCGGATGGCTCCTCGCCTGGCCGCTGCTGGTGCTCGCCGAGCTCGCGGTGCCCATCCTCGCCGAGCGGCGCGCGCCCACCCGCTGGCACCCGCGTCACATCGCAGAGCGCTACGGATCGTTCACGCTGATCGTCCTCGGTGAATCGATGCTGTCGGCCACCGTGGCCATCCAGGCCGCCCTCAGCGAGGGGCACTTTTCCCTCGAGATGGGCACGCTCATCGCCGGCGCGCTGGTGCTGCTCTTCTCCATGTGGTGGCTCTACTTTGATGAACCAGTGCACGATCTGCTGCGGAGCAACCGCGCCGCGTTTCTCTGGGGCTACGGCCATCTGCTCATCTTCGCGGCCACTGCCGCGGTGGGTGCGGGGCTCGGCGTCGCCTCGGCGGCCGCGCTGGGCGAGGCCCACCTGACCGCGGCGCAGGCCGGCCTCGCGGTCGCGCTGCCCGCGGCGCTCTACGTCGCCGCCGTCTGGTTTCTCCAAGTGCGGCCGCTCAAGCCGGGCGCGCTCACGCACGCGGCGTTCCTGCTCGCGCCGCCCGCCATGCTCTGCGCCGCCGCGTCGCCACAGGCCGTGCTCTCGGTGGGCGCCATCGCCGCGGCGCTGGTGGCGATCAAGCTCGCCAGCAAGCCGGCCCGGCGCGCCTGAACGGCCGGCCGGTTTCTCGCGGGCGGCCCGCTCCTTTGCTACAACGCCCGCGTGATGATCCAGCGCGCGAACCGTCTCCGCCTCTTCCTCTGCACCCTCCTCACGCTCTGCGCTCTCGCCCGGCCTGCGTTGGCGGACCGGCCGGTCATCAACATCGAAGGAAGCCGCACCACCGCGTATCCCGTGGCCATCGCACCTGCGGTGGGCGAGCCGGTCTCCGGCAAGGCGGTGCTCGACGTGCTCAGCGGCGACTTCGCTCGCAGCGGCCTCTTCCGCGTGCTCGATCCCGCCTCCTTCCTCGCCGACCCGGCGAAAGAGGGCCTGACCGACACCACCATCGACTTCACCAAGTGGACGTCGGTCGGCGCGGCCGCGCTGGTCAAGGCCAAGGCGACCGTCACCGGCGACACCGTGCAGGTCGAGTTCCACTTCTTCGACACGGCGAAGATGTCCGAGGTGCTGCACGGAACCTACTCCGCGCCGGTGGCGGGCCTGCGCCAGATCGCGCACCGCTTCGCCGACGACGTGATGAAGTTCTTCACGCAGGAGCGCGGCGACTTCCAGACCCGCATCGCCTACGTGCGCGAGACACCGGACGGCAAGCAGATCGTCGTCGCCGATTCGGACGGCGCCAACGCGCAGGCGCTCACCGGCGCTTCGACCAACATCCTGCCCGCCTGGTCGCCCGACGGCCGCACCATCGCGTTCACCACCTTCCGCGACGGCGCCGCGCACATCTACACGGTCGATCCCGCGACGCGCGCGATCAAGCCGCTGGTGCTGATGGGGGACTTCGCCTCGGGCGCCGCCTACGCGCCGGACGGCCTGCGCTTCACCTTCTCCGCGAGCCTCGACGACAACACCGACGTCTACCTCTCGCAAGCCGACGGCTCGGCCGGCCGCAAGCTCACCGAGGTGCGCGGCATCGACATCAGCGCGACCTGGAGCCCGGACGGCAAGCAGCTCTGCTTCATCTCCGATCGCGCCGGCGGTCCGCAGCTCTACTTGATGAACAGCGACGGCTCGAACCAGCGCCGCCTCACCTTCCAGGGCAACTACAACCAGGAGCCGACCTGGTCGCCGAAGGGGGACCTCATCGCCTTCTCCGGCCGCGACGAGCAGCGCAGCTTCGACATCTACACGGTCAATCCCGCGACGGGGAAGATCACGCGGCTGACGCAGGGCGCGGGCACCAACGAAAAGCCGAGCTGGTCGCCGAACGGCCGCCACATCCTCTTCAGCTCGACGCGCAGCGGGAAGCGGCAGCTCTGGAGCATGTCCGCGGACGGCACCAACCAGCAGCGCGTCACCGACGAGCCGCGCGGCGCTGCCGACCCGGCCTGGGGTCCGTTCCTCAATGGGAACTAGCCGCTAGCGCTGCATGGCGCGCGCTGCGGCGGAAACGAACTCGTTGCCGTCCCAATCATCGGTACACCAATCATTGGCACCGCAACCATCTGCGGATGGCGCGGGCGGTTTGCACCCCGGCTGGGCTCCGCTGCGTTTCGCGCTGCTCGCGCTCGGCACGGCGGTGGTGCTCGACGCCCTCTTGCTCGAGAGCGGCAGACCCGGGCTGCTGTCGGCGGCGCCCCGGCGCCTGGCGCTCGACGGGGTGCTCGCCGCCCTGCTCTTCCTCGCGGCGCAGCTCTTGCGCCACGGCGCGCGCGCGCTGCTGCGGCCCGCGGGCGCGTTCCTCGTCGCGCTCGCCCTCTTCTGCGCCAACACGCGCCCGCTCTGGTCGGGCGACACCGAGGCGGCGGTGCTGCTGCCCTATGCGCTCATCCGCCACCAGACCTTCGCGCTCGACGAGGTGGCCTGCCGCGGGCCGCAGGCGCCGCCGATGTACGCCGCCGTGCCGGGCGAGCGCGGCCGCCTCTGGTCGCGCTACCCGATCCTCACCGGCCTCCTCGCGCTGCCGCTCGAGCTTCCAGCCGCGCTCGGCCATGCCGACCCGTGCGCGCCGCTCGGCCGCGACATCGAGAAGGTCTCCGCGGCGCTGCTCGGCGCGCTCATCGCCGCGCTGCTCTCGTCAGCGCTGCGCGCGCTCGTCCCCGAGCTGCCGGCCGCGCTGGCGCTGCTCTGCTGGCTGCTCGGCACCGCCGCGCTCCCGGTCCTCGGCCAGGCGCTCTGGCAGCACACCGGCGCGGCCCTCGGCGCGGCGCTCGCAGTGCGCGCGCTCTGCCTGCCGCAAGCCCGAGGGCAGCGAGTGGGCCTGCGCGCGGCGATGGTCGGCCTCGGCGCCGGCCTCGTCGCCGCCTGCCGCCCGCCGGATCTGCCCATCGCGCTGGCGCTCTTCTGGGCCTTCGCGCGCCTGGAGAAACACGACCAGCCCGCCGCGCGCGACCGCCGCGCCAACGCGCTGCGGGCCTTGCTGGCCGCGGCCCTCCCGCTCGCCATCCACATTGCTTATCAATGGCATGCATTCGGGGGGCCGCTGCGCACAGGCTACGGCGACGAAGCGATCCACGGCTGGTCCCTCGCCGGCTTCCCGCTCGCGCTGGCCGGCCTGCTCGTCAGCCCCGGCCGGGGCCTGCTGGTCTGGTCGCCCATCCTGCTCGTCGCGCTGCTCCCGCTCGTTCGCGCGCAGCCCGCGCCGCCCGCGAGCGATCCACGCGCGCGCGAGCACGCGAGCAACGCCGCGCACTTCTCCTACGCGCTGTTCCCGTTCGCGCTCGGCCTCGCTGCGCAGCTGCTGCTCATCGCCTGCTGGTGGGCCTGGCACGGCGGCTCGAGCTTCGGCCCGCGCATGCACGCTGGCGGCCTCCCGCTCCACGCCCCGCTGCTCGCGCTCGCCTTCGCGCAGCTGCGGACCCCGCGCGCGAAGCTCGCAGCAGCGCTGCTCGCGCTCGCGTCGATCGTCCCCAACGCACTCGTCACCTACGTTCCCTTCCCCCGCGAGCGCACCGAAGCGATCCTCCACCTGCGAGCGCCCGGCGGCGCCTGGAGCGGCCGCGCCTACCCGCTCTAACCACGCGCGCTACCATTCCTGCTTTTGATCGGACACAAGCCGCTCAGGCCCGGTGGGGGCGGCCGCGCGAGTTCCGCAGTCGACTCCTCCGACGTACTTTTGATCCACTTTCTGCGCCCAGAGCGAGGACCTGTCCGAGCCCGGCCGCCCCCACCGGGCCTGAGCGGCGCTACAGCGTATCGATGTTGAAGTAGAAGCCCCACCGCGGCTCGCCCAGATCCGAATCGGGATTCAAGTTGAACCCGAGATCGATCGCGATCCGGCCGATCGGCGTCCCGTAGCGCATGCCCACGCCCACCGCGTCTCGCAGCACCAGTGATGCACCCACGTTCGAGCAGGGGCGCGCGTTCCCGCGGATGAAGCAGGTCAGATCGACCGGCGTCACCCAGAGGTTGCCCGCGTCGTAGAAGAGCGCGCCCTCGAACGCGCGGTAGACCGGCACCCGCAGCTCCGCGCCGAGCGAGAGCATCTCGTTGCCGCCCGCCGACGCGGTGCCCGCCTGCAGCGCCGCCGTCGAGTTGGTGCACGCGAGCCCGCTGATGATCTTCTGGCAGCTGAGCACCTCGTTGCGCAGATTGTCGCGCACGTCCTGCGGCTGCAGCGCGTCCTGGTTGAACCCGCGCAGCGACGCCGCGCCGCCCAGGTAGAAGCGGCGATCGCCTGGCACCTGCGAATTCTTGTCGAGCAGGAAGATGTTGCCGACCTTCAGGTGGAAGAGCATCGAGCTGTTGAGCGGGAGCGGCAGGTAGGCGGCGGCGAGGCCCTGCAGCTGGAGCAGGTTCACGTCGATCGAGCTGGCCGCCAGCGAGCGCAGGTAGTCGACCGAGACCTGCGCGTAGAAGCCCGAGCGCGGGATGCCCGGGTCGTCGCGCAGATCGAGCGTGAGCGTCGGCCGCAGCGAACCGAACAGCATCGAGCCGTTCGGCTGCGCGAAGATGCGCTGGTCGGTTCCCGCGAGGATGTCCTCGAGCGACTGCACGCCCTTGGCGAGCGACTGGTAGCCGACCTCGTAGGTCAAGCTCGCGCCGAGCGGCCGGGCATGGTTGAGCGCCACCGAGGCCTGCGCGGAGAACTTGGTGAGGTTGTACGTGTACTGCACCGCGCGCTGGTGGATGAGGTCGACGCTGCCGCGGAGCAGGTCGGTGAGCGGGTCGAGCCGCGGCATCGAGAGGCCGAGGTCGATGAGCCGCTCGACCGGATCGTTGGGCACGCTGAACGACTGCGTGCAGTAAGGCGTGCCGCCCGCGGCGATCTGCGTGCCGTTCGGCAGCGTGTTGGTGCAGCTGCTCTGGAGAAAGCGCGAGTAGGGAAAGTTCACGCGGCCGAGCGCGGAGAAGGTCAGGTTGCGGCCGCCCAGGTTCGCCTGCGTCCACTGCAGCTGCACGCGGGGCCCGTCGGCGAACGAGAAGCCCGCGCTCGCTTGCACCTCGCGGCGCGGCCGCTCGCGCAGCGTCACCAGCAGCGTCTTCTCCGGCTCCGCCTCCTCGGGATTGCGCGGCGTGATGGTCGCGCTGAAGAAGAGGCCGGTGAGCAGCAGCGCCTGCTGGGCGCGATCGATCCCCTCGGGCGTGAGCAGGTCGCCCGGCTTCATCGCCACCAGGTCGAGGATGAGCGACTCCTGCGTGCGCTGCTGGCCGGTCACCTCGACGTACGCGATGTGGACGACCGGGCCCGGCTGGATGCGGTAGTGCACCTCGACCGTCGAGGCGCCGCCGCTCTCGCCCTCGGCCGGCTCGTGGAACTGCTCCTCGTCCTCGACCTTGCAATAGAAGTAGCCGCGCTTGGTGAAGAGCTGCGCGAGCGCGGCCCGGCCCTCCTCGGCGCTCAGGTAGCTGAACGGCTGGCCCACGTGCAGCGAGACCGCGGCGTCGAGCTCCTTCGAGGGGACGTCGTCGCTGCCGCCCTCGACGACGAGCCGCGAGACGGTGGTGCGCAGGCCGGTGACCACCGGGATGGTCACGCGCGCGTGGCGCAGCGGCCAGCGGCCGCTCTTCGGCGCGGGGCCCGGCAGCGGCGCGCCGTCGATCGGCTCGAGCTTCTCGGTGTCGACGCGCGCCGAGAGGTAGCCGAGGCTCTTGTAGAGGTCGGTGATCTGCCCGCGCGCGCGCGCGTAGAGCACCGGGTCGTAGACGGTCTCGGCGTCGATCGCGATGCGCGGCTTGCCCGCCGGGATGCGGCCCATGAAGCCGCTCTGCGCCAGCTTGTTCATGTCGGCGCCATAGGCCGGATCTTCCGAGATGGCGTCGTTGAGCTCGAGCAGCACGCGCTCGCGCAGCTGCGACTCGGGCAGCCCCTCGGCGCCGCTGAAGAGGATCTGCTCGACGCGCACCTGCGGGCCTTCATCGACCGAGAAGGCGATGGTCACCGAGCCGTCGCGCCCGTGCTCCTCGCGCCAGGAGCTCTTCGCGAAGAGGAAGCCGTGCTGCACATAGAACGTGCGCAGCCGCGCGGCGAGGTCCTGCGTCGCCTGCGCGTCGAGCGGATCGTCCGTGGTCAGCTCGAGCTTGCCCACCAGCAGCGCGCTGGGAAAGCTGCGGTTGCCGCGCACGAAGAAGCGCACCAGCGGGCCCGACTCGACCGGCACCACCAGGCGGGCGCGCGGCCGCTCGCCCGCGGCGGGCGCGGCTCCGCCGCCCTTCGCTTCGCCCTCGCCCGCGCCGCTCTCGACGATCTGCGGCTCGCCCACGCGCGCGCGCAGATAGCCGGCGGCGCGGTAGCGCGCCCTCACGCCGCGCAGGCCGTCGTCGAGCTCGGTGAGGTTGAGCACGTTCCCGGCCTCGAGGCGGAACGCGGCCGCCAGCTGCTCGTGCGTCAGGCCGAGCTGACCGGTGAAGCTCACACCCGACAGGCGCGTCGCCTGGCCCTCGGCGATGACGAACGCCAACTGCACCCCGCCGACCGTCTCCACCGGCTCGGGCGTGATCGACACGTTCCGGTAGCCGATGCGGTAGTAGGCCGCGCGAATCGACTCCACCGCGCGCGGGACCGACTCGGGCTGGTACTCCGCGTTGACCGGGAGGTTCGCCGCCTGGTGCAGCGCGGTCTCCGGCAGAGCCTCGTCGCCGGGGAACGAGACTTGGAGCAGCTTGCGGATCGGCTGCAGCACGAACACCACGCGCACGCCGCTCGTCCATCCCGGCGGCAGCGCGGCTGCGGGAAGCTCCTCCGCGTAGGCGGCGACGCGCGAGAAGCGGCCGCTGCCGTGCAGCGCGCGCACCGAGTCGCGCACGTCGCGCAGGTCGAGCGGCGCGCCTTTGTCGAGGGTCACGTAGGGAGCGAGCCCGGCCGCGTCGGCGCCCTCGAAGCGGATGTCGAACACGCGCGGCGAGATGAGCAAGACCTGCGGAGCGGGCCCGCTCGGCGGACGATCGCCGTCGTCATCGTCGTCGCCGGAAGCGCTCTGGGCCGCTCTGGGCGCGGCCGGCGTGCTCGCTGCGCTCTTCTGCCCTTGCAGCGCGCGCGGCGTCTGCGCGGCCCGCGCGAGCGGCGCGGCGAGAACCGCGAAGAAAAGAAGAACCAGGGCAGCCGTGCGCGCGGCGGGCCGGAGCGGACCGCTCACTCCCCCTCCCAGCGCATCTTCAAGTCCAAGCCGTAGTCGGTGCTGACGTACTCGTGCTCGTTGTCGATCTGCACCTGCGCCGAGATCGCGTCGGAGATCTGGTAGCCGAGCTGCACGCGGTAGCGCCGCGAGGAGAGGCCCTCCATCACCCGCAGGTCGAGCCGGTCGGAGACGAGGTGCGCGGAGAAGCGCGCCTTCGCCTCCAGCCGCGCGCCGCCGCCGGTGGTCACGTCCGAGTAATCGGTGACGAAGTCGATGTTCGGGTCGCGGAGGATCTCGTTCTTCGGGATCAGCCGGCGCACCTCCTGGGAGAAGCCGGTCACCTTGTTGAGCGTCTCGATGCTGAGCGCGAGCCCGGTGTCGGTGGCGGAGAGGTTCGACTGCAGGTTCTGCGAGACGAACCCGAACGTGAGCAGGAAGCTGATGTCCGCGTCGGAGAGCGCCGGCTCGCTCGACAGCTTCAGGCGCGGCTCGGCGGGCGTGCCGAAGGCGTGCAGCCGGACCTTGTAGTCCTTCACTTGCGCGGTGGCCTGGAAGTCGAAGCTGGGCCGGATGCGCGTGCGGTCGGTGAAGCTGAGCACGCCCTGCTCGATGACGAACTCGTTGCCGCGGAACTGCGCGGTGCCGCGCACGGTGTTGATCGCGCCGAGCAGGCCGAAGTTGCGCGAGGTGCCGGTCAGCTTGAACGAGCCGCTCAGGTCCGCGCGCGCGAGGTTGTTGTCGATGCGCACGCCGCGGCCCAGCGTGAGGTCGAGATCGAAGTGCACCAGGAGATCGCTGCGGTCGAGCACGCGCGGCTGCGGCGGACGGCGGCTGAAGTCGAGCATGCTTCGCTCGATGTCGATCTCCTCCGAGTAGACCATCCGGCTCATCGTCAGCGCGCCGCTCAGCGTCGGCTCGAGCGGCGGTCCCTGCAGCGTCAGGTCGCCGTCGAGCGTGGCGGTCATCCCCTCGCGCAGCGTCGCGCTCACGTCGCTCATGTGCAGCGCGATGTCGAGCCGCTCCGGCTTGAGGCTCTTCATCTCGATGCGGCCCGTGAGCGACGCGGGCCCGTTGTTGATCTTGCCCTGCAGCTCGTCGATGGCGATGGCGTCCTGGCTGAACGAAACGCCGCCGTTCAGCTCACGCAGCGAGAACGGCACGCCGCGCAGCCGCACCTCGCCGCCTTCGACGCGCAGGTTGCCGAGCATCGCTGGCGCGCTCTCGTTGCCGACCACCGTGGCCTGCAAGGAGAGCTGTCCGGCCGCGTGCTCCAGGTCGGGCACCAGCTGCGGGAGGATGCGCGCGTCGACCGACGCCGTGGTGTGCAGGTCGAGCCGCGCGCTGCCGATCGGCCCCGGCGAGCGCGTGCCCTGCAGGAAGAAGGTCAGGTGGTCGCCGCGCATCGAGAGGCGCTTGACGTCGATGCCCGCCGGGCCGAACTCGAGCCGGCCGGCGCCGTCGTTCTCCACCTCGATGCCGCCGCGCTTGAGCTTGAGCAGCGAGAGCGCGACGTCGCCGTGGCTGTCGCGCCAGCGCAACAGCGAGCCGGTCAGCTGCACGTCCGCCGAGGCGACGCCGCCCTCCATCTCCAGCTTGGGCACGAAGCTCTGGAAGTAGCCGGAGAGGTCGGGGAAGCGCAGCTGCAGCGAGCTCGAGTAGGCGAACTCTCCCTCGAGGCGCGAGGCGCCGCTGAGCGTGTGCGTGCCGATGTTGCCTTTCCAGGTCATCTCCTTGCCATCGACGAAGAGCGAGAGCGCGCCATCGCCGAGCGCGGCCTTGCCGGCGAAGCCGTCGGTGAACGTCGCCTCGATGTCGACGAGCGGATGCGCGGAGACACCGCGGATCTTCATCGTCGACTGCAGCGGCCCGGTGAGCGCGGCCGCGCGCATGCCGTCGAGATCGGCGAGCGTGAACTGCTCGGTGGCGCCGTCGATCTCCAGCTGCCACGCGGGGCCGAAGCGGCCGGCCAGGGTCAGCCGCGCCTCGCCATGCCGGAGCGCGACGCTGTCGATGAGCAGCTTCTGCTGCGCGCCGTGCAGCGTGAAGTGCGCGTCGCCGTCTTCGAACGTCTGGTCCCAGAGCGAGACGTCGGAGAACTGCAGCGTCGCCGTCCCCTCGGGCCCCGCCACCGGGCCCTTCACGTCGAGCGAGCCGGTGATCCGGCCCTCCACATCCTTCTGCTCGGTGAGCGGCGAGAGCGCGGGCACCAGGCCCAGGCCGAGATCGACCAGGTCGTGCAGGTACGCCTCGGGCAGCTCGACGTGCGCGACCGCGGGGATCTGGTCGTCGGCGAAGTCGAGCGCGACGTTGCCCAGGTAGCGCGAGCGGCCCTTCTTCGCCTCGATCGAATTGAGCGCGAGCTTCATCCCGCGCAGCTGCACCTTCGACGAGACATCGCCGAGCGAGAGCTCCAGGAAGTGGAAGCCGCGCACCTGCGCGTCCGCGTCGATGTCCTGGTTGCCGTACGGCCCGCGGATGTCTCCCTCGAGCGTGACCTTGCCCTTCCAGGGGATCGTCGAGAGATGGCCGCGCAGATCGTCGAGCGAGAAGCCGTCGCCGCGCACGTGCAGGTTCAAGCCCACGTTGACGTCGGTGGAGAGCGTGCCGTCGACGGTGAGCTGCGAGCTCTGCACGTCGAGCTTCGCGTCGTGGATCTTCACTTCGCTCGCGTCGATGTGCACCGGGCTCACCAGCTTGCCGTGGCCGAACTCGAGGATCTTCTCCGCCTTCGCGCGCTGCTCGTAGCGGCGGTCGAGCACCGCGAAGTCGGAGAGCTCGAGCGCGACATCGCCGCCGAGCGCGAGCGGCGAGAGCGTGCCCTTGACCTGCGCCCGCCCGCCCACCTTGAGCACCACGTGGCTGCGCAAGAGGCCGAGCCGCGTGAACAGCTCGGCCAGCTCCATCTCGTGCAGCGACGCCTCGGCGGTGAACGGCAGCGCCGCGCTGAACCCGAGCTCGGCGCGCACCGTCGCCTCGCCCTTGTTCGAGAAAGGGATCTCCAGCGGGTCGACCTTCACGCGCGACTTGTCGAGATCGAAGCGCGCGTGCAGATCGCCGGGCGCGAAGCCCTCGAGCGCGAGCCCCCGGGTGCGCAGGTCGCCGTGCACGTGCGGCTTGCCGCGGTCGAGCTCGATCGACGCGTCGACCGCGACGCTGCCGGCCACGTCCTGGAGCGTGTTGGGAATGAGCCGGTCGGTCGCGGCGCGCAGATCGTCGACGCGCACGTTGGCGGCCGCGTCGACGCGCGGATCGCAGAGATCCTCGACGTGCCCGGTGACGAAGGCCGACAGCTCGGTGCCGATCACGTCGGCCTTGTCGAGCTGCAGCGTGCCGGTGCCGCGCAGATCGAGGTGGGCGGCGACGCGCGCGGAGATGAGCCCCGCGCCGTGCCCGGGCAGCTCGACCGAGCCGCCGCGCGCGCGCGCGTCGACCGCGAGCACCTGCCCGTTTCCCTCAAGCAGGGCCTGCACGTGCGGCACCGTCACGCGCGTGCCCTCGCCGTCGCGGATCTCGATCGACGCCTTGCGCACCGTCACGCGCCCCAGCTCGAACGCGTCGATGACCGGAGGGATGCACTCGCCGCTGCTCTTCTTCTTCTCGGCGTCCGCGTGCGGCAGCTGCACCACCAGCGCGGGGTGATCGACCTCGAGCCGCTCGAGCCGGATGCGCTGCAACAGCGGCCGCACCACCACGTGGATGAAGACGCGCGAGACGGTCAGGTGCAGCGCGCCCGCTTCGTCGCCGACCTCGAGGCCGTCGATGGTGAGCTGGCCGGCGAGCGGATCGACCGTGCAGCGCGCGACCTTCACGCGCGCCGACGAGGCCTCCTCGATGGTCGCCACCGCGTAGGCGCAGACGTTGTTCGAGACAAAATCGGTGCGGGCGACCACCAGCGCGAAGGCGGCCACGAAGAGCGCTGTGAGCGCCATTGCCGCCAGCACGCGAATCAGCATCGGGGCGCGATGCTAACTCGGCTTGGCGAGGCCCGCGAGATAGCGGTCGATCTCGCTGAGGTCGAGCGGCCGCTTCGGTTCGGCCGGTGGTGCGGAAGGGGCAGGACCGCGAGCGGGCGCGCCGGGATTGGAGATGTTGGCCGCCGCGGCCTGACCGCCCGAAGGTCCGCCCCCTTCTGCGGGCGCATGCGCAGGAAGGATCGCCGCCTGCTGCGCGAGCGCGGTGTCCTGCCCGTCGAGGCCGATCTCCAGCGAGATGCGGCTGATCATCTGCTCGTCGATCACCGGCGCGCGCGCGACGTAGCCCTCGAAGAGCGCGTTGTCGCAGAGCGTGTTGATCACCCGCGGCGTGCCGCCGGAGAAGCGGTGCACCGCTTGAACGGCCTCGGCGGTGAACGGCATGCGCGACGCGCCGGCGAGCCGCAGCCGGTGCTTGATATAGGCCTCGGTGCTCTCGGCGTTGAGGTGGCTGAGCCGGTACTTCACCGCCACGCGCTGCGCGAGCGGCGGATCGAGCTTCAGGTTCTGCTCGATCTCCGGCAGCCCGAAGAAGATGAGCGAGAGCAGCTTGCGCTCGGGCACCTCCAGATTCAGCAGGCCGCGGAACTCCTCCATCAACTCCCGCGAGGCGAGCATCTGCGCCTCGTCGATGAGCACCACCGCTTTCTTGCCCTGCTCGTAGATCTTCACCAGCCGCTGGTAGAGCTGTCCGAGGAGCGCGAGCTTGTCCTCGCTGGGCGCCTCGACGCCGAGCTGCAGCGCGATTCTCTTGAGCAGCCACTGCGCGGTGACGCCGCTGTGGATGATCACGAGCAGCGCCGCTTCGTACTCGCTCTCCGGGAGCGAATCGAGCAGCCGCCGCGCCAGCGTGGTCTTCCCCGCGCCGATGTCGCCGACGAGGATGCCGAGACCCTTCATCTGCGCGCAGACGTGCGTCAGCCGCACCAGCGCCTGCGCGTGCTGCGGCGAGTTGAAATAGAAGCGCGAGACGGGCGCGTTGGAGAACGGCTCTTGGGCCAGCTCGTAGTAGTCGAGATAGGTCATATCGAGCTCATACCGACATCATATGAAGCCGATCTTGCGGTTGCGGCGGACCGAGATCTCCTCGGGCGTTCCCGGCTGCGGCTGCGTGAGCGCATCGTCATCGCTGGCGCCCAGCTCGCCGGGCGCGGGCTCATCGGGATCGAGCGGCTCGTGCGCGCCGAGCGAGGGGTCGACGATCACGCGGCCCGACGGCGGCCGCGTTGGTGCGCTGGGCGAAGGCTCGGCGGGCACGCTCGGGGCCGGAGCGGCGGGCGCGCTGGCGGGCCCGTCCGAGAGAATGCGGCCGGATGCGGGGCGCGCGCCGGCCGCTCCAGCCGCGGGCGGCACGCTCGACGGCCCATCGGAGAAGATGCGCCCGGACGCCGGGCGCGCGCCGGTCGAGCCGGCCGCGTCGAACGGAATGCGCCCGGAGCCTGGCCGCGCGCCGGCCGCGCCAGATGGCTGGCCCGAAGTCTGGATCGGCCCCGTCTTCGGCCGCGCCGCGATCGGCGCCGAGATGGTCCCGCCCAGCCGCTGGATGCGCGCCGCCACATCGCGGAACCCGCGCTCCGAGCGCTCGATCGCCTTGTACTGCTCGAGCGCCTGCTGCCGATCGCCGAGCGCTTCGTAGGCCTGCCCCAGCTCGTACGCGAGCGCGCGCAGGGCCGGCGGATTGAGCCCCGGCTCCTCGAGCGAGCGCCGCAGCACGGCCACCGCGTCCTGCGGCTTGCCCTTCTCCATCGCGCAGACGGCGAGGATGACGATGCAGTCGATCTTGCGCACGCCGCCGCCGAACTGCAGCGCCAGCTCGAACTCCGCGATGGCGTCGTCGAGCAGCCCCATCTCTTTGTAGGCGATGCCGAGATCGTAGTGCGTCTGGGCGTCCTCGCGCCGGATCGCCTCCTGAACCTGCGAGCGCAGGCCGCCACCGGTGATCTCGCTGGTGCTGCTCATCGCCTCGATGCGCTGCGCATCGATGGGCGCGTCGTCGGCCGCGACCGCGAGGTCGGCGACCTCGGAGGCGAGCTCCGCGGCGAGCTCGGCGGCGAGCGAATCGGCGTCGCTCGCGATCGCCTTGGGCACCGGCCGCGCGTCGAGCAGCGTGCGCAGCGACTCGTCCTTCGCCTCCTCTTCGGGCGAGGCGCCGAGCGCGGCGAGCCGCTTGTTCGCGCCTTCGTGATCGGGCTCCGCGAGCAGGATCCCCTCGAGGATCGCGCGCGCGTCCTCGGCGAGGCCCGCGTCGACGTAGAAGTCAGCCTCGGCGAGATCGGCGGCGAAGGCGTCCTCGTCGCGCAGCGCATCGATGGCCGCCGCGTGCCGCTTCTCCTGCGAGAGGACCGGCTCGACCTCCTCGACCAGCGCGCTCTCCTGCTCGTCGAGCTCGGCGATCGCTTCCGCTGCGTAGACCGAGCGATCGATCGGCTGGGTGATCGGCCCGTTCGCGGCCGGCTCGTTCGACAAGGGAAATTCGCCGGGTGGCGGCGAGCGCGGCACCGGCAGCGGCCCCGACGTATCGAGGTGGTGCAGCACCTCCGCGACGGTGATCTCTCCCGACTCGCTCGCGCCCAGATCGAACGCCGACGAGGCGCGGCGGCGCGGCGCATCGACGTTGGTCTTCTCGTCGAACGGGCTGCGCCCCTCCGAGACCACCGAGAGATTCGCCGACAGCTGCAGCGCGGGATGCTTGGGGTCGAGCTTGCGCAGCTCCGCCTTGCACGCGTCCGCGCGAGGATCGCTGCGCGCCGAGTAGAGCTTGACCAGGCGGGCGAGCGACTCCATCGCGGCGGCGGGCCGCTTCATCGCCAGCGCGAGCGTCTTCGCCTTCTCGTGCGCCTCGGTGCTGTCCGGGTCGAGCGAGAAGATGCGCGCGAGGTGGTCGAGCGCCTTCTCGTGCAGCCCGTACTTCACGTAGACGTCGGTCTCCTTGAGCAGCTTGGGCACCGCGCTGCTCGGCGAGGAGGGCGCCATCGATCCGGGCGAGGTGTTCGGCGGCGGCGGCGCGCTCGGTGCTGGCGCGCGGGCGGCTGGCGTCGGGGGACGCGAGACCGGCGCGGGCGGCTTCGAGCTCGGCCCGCGCGCGCTGCCCGCGGAGGACGGCGAAATCGGCGCGGCCTGCAGCGTGGGCGAGCTCTTCGGCGGCGGCTTCGGCGGCGTCGCGGACGCCGATGCGCGGCCGGGCGCCGAGTTGCGCAGCGCCGCCGGAATCGGCGTGCCCGGCGTGGTGTCCTGCCGCGACTGCGGGCCCTGCAGCTGGAACGCGATCTGGCGCAGGCTCGCCTTCACATCGCCGTCGTCGGGCGCCAGCTCGGCCACTTGCTCGAAGACGCTCTGCGCGTCTTCGAACCGCTGCGCATCGAAGTGCAGCCGCGCCAGCTCCTTGAGCACCGAGACGGTCTTGTTGATCTGCCCCAGCTCTTGGAACGCGCGCGCGAGCATCTGCAGCGTCTGCAGATCGCGCGGGTTCGCCTTGAAGCAGATCTGCAGCTTGGCCAGCGCGCGCTTGCTGTCGCCGCGGGCGAGGTAGCTCTCGGCCAGCTCGCGCGCGAGCGCCGCGTCGCCCTGATCGAGATGGCTGATGCGCTCGGCGACGCGCAGGTAGTCGTCGGTCCGGCCGTTGCGCTTGAGGTACTCGGCCGCGCGCCGCAGCTCGGTGACCGCTTCGACGAAGTTGTCCTGCCGCGCATACTGCTCGCCCAGGCGGATGCGCGCGGCGACGTTGTCCGGATCGAGATCGACCAGCTTCTTGAGCGTGTCGAGGCTCGCTTTGAGGTCGCCGATCTTCTCGTAGTACGAGGCGACGTTCTGCCACTCTTTGGTCGCGTCGCCGATCAGCCCGAGCTGCTGGTAGAGCTCGGCCAGCTTGACGTTCACTTCGATGCGCTCGACGACCTTGAGCACCTGCTTGTAGAGCGCGACCGCCTTTAAGTAGAAACCCTGTGAGGCGTACGTCTTGGCGACCCGCTCGAAGCAGTCGGCCGCCTCGGTGTGGCGGCCCATCTTCTGGTCGAGCTCGGCCAGCTTCTGCAGGATGCGGACGTCGTCGGGATCGACCTCGAGCGCGCGCTGGAACTCCTTGGCGGCTTTGTCGAGCTGGCCCTTCGCGATGAGCTTCGCGGCGGACTCGATGACCTTGTTCTTGTCCATCGGTCCTAAGGCTTTGCGGAGGGCGCTGCGAGCGCGTCGATTGGAGGCGACCCCAGAGAGCCGCGAGGGGGCGTAACTTTAAGCGGGCGCAGCGGGCCGGTCAAGTCTCGCGAGAGCGCAAATCCGCCACTAACTTCTTGTTCAGACGCTATTTTTCTTGCGAGGGGTGCGCGCCCGCTGCGGCCGCGTCGGCCGGCTCGGCCAGCAGCCGCTCGACCAGGCGCGTGTCGTAGCGGCCCTGCACGAACGGCTCGAACGCGAGCAGCCGCCGGTGGAAGGGAATGTTCGTCTTGATCCCTTCCACGATGTACTCCTGCAGCGCGCGGCGCATCCGCATGATCGCCGCGGGGCGGCTGTCCGCCTGCACGATCAGCTTGGCGACCATCGAGTCGTAGAACGGCAGCACCCGGTACTGCTCGTAGGCGACGCTGTCGACGCGCACGCCCAGGCCGCCCGGCGCGAGATACGCGGTGATGAGGCCTGGCGAGGGCGCGAACGTCACCGGGTCCTCCGCGTTCACCCGGCACTCGATGGCGTGCCCCTTGATCTGGATGCTCTTCTGCGTGCGCCCGAGCTGCTCGCCCGCGGCCAGCCGGATCTGCTCCTTGAGCAGATCGATCCCGGTCACCGCCTCCGTCACCGGATGCTCGACCTGGATGCGGGTGTTCATCTCCATGAAGTAGAAGTCCCCCCGCTCGTCGAGGAGAAACTCGATGGTGCCGACGTTGTTGTAGTTGATGCGCTTCATCGCCTCGACGGCGACCTTGCCCATCTTCTCGCGCAGCTTCTCGTTGACCGCGGGGCTGGGCGCCTCTTCGAGCATCTTCTGGTGGCGGCGCTGCACCGAGCACTCGCGCTCGCCGAGGTGGATCACGTTGCCGTGGTTGTCGGCGACGATCTGGATCTCGATGTGGCGCGGCTTCTCGACATAGCGCTCGACATACATGTCGCCGTTGCCGAAGGCCGAGAGCGCTTCTGCCGAGGCGGTGCGGAACTGCGAGACCAGCGTGTCGCGATCCTTCTCGCGGATGATCTTCATCCCGCGCCCGCCGCCGCCCGAGGCGGCCTTGAGGATCACCGGGAAGCCGATCTTCTCCACCAGCCGCGGCAGCTCGCGCTCGTCGCTGACCACGCCGGGAGAGCCGGGCAGCTGCGGCAGGCCGGCCTCCTTCATCGCGGCCTTGGCGCGGACCTTGTTGCCCATCATGCGGATCATCTCCGCGCGCGGGCCGATCCAGCCGAGGCCGCAGTGCGCGACCATCTCGGCGAACTCGGCGTTCTCGGAGAGAAAGCCGTAGCCGGGATGGATCGCGTCCGCGCCGGACACCTCCGCCGCCGAGAGCAGCGCGGGGATGTTGAGGTAGCTCTCCTTCGAGGAGGGAGGGCCGATGCAGAACGACTGATCGGCGAACTTCACGTGCAGCGAATTGGCGTCCGCGGTCGAGTGCACCGCCACGGTCTGGATGCCCAGCTCGCGCGCCGCGCGGATGATGCGCAGGGCGATCTCGCCGCGGTTCGCGATGAGGATTCGCGAGAACATCTAGCGGCCGCCCGCGCGCAATCGGCGCCTCACGGCTCCAGCCGGAAGAGCGGCTCGCCGTACTCGACCGGGCTGCCGTTCTGCACCAGCACCTCGACGATGCGGCCCGGCACTTCCGCCTCGATCTCGTTCATCAGCTTCATCGCCTCGACGATGCAGAGCACCTGGCCCTTCTTCACCGACGAGCCGATCTCGACGAACGCGGCCGTCTCGGGCGAGGCCGAGCGATAGAACGTGCCCACGAACGGCGAGTTCACCGTGAAGCTCTTGCTGTCGGCCTTGGGCGCGGGCGCGGGAGAGGAAGAAACGACCGCGGCCGCGCTGGGCGTGGGCGCGCCGCTCGCGGCCGTGCTCTGCGGCGCCGGGATGGCCGCGTGCGTGTGGTGCGCGGTCTGCGCGGGCGGGTGGCCCAGCCGCAGCTCGATCCGCTCTTCGCCGTCCGTCCAGTCGAGGCGGCTGACGTCGGTGCCTTTGAGCGCTGCGAGAATCGCTTTGAGCTTCTCGACGTCCACGTGGCGCCTTTCGAGGCCGCCACGTGGCGGCCCGGCCAGGAGTCTGGCCGTAAGCGGAAGGAAGCTCGCCGAGCCCGCTCGACGAGGGAACCGCAGGGTCCCGCGGCAGGAGAACCGGTCTAGCCAACCCGGGTGATATAGGCGCCGGTTCTCGTATCGATGCGGAGCACGTCGTTCTCGTTGATGAAGAGCGGCACGTTGAGCGTGTAGCCGGTCTCCATCGTCGCCGGCTTGAGCGCGCCGGAGACGGTGTCGCCGCGGACTCCCGGGTCGCACTTGACGACCTTGAGCTCGACCGCGTTCGGCATCTGCACGCTGATGGCGCGGCCGTTCCAGAAGAGAACCTTCGCGTTCTCGTTCTCCTTCAAATAGTTCTTCGACTCGCCCAGGCCCTTCTCGTCGACGTGGGTCTGGTCGAACGTCTTGGTGTCCATGAACACGAAGTGCTCGCCCTCTTTGTAGAGGTACTGCATCTCCTTCTCCTCCATGTCCGGGCGGCCAACCTTGTCGCCGGACTTGAAGGTCGGCTCGAGCGTGCGGCCGGAGATGAGGTTGCGGATGCGGGTCCGCACGAAGGCCGAGCCCTTGCCGGGCTTGACGTGCTGGAACTCCACGATCTCGAACGGGTCGCCGTCGACCAGGATCTTCAGCCCGTTGCGGAACTCGCTCGTATCGATGACGTCGGCCATGCGGTGCTCCCGGCAGAAATGGGACGCGGTGTCTACCGCAAGAGCGCGCGGGCGTAAAGGCCGAGGACGCCGCAGGGCGCCGGTGGTGGTGCGCTTAGAGCTGCGCGGCGATTTTTCCGCCGGTGACGCGCAGCTCGTAGCGGGCGCGGCCGACGTTCCCGTCGGGGCCCAGCGCGATCACCGCGAAGTAGTCGGCGTTGAGCAGCCGCGCGATGGCGACCATCCGCTCGGTGCGGATGGAGACCTCGCTCGCCTTGCCCATCTGCAGCGACTCGGCCGCCTGGCGCACCTGCGAGAGGATCGACGAGTACTCGATGAGCAGCGTCTCCACCTCGAGGCCCGGCGTCGGCTTCGGCTCGACCGTCTCGATGGCGATGCCGTCGAACCCCATCACGCTGGCCGCGAACGCGCCCTCGACGCGCCCGCAGATGCCCTCGAGATCTTCATGGAAGCTCATCGCGCGTATCGCCTTCCCGCGGGCTAAGGCCCGCGCCAAACTCTGCGCCGCCGCTCCTGCACGCGCGCCATCAGCTCGCGCAGCAGCTCTATCTCTTCGCGCGCCGAAGGCCCGAGCGCGACCAGCCGCTTCTCCGCCTCTGCGCGCAGCTCGTGCGAATCGCTGCGCGCGAGCTGCTGGTAGATGTCTCGCGCCCGGCCGTGCAGACCCTGCCGCGAGTAGAGCTCGGCGAGCGTGAGCGTGGGAAGCTGCTCGCCCATGAAGCGGCCGCCCGTGGCTACTGCGCGGACACGCAGTCCGAGGTGTCCACCGACGATGCGGTGGGCAGCGCAATCGGCATGTACTCGTTGGTGCTGACGGTGCTGCCGTCGAGCAGGCGCCCCTCGAGGTGCGTGTGCAGGCGGACGCTGGTGACGTTCGCCAGCTGCGCGGCCTGCGCAGCCGGGATGAGAACTCCGGCCGTCGCCGCGGTCCCGCCCGCGGGGACCACGCCCTGAACCGGCGTAACCTGCTGGGCGATGTTGATGTTGGTGCCGTCCGTCGACTCGTACGTGGTCACCGCCCGCTCGGCGATGAAGTCGTTGGTGTTCAGCCGCCCCAGCGCCACGTTCGCGTTGTTGGGCAGCTCGTTGACGACCACGATGCCGATGTAGAAATCGCGGGTCACGTTGAAGGTCTGGAAGGTGTACTCAGCGGTGGCCGTGGAGTACGCGCACGACTCCTGCGCGCCGGCCGCGTCGAGCGCCTCGCTGGTGGTCGGCGGCACCAGCTTCTGGATCTCCAGCGAAGAGTACTGGTTGTGGGTCGAGCAGGAGCCGGCGGCGAGAGCGGCACCGGCGATCAGCAGACAGGTCATCTTGTTGGTCATGGCCGTCTCTCCTACTTAGAGTCTTCGAGCGACGAGGTCGGAAGAGCCGACTCGGAGCGGTTGACGATGTGCGGAGTGATGAAGATCAGCAGCTCCGTGCGCTGGTCGCTGACCGCCTTCTTCTTGAACAGCCAGCCGAGGATCGGGATGCGCGAGAGGATGGGCACCTCGTTCCACTGCTCGGAGTTCTGCCGCGTGTAGATGCCGCCGATGACCGCGGTGTCGCTGTCCTTCACCAGCACCTGGGTCTTCGCTTCACGGTTGGAGATGGCCGGCTGACCATTGGCGCCGGTGAGCGCTGCGTTCGGCTGGTTGTTGGTCGCCGTGATCTTCATCTGGATGGCGCCCTCCTGCGTGACGTGCGGGGTGACGCGCAGCTCGAGCTTTGCCTCGATGAACTGCGTGTTCACGCCAGCCGCCGAAACCTGCGAGAACGGGATCTGCACGCCCTGCCCGATGCTCGCCTCGACGTTGTCGAGCGTCTGGATGCGCGGCGAGCTGATGGTCTTGAGCGTGCCGGAGTTCTCCGCCGCCGAGAGGCGCAGGTTGAGCTGGGCCGCCCCGCCCGCGCTGCCGAGCACGAAGCCCACGCCGCCGCCGCTGTTGAGGCCGATGGCCGCCGGCATGTTGACCGCGAAGTTCGGCTGGGTGACGCCGGTCAGGCCGCCGAGCGGCGCGGTCGGATCGTCGGCTGCGCCCGCGACCTGCAGGATGTTCGGGAAGGTGAGCCCGGTCGCATTGCCGGTGGCGGGCGAGAGGCTGACGTTGCCGCCCCACTGGATGCCCGCCTCGCGCGTGAAGTTCACCGACGCCTCGACGATGCGGCTCTCGATGAGCACCTCCGGCGTCTGCGTGTCGAGGTTGCGCACGATGCCCTCGGCGCGCAGCAGCGAGTCCTGCACGTCCTTGACGATGAGCGTGTTGGTGCGCTGATCGACGGAGACTGTGCCGCGCTCGGTGAGCGAGTCCTTGATCTTGTCGACCAGCGTCGCCGCGGTGGCGTTGTTCACCGGGATCAGCCGGACCTTGAGCGGCTCGTAGGTCTGCTTGATCTTCGCTGCGTCGGCCGCGTCCTTCTGCTCCTGGCGCAGGCGCTCGATCGGCGCGATGCGGATGATGTTGCCGATCTCTTCCTTCCCGAGCCCCTTCGACTTGAGGATGATGTCGAGCGCCTGGTCCCACGGGACGTTGCGCAGCTTGATGGTGACGGTGCCCTTCACGTCATCGGCGAGGATGATGTTCTTCTTGCTGATGTCCGAGATGGCGCTGAGCAGGTTGCGGACGTCGATGTCCTTGACGTTGAAGTCGACGCGCTTGCCCGTGTAGTTGCGATCGTCGAGCACGCTCGCGGGCGAGACAGGGGCGGTCTCGGCGGTGGCCGCGGCGGCGCGCGCAGGGGCCGCGGTGGCCGCCTGCTGCGCGAACACCGGGTCGGCGCCGAACTTCCAGTTCAGGCCGGTGGTCTGCGCGGTGATCTCGTCCTTGCACGGCGCGCGCAGCGTCGCGATCACCTTGACCACGCCCGGCTTCTCCGGGACGCGGTAGGCCGACAGCATGTCGATCGATCCGCCCAGCGCGGTCGCGTCGAGGTTGCGCTCGAGGCGCTCCGGCAGCGCGACGTCGGTGAGGGTCAAGACGACCGTCTTCGCGTTCGGGTGCCCGACCTCGAACTTGAACGCGCCGTCGATGGCGATGGCCACCTGCGTGTGGTCGGCGCTGCTGTCGAGATCGACCGCCTTGATGTTGGCGAGCTTCTGCGAAGGCTTCTCGGCGCGCGGCTTCTCCGCGGCAGGAGCGGCGGCGACGCGCAGCGGCTGCGCCTCGGACGGCGCGGGCTGCGTGTTCTGCGAGCTGCTCGCGAGCGGCGCGGCGGCCGGGCGAGGCGCGGCGGCCACCGCGGGAGCACCGACCATCACGTCGAGGCCGTCCGAGCGGCGCTGCACATCGTAGGCGGCCATGCGGTCGCCCTGGCCGTCGAGGACCACGCGCACGCCGTCGTCGTGGCGCGCGACCCGCACGCCCTTCACCTCGCCCTGCCCGTCCAGCTTGCGGGTGGTGCCCGACATTCCGTGCAGGTCGATGGCGAGGCGCGCCGGGTTCTGCAGCTCGATGAGCGAGTAGTGCGCGATCTGGCCGTCGGTGGTGAGGCGCACGCGAACCCGGCCGTTCGCGCCCTGCACCGAGACCTGGCCGAGCTTGCGGGCCGGGTGCTTGACCTGGCGCGCGTCGTCGCGCTGGAGGACGAGGTTCGGATCGGCCGGCGCCGCCGGCTCGGCCGCGGCGACCGGCGCTGCCGTCTGCGCGGCAGCCGGGACGCTGTTGTCCGCAAGCGCAGCACCGGTGTTCGCCGGGGCCTGCGCGCGCTCGGCGCCGACATCGACGAGCAGGTCGTTGCCCGACGCCTTGACGTCGTAGCGCGCGTCGCCGTCGAGGACCACCACCAGCCGGCCGACGTGGCGGCCCGAGTCGTCGAACTGCGCGGCCGTCACGCCCTTCACCAAGCCGCTCTGCAGATTGATGCCCGGCGCGACCGCGGTGACATCCGCGCCGGCCAGGTCAATCACCAGCCGCGAAGGCTCGGCGAGCTTGAAGACGGTGAACGACGCGTGCGCCGTTCCGTGGATGGCGAGCTTGCCCGATGCATCGAGCGCCTCGACCGAGGTGACGCGGTTGAGCGGGCTTGCATCGCTCGCGCGCGCGGCAGAAGCGCCGCACATCAGCGCCAGCATGGCCAGCTTCAGCTTGCGACCGTGGGAAATCATCCGGTGCTCCTTCGCTTCGACAAAAATGGCCACGCTAGTTCCCTCGGCTCTGGGCGGTGCCCAGCGATTCGCCGTCGCGAAGCTGCTGTTCAGATGCCTGGTCCGCCGCGTCCAACGTGATCTTCAGCGGCACGTTCTGCGGATAGACCCGGCCGGTCGCGTGATCGGTGATGGTCTCGGTGATGATGATCTGATCGCGCTGGATCGAGGTGACCTTGCCCCAGTTCTGTCCGATGAACGAACCGAGGAAGACCGACCAGCCGCGCCCCTCCGGGTCCTCGACCATCGCCATCGGCGAGGCGGTTCCGGTGACGGTGAGCGAGAGCTTGAGCTTGTCGAGCGGCCAGCGCTGCAGCGGCGTGGGCTTGCCGCCGGGGACCTTGACCGGCGTCACTTCCTTCACCGCGAAGACGTTGGCGAACGGATCGCGCTTGCCGACCGGTGAGTAGACGTAGATGGACGCGGGGACCGCTTCCTTCTCGCCCTCGTCGACGGCGGCCGCGACCGGCTTCGGCGGCGGCGGCGGACGCGGCGGCGGCGGCGGCTCACCGCAGCCAGCCAGCCCAAGGAGAAGGCCGGCGAGCGAGGCCTGGCTCAACAGTGCGCGGCTCATTTGCCACCTCCGGCCGCGGGGGCTTGCGGCAGGAAGCGGAAGGTGGTGGCGACGTAGCTCGCCTGCACCACCAGCTTCTCGTTGATGGTCCGCGGCCCGCTCATCTTGATGTTGGTGACGTTCACGATGCGCGCGAGCTTGGAGAGCGAGTCGAGGAAGACGCCGATCTCGTGGTAGTTGCCCGTCACCGACATCACCACCGGGATCGCCGAGTAGAAGCCCTGCGGCTGCTCCGGCTGCGGCTCGATGTTGTTGATGGTGAGCCCGCTCTTGTTGCCGATGTCGCTGATCGAGCTGATCAGCTCGGCCATGTTCGTCTCGTTCGGCAGCTCGGTGAGCGCCTGCGCGAGGCGGCGCTCGAGGATCTCCTTCTCGTGTTTGAACTGGGCCAGGTTGTTGGCGATCTGCGTGTTGCGGATCAGCTCGTCCTCGAGGCCGCGCAGCGTCTGCTGCTTGCGCGCGATCTCGTCGAACATCGGCTGCACGACGAAGTAGTAGTTGGCGCCGGTCAACGCCACGACCACGATGCCCAGGATGAGGAGCTTCTGCGCCAGCGGCAGCTTGTTGAGCTGGTTGGCGATGTCTTGTCCGGTCAGCGCCATGCGATCGGCCTCTCGGGAAGCGAAGGGAGCACGGTCATCACGCTGCGTAGTCCGCGTGGCATGTGATCTCCCATTCGACGACGCCGTCCGGCCGCTGCTTGGCGCCCTTGATGACGACATCGGTGAAGTGCTTCGAGGTCTTGAGCTTCTTCGAGAAGACCGAGAGGTCCTCGTAGTTGACGGCGCTGCCGTGCATCGTCACCGAGCCGCCCTGCTCCTGGTAGTCGGCGAGCCAGACGCGCGCGGGGATCAGGTTGGACAGCTCGTCCATGACCTTGACCGGCCCGGTGCGGCCTTTTTTCAGATTGTCGAGGATCTTCAGCTTGTCCTCGAGCGCCTTCTTCTCGGCGGCGATCGACTTCACCTCGCCGATGGTCTTCTCCAGCTTGGCGATGTCGTCGCGGGTCGAGGAGATGCGCGCATCGAGGGCGCGCGAGTCCGCGTCGACGCGGCTGTACCAGAAGTAGTTGCAAGCGAGCGCCAGCACGAGCACGAACGCGCCGATGGCCAGCTGCTGCTGCCCCGACTCGCGCTTCTTGCTCGCGCGAACTGGCAGCAGGTTGATCCGGATCATCGCGTCCGCTCCTCTCCGCGCGGGGAACGAAAGGTCGCGCAGCTCATCGCTCGTTGCTCCGGCGGAGCGCGAGGCCCACGCCCACCGCGGCCGAGGGGGCCACGTCGAGAACGTAGTTGGGGTCGAAGCGGCGGTTGTCGATCTCGATGCCCTTGAAGGGGTTCAAGATCTCCACCGGGACCCCGACGCGCTGCTCGATGACCTTGAAGAGCGCGGGGATCTTGGCGGTGCCGCCAGCGAGGTAGAGCCGCGCGATGTGGCTGTCGGCCGCGGTCGCCGTGTAGAAGTCGAGGCTGCGCTGGATCTCGCCGGCCATCTGATCGGCGACGCCCTGGATGACCCGCTCGACTTCCTGCGGGATCACCGAGTCGGAGTCGCGGGCTGCGTCGCCGCCCACCTTCAGCTTCTCCGCCTCGTCGTAGGAGACGTTGAGCTGCTTCTGGATCTCCTCGGTGAACTGGTTGCCGCCCATCGTCACGTCGCGCGTGAAGGTGGTCAGCCCGTTCGCCAGCACATTGATGTTGCACACCGAGGCGCCCGCGTTGACGAGGACCACCGTCTCCGTGCGCGACAGCTCGTAGTTGATCTCGAAAGAGTTCTGCACCGCGAAGGCGTCCACATCGACCACCACCGGCGTCAGGCCCGCTTCCGCCACGACCGAGGTGTAGTCGTTGATCATGTCCTTCTTGGCGGCGACGAGCAGCACGTCCATCTGGCCGGTGCCGGTGTCGTTCTCCGGGCCGGTGAGGATCTGCACGTCGATGTTCACGTCCTTCACGTCGAAGGGAATGTACTGCTCCGCTTCCCACTGGATGCTCTCCTCGAGCTCTTCCTGGGTCATGCGGGGCATCGAGATCTTCTTGATGATGACCGAGTGGCCGGAGACGCCGATCGCCACTTCGCGGTTCTTCAGCTTGAACTGCCCGACCAGCTGCTTGATCGCCTCGACGATGGCCGTCGAGTTCATCAGCGCGCCGTCGACGATCGCTTCCGGCGGCAGCGGCGCGACGCCGAAAGCTTCCAACGCATAGGAGCGCTTGTTGTCGCGCAGCTGGACGAGCTTGACCGACGAGGAGCCGATGTCGAGGCCGAGGGCGAGCCTTCGTTTTGCCACAGACACACTCCCTGGAGGCCTTTTACGGCCCCGCGACATCTCTCCGCTCCGACGGAAGCGGGGGTTTCTACCGACGCTGGCGGACGCTACCACCGTCCAGTTTTGCGACAAAAAAATCTGCCGAGCGCGGCGGTCTTCATAGCGCAAATTTCAGCGAGCGAGAACTATTCCAGTCCGTAGTCGCGAATCTTGTACAGGAGCGCGCGGGGCGAGAGCTCGAGAAGCTCCGCGGCGCGGCTGCGGTTGCCGCCGGTGCGCTCGAGGGCGCGCCGGATCAGCTCGGCCTCGAGCGCGCGCTGGGCCCGCTTGACGCTCAGGTCTCCCTCGATGGGCGCCGGGGGCGCGCGGCCGGCGGCGCTGCTCTGCGCGATCGCGTCGGGGAGCGCGTCCGGCTCGATCTCCGCGCCCTCGCCCAGCACCAGCGCCCGCTCGAGCGCGTTCTCCAACTCGCGCACGTTGCCCGGCCAGGCGTGCCGCTCGAGGCGCTCCAGCGCGGCCAGCGAGAGCGGCCGCGGCGCGACGCCCAGGCGCAGCGCATGGCGCTCGAGGAAGCGCGCGGCGAGCGGCGCGATCTCCTCGGGCCGCTCGCGCAGCGGCGGCAGATGGATTCCCACCACGTTGAGCCGGTAGAAGAGGTCCTCGCGAAAGCGGCCCTGCGCGACGGCGGTCCCCAGATCCGAGTGCGTCGAGGCGAGCACGCGCACGTCGACCTTGACGCCGCGGCTCTCGCCGACGCGCCGGATCTCTCCCTCTTGCAGCACGCGCAGCAGGCTCGACTGCAGCGGCGCAGGCAGATCGCCGATCTCGTCGAGCAGCAGCGTGCCGCCGTCGGCCTCCTCGAAGAGTCCGCGCCGCGAACTCTGCGCGCCGGTGAACGCGCCCTTTACGTGGCCGAACAGCTCGCTCTCGATGAGCTGCGGCGGCAGCGACGCGCAGTTGATGGCGACGAACTGCCGCTCCGCGCGCGACGAGAGCTGGTGCAGCGCGCGCGCCACCTGCTCTTTCCCGGTGCCGCTCTCGCCGGTGATGAGCACGGTGGCCTTGGTGGGCGCGGCCTTCTGCACCACGCGCATCACCTCGCGCATCGACGGGCCGGTCGCGACCAGATCGGCGCCAGCGCCGGATCGATCGAGCTCGCGCCGCAGCAGCCGGTTCTGCGCGCGCAGGCGCTCGCGCTCCTCGGCCTTGCGCAGCACCAGCAGCACCTCGTCGGGGCGGAACGGCTTGCCGAGGTAGTCGTAGGCGCCCGCCTTCATCGCCTCGAGCGCTAGCTCGTGCGAACCGTACGCGCTCATCACCAGGATGGTCAGCTCCGGCGCGATCGCGAGCGCGCGCGGAACCAGCTCGAGCCCGCTCAGCTTGGGCATGCGCACGTCGGTGACCAGCGCGTCGTACTCGCGCGCGGCCAACTCTTGCAGCGCCTCCTCGCCGTTCGACACCGCGCGCACCGAGTAGCCACGATCGGTGAGCAGCACGGTGAGCACGTGGCGGATCGACTCTTCGTCGTCGGCGATGAGGATGGAGCGCAGCGACATGGCGGCTTATCGGCCCCAGCGCAGCTTGGCGCGCAGGATGCTGAACGCGTCGACATCGGGGTTGCCCAAGAGCAGCGTGTGCTGCGACGCGAGCGAGGCGCGCACCACGTCGCCGCGCCGCAGCTCGCAGCCGCGTCGGCCGTCGATGGAGAGGAACATCTCCGCTTCGCCCACCAGCGTGATCTCGATCGGCATCGAGGCGGGCAGCACCAGCGGCCGCTGCGTAAGCGAGTGCGGACAGATCGGCGTGAGCAGCACCGCCTCCAGCGTCGGGTAGACGATGGGGCCGCCCGCGGAGAGCGAGTAGGCGGTCGAGCCGGTCGGCGTGGCGACGATGAGCCCGTCCGCTTCGTACTCGGCCGCGAGGAGCCCGCCCACCGAGGCGGTCAGCCGCGTCAGCCGCGCCAGCGCGCCTTTGCAGATGGCCGCGTCGTTGAGCGCGAAGCTGCTCTGCAGCGGCTCCTCTCCGCGCCACGCTTCGATGGCGAGCATCGAGCGGCGGCTGATGGGAAGATCTCCGGCGAGCGCGCGTTCGACCATCTCCAGCGCCTGCTCGCGCGGCACCTCGGTGAGGTAGCCGAGCGTGCCGAGGTTGACGCCGAGGATGGGCACCTCGCGACCCGCGCAGAGACCGGCCGCGTGCAAGAGCGTGCCGTCGCCGCCGAGCACGACGAAGAGATCGGCCTGCTGCGCGAGGACCTCGCCCGGCACCGCGGGCAAGCCGCTCAGGCCCGAGCCCTCCTCGACGATCACGGCGTGGCCGCGGCGCTGCAGCTCGGCGAAGAGGACGCGGCCGAGCGCGACGGCCTGCGCGTTGCCGAGCTTGGGGATGAGGGCGATGGTGCGCATCGCGACGCACGCTACAGGAAGAGCGCGCCGGGATCGACGCTCTCCGGATCGCGTGTCGGCCTTATAGTCGCACGATGGAGCTCGACCTCTTCGAAAGCGCCGCCGAGCGGGACCTCACCGGCAAGCCGCTCGCCGAGCGGATGCGGCCGCGCACGCTCGACGAGGTGGTCGGCCAGGAGCACGTGCTCGGCAAGGGCACGCTGCTGCGCAAGGCGATCGAGGGCGATCACGTCCCCTCGCTCCTGCTCTGGGGCCCTCCCGGCTGCGGCAAGACCACGCTGGCCCAGGTCATCGCGCAGGCGACGCGCTCCGAGCTGGTGCAGCTGTCGGCCACCGAGGCGGGCATCAAGGACATCCGCGAAGTGGTGGCGCGCGCGAAGGAGCTGCGGGCGCACCAGCGCAAGCGGACCCTCCTCTTCATCGACGAGATCCACCGTTTCAACAAAGGGCAACAAGACTCGCTCCTGCCGCACGTGGAGCGCGGCGTGATCACGCTCCTGGGCGCGACCACCGAGAACCCGAGCTTCGAAGTGAACGCGGCGCTCCTCTCGCGCATGCGCGTGTTCGCGCTGCGCGGCCTGGAGGAGACCGACCTGCACTCGCTGATGATGCGCGCGCTGGTCGACAAGAAGCACGGCCTGGGCGAGTCGGGGCTGGTGGCAACTCCGGAGTTCCTCGATCACGTCGCCAGGCACGCGAGCGGCGACGGACGGCGTGCGCTGGGCGCGCTCGAGGTCGCGGCGGCGCGGGCCGAATCGGAGGGCCGCAAGAAGCTCACGGTCGAGGACGCCGAGGAGGCGCTGCAGCAGAAGACGCTGCTCTACGACAAGGGCGGCGACGCGCACTACGACACTGTCTCCGCGTTCATCAAAGCGATGCGCGGCAGCGACCCGGACGCGGCCGTCTACTATCTGGTGCGCATGCTCGAGTCGGGCGAGGAGCCGCGCTTTCTGCTGCGCCGGATGGTCATCTTCGCCAGCGAGGACATCGGCAACGCCGAGCCGCGCGCGCTCTGCGTGGCGGTCGATGCGCTGCGCGCCTTCGAGCTGATGGGGCTCCCCGAGGGCGTGCTGCCGATGACGCAGGCGGCGGCGTTTCTCGCGACCTGCCCGAAGAGCAACGCGGTCATCAAGGCCTACGGAGCCGCGCGCGCCGCGGTGATGGAGCACGGCCCCCTGCCCGTCCCGATGAAGCTGCGCAACGCGCCCACCGCGATGATGAAGTCGATGGGCTACTCGGGCGGCTACAAGTATCCGCACAACTTCGAGGGCAACTACGTCGCCGAGGAGTATCTGCCGGACGCGCTGCGCGGCACCCGCTTCTACCAACCGAGCGAGAGCGGCGAAGAGAAGGCGATCGGCGAGCGGCTCGAGGGTCTGCGCGCGGAGCTGGAAAAGGCGCGGACGGCGGGCATCGAGGCCGCGCCCAAGAAGGACGCGCCTACCGCGGGCGAGCTGCACGCGGCGCTGCACCAGAAGCGCGAGAGCTGACCGCGCGCGATCCCACGAGCTGCGCCTGCGTTCAAGACTGCACCTGCGCGCGCGGCGATGGTAATGCGCGCCTGCCGTGCCCATCGACCTCTCCCTCTTGAATCCGCAGCAGCGGGCCGCCGTCGAGCAGACGGAGGGGCCGCTGCTCGTGCTCGCCGGTGCCGGCTCAGGGAAGACGCGCGTCATCGCCCACCGCGTGGTCCACTTGATGGACAAGGGCGTCTCGCCCCGATCGATCCTGGCGGTGACCTTCACCAACAAGGCCGCGGCCGAGATGAAGGAGCGCATCGTCAAGCTGGCCGCGGGCGGCGACGCCAAGGCGGGCGCGCAGCGGTGCCGCGGGCTCACCGTCAGCACGTTCCACGCGTTCGGCGTGCGGGTGCTGCGCAAGGAGCACCACCACCTCGAGCTGCCGGCGAAGTTCGCCATCTTCGACTCGGGCGATCAGGCCTCGCTGGTGAAGCGCCTTCTGCGCGACATCAATGTCGAGGACCGCCGCTTCGACGTGCCGCGGCTGGTGGCGACGCTCAGCCGCCGCCGCTCGGGCGGCAAGAAGCAGCTGGTGATGACCACCGCGCCCGACGACGGCGATGCGCTCGCGCGCGGCCAGGACCCGGAGTACGAGCTTCTCTGCGACGAGCTCTTGCCGCGCTACGAGCTGGGCCTCAAAGCGATGGGCGGCGTCGACTTCGACGACCTGCTGCTGCTCCCGCTCAAGCTGTTCAAGAGCAAGCCCGAGGTGCTCGCGCAGTACCAGGCGCGCTACCGCTATCTGCTCGTCGACGAGTACCAGGACACCAACCAGACGCAGCTGGAGCTGCTCGAGCTGCTCGCGGGGATGCGGCGAAACCTCTGCGTGGTCGGCGACGACGACCAGTCGATCTACGCGTGGCGCGGCGCGCAGGTGGAGAACATCCTCAACTTCGACAAGCGATTCCCCGGCTGCGTGGAGATCTTCCTCGAGCAGAACTACCGCTCGACGGGCGCGGTGCTCGACGCGGCCAACGCGGTGATCGGCAAGAACAGCGAGCGCAAGAAGAAGAAGCTGTGGACCGATCGCGGGCGCGGCTCGAACTTGCGCCTGGTGGTCGCGCCCGACGACGAGGGAGAGGCGCGCTGGGTGTCGGACGAGATCGTGCGGCTCTCGTTCGAGGAGAAGATTCCGCGGCACGAGATCGCGGTGCTCTACCGGACCAACGCGCAGGCGAAGCCGATCGAAGAGACGCTGCGGCTGGCCGGCATTCCGTACCGGGTCATCGGCGGCACCAGCCTGTTCGACCGCAAGGAGGTGCGCGACCTGCTCGCGTACCTGCGCGCCGCGATGAACCCGCGCGATGAAGTCAGCCTCTTGCGCATCATCAACGTGCCCGCGCGCGGCATCGGCGACCAGACGGTGGCGAAGGCGCAGGAGCTGGCGCGCAAGAAGCGGCTGCCGCTCTTCGAGATCCTCCGCCGCGCCGACCAGTATGCCGAGCTGGAGCAGGCGCACGAGCGGGTGCTCGCGTTCGCGCGGGTGATCACCAAGTACGGGCCCAAGCTGTCGCGCGCGGGGTTCGGCGCGGCCGCGCGCGAGCTGGTCGAGGAGGTCGGGCTGTTCGACGAGGCCAAGAGAGGGGCGCAGAGCCTGCCCGCGCAGGCGCGGCGCATCGAGGCGGTCGAGGGCCTGCTGCGCCAGCTCACCGAGTACGAGAAGCGGCAGCAGACCAAGGCGGCCGAGCGGCTGCTCGAGCTCAACGGCGCGCCGCCGCCCCCGGTCGAGGGCGAGCAGGCTCCCGCCGCGGGGCTTGCCAGCGCGCCCGCCGAGCCGTCGAGCGCGCCGGCGCCAGAATTAGTTGCTACACCAACTGTTGCTACACCAATCATCGACGGGCCGATCGAGATCGCCCCCGAAGCGGTGGCCGCGGTGCAGCTCGCGTGGGACGCGCTCGAGGCGCCCTCGTCGCCCGCGCCCGCGTCGATCGCCTCGTTCCTGCGCGGCCCGCCGGTGGCTCCGCCGCCGAGCGCACCCGAGGGCGAGATGAGCGCGCGCGACATCGGGGACGCGATGCGCGAGGACACCGAGATCGACGAGGAGCTGGCCGCCGGCCTCTCCGGCTACCTCTCGCGGCTCGCCCTCGACCAGCGCGAGGCCGCCGAAGAGGGCGGCGACGCGGTCACCTTGATGACCCTGCACGGCGCCAAGGGCCTCGAGTGGCGCGCGGTCTTCCTCTGCGGACTCGAGGAGGGCCTCCTCCCCCATTCGGGCAAAGGCTTCGACGACGGCGGCGACGGCCCGCAGGCCGACGGCGTGCTCAACCTCGACGAGGAGCGGCGGCTCGCCTACGTCGGCATCACCCGCGCCCGCGAGCGTCTCGCCATCACCCGCTGCCGCGAGCGCGTCAAGCGGGGCAAGCCGAGCCCGCGCACGCCCAGCCGCTTCCTCGAGGACCTGCCCACCGAGCTGCTCGACGTGATCGACGTGGCCGGGCCGCAACCCGAGGGGACCGAGGAGGTCAAGGCGCAGAAGGCGAACAACTTCTTCGCGGCGATGCAGGCGCTCCTCGCCGCCGGAGAGGAGAAGGTCCCGCCCGCCAAGTGACCCGGAGCCGCAAAGCAGCAAAGTGCAGGGCTTCTGTTGACACACCCGGGCAGATCGCATAGATCCCGCCGCCCCTTGTTTTCGGCCACGCTGGCGCAGCAGGGGAAATCGACTTTATTTTGCTTGGAGCAGCAATGAAGACCGCAATGGCAAGCCGCGAGACCGCCGACCGCAAGTGGGTGGTCATCGACGTCAACGACAAGGTGTTGGGCCGCGCCGCGACCCAGATCGCCAGCATTCTGCGCGGCAAGCACAAGACCTCGTTCACGCCCCACGCCGACTGCGGAGACTTCGTCGTCGTCGTCAACGCGGAGAAGGTCAAGCTGACCGGCAAGAAGTGGGCGGACAAGATGTACCGGCACCACACCCAGTTCCCGGGCGGACTCAAGACGTTCACGGCGCAGCAGGCCGTCGCGCGCGAGCCGACCCGCCTGGTCGAGGACGCCGTCCGCCGCATGCTCCCCCGCACCGTCCTCGGCCGCGAGCTGATGCGCAAGCTCAAGGTCTACGCGGGCGAGGCGCATCCGCACGCCGCGCAGCAGCCGGCGAAGCTCGAGGCGAAGGACGCCTAGTTTTCGCCCGGCAGGTTTCGCCGGGCACAGCAGCCAAACTTTTTGCATCGCGGCGCTCTCGAAAAGCGCCGAATGAAGCTTCAGGAAGGAAGCACAGATGGCCAAGGAACTGCTCGTTACCGCCACCGGACGCCGCAAGGAATCGATCGCCCGCGTGCGCCTCAAGCCGGGCACCGGCGAGTTCGCCGTCAACGATCGCTCGCTCGATGAGTACTTCGGCCGCGCGACCAGCAAGATGGTCTTGAAGCAGCCGCTCGAGGTCGTCGAGCAGCTCGGCAAGGTCGACATCTCCATCAACGTCTGCGGCGGCGGCCTCTCGGGCCAGGCCGGCGCGATCCGCCACGGCATCAGCCGCGCGCTGATCAAGCTGAACCTCGAGTGGCGTCCCGCGCTCAAGAAGGCCGGCTTCCTCACCCGCGACTCGCGCTCGGTCGAGCGCAAGAAGTACGGCCAGCCGGGCGCGCGCAAGCGGTTCCAGTTCAGCAAGCGCTAAGCCGCGCTGCTTCATCGCCTGCAGCAACCCTGAGGCCCTGCCGGTTTTCCGGCGGGGCCTTCGTGTATCTTCAACACGATCCCTGCGCGATCCGCGGAGCCGCTCCCCGGGCCGCTCGAGGAGTGGAGCAAAGAGAGTCGAACCATGCGAGCGAACCTCCTGCGCGCGCTTCTGGTCGCGGGCATCCTCATCGACGTCGGCTTCCTGCTCATCAACCTGAGCCCCGCGCGGCCGCACCTCAGCGCGCGCCGCAAGGCGAAGGTGGTGATGCGCGCGAGCGCGGCGCGGGTCGCGTGGGTGAAGCAGAACCAGCTCGACGAGTTCGGCGCGGCCAACGACATCGACTTCGAGGTGGTGCCGGCGAAGAGCTTCGAGGAGGTGCTCGAGATCCTCCGCCAGGAGAAGGCCCACCCGAGCGGGATCCTGCTCGCCGACATCGATGACGAGCTGGCCGACAATGCGCGCAGCGAGGGCCTGGTGCGCTCGGTGCAGAGCGCGGCGAGCGCGGCGGAGCTGGCGGCGATGGCGCCCACCTACCTGCCGGAGGCGATGTCGCGCGCCACGTCGGACGGAACGATCTGGTTCATCCCCAAGCGCGCGCTGGTCGACGTGGCGGTCTGGCTCAAGCCCGCGGTCGAGGACGCGTACCTGCACTGGCAGGAGCTGCGCCCGCAGATCGACGCGGCGCTGAAGGAGGCCAACGGCGTCGGCCTGCCCGCCAGCTACCAGCTCGAGAAGAGCCCCGATCATTGGGACACCTACGATCTCTTCGTCGCCGCGTGGACGTGGGCGCACCGCCCCGCCGAGTGGGCCGCGGCTCCCGGCGAAGCGGCCTCGACCGCGCCCCGCATGGCGTTCCGCACCGGCAACAACGAGGACGCCACCGACGATCTCTTCGGCGCTTTCTTCCGCCTCGGCATGAAGGTTGACGATCCGCTCCGGCTCGATGCGCGGCCGGTGCTCGACTGGATGCAGTGGGAAGCTCTCTTCCGCAAGCATCACCTGCTCGCGCCCGAGTGCGAGAAGCCGGAAGGGATCGATTCGTTCGGCGTCAATTCGCTGCTGCACGAGCGCAAGCTCGCCTGGGCGCCGATCGACCAGGCCGACTCGCTCTGGCTGCACGGCGGCGCGCGCCGCGATGGCGACGCGGGGATGGCGGGCGCGAGCGACCTCGCCTGGTCGACGATGCCAGCGGGCGCGTCTCTCGAGATGGACGCGCGGCGCGAGCCGGCGCGCGCGGGGCGCAGCTTCTCTCTCGAGGAGGTGCACTTCTGGACCATCCCCATCCACGCGCCGCACCCCGGGCTCGCCTTCCAGCTCGCGCGCTTCCTGACGCAGACCGGGCTGCACCAGCGCGAGACGGAGGCGGTCGGGCTCCTGCCGGTGCGCCAGGATCTGCGCGACGAATACCCAGTGGTGTTCCGGCTCGAGTGGATGCAGCAGATGCTCGACGCCAGCTACCGGCAGCTCGATCGCGGCAGCGGCGACCTGCCCGACGAAGTGACCGACCAGGGGCTCGACAAGCAGTTCAATGCGCTGCGCGAGCGCGTGCTCTCGGCGCCCGTCGAGGTGACGGCCGCGGGCGTCCGCGCGCGCGTGCAGTCGTTTGAGAAGGAGGCAGCACATGGCCGCTGACGGAGCGGGAACGGGCAGCGGCGCAGAGCGTTCGCCGCCGGGCGCGGTCGAGGCGCGCGAGCCCTCTTCTGACTCGCGCGAGGAGGCGCGGCTGCTTCGCGAAGAGGTCCTCATCCAGCGCGAGGAGGCGCACGCGCGCGACCTGCGCGAGGAGAAGAGCGACCGGCTGAAGAATCGCGTCTCGGTGGCTGCGGTGATCCTGACGACCGCGCTGAGCTTCATCGGCAACGTCAAGAGCGAGCGTAGCGACGCGGCGAGCGGCGCAGGCAAAGCGTCCGAGGCGGCGCGGCAGCAGGCGGCGGAGCTGTGGTCGTACTACCAGACCAAGATCGCCGAGCGGGCGAGCGTCGAGATCGCGCGCGATCGGATCCGCCTCGATCTCTCGCGCCGCGGCCTCCAGCGCGACGATCCCGAGGCGAAGCTCGACGCCTTCAAGCTGACCTCCTACGAGGAGCGGCTGCGCGATTTCGACCTGGAGACGGAGAAGGTCTTCTTCCGCGTGCAGGAGCTCGAGCGAGATCAGGACGTGCGCGCGCGGCAGGCCATCGAGCCGGCGCGCGCGGCGTTCCGCTACGAGCTGGGCAGCAAGATCATCACGCTCGCGCTCATCCTCTTGTCGGTGGCGATCCTCTCGAACAGCGAGTGGCTGCTCGGCTGCGGGATCGGCCTGGGCGCCGCCGGCTTGCTGGTCGCGCTCAACGGCTGGTTCCTCTTTTTCTAGCGCCGCGCGCACCTTCGTTTGGGCTGCGGCGCGGCGACCTGCTAGCGTTCCCCGATGGCCACCTTCGCCCGCCGGGAGATTCGATGGAGCTGAACGAGATCCTCTCGGTCGCGCTGCGCGGGGGCGCCTCCGACATCCACTTGAAGGCGGGGCTCCCGCCGATGTTCCGCGTCGACGGCTCGCTGGTGCCGCTCAAGGACGCCCGCCGCCTGCCGCCCGAGGAGATCGGGCGCATGGCGTTCGGGATCATGAACGACTACCAGAAGGAGAAGTTCAAGGCGCAGAACGAGCTCGACCTCGCCTACGGCGTGCCCGGCCTGGGCCGTTTCCGCGTCAACGTCTTCCAGCAGCGCGGCACCATCGGCGTGGTGCTGCGCGTGATCCCGTTCAAGATCTCCACCATCGAGCAGCTGATGCTGCCCAAGGTGCTCGAGAAGATCGCCGGCGAGCAGCGCGGGCTCATCCTCGTCACCGGCACCACCGGTTCGGGCAAGAGCACCACGCTCGCGGCGATGATCGATCACATCAACACCAACGAGACCTGCCACATCATGACGATTGAGGATCCGATCGAGTTCCTCATTCGCGACAAGCGCAGCATCGTCAACCAGCGCGAGGTGGGCGTCGACACGCTCTCGTTCGCGCACGCGCTCAAGAGCTCGCTGCGCCAGGACCCGGACGTGATCCTGGTCGGCGAAATGCGCGATCTCGAGACGATCGAGACGGCGCTGGCGGCGGCCGAGACGGGGCATCTGGTGCTCTCGACCCTTCACACGCTCGACGCCACCGAGTCGATCGCGCGCATCGTCAGCGCGTTTCCGCCGCACCAGCAGAAGCAGGTCCGCCTGCAGCTCGGCTCGGTGCTCAAGGCGGTGGTCTCGCAGCGGCTCGTCCCCAAGGCCGACGGCAAGGGGCGCGTCGCGGCCATCGAGGTGCTCGTCTGCAACGGGCGCGTACGCGAGATGATCGAGGACAAGGACCGCACCAAGGAGATCGCGGGCGCCATCGCGCAGAGCTTCACCACCTATGGGATGCAGACGTTCGATCAGTCGCTGATGAGCCTGCTCAAGCAGAACCTGATCACCTACGACGAGGCGCTGCGGCAGTCGACGAACCCCGACGACTTCGCGCTGCGGGTCTCCGGCATCAGCGCCACCAGCGACTCCAGCTGGGACAACTTCGAGAACAAGCCGGCCGCGGTTCCGCCGCCGCCGCCGGCCGGGACGAGCCGGCCCTCGATGCCCGCGGTGGCCGCGAGCTCCGGTCCGGGCAAGCCGGCTCCCGGCTCTCGCCCGCCGCCGCGCGCGACCTCGTCGCCGGGAGCTCAGGCGACGCCGCCGGCCGCGCCGGACGACGACTTCCAGATCGAGCGCTTCTAGAGAGACGCGCCGCGAGACAGCGCGGACCGCGCCGGGCGGAATTGTTGACCGGTGGGTCAACAATCGTTCTCGTTGCCTCTCGCGAGGCAGGCGCAGAGAATGCGCGCCGTGCCGCGCCGCCTGCCCCCTTCTGAGCGCCAAGGATTTCTCCGGCTGGTCGAGCCGCTCGCGCGCGAGCCTCAAGCGCGCGAAGCGCCTGCCGCGCCTGCCGCGCCCGCCGCGCGTGCGCCGCCGCCGCGCGCCGCTCCAGGTCCCACCGCGGAGGTGGGCGTCCGGCCCTCGGGCGGCACGTTCGTCTCGTCTCGCAAGAGCTACCCGGACGGCAAGAAGAGCTCGGCGCGCTCGGAGGCAACTTCCCGCGGCAGGAAGAGTGCGCGCGGCGACGCGCCCGAGGAGGCGCGGCCCGAGCGCGCGCCCAAGCACGCGCGGCCCGAGCCGACCGCGACCGAGCGGGCGCTGCGGATGATCGCGGCGGCCGCGCGCACCGGGCAGGAGCTCGATCGCGCGCTCGCTCGAGCCAAGGTGGCTCCGGATGAGCGCGCGGCGGCGCTGGCGCGGATGCGCGAACTCGGGTACATCGACGACGCCGCGCTCGCCCAGTCGCGCGCGCGGCGGCTGGTCGGAAAAGGCGACTCGCCGCGGCTCATCGCGCGGCGCTTGATGCAGCAAGGGGTCGCGGCGGAGGCGGCGCAGTCGGCGGCGAAGGAGGCCACCGAGGGCGCGTCGGAAGACGAGCTGGCCGCGGCCGCGCTGGAGAAGAAGCTGCGCGGCCGGCCGGTGCGGGACGAGAAGGAGCGCAAGCGGCTGTTGCGCCATCTGTTGCAGCACGGCCACCGCGCCTCGTCGGCAGTCAAGGCGTTGCGGATGGCGATGGACGGCGCGGAGCCGGACGGTAGTTTCGACAGCACCGAGGTGGATGCAGATGTCGACGTGGAATGAGATCAAGTCCGCCCCGCGCGCCTGCGCGATTGCGCTGTCGCTGCTCGCGGCCGCCTCCTGCGCGAGCGCCAGCAAGGACACGGTCGACATCAGCAAGCCGGTCGACGCGACCAAGCCGGTGACCGGCGCGGAAGCGAGCAACGCAGAGAAGGCCTACCGCAAGGGCATCGAGCAGAAGACCGCGGCCAACTACATCGACGCGATCAAATTCTTCGAGTACGTGCGCAACAACTTCCCCTACTCGCAGTACGCCGCGCTCTCCGAGCTCGCGCTCGCCGACATGTATTACGAGCGCGACGAGTTCGGCAGCGCGGCGGCGGCCTACGCGGACTTCGTCAAGAGCCACCCTTCGCACCCGAAGGCCGACTACGCCTCGTACCGCATCGGGCTGTCGCACTTCGCCGACAAGAGCTCCGAGTTCTTCATCTACCCGCCTGCCCACGAGAAGGATCAGGGGCCCGTGCGCGCGGCGCTCGAGTCGCTGCAGAAGTTCGAGCACACCTTTCCCAAGAGCGAGCTGATCCCCGACGCGCGGCGGCTGATGGACGAGTGCCGCGAGCGGCTCTCGGCGCACGCGCGCTACGTCGCGGACTTCTACTGGAAGCGCAAGGCTTGGAAGGGCGCGGCCGGCCGCTACCTCGAGCTGGCCGATGCCTACGGCGATCTCGGCACCGGCGCGGTCCGCTCGGACGCGCTCTGGCGCGCGGCGCAGAGCTTCGAGCGCGCGGGCCTGCCCGAGGACGAGCGCGCGACGCTGCAGCGCCTCATCGAGGACGCGCCCAACGGAGATCACCGCGCCGAGGCGGAGAAGATGATGGCGAAGATCCCGCCGCCTCCGGCGCCCGTGGCCGCGCCGGTGCCCGACGCCGTGCCCGCTCCCGCAGCCCAGCCCGCGGCCAACGCGAATCCGGCGAACGCGCCGGTCGACAACGCAGCCGGCTCGTCGCACCCCGGCCCCGCGCCGGCGCCGCAGCCGTGACCATCGAGACCGCGCGCGTGCTACACCCTCTGCACTTCGCGCGGGCTGCAAGGAGGTTGCGATGAGCGATCGGGCATATCTGCTGCGCTTCATCAGCGGCAAGTACCAGGGCGGTGAGTACCCGCTCCAGGACTCGGGCGAGCTGGTCATCGGCCGCTCCTCCGAGCTGGACATGGTCCTCATCGAGGACATGGTCAGCCGCAAGCACGCGAAGATCTCGCTCGCGCCCGGGCAGATCGCCATCGCCGATCTCGGCTCGACCAACGGCACGTTCGTCAACGGCGAGAAGATCAAGAAGGCGCGCCTGAAGGAAGGCGATCGCATCCTCATCGGCACCAGCATTCTCAAGCTGGTCGGCGCGGACAAGCAGGCGGGCGAGGCCCAGCTCGACGCGAAGGCGGCGCAGCAGCAGCTCGAGCGCACCGCGGCGGCGCAGGAGAAGAAGCAGGGCGGGCGCAGCGCGGTCGCGGGGCGCCTCGAGGAGGTCCCGCTGGTCGACCTGCTCCAGCTGCTCTCCACCTCGAAGAAGACCGGCGCCATCGTCATCAAGGGCTACCGGCAGGGCCGCGTCTATCTGCGCGGCGGCAAGGTGGTCAACGCGGTCATCGACGCGGACACCACGCTCTCGCCGAAGAAGGCGCTGCACCGGATGGTGATGTGGACGCAGGGCGGCTTCGAGTTCGTCCCGCAAGAGGGAGAGCTTGCGCCCTTCCCCAACGAGATCTCCGAGCCGACCGAAGAGCTGGTGATGGAGGCGATGCAGCAGGCCGACGAGCTGGGCCGCGGAAACCTGCCCGCGCCGACGGCGGCCATCGGCATCGCCATGCCGCTCACCGCGCGGCTGCGAGAGCTCTCGCCCGACGAGATCGACCTGATCCAGCTGGTGCACAACTACGGCGTGGTGCAGGCGGTGCTCGACCGGGCAGCGGGCAGCGATCTCGATACGGCGCAGAAGATCGCCTCGCTGCTGCAGCGCGGATACATCCGGCAGTTCTAGCGAGCCTCAGCGAATGATTGCGGTGCCAATCATTGGCATCGCAATGATTTCCCCGCGCTCACTTCAGCCGCACTTTGAGCTCGAGCGGCTGCTTCGGGCTCACCTCGGCGCCGAGCACCCAGTCGCCGCGCGGATCGTGCGCGAAGGTGCCGCTGCTCGAGTCGGCGATCTCGCAGCCGCGGCAGAAGGCCTGCGTGGGGACGTGGCCGGTCGCGTCCGGCGCGTCGTCAACGAGCTTCACGTGGCGGCGTCCGCGCCAGTCGCCGCTGCCCGCGGGCCACGCGGCCGAGAACGTCACCCGGACCGCCAGCAGCGCGGTCGAGCGCGCGTCGTCGGACAGCCGCTCGCCATGCGCGCTGCCGGGAACGCGAACCAGCGCGACCGGCGCGCCGTCGATCTCGAGCCGCAGATGCAGCTGGGCGAGGCGCGCGAGGTGCTCGAGGAGCGCGGCCTGCTCGCCTGCGTCAAGCTGGCCGTTGCCGTCGCGATCGAAGAGAGCGCGCAGCGCCTGCGCGGGCGCGCCTGGCGCGACCTCTTCGTCGACGGCCAGCTCGATCGCGTCGTTCGAGAGGCGCAGCTCGTCGCGCTTGGGGTGGTCGAGCGGGTGCGCGAGGAGCGCGAGGGGCCCGGCCAACAGCGCGAGCCCGACGCAAGCGCGCGGGGCCCGGGGCAGGTTCCGTGCGCGGGCCACGGAGCGCTCTACGAGCCACCGTCGACCGGCGCGGCGAACGAGGCCGAACCCGTCACCGTCTCGCCCGACGACTGGCCGTCGGAGGGGAAGAGCGTGCCCGCGCCCGGATCGTACGTGCGCGAGACGGTCGCGGTGATGGTGCAAGTCGACGCGCCGGAGTTGCCGGTGATCTGCGTCGCGCCGTAGTTGGTCTGCAGATTCGTGTCGGTCTCCTGGCGATAGCTGCTCGGCGAACCGCGGCCGCTGATGTCGCCCGTCGCCGAGTCGAAGAGGATGCCCGGGTTGCTCGAGTCGAGCGGGATCGGCTGGCTGAAAGCATTGCCGGCGAGCGAGCCGTCGGGCGAGCAGGTCGACGTGAGCGAGAACGAGTCGCCGCCCCCCTGGCTGTCCGCCGCCAGCTTGTTGTAGTTGAGGTCGTTGAGCCGCACGGTCAGGTTGTTGAGCGTGCTGCCGCCCACCTGGCCGATGATGCTCGACGCGTGCGGGGAGGTGCTGATGTCCGCGGTGCCGCTCCAGATGATGCGGAACGCGCGCCAGAGCATGCGCGTGTTCTGCATCTGGCCGCCGGAGCTGTCGTCGTACTTACCGTTGCCGTTGACGTCGATATAGAACTCGCCCGCGGTGTAGACGCCGGTGTCGTAGGCGTCGACGAAGGGCTCGCCGTTTGAGTTGGCGTCGAAGAAGCCCGGCGTGCCAGGCACCGCCACCATCAGCGTCGCCACTCCGTCGCGCGGGTTGTGCGTGGTCGAGCCATCCTGCGAGACCCAGCACGGCTCGGCGTCGCAGGTGTCCGGGTCCTGGATGCAGGCGGCCGGGCAAACGGGGCGCGGGTTGCCATCGGGCCCGAACGGGTCGACGTCGACCGGCGGCTTCGCGCCCGGGTTGATCGTGTAGACGAGCACCTGCTCGCCGTTGGTCGAGTTCGGATCGGTGATCCAGGCCAGCTCGCCCGCTTCCGCGTAGGGCTCGATCGAGGCGTTCGGGATCTCGCTGCCGTTCTCGTCGAGCGCCTTGGCGGTGCAGATCACGTGGATGGGGTTCGCGAGCTCGGAGACGAAGCCGCCCACGTTCTGCGTCGCGCAGCTGAACTGCAGCGACGAGGCGAGGCCGCCGGCCGGCGTGAGCGCAACCGTGGCCTGGGCGCTCACCGAGGCGCCGCCGAACGACGAGCTGGCGGTGATCTGGATGTTGCCCCTGCCGCGGCGAGGAGCGGTGAGCACCGCGCTGGCGACGCCGCCGGTGGACTCCACATCGACGACGAGCGGATTCGCGGAGGGGGTTCCGTCGACGCTGAAGATGCCGTCGGTGGAGACGAAGTGGACGGTGGTGCCGTCGGCCGCGGGTGCGCCGCCGCTGGTCACCTTCGCCGTCACCGTGATCGGGCTCTGGCCGTCGCCGCCGATGCTGTCGGGCGTGGCCGTGAGCGTGAGCGCGGGGGTGGTCGAGCAGGCCGCGCTGGCGAGCGCAGCGGCGGCGAAGGCGAGCAGCGCGGTGGGGCGGGCGGCGATTCGAATCGAGTGTTTCATAGGCGTGCTGCCAATCTAGCCCAAGCGGGGAGCGGGCCAAAAAAATGCGGCCGCGCGCGGCCCGCGGACATGGTGCTGAAAGAAAGCGACGGCGCGCGCGTAGGGCCTCTCAGATTCGAAAACACGGAGCCCGCCATGATCCGCACCACCGCCGCCTTCGCTGTCGCCGCGCTCACCGGGCTCGTCGCCCTCCGCATCGCGTTCGGGATCTTCGGCGGCGCGCTCGCGCTGGTGTTCGTGCTGCTCGGTCTGCTGGTCAAGGTCGGGTGCGCGCTGGGCGCGGCCTACTTCGCGCTCTCGATGATCAGCCCGGACAGCGCGAAGCGGGTGCGCGAGGCGCTCGGGTTCGACGGGGCGCGCCGGCCGCTGTAGCGACCCGCGCCGCGCGCCGGGCGAACGCAAATCTCGCCTCTCGGACCGCAGCTGTTATTCTACAGGGGTGCGCCGCACCTCACTGCCCCTCGTTGCGCTGATCGTCCTCGCCTCCGCGGCGCTGGCTGCGCGCGCGGATGAGCCCGCCGCCGCCCCCGCGCCCGCAGCACCGCCCGCGAAGGCCGAGGGCAGCCCGCTGGTGGTGGTGCTCGACCCGGGCCATGGCGGACCGTTCCCGCACGACGGCGCGCACGGAGCCAAGGGCCTGGTCGAGAAGACCATCGCGCTCCAAGTGGCCAAGCGGCTGCGCGAGCAGCTCGAGGCGGCCGGCGCGACGGTGCTGCTCACCCGCGAGGACGACGCGTCGGATGTGTCGCTCGCCGACCGCGCGCGCTTCGCCAACGAGGCGAACGCCGATCTCTTCGTCTCCATCCACTGCAACTCGATGGCGACGCGCCAGGGCCGCTCGGTCACGCGCGGCGTGGAGAGCTACTTCCTCTCGCCCGACCCGACCGACGCGGAGGCGAAGCTCCTCGCCGAGCTGGAGAACGGCGGGCCGGCCGCGGTGCCTCTGCCGAAGACGCACGACGCGGTCTCGGGGCTGCTCGCGGATCTTGCGCTGGGGCAGGCGCGCAACGACAGCGCCGCGCTCGCGGAGACGCTGCACCGCGCGCTCGTGCGGCGCACCGGCGCGCCCAGCCGAGGCCTGCGCCAGGCGCCGTTTCTCGTCCTCTCCGGCACGCGGATGCCCTCGGCGCTGATCGAGATCGGCTTCATCTCGCACCCCGGCGAGGGGCGGCTGCTGGCGAAGGAGGCCTACCAGGAGAAGATCGCCGAGGCGCTCGCGCAGGGCATCCGCGAGTTCGCGGCCCACGTGCTGCTGCGCCGGCTGCTGCCGCCCACCGAAGACGCGCGCGCGGCGCTGCTCGCGCAACGGTCCGAAGCGGCGCGCGAGCGGTCGAGCCATCTCGCCGCGCCGGGATCGTTGGCACACAAAGCATCTCCGCAAGATCAGGCTGGGAGCGGCCCAGAGAGCGCGGCGGCGAACGCAGCGCCCGCGGCGAACGCCGTTCCCGAGACCGCCGCCGCTCCCGCCGCGGCGCCGCCGGGCGAGGCGCCCGCGCCCTCCGACGCGGCGAAGCTGCCGCCGCCGCCATCGCCCGCGCTCCCTGCGCCGGACCCGGCAGGAGCGAAGCCGTAGCCTGACGCGCTTCTCGCATTGAGGTCGCGCGCAAACCGCGGTAGCAGAGCGCATGCGTCAAGGCCGCGCCCCCGACCAGCTCCGCTCCGTCGTCCTCACCACCGACTTCACCGACCATCCCGAGGGCAGCGTGCTCTGCTGCTTCGGCCGCACGCGCGTGCTCTGCACCGCGACCGCCGAGGAGAAAGTCCCCAGCCACGTGAAGGGCTCCGGGCGCGGCTGGGTCACCGCCGAGTACGGGATGCTCCCGCGCGCGACGCACACGCGCTCCGACCGCGAGGCGGCCAAGGGAAAGCAGCAGGGGCGCACGCAGGAGATCCAGCGGCTGATCGGCCGCAGCCTGCGCGCCGCGGTCGACCTGGTCGCGATGGGCGAGCGGCAGATCGTCGTCGACTGCGACGTGCTGCAGGCCGACGGCGGGACGCGCACCGCCGCGATCACCGGCTCGTATGTCGCGCTAGGCATCGCGCTGCGCCGCATGCACCGCGCGTCCGCGCTGCGCCCGCCCGTCTCGGCGGTGAGCGTGGGCCTCGCGTCGGGGCAGCTGCTGGTCGACCTCGACTACAGCGAGGACTCGACCGCCGACGTGGACCTCAATGTCGTCTCGAACGAAGCGGGCGAGCTGCTCGAGGTGCAGGGCACCGCCGAGCACCGGCCGTTCACGCCCGCGCAGCTCAACGCGATGGTCGAGGCGGCCGTGCGCGGCTGCAAGCAGCTGCACCTCGCGCAGCAGGCCGCGCTGGCCGAGTGCGCCGCGCGCGACCTCGCCCGCTACGCGGCGCAGGGCGGCTCGAACACGGGCGGCAAGAGCAAGTGAAGCTGCTCGTCGCGACCAGCAACGCGGGCAAGCTCGGCGAGGTGCGCGAGATCCTCGCGCCGCTGCTCGACGATCAGCACCAGCTCGCCTCGCTCGCCGACCTCTCGCTGCCGGCGCCCGACGAGACGGGCGAGACCTTCCACGACAACGCCGCGATCAAAGCGTCCGAGAGCGCGCGAGCGAGCGGCCTGTGGACCTTGGCCGACGACAGCGGCATCTGCGTCGATGCGCTCGGCGGCGCGCCCGGCGTCCGCTCGGCCCGCTACGCCGACAGCGACGAGGCCCGCCGCGTCAAGCTGCTCGCCGCGCTCGCGCCCTACCCCGCCTCGCGGCGCGGCGCACACTTCTTCTGCGCGGTCGCGCTCGCCTCGCCCGACGGCAAGCGGCTCTTTCGCGCCGAGGGCCGCGTCGACGGCCAAATCGCGCTCGCCCCGCGCGGCAGCGGCGGATTCGGCTACGATCCGATCTTCATCCCCGACGAGACGCCCGGCCTCACCATCGCCGAGCTGCCACAGCGAGAGAAGAACGCGCTCAGCCACCGCGGCCGCGCGCTCGCCCGCCTCTCGCCGCGGCTCGAGCAGCTGCTGCGCGACGGCGCGCTCCCCTGAGCCTTCGCGCGCGACGAATCGCCCGGCGCGCGGCGGGAGTTCTTGCGCTGCCGAGGTGTTCCTGGTAATTCCCCGCGCCGCATTTGACGGGGCGTAGCGCAGCCTGGTAGCGCGCCTGCCTTGGGCGCAGGAGGTCGGAGGTTCGAATCCTCTCGCCCCGACTTTGTGGAGCAGAGGCAGGCAGTGTGAAGGGTTCGCGCCAGTAGCTCAGTTGGATAGAGCATCGGCCTTCTAAGCCGGCGGTCGGGGGTTCGATTCCCTCCTGGCGCGCCAGTTGAACCCGGTGCAGAGAAGTGGAGAAGAACGACGCTGTGGTGGCTGTAGATCAATGGTAGATCACTGGACTGTGACTCCAGGTGTTGCGGGTTCGAGTCCCGTCAGCCACCCCTTTTTTCACCCAGTTTGTCTCTGAAAAGCAGCACCGCGCAGGAAGCCGAAGCGACTTCTTGACACCAGAACGGAAGGCAAGTACACAGCGCGGCCTCTTTCGCCAAAAGTTCGGGAGCGTAGCTCAATTGGCAGAGCAATGGACTCTTAATCCATAGGTTGAAGGTTCGATTCCTTCCGCTCTCACCATCAAATGGGCCTCGGAACCCACCGGTTCCGGGGCCTCTGTTTTTCAATCGGCTTGCGCCGCTCGCGCGATGGCGACGGGTCTGCGTACAGTGGTTGCCGCGCGCGCGGCCTGCAGACTCGACAACGCGCCGGCGACCTGGCTGCGCCGCGGCCGATAGGAGCAGGCGTGGCCCCGCGCGATGGACCCGAAGACAATCTGGCGAAGCTCGCCATCTCGGCCATGCGCAACCGCGACGCACCCGTGCTGTTGTTCGTCGCCAACCAGCTCTTCGCCCGCCGCGACTTCAAGCGCGCCGAGATCGCATTGCAGGCCGCGCTGGCGATCGATCCGCAGTCGACGATGGCGCGCGAAGTGCTCGCGGCGGTCTATCAGGTGACGGGGCGCCTCGAGGAGGCGCGCCAGCAGAGCGAGCTCGCCTACGCGAGCTGCTGGTGCATCGTCGACAAGCTTCCCTCCCTGGCGCGCAAGCCGAGCGTGCTGCTGGCGATGAACCGCGGCAGCGAGCACATCCCGTCGACGCACCTGCTGCCGCTCGAGCGCTACGACAAGGTGCGCTGCCTGCTCGACTGCGCGAAGTGGGACGACGGCACCGAGCTGCCTGCCCACGACGTCATCTTCAACTTGCTGGGAGAGCCGGACAGTCTGGTCGAGCCCGACCCCAGCTTCGATGAGCTGCTGCGGCGCAGCGGCCGGCCGCTGTTGAACACGCCGCGCGCGGTGCGCGAGACGCGGCGCGACCGGCTCGCGGCGCGGCTGCGCGGGATCGAGTCGATCGAAGTTCCCGAGGTGCATCGCATCGAGGCAGAGCACGCGGCGCCCGCGAGGCTCGCCGAGGAGCTGGGCCGGCGCGGGGCGCGATATCCGCTGCTGGTGCGGCCCGCGGGAATGCACGGCGGCCGCGGCGTGCTGCTGGCGACCGAGCCGTCGCAGCTGTCGCAGCACTCCTTTCCGGCGGCGAGCGCGCTCTATGCCACCGCATATCGCGATTATCGTTCAGCCGATGGCTACTATCGGAAGTATCGCGCCATCTTTGTCGATCGAAAGCCCCTGCCCTATCACCTCGCGATATCTCCGCAGTGGCTGGTCCATTACTTCTCCGCCGAGATGGGCGCGGCCGCGGCGAAGCTCGAAGAGGAGCGGCGGTTTCTCGAGGCGCCGCGCGCGGTGCTCGGCGAGCGCGCCTATCGGGCGCTGGAAGAGATCGGCGAGCGGCTCGCTCTCGACTATGCGGGGATCGATTTCTCCCTCCTGCCCGATGGCACGCTGCTGGTCTTCGAGGCGAACGCGACCATGCTGGTGCATCCGGAGGACGCGGGCGGCGAGACCGCGCACAAGAACGTCCATGTCGAGGCGATTCTGCAGGCGGTCTTCGCGATGGTGGAGCGGCGCGCGACAAGAAAATAAACGCCGCGCGAAGGGCTACCAGTGCAGGTGGCTCAGCGCCGACACCACGAACAGGGCGATGGGCGCGAGGCCCACGGCCGCGCCGGCCAGGAATGCCCGCATCGATATCGTGCCCTGCGCTACTCCCAGCGCGAGCCCGCCCGCGAGGAGCAGGAGCGCGCCGAGGCCGACCGCGTTGCGAGTTGGGTGCTTCAATCCGTGGCGCATTCCATTAGATCCACGCCTCCTTCTCGAAGGAGCCGCCGCGCTCCATCTCGGGAAACGAGCAGGAGAGCGCCACCACAAACAGGCTCGTCGCGGGGACGCCCAACGAGAACGAGAGCCAGGGCTGTTTGCGGATGGATCGATGCTTCGCAGCGCGCGCTTCTACGCCAGCGAGCAGCTCACGCGCATCGAGGCCGCGTCGACGTCCTCGGTCGAGCCGCCCGCGGCCACCACCGGGTGCTGCACGTCCACATCGGCCGACGCCACGCCGCCCGAGACGATGCCGAGCACCTCGCGGTAGGGCACCCAGCCGCTGCCGTCCTGGCGCTCGACGACGAACTTCACCTGCCGCCCCTCGAGGCCGGCGCCCGAAACGCGCAGCGTCGCGGTGTCGCCGTGGCTCAGGTCGCTGCTCGACCACTCGGGCAGGCCGAGCGCGCCGCGCGCGGCCCCGGAGGAAGCGAGCGCCGGATCGATCACCTCGCTGATGAGCTCCAGTCCATCGGCGGTGCGGACGCGAAAACGGTAGCGCGGCATCTTGCTTCTCCTCGTCAAACTGCCGCGGCTCGCGCTGCGGCTTTCGTGCGAATGGCGCCGGGCCACCGGTGTGGCCGGCGAAGACTAGACGTGGTGCTTTTTCAGCCAGCTGCCAGCCTTCTTCAGCGTCGCGTGCACCGTCTGCTCCGCGTGCGCGGCGTCGGCGTGCAGCGCGCTGAAGAGGTGCGACGCGTCTCCTTCGAGCTGGAGCAGCTTGTTCGCCTTGAGCAGCGAGGCGTCCGTCTCCGTCTTGGTGACGCCCGCCTTCGACGGCGTGAACGTGGTGGGCAGCGACGGCGTCTTGCCCTCGAGGATGTCCGCGGCCGCGTCGCACGGGCCCGGATCGATGCAAAGGTTCGTGTGCGCGATCTGGTCGGCGTAATAGATCTTGCCGATGCCCGCGATGATCGAGCTCGCGTGCGGCACCGTACCGTCGCCCGCGTAGCCGTACTGGTAGAGGAAGTTGTCGCCCTGCTTCTGCACGCCGGTGACGGTCTCCAGATTCGCGCCGACGATCAGATGGAAGCGCGCGTCCGGCTTGAACAGCGTGTCCTGCGAGTAGCCGCAGCTCGAGAGCAGGTTGCGCGCGGGCTGCACGCCGCTCTTCGGCCAGACCGACGGATCGCGCAGGTCGACGCCGAACACCGCCGCGCCCTTGGGCGGCACCAGCGCGAACACGCCGGGGAAGGTGTTGCAGAGCTGGCCGTAGTCGTCGGGGGTGTGCCGCACGTCGATGGCCGCGAGCCGCGAGACGGCCGGGTACGTGCCGCGGATCGCCTGCGAGAGCGCGGGCGCCCCGAGATTGGGCGTGCCCATCTGCACCACCAGATCGACCTTGGCGTTCGCGGCCGCGCTGCCCGCGAGCGCCGCGCGCGCGACCATTCCGCCCATGCTGTGGCAGACCAGCGTGACCTTCGCCGCCGGGTCGGCGACGATCTGGCTCGCGAGGATCGCGCCGATGTCTTCGAGCTTGTGCCGCCAGTCGTACGCGACGATCTCGACCTCGTGCCGCGCCAGCTCGAGCCGCAGTTTGAGCGCGAGGTAGCAGGGCAAGAGCGGCCCCACCTGGGTTCCGGTGATCGGCGTCTTGCTGCAGTCGAGGTGGAAGAGAGAGCCGGCCGCGATCTCGGTGGGGTCGAGCCACTTGACGTGGTTGTCGCTCCCCTTCGGCGTGCCGATCAGCGAAGCCATGATGCCGGGGAGGATGAAGACGCGGCGCTTCTTCTTTCCGCTGGCGAGCGCCGCCACCGACTTCGCCGCGCTCGCGAGATCGTCGTAGGCCTCGCCCAGGTGCGTGCGGAGCAGCGCTTCGTGCGCGCCAGATGAGAGCGCGCTCAGCACCTCGCTGCTGGGCAGGTGGTGCGCCATGACCTTCTTCGCCTTCACCAGCGCGTGCGCAAACAGAGCCATGCGGGCGTCACCTTTTCGCGGAGCCTGCGACGGACGCGCGGCGCCTGATTGCGCGCTCGTATGTCACACTCATCCTCTTCGTGGGCGCATTTCCATGCGCCCTTCGACTGCCCGCTGACGGGAAAACGCTCTGCCGCGCCGATCACGTCTCGACGCGATTGTCGGCCGCGGACGGCTCCGGCAAGACGTTTGTCTTTCCCCGGAGGGTACCCCGTTGCGCTTTCAGCTCTTGGATGGCCGCTGTGTTTTTCCGCTCTTTCCCCTGCGGGCGTGGATGAGCGCTGCGCTGCTCGCCGCGCTCTCTTCGGCCTCGGCCGCGCGCGCAGCTCCCGTGGAGCCCCGGGCCACCTCGATCGATGGCGGCGCCACGGTGCCCGCGGACGCGGGTCCCGCCGAAGAGGGAGAGATCGACGTCGCCGCGCTGGCCGCCGACCCCAGCTACCAGGCGGTCGTCACCGCGCGGCAGGAGCACAAGACCGAGTTCAACACCGCGGTCGGGACCAACGTGGTCGGCCCCGAGCGCATCGAGGAGTTGATGCCGCGCAACACCAGCGAGGCGCTGCGCGATCAGCCTGGCGTTTGGGTCCAGCAGACCGGCTTCGTCGGCGGCGCGCCGATCATCCGCGGCGACATCGGCAACGAGGTCATCTACCTCTTCGATGGCGTGCGCCGGAACACGGTCAGCCTCTACCCGGGAGCGAACTCATATCTGCAGAACGTCGATCCGCTGTCGATCGATCGCGTCGAGGTGATCCGCGGGCCGGGCTCGGTGCTCTACGGCTCGGACGCGCTCGGCGGCGTGGTCAACGTGATCACCGCCCCGCCGCTCACTTTCCTGCCTGCGGGCAGCAGCGGCGTGAAGCTCTCCGGCCAGCTGGCCGAGTGGGTCGAGTCGGCGGACCTGGGCAGCGCCACCGGCTTTCGCGCCGACGCCACCACCTCGAATGTCTTCCTGCACGTCGGCGGCAGCTACGAGAACGCGGGCAATGTGCGCGGCGGCGGCCAGGACGGCGTGCTCTCGCCGACCTGGTACGACCAGGGCGGGCTCAACGCGCAGGTCGGTGTGAAGCTCAGCGAACACGACTCGCTCGAGCTGCTCGAGCAGTACTTCGATCGCCCGCGCGCGAGCCGCTTCGACAACACCAGCTGGATCCAGAAGGACGAGCGCAACATGACGGTGCTGCGCTACCACGGCACCGACAAGGGCTTCCTCGACAAGCTCGAAGTGCAGGTCTACTTCCACGACCAGTACGGGCTCATCACCACCAAGTATTGGGACAGCAAGACCGACGACAAGACGTTCGGCGTCGACGTGAACGGCCAGAGCAGCGCGGGCCGCTTCAAGCTCAACTACGGGCTGCACTACCACCGCGATTGGGCCACTGCGAGCGACCCGCTCAACGTCACCGTCTCGCCCGACGTGCAGTGGGACAACGCCGCCGCGTTCCTGCTCGCCGAGTGGTCCGTGAACGATTGGCTCACCTTCGACGCGGGCCTGCGCGGCGATCTCTTCATCTTCACGTCGCAGGCCCCGCCCGCGGGCGCGAGCATCCCTCCCGGGCTCACCGCCAACGCGCTCGCGCTCAGCCGCACCGACTTCGCGCCGACCGGCTCGATCGACGCGATCGTCAAGCTGGCGCCGCACCTGAACTACACGCTCGCGCTCTCCACTGGCTTCCGCGCGCCGAACGAAAACGACTACCTCGCGGTCGGCCCCTTCACGCTCGGCTACGCGGTGCCCCCCTCGGGCAACCTCTCGCCGGAGCGCTCGTACCAGATCGAGACCGGGCTGCGGACGAGCTTCCACCGGCTGACCAGCTCGGTGAACGTCTTCTATAGCTACCTGAACGATCTCATCGTCACCGAGCCGGGGACGTTCAACGGCTCGAGCACCATCAGCGCCAACGGCCAGAGCTACGACGTCTACGTGCCGGGCAATGTGCAGAGCGCATGGGCGCTGGGCGCCGAGCTCTCCGCGCGGCTCGCGCTGCTCGACGAACCGGCGCAGCACTTGTGGCTCTACGCCAACGGCTCGTGGATGCGCGGCTTCCAGTCCGATCACCAGCCGCTCGCGTACGAGTATCCCGCCAACGGCACGCTCGGCGCGCGCTGGCAGGAGGAGGCGGCGCGCCCCTACTTCGCGGAGATGGAGGTGTTCGCGGCCGCGCCCACCAGCCAGATCCAGACCTTCGTGGCGGCGTCGGATCCGGCCTACCGGATCAACCCGCAGGACCCGAGCTCCGGGAGCATCCTGCAGAACGGGCAGCTCGCCGGCTTCGCGCTCCTCAACGCGCGCGCTGGCGTGCAGTTCAGCAAGTACGTCGACGGCAACCTCAGCCTCGACAACCTGACCAACACCAAATACCGCATGAAGGACTCGCGCCTCGACGGGCCGGGCTTCGACGTGCGCGTCGGCGTGCGGGTCAAATACTGATGCGGCGCGGTCGCTGGATCGCGCTCGCGCTGGCCGCCGCGCTCCTCGGTGCGCTCGCGATCGAGCGGACCCTCGCGCAAGCGCGCGGCGAGGTGGTCGGCCTCGGCGTCTGGGACGAGGCCCTCCCGCTGCTCTCCGCCCAGGCCGCGAAGGAGGGGGTCGCGTTCCGCGGCTATCCGATCGGCGCGCTCGATCGGCCCGATCTGGCGCAGCTGGTCGGCGGCGCGAAGTTGGTGCTGGTGCTCAACGGCCCCGGCGAGCGGACGCAGGCGTATCTGGAGAAGCTGCGCGAGCTGCGCAAAGGCGGCGCGCAGCTGGTCGCGCTCGACGCGCGCGACTGGCAAGGTCCGCTGCTCTCCTCGCAGGAGCTGCTCGCCGACGCGGAGGTGCAGCGCTACTGGCGCTACACCGGCGCGGAGAACTTCCAGCGGCTGTTCGGATATCTCGCGGTCCGCTATCTCCACGCGCACCGGCGTGTGCTGCCGCCGGCGCCCGCGCTCGAGGACGGGCTCTACCATCCAGACGCGCCCGCGCCGTTTGCGTCGCTCGCCGATTACCAGAGCTGGGAGAAGAGCCGCCACCGCGCGGCGGGCGCGCCGCGGGCCGCCTACTTCATCTACAGCAACTGGGTGACGCTCAAGCAGACCGCGGACATCGACGCGATCATGCACGCGCTCGAGCAGCGCGGGTTCGAAGTGGTGGCGCTCTTCTCGAGCAACGAGCCGTGGCTGCGCCAGACGCTGGTCGACCTGCACCCCGACCTGCTGCTCACGCACAACCATTCGCAGCTGGGCAAGCCTGCCGACGGATCGCAGCCGATCCCCGAGCTGCTCGGCGTGCCGTACCTCAAGCCGACCATCGCGATGCAGTCCACCTACGAGGAGTGGCTGGCCCGCCCCGAGGGGCTCACCGCCTACGAGCTGGGGCGGCAGATCTTCATCAACGAGCTGGAGGGCACCATCGAGCCGGTGCTGGTCTCGACGCAGCAGACGGAGGGCGAGGCGCGCATCACCGTGCCGGTGGCCGAGCGGGTCGAGCGCTTCGCGGACCGCGCGAAGGCCTGGGTCGATCTGCAGCGCACGCCGGAGACAGACAAGCGTCTGGCGGTCATCTACTACGACGTCGATCTCTCGGGAGAGTCGCTCGCGCAGGGCTCGGCGAGCGGCATGTTCCTCAACGGGCCGGAGAGCCTGGTGCGGTTCGCGCGCGCGCTGCAGGAGCGCGGCTACGCGGTGGCGCCGCCGGCCGACGCCGCCTCCTTGCTCGCACGGCTGGCCAGGCAGGGCCGCAACTACGGGCCGTGGGCGCAAGCGCAGATCGACGACGAGGCGCGCAGCGGGGCGGTGCTGGTCTCGCTGGCGGACTACCGCCGCTGGTTCGAGACGAAGCTGACGCCACAGATGCAGGCGCGGGTGATCGAATCGCACGGGCCCCCGCCGGGACACTTGATGGTCACCGCCATCCACGGCGCGCCCGAGATCGTGATTCCGCGCGTCGAGCTGGGGCCGGGCGTGAGCCTCTTCCCCCAGCCGGAGAAGGGCGCGCGGCAGGACAGCCGGCTGGTGCACGACCAGACCGCGCCGCCCAGCCACCAGTACCTGGCCTTCTATTTCTGGCTGCAGGAGGTCTACCGCCCGCACGCGCTCGTCCACTTCGGCACGCACGGGACGCTCGAGCTGCTCCCGCACCGCGGCGCCGGGCTCGGTCCCGACGACTACGCGGACGCGCTGCTGGGGCGCACTCCCAATCTCAATCCTTGGACGATCGAGAATCTCGGCGAGGCCACGCTGGCGCGGCGGCGCGCGTATGCGACGCTCATCGATCACCTCACGCCGTCGCTCGAGGCGGTGCGCTCGCAGGGGCCGCTGCGCGCGCTGCGAGAGGATGTCTCGCGCGCCGGCGAGATGGAGGACGGGCCGGTGCGCGAGGCGTTCCGGCGGCGCATCGCGGAGCAGATGCGCGCGCAGGCGTTCGGGCTCGACCTGCTCCCCGCCGCAGCGGGAGGGCTGCCCGACGCGGCCGCGATGAAAGAGCTCGCGCTGCGGCTCGAGGCGCTCGAGGAGGAGCACGTGCCCAAATCGCTGCACGTGCTCGGGCAGGCCCCCGCAGCGGACGAGCGCGCAGCGTTCGTCGAGACGATGCTCGGCGGGGAGTTCGAAAAGCGCGCTGGCGGGAGGGAGAAGGGCCTGGCGGCCATCACCTGCGCGCTGGCGAACCGCGCGCCGGCCGGCGGCTGCCTTCCGGGTGGCCTGCCCTCGGCGGAGAGCGCCGCGGCGCTCGGCCGGGATCTCGACGCCGCCCGCAAGCTCGACGCCGACCTGCAGCGTGCGCCCGATGAGATGAAGAACCTGCTCGGCGCGCTCGACGGCCGCTATGTGCCGCCGGGCCCAGGCGGAGACCCCGCGCGCAACCCGGCGGCGCTGCCGACGGGCCGCAATCTCTACGCGCTCGATCCGGAGCAGGTGCCGAGCGGGCCGGCGATGGAGGTGGCCCAGACGCTGGTCGAACAGACGCTCGCCGCCTTCCGCGCCGCGCACGCGGGCCGCGCGCCGAAGAAGCTGGCGATCAACCTGAACGGCTTCGAGACGATGCACGACACCGGCGTGAGCGAGGCGGAGGCGCTGGTGCTGCTCGGCGTGGAGCCGGTGCGCGACGCGCGCGGTCTGGTCACCGAGGTGCGGCGGGTGCCGCGCGAGAAGCTGGGCCGGCCGCGCGTCGACGTGCTGCTCGCGATCTCCGGGATGTACCGGGACAACTTTCCCTCGCGGATCCGGCTGCTCGACCGGGCGATGAAGCTCGCGCAGGCCGCGCCAGAAGCGGACAATCCGCTCGCCGCCGATGTCGCCGAGGAGGCGGCCGCGCTGCGCTCCGCCGGGCTGAGTCCCCAAGAGTCGCAGCGGCGCGCGCGGCGGCGCATCTTCGGCGACCCGGCCGGGCACTACGGCACGCAGATCCTCTATCTGATCCCGCGCTCGGGCGCGTGGACCGACCGCGCCGAGATCGCGCGTGTCTACGAGGAGAACATGCGCTTTGCCTACGGCGAAGACGTCTGGGGCGAAGAGGATGCGCAGGGCTATGCGCAGGCGCTGCGCGGGACGGAGGCGGTGCTGCACACCTGGTCGTCGAGCGTGATGAGCCCGCTGACCAACCACCACGTCTACGAGTATCTCGGCGGCCTCTCGCTCGCGGTGGAGGCGAACGGCGGCGCGCGGCCCGACGCGCTGGTGCTCGACGCGCGCGACGCCGCCCACCCGCGCAGCCGCGCGCTCTCTGAGGTGCTCTCGACCGAGGAGGCGACGCGCTTGCTCAATCCAGACTGGATCCGGCGGATGGAGAAGGAGGGGTACGCGGGCGCGGGCCACGTCTCGGCGTACGCGGAGAATCTCTTCGGCTGGGCGACCACCGTCCCCGATGCGGTGGCCGGGCGCACCTTCGAGCGGATCGACGAGCTGTACAGGCGCGACACCGGCAAGCTGGGCACCCGGCGCTGGATGGAGGAGAGCAACCCCGAGGCGCTGCAGGGGCTGACCGCGACGCTGCTCGAGGGCGCGCGGCGCGGGTACTGGAAGCCGGACGCGGCGCTGCTCAAGAGCCTGGTCCGCGACCACCTCGAGCAGGTGGTGGCGCGCGGCGTGCCGACCGGCCTGATGGGCGGCGGCAACGAGCAGCTCGCCGCCTTCGTGCGCAAGGTCTACGAAGGGCCGGGCGCGGCCATCCCGCGCGCGACCCTCCAGGCCTATGAAGCGCGCCTCGCGCAGGCCAGCGCGGGCCAGCGCGACGCCGCCCGGGCGGTCGCGGCGGGCCTCGCCCGGCTGCCCGCGGCCCGCCCGGTGATCGAAGGCACCGCGATGCGGCCCGCGCCTGGCGCGGACGCGCGCGATCCGGCCCGCGCAGCGAGCGGCGCGACGGCCGGCCGGCTCGCGGCCCTGTCCGCCGCTGTCATCGCGTTGGCCTTCGCGCTTTCCCTCTGGCGACAGCAGGCCCGCCGCCGTCCGGGCCCCTGGTAGGCTGCGCGCATGGGCTGGCTCTACGATCTGCTGCTGCGCGTCTCCAACGCGCTGCTCATCCCGGACCTGCTCGCGGCGCTCGCGCTGGCGCTGCTGGTGCTCGGCGAGACCGGCGCGCTGCTCGCCGAGCTGGTCGCACGCGCGCGGCGGCGCGGGCCCCTGGGCGCCTTCATCCGCGCGCTGCACGCACCGTCGGCGGAGGCGCGCCGGGCCGCGCTGGTGGCGCATCTGCGGCTCTCGCCCCTGCCGCAAGGCATCGCCTACCGGCTCGCCGCGCTGGGTGAAGCCGCGTGGCGCGCCCCCCCGCGCGAGCGCGCGCTCGAGCGCGCCGGCCTCGACGTGGAGCGCAGCCTCGGCCGCCTGATGTTCTGCGTGCGCCTGGGCCCGATGGTCGGTCTGATCGGCACGCTCATCCCGCTCGGCCCCGGCCTCACCGCGCTCGCGCAGGGCGACGTGGCCCAGATGGCTTCACACCTCACGGTGGCGTTCACCGTCACCGTGGTCGGGCTCGCCACCGGCGCGCTCGGCTTCGTGCTCGCCTCGGTGCGCCGCTCGCTCGGCCAGCGCGATCTCGCCGAGCTGTCGTTCATCGCCGCCGAGCTGGAGGCGCAGAGCGGCGCGCCCCGGGCCGCAGAGGGATCGCATGCGGCGTAGGCGCTCCCTGCTGCGGCCCCAACCGGCGCTCGACGACGACGACCCGCTGGCGGGGATGGTCAACCTGTTCGACCTCGCGATTGTCTTCGCGGTCGGGCTGATCGTCGCGCTGGTGCTGCTCTCGCGCCAGGGGCGCCTGAGCTCGGTGGTGCACACGGCGGCGGCCGCGCCAGAGCTGGACATCCGCGAAGGGCAGCAAGTCGTTCACTACAAAGCGGCTCCCGAGAAGGCCAAGGGCGCTGGCGAAAAGATCGGCACGGCCTATCGCTTGCCCGACGGGCAGGTCGTCTACGTGCCCGACGCGCCCTGACCCGCGGCGACGAGACGCTTCGCCGCCGACGTGGCTGGCTCCAGCGGAGGCGGACTCTGGGTTTGGCTATCCGCGGCCCGACCGCGCACGGCGCGACCGCGCCGCCGTCTTGGCCGCGCACTTCTGCTCCACCAGATGCGCGCTGAGGATCGCCGGGACCAGCCCGGGGAAGCGCGCCTCGAGCTCCTCGAGGCGCGAGCTGTTCTGCACCTCCACGCCGCGCCGCACGCTGCGGATGAGCCCGGCCTCGCGCAGCACGGTGAAATGCTGCGAGAGCGTCGACTTGGGGATCTCCTTGTCGCTGACGGTGAGAAACGCCGAGCAGGGCTGCGCGGCGTGCGAACGGATGATGTCGACGTAGATGGCCACGCGCACCGGATCCGCGAGCGCGTGCAAGACCGCCTCGACGGATACGTCTTCGATGGCCGGGTGCAGGAGCGGGCGCATCTGCACATCTTAACGCGGCGGGGCCCGGGCAGTTCAATAGTTCGAATCTCCCGAACTACGGGAGCATCAGAGGCGCGTTCGAACCCACTCTTTCCGAGGCATCCCATGAGCAAGCTGCAAGGCAAGGTCGCTGTCGTCACTGGAGCATCGAAGGGAATCGGAGCGGCGGTCGCCCGCTCGCTCGCCGCCGACGGCGCGTCCGTTGTGGTCAACTACGCCTCGAGCCGCGCAGGCGCGGAGCAGGTGGTCGCGGCCATCCGCGAAGCGGGAGGCAAGGCCGTCTCCGTGAAGGGAGATGTCTCCAGGCAGGCCGACGCGCAGGCGATCGTCCAGGCGGCCATCCAGAGCTTCGGCCGCCTCGACATCCTGGTGAACAACGCGGGCATCTATGCGTTCTCGCCGCTCGAGGCGATCACCGAGGAGTCGTTCCACCAGATGTTCAACATCAATGTGCTCGGGCTGCTGCTGACCACGCAGGCGGCGGTGAAGCACATGGGCGAGGGCGCGAGCATCATCAACATCGGCTCGGCGGTCACCCGGGTCCTGCCGCCCGGCGGCTCCGTCTACACCGCGACCAAGAGCGCCGTGGACGCGATCACCGGCGTGCTCTCGCGCGAGCTGGCTCCGCGCAAGATCCGCGTCAATGCCCTCAATCCCGGCATGATCGACACCGAGGGCGCACGCACCGCCGGCTTCATCGGCTCAGACTTCGAGAAGCAGGTGGTGGCGCAAACGCCGCTGGCGCGGACCGGCCGCGTCGGAGATATCGCGTCGATTGCTTCATTCCTCGCCAGCGATGATTCGGCCTGGCTCACCGGCGAGCGGCTCTTCGCCTCCGGCGGAATGTAGGAACGGCAATCGCGATCCGCGCGACGAGAACCCGAGCTCGAGCTGCCGCGCGAGCTCGGGGTTCTTCGGCCCGACCTTCCAGATGAATGCGTCGAGCAGGTAATGGACGCCCTGCGGGACGGCGAGCAGCGGCACCAGCCAGGTGAGCGCGCGGCCGCTCAGCGCGCCGTCCAGCGCGCCAAAGAACTCTGGATGGTCGTGCCAGACGAGGTTGTCCCAGAGCCCTTCTTCGGCGAAGGCGATGCCGACGAGCAGCAGATAGACCGCGGGCCACCCGAAGGCGAACAGCCGCGCGACGGCGCCCCGCTCTCCCGCGTATCGGCGCGAACCATATCGCCATATCAGCGCCATATACGGGATGCCGTGGATGAGCACGTTGGTCGCGGTGAAGACATAGTCAGAGTTGAAGGCGACGATGCCGAGCCACCAGCAGAGCGCGGTCGTACCGACCAACAGGTGCTTGCCCCAAGAAACCGGCCGCCGCTGCACCGCCTGGGATATCGCGCGTCCGACATAGAACAGCAGGGCGGCCAGCTCGAGAGAGAGAGCCAGCGGCCCCGCCACGCGCGGCAGGCCGAGCGCGAAGTCTCCCTCGACGAACCAGTGAAACTGGCGCGGCGGCATCGCGTGCCACCAGACGAGCGGTCCTATCGTCGCCAGATAGATCGCGCTGGTATCGATGAATTGCCCCAGGCGGCCCTGCTCACCCGCGCGGCGGCGATAGAGCGCGAGCCAGCCATATTGCTGGCGGATGAAATGAAAGACCGCGGCATAGGCCAGCACGCGCCAGAAGAGCGCCGGCCCGCCCGCCGCGTGGAGCGCGACGCCTGCGCAATAGACCAGGAGCGGCGCGCCGGCATAGAGCGCCGGCCGGCGGCGCAGCTCGGCCGGGTCCGCGTAGGTCCGATAGAGCGTCGACCAGACGTGGGCTACGTCGACGCCGAGCACCGCGGCGAGCCAGAGCGCGGGCGGCGTGTCGCCGTCGGCGATGCCATACCAGCGGCCGAGCGCGACCAGCGCGACCGCGGCCAGCGCAGGCGCGGTGAATGCCCACAGATCGGTCGCGCGGCCGAAGAGCCAGACGCGCTCGCCCGCGAGCGCGCTCTTGTCCAGCGGCGCGTTCATCGCGGCGGCGCGGGCTCGCGGACCGGCTGCAGAATCGCGTCGGCCGCGCGCACGCCCCAGTGCTGCGCCTCCTCGAACAGCGCCATTCCCGATAGATCGGTGTTGGCGAACTGCAGCCGGCCGATCGGCGCGCGGGCCGCCTCCAGCGCGCCTGAGCGGATGAAGCCGGGCACCGGCCGCACCATCGCGTGGCCCCAGCGCCAGATATCCATTCTCGCAATCCGCGCAGCGATATCCGGATGGCCCCGGCGCAGGTCCGCCACGATCAGATCGGCCCAATGCTTCCAGTCTGCCGAGAGCAACAGCTCGCGCGCAGCGCGCGGCTGCGCGTCGATCAAAGGCAGATACCAGGTCCAGACGGTGTCGCCATAATCCTTGCCCGTCTGGTGCGTGGCGACGACATATCCCAGGCTCTTCGAGTCGTAGAAGACGTTGTCCCAGGCGAGCGGAAAGCCATGCTCGGCGGGGCGGCTGCGCAGCGAGATGTTCGCGACCACCCACGAGCTGTAGGTGAACGCCTCGCGCTGCGGCTGCGGCGACTCGCGCAGGGGCTTCACCAAATGGCGCGCGAGATATTGGGGCAGCGCGAAGACCGCATGCTCCGCGTCGATGGCAAAGGCCTCGCCGCGGGCCGCGTCGAAGGCGAGGATCTCGACGCCATCGCCGCGCGGGACCACGTCGAGGATGACCACCCCTTTGCGCAGCCGCGGAGAGACCGTCGATTCGAGATGCCGCACCAGCTCGCCATTGCCCGCGGGCCAGGCAATGAACTCCGCCGCGCGCGCGCCCGGCGCCTCGACTCGCGAGCTGAAATAGAAGAGCCCGGCCCAGGCGGAGGTGTGGGCCAGCGCACAGCCATAGTCGTCGCGGCAGGCATATTCGACATACCAGCGCAGCCGCTCGCTGTTCAGGCCCCGCTGGCCGAGGAAATCGGCCATCGAGAGCGAATCGAGCGCGTCGAGCCCCGGAGAGCGGTCGGAGCTGTCGCTGGGAATATTGAACGCGCGCCGGCCGGCGGCGCCGCGCATCGCGACGAATCGATCGACTTCGGCCTCGAAGGCGCGCAGCTGGCGCAGATCTTCCTGGCTCGCGCCGGTGCGCGGATAAAGCCCCTCCTGCCATTGACCGCCGATGAAGAGCCGCTCTTGCGGTGCGCGGCAGAGGAACTCCTCGCCCACCACCGGGTGGCCGCTCGCATCGAGCCCGCCGACCACGTTCATTTCCGTCAATAGCTCGGTGAGGTGGCTGGGTCCGGGGAGCGGCACCGGCACATAGTGCGCGCCCCAGGGATAGGCGCTGATCGCATTGCGGCCCGAAGCGCTGGTGCCGCCCGCGTGATCTTCCAATTCGAAGATCGAATAGTCGCGCAGGCCGCCGCGCTCGAGCCGCCAGCCCGCGGAGAGGCCGGCCATTCCCCCGCCGAGGATGGCGACTTTGATTCGCTCGCGGCGCGCCGGCGGCGGGCGGAACCCGGCGCGGATCGGGTGGCCCCGCTCGACGTTCTGGCCGAGCAGCTCGCCCTCGAAGCGCAGCTCCGCCGGCCCGCTCTTGCACGCCGCCAGCGCGACCGGGGCGCCCAGGCAGGCGGTGAGGAAATCGCGGCGGGAGAGAGGCATCGAGTCGGCGCGCTAGTTCCAGCGCTTCCACTCCTCGTCGTAATATTGGACGAGGATCTGATTGTCGAGCCGGTTTGCCTGCGCAGGTATCCGCGACATATCGGCAGGGAATGCGAACATCGCCTTCATCGTCTCCGCGGTGAGGAAGCGCAGCTCGATGGGCGGCAGCTTGTCGGGGATATCAAATGCGGTATCGCGGGCGAGCATATATCCCCACTCGCCGAAGCTGGGCACCGCGACGTGATATCCGCGCACGAAGAGGCCGGCGGCCTCCATCGTCTGCGCCACGCACCAGAATGAATTGCGCGCCATCAGCGGACTGGTGCTCTGCACCACCACCGGCGCGCCCGGGGCGAGCGCGCGCCGCAGCAGCGCATAGAAGTGCGTCGTATAGAGTTTGCCGAGCGCGAAGTTGTTCGGATCGGGGAAATCGACGATGGCCGCGTCGAACTTGCCATGGCCCTCCGGCTGCCCGAGCCACAGATAGGCATCCTCATTGGTCACGTGCACGCGCGGAGAATAGAAGCTATCGCGATTCAATTGGCGCAAGAGAGGAAATGTCTTGGCGATGTCGATCATCGCGGGGTCGAGATCGACCAGATCGATCTCTTCGACCTCGGGATATTTGAGCAGCTCGCGCACCGCCAGCCCGTCTCCGCCGCCCAATACCAATACCCGGCGGGCGTGCGGCGCGAGGCTCATCGCCGGGTGAATCAAGGCCTCGTGATACCGGGCTTCGTCGGCGCTGGAGAATTGCAGGTTGCCGTTCAAGAAGAGCTGGAAGCTCGCCCTCCCCCGAGTCACCACGATGCGCTGGTAGAGCGAGCTCTTGGCGAAGATGATCTCGTCGGCATACATGCCCTCTTCGGCCAGCGAAGTGAGCCGGTTCGATTCAATCACTCCCGCGCCCAATATCGCGATGATGACAAACGCCTTGATCTGCAGGTCGCGGCGGCGGGGAATGGCCGACCGCAACAGGTGCGTGCTCCAGAGGCCAACCAGCGCATTCAACACGCCGAAGACGAGTCCAGTGCGCACGATGCCCAGCCGCGGGACGAGCAGCATGGGAAAGAGCAGTGAAGCGACCAGCGCGCCGATGTAATCGACGGTCAATACCCGGGCGATCAGGTCTTTGAAGGGAAACTCGTCCTTCAAGACGCGCAAGAGCAGCGGGATCTCCAGGCCCACCAGCGTGCCCACCGCCGCGACGAATCCATAGAGCACGCCGCGAAAGAACGACAGGTGCGCAAAGGCAAAGAAGAGCATCGGCGCGGCGGTGCCGCCCACCACCGCGACCGCCAATTCCACCTCGACGAAGCGGCGCGCGATCTGCTGGTCGATCTTTCCGGAGAGCCAGGAGCCGAGGCCCATCGCGGAGAGATAGACGCCGATGACGGTGGAGAACTGGAGGACGGAGTCGCCGAGCAGATAGCTCGCGAGCGTGCCCGCGAGCAGCTCATAGACGAGGCCGCAGATGGCAATCAGCAGCGTGGTCAGCAGCAGCAGCTGCGCGTTGAGCGCCGCCGGCCGCGCGCTGCGCTCTGGTGAGACCGATTCGGTCACCCGTGGATCGCCGCGCTGATGATGAGCGAGAGGCCGATGATGATCGCGCCCAGCACGATGCCGAGCGCGCTGTTCTGGTCGACCTCGATCTCCTTGCGCAGCGAGAACGGCGTCAGCTTGGAGAGGATGAAGAAGGCGATTCCAAAGACGACGATGCCCACGAACGAGAAGAGGACGGCGTCGACCAGCGAGGTGAGCAGATGCTCGGACATAGGAGCTCCTTATCGAAATGGATTACTTGCCGCCGGAGAAGCCGGAGTGCCAGAAGTGGAAGGAGCGATATCCGCCGGGCGAGGAGCGGACGCTGGGGTCGATGCGCTCGCGCGGCTCGCCGCCGAAGCGATACCCGCCCACGCTGGCGGCGGCGAAGAGCGCGACGATCGCGACCACCCAGACTCGATAGAAGAGGGCCATATATCGATTGCTATTCCGAAGGATGGACGTTGGATTCCATCCAACGCTGCTTCTCGAAGGTGGAGCGCTGGAGCGCGAGCGAGAGCGGCCAGGCGAGCAGCAGCAGCATCGCCATGAAGAACTGCGGCACGCTGAAGTGGCTGGTCACCACGCGGAGCTGCATATCGGGAGGCGGGTGCTGCGGATCCCACTGCACGTCGGCGCGCAGCAGGCTGCGGCCCGCGCCGGGCGCGCTGAGCGTCTCGGCGACGTGGCTGGTGCCTTCGCTCCAGGCCTCGCCGCCCGAGGTGCCCCAGTAGTAGCTGGCCTCGAGTCCGAACGGGCTGCTCTCGCCGGAGACGTCGTTGATGATCGCGCCGCCCGCGTAGGCCCAGGATTGATTGACAGAGGTGTTGAACTCGACGCGCAGCGCCTCGTGGCCGGTCAGATCGAACGGCTCGGAGATGAAGCTGCGCACCGGCTCGCCCGCGTCCGGCGCGTCGCCGAGGTCGAGGCCGTCGACGTGCAGGACCATCGGGTTGAGGCGCTGGTCGACCAGCACGGTGTCGGGGCGCAGCGAGAAGGCGAAGACGAGGCCGAGCAGCGCGAGCGCGCCCCCGACCGTCCAGCGGGAGATCGTCTGCCAGGCCTGCTCGTAGGGCCACGGTTGGATCTCGCCGACGCCGCTCGGCCGCTCGAGGGCGGCCGCGCTGGCGTGGAACGCCTCGGCCACTTCGCTCGCATCGAGGTGGACCAGGCGCGACCAGTTCACCTCGCCCGCGCCGCGCTCGCGCGAGAGGCCCTCGGGCGGCGCGACGTAGTCGTCGAGCATCGCCGACTCGCCCTTGTGCACCGCCCAGTAGAACTCGCCGCGGACCAGCTCGACCTCGCCGACCACCGAGGAGAAGTGGCGGTAGCGGTGGCCGTTGAAGTCGGCGTCGTCGCCCACGTGCACCGCGCCCGCGGAGAGCGGCGTCGCCAGCTGCCAGTGGCCGTCGCTGTCGACGAGCCAGGCGAACGCCTGCGCCTTCTCTTCCCAGAGGAGATATTCGCTCCACGGGTAGCGGATGCCGTCGACGCGGCAGCTGCGGACCATCCAGCCGGCCACCACGAACGCGCGGCCGCGCAGCGTGCCCTGGGCGCCGAGCGGGATGAGCGGCTCGCGCTGTCCGCGCGCCAGCTCCTCGATGAGGCGCAGCGGCCCCTGGCTGCAGTCGAGCAGCGCGCCGCAGTGGGCGCAGGTAACGCGCACGCTCTGCTCCGGGATGCGCAGCGAGACCGGCGCGTGGCAGCTGGGGCAGACGAGCGATTCGCCCGCGGGCCGCGCCTGGCGCTGCTCCGCGAGCGGGGCGAGGCCGCTGAGCGCGAGCGATTCGAAATCAACCTGGCGGCCGACATAGAGCTTCGTGCTGCGGTTCTCGTCGTCGGGCACGCCGAGATCGAGCGTCGCGAACGCGCCCTTCTCGCTCTCCATGTCCGCGGTGACCGGCTCTGCGCCGAGCTTGACCGGCTCGGGCAGCTCGCCCGCCGCGCCGACGATGCGGGCCTGCTTCACGTCGGTGACGGTGAAGCGGCCGAGGCCCTGGATGAAGACCACCGTCTCCGGCGCGACCCGCGACGGGAGCGGCCGCGGCGGAACCTGGAACGTGACGTAGAAGCGGCCCTGCGCCTCGGCAAGCCAGCCCCAGCGGCCGTCGCCGAACGCGAGGTACCACTCGTCCCAGACGCCCGCTTCCCACTCGTACTGCAGCCGGCCGACCACCTCGAACGCCGCGCCCTCGAAGCGGCCGTGCGTGCCGAGCGAGATGCGCGTGCCGGTCGGGATGAGGTCGGCGACCTTGCCGAGCAAGGAGAGGTCCTGCCCCGCGCGCGCGACGACCGCCTTGCAGTATTCGCAGACGGTGGCCCGCGAGGAGCCGATCTTGAACTCGAGGTTCGCGCCGCACGACGGGCAGCGGCCAGTGCGGACCTGGGGCTCGCTCACTCCGCCCTCCCGCGCTCGAGCATCCGCACCGTGACGCGCGCGGCGCCGAGAGCGTCGCGCAGCCGCTCGCTCCAGGCCCAGTCCGCGCGCGGCCGGCAGCAATACAGGTTGAACGCCACATATCCGCGCTCGGGGAAGCTGTGCGCGGTCAGGTGCGATTCGGAGAGCATCTGCATCGCGGTGATGCCGGCGTGGCCAGGAAACGCGTGCAGCTGCAGCGGGCCGACCGGGTGCAGCGCCAGCTCGCAGATGGCGAGCGAAAAGAGCGCGCGCAGCTTGCCTTCGTCGCGCAGCGCGGCCGCGTCGCACCCGAAGGCGTCGACCACCCACTCCTGGCCTTCGCCGAGCTCGAGCGTGTCAGGCATCGGCGCGACGTATACCGCATCCGCGCGGACGCACCATTGACGCTGCGCGGACCCTCCGCTATGTGACCGCCGTTTCGTCATCGCGAGAGTGGCGGAACTGGCAGACGCGCTGGCCTTAGGAGCCAGTGAGGCAACTCGTGCGGGTTCGACCCCCGCCTCTCGCACCAACTGCGCTTCCTATCGAGCGCGCATCACGGCCCCGCTGCCCGGGGCCATTTTTTTCTCTCTTGGAGGTTGTCCCGTGGTCCAGTCGAGCGTCGAAGATCTCAGCCCGGTGGTGAAGCGTGTCTCGGTGGAGCTCGCTCCCGAGCAGGTCAAGCGCGAGTTCGAGGGCGTCATCACCCACCTCTCGCGCACGGTGCGCCTCAAGGGCTACCGCGCGGGACATGCGCCGCGCCGCCTGATCGAGCGCAACTTCTCCGACGACATCAAGCGCGACGTGGCGCAGAAGCTGGTCCACCTCTCCATCAACGAGGCGCTCGAGCAGCACAAGCTCGACCCGGTCGCCCCACCGCGCGTCGAGAACGGCGACGTCGCCAACGGCGAGGCGTTCAAGTACGTCGCCACCGTCGAGGTCCGCCCGGTCATCAATCCGAAGGACTACGAGGGCCTCGCCGCGCCGAAGGCCGACGCCGCGCTGGCGGCGAGCGAGGTCGACGAGCAGCTGGAGAACATGCGCAAGGAGCAGGCGGTGTTCAGCGAGGTCGAGGGGCGCGACGTCGTCGAGACCGGCGACTACGCGACCGTCGACTACGTCGGCACGCTGGACGGCGCGCCCCTGCGCGGCGGCTCGCGCGAAGGCGTGCTGCTCGAGATGGTCCCCGGCTCGCTCCTGGAGAACAAGGCCGAGGCGCTCGTCGGCGCCAAGATCGGCGAGTCGCGCGAGCTGGGCGTGACCTTCCCCGCCGACTACGCGGTCGAGGAGCTGCGCGGCAAGGAGGCCTCGTTCAAGGCCACCGTCAAGGGCATCAAGCGCCGCAAGACGCCCGAGCTCGACGACGCGTTCGCCAAGGACCTCGGCCTCGAGTCGCTCGCCAGCCTGCGCGAGCAGGTCACCCAGGATCTCGCCGCGCGCCACAAGGAGAAGCTCGAGCAGACGCAGCGCGAGCAGCTGCTGAACGCGCTCCTCGAGAAGAACCCGATCGAAGCGCCGCCCGCGCTGGTCGAGCGCAACGTCGACGCGATGCTGCGCGGCATGCTCGAGGGCTTCGAGCGCCGCGGCCTGGACGTCTCGCAGCTGGGCGTGAACCTCGACCGCCTGCGCGACGACCTGCGCGAGCGCGCGCTCACCGAGGTCAAGGCGTATCTGGTGCTCGACGCGATCGGCGACAAGGAGAAGATCGAGGTCACCGACGAGGACCTCGACAAGCAGTTCGCCAAGATGGCGGGCGAGATGGGCCAGACGCCGGACAAGGTCAAGCAGGCCTTCCGCCGCGCCGACGCGCTCGCCTCGCTCAAGAGCCGCCTCAAGCAGGACAAGGCGTACCAGTTCATCCTCGGCAAGGCGCAGCTGGGTTAGCCCGCAGCGCCAGCGAGGCTGGTAGCGAGGGAGATCGGCCCGTCCGATCTCCCTCTTTTCATGTCCGGGCCGCGCCGCGCGCACCGGGCCGGGCGCACATGGAAGCCCAGCGCAAATCAGCAACTGGCGATCCGCCCGCGGTCGGTTACAGTTCAGGAATCCTGGCCAATTGCCGATAAGCATCTCTGAGCGGAGCACACGCACCCATGAGCTATCTGATCCCCGTCGTCGTCGAGCAGACCCACCGCGGCGAGCGCAGCTATGACATCTATTCGCGCCTGCTGAAGGACCGCATCATCCTCCTCGGCTCGGAGGTCACCGACGACTCGGCGAACGCGATCATCGCGCAGATGCTCTTCCTCGAGAGCGACGATCCGGACAAGGACATCAACCTCTACATCAACAGCCCCGGCGGCTCGGTCACGGCCGGCATGGCGATCTACGACACCATGCAGTACGTCAAGCCCGCGGTCTCGACGATCTGCATCGGCCAGGCCGCGAGCATGGGCGCGCTGCTGCTCTGCGCCGGTGCCAAGGGCAAGCGGTTCTCGCTGCCGAATTCGCGGATCATGATCCACCAGCCGTCGGGCGGCTTCGGCGGACAGGCCTCGGACATCGAGCTGCACGCGAAGGAGATCCTGCGCCTCAAGCACAAGCTCAACGAGATCATGGCGCACCACACCGGCCAGGCGATCGAGCGGATCCACAAGGACACCGACCGCGACAACTTCTTGAGCGCGACCGAGGCCAAGGAGTACGGGCTCATCGACGAAGTCATGACCCACGGCCACGCCCGCCCGGGCGCGGCGGCGCCGGCGAAGTAGGAGGCGGCCATGGTGGAAAAGCGAGAGAACCACACGCTCTGCTGCTCCTTCTGCGGCAAGTCGCAGAAGGAGGTGAAGAAGCTCATCGCTGGCCCCACCGTCTACATCTGCGACGAGTGCATCGGGCTGTGCAACGACATCATCGCGGAGGAGATCGACAAGGAGGAGACGAAGGATCAGAAGCTGCGGATCCCGCGCCCCTCGGAGATCAAGGCGATCCTCGACGAGTACGTGATCGGCCAGGAGCGGGCGAAGAAGATCCTCTCGGTGGCGGTGCACAACCACTACAAGCGGATCGAGAGCAAGGTCTCGCTCGACGACGTCGAGCTGCAGAAGTCGAATATCTTGTTGTTGGGCCCGACCGGCTCCGGCAAGACCCTGCTGGCGCAGACGCTGGCGCGAATTCTCAACGTGCCGTTCACCATCTCGGACGCGACCTGCCTCACCGAGGCCGGCTACGTCGGCGAGGACGTCGAGAACATCATCGTCAACCTCCTGCAGGCCGCCGATCACGACATCGAGCGGGCCCAGCGCGGCATCGTCTACATCGACGAGATCGACAAGATCGCGCGCAAGAGCGAGAACCCGAGCATCACGCGAGACGTCTCGGGCGAGGGCGTGCAGCAGGCGCTGCTCAAGCTCATCGAAGGCACGGTCGCGAACGTGCCGCCCAAGGGCGGCCGCAAGCATCCGCAGCAGGAGTTCCTGCAGGTCGATACCTCGAACATCCTCTTCATCTGCGGCGGCGCCTTTGGCGGCCTCGAGCAGATCGTCGAGCGGCGCAAAGAGGGCAAGAGCCTCGGCTTCGGCTCGGAGATCGTCTCGAAGAAGCAGCGCAACGTCAGCCAGCTCCTGCGCGACGTGCAGCCGGAAGACCTGCTCAAGTTCGGTATGATCCCCGAGTTCATCGGCCGCCTGCCCGTGGTCGCGACGCTCGAGGAGCTCGACGAGCCGGCGCTGATGGACATCCTCACCCGCCCGCGCAACGCGCTCGCCAAGCAGTACCGGCGCCTGCTCGAGATGGACGGGGTGACGCTGAAGTTCACCGACGGCGCGCTGCGCGCGGTGGCCAGGCTGGCCATCGAGCACAAGAGCGGCGCGCGCGGCCTGCGCGCCATCCTCGAGACGGCGATGCTGAACATCATGTACGACGTGCCCTCGCATAAGAACATTCGCGAGATCGTCGTGAATGAGGAGGCGATCCTCAAGAAGGAGCCGCCGATGTTTGTCTATGAGAAGGCGGCGGAGAGCGCCTGACCGTCGCCCGGGCAGGCGGGGAGCGGCCGGCCAACACGCGCCTTGCGCATCGCGGGGCGCGGCGCACTTGAGCACGAGCGTGGAGTCGGTGCAGCGCGGGTGAGCCCGAGCTTGCCCTGCCCGCGCCGACGGTCGCGCCTGGCTTCCCGGAAGCCGCCGCTCGAGTTCCCGTTGCGCGTGCCGTGCGAAACCAGAGAGTGATGGATCGGAGCGAAATGTTGGCCGGCCGCTCCCCGCCGCCGCGGGCGCCTATGCGCTCGCGCCTTGGACCAGATAAAGAGCAGCACTCGATTCTCGCGATCATTCGACCGGATCATCGGAGGGCACGCTCGCCGCTGCAGGAAGAGACGCGCGCCCCTGGAACCAAGTCGCCCGGGGCGCCGTGCCCCACAAAGCGGCACTTCTCTTACTGACACAGCCAGATCGTGGCATTACGCTCCCGACGCGTTCGGGCCATCCGCCCTTCGCTGGAGGTCACGGCACCATGTTTTTCCGCGACGACGACAAGCGCGACCCATCGAAGAAGTCCCTGATCCACACGGTGCCGCTGCTCCCGCTGCGCGACATCGTCGCGTTCCCGTATCTGGTGGTGCCGCTCTTCGTCGGCCGCGAGCGCTCGATTGCCGCGCTCGAGCAGGCGATGGCCAAGGACAAAGGCATCCTCCTCGCCGCGCAGAAGAAGGCGAAGACCAACGACCCGCAGCCCGACGACATCTTCGGCATCGGCGTACTCGGCGAGATCCACACGCTCTCGCGGCTCGCCGACGGCACCGTCAAGGTGCTGGTCGAGGGCAAGCGGCGTGTGCAGATCAAGAAGTTCCTCCCCAACGACAAATACTTTCTCGTCGAGGCCGAGGAGATCGAAGACAAGCTCGAGCGCACGGTGGAGCTGGAGGCGCTCATCCGCTCGGTGCACACCACGTTTGAGTCGTATGTAAAGCTCAACAAGCGGATTCTTCCGGAGCTGCTCGTCGCGGTCAGCAGCATCGATGAGCCGGACCGCCTCGCCGATACCATCGCGCCGCAACTATCCCTCAAATTGAATGACAAGCAGGCGCTGCTGGAAGAGACGCACGCGGGGAAACGGCTTGAGCGTCTCTATGAATTGATGCAGGGCGAGATCGAGATTCTTCAGGTGGAGAAGAAGATCCGCACGCGCGTCAAGAAGCAGATGGAGAAGACGCAGAAGGAATACTATTTGAATGAGCAGATGCAGGCCATCCAGAAGGAGCTCGGCGAGCGCGACGAGTTCAAGAGCGAGCTGCAGGAGCTCGACGAGAAGATCAAGAGCAAGAAGATGTCGAAGGAGGCCACCGCCAAGGTCAAGAAGGAGGTGCGCAAGCTCAAGATGATGAGCCCGATGAGCGCCGAGGCCACGGTGGTCCGCAATTACATCGATTGGATCATCAGCCTGCCTTGGTATGATTACACCAAGGACAAGCACGATATCAGCGAGGCGGAGGCGATCCTCAATGAGGATCACTACGGCCTGAAGAAGGTCAAAGAGCGCATCCTCGAATATCTGGCGGTGCAGGCGCTGGTCGAGAAGATGAAGGGTCCCATCCTCTGCTTCGTCGGCCCGCCTGGCGTGGGAAAGACGTCGCTGGGCAAGAGCATCGCCAAGTCGCTCGGGCGCAAGTTCGTGCGCATTTCATTGGGCGGCGTGCGCGACGAGGCGGAGATCCGCGGCCACCGGCGCACCTATATCGGCGCGATGCCGGGCAAGATCATTCAATCGATGAAGAAGGCCGGCTCCGGAAATCCGATCTTCCTGCTCGACGAGATCGACAAGATGTCGACCGACTTCCGCGGCGACCCCTCGGCGGCGCTGCTGGAGGTATTGGACCCGGAGCAGAACCACACCTTCAGCGATCACTATCTCGACCTCGATTATGACCTGCAAAAGGTCATGTTCATCTGCACCGCCAACACGCTGCACGGCATCCCCGCGCCCCTGCAAGACCGCCTCGAGATCATCCGGCTCGCGGGATATACCGACCTCGAGAAGCTCTCGATTGCGCGCAAGTATCTGGTGCAGAAGCAGCGCGAGCAGAACGGGCTCGAGGAGATCCCGGTCAAGCTGACCAACGCGGCGCTGCTCGAATTGATACACCGGTATACGAAAGAGGCCGGCGTGCGCGGGCTCGAGCGCGAGATCGCCTCGGTCTGCCGCAAGGTCGCCAAGGAAGTGCTCAAGAGCGGCAAGCGCGACGAGCTGATCACCGTCAATCGCAAGAAGGTCCACAAGCTGCTGGGCCCGCCCCGCTTCAGCTACGGCAAGACGGAGGAGAAGGACGAGATTGGTCTCGTTACCGGGCTCGCCTGGACCGAGGTCGGCGGCGAGCTCTTGCAGACCGAAGTGACGGTGATGCCCGGCAAGGGCAAGCTCATCCTCACCGGCAAGCTCGGCGAGGTGATGCAGGAGAGCGCGCAGGCAGCGCTCAGCTACGTCCGCTCGCGCGCGGAGCGCTTTGGCATCGACAAGAAGTTCATCGACATCCTCGATATCCACGTGCATGTGGCCGAGGGCGCCGTCCCCAAGGATGGTCCCAGCGCGGGGGTGACGATGGCGACGGCGATGATCTCCGCGCTCTCGCGCGTCCCGGTGCGGCGCGATGTGGCGATGACCGGCGAGATCACGCTGCGCGGCCGCGTGCTGCCCATCGGTGGATTGAAAGAGAAGGCGCTGGCGGCCCACCGCGGCGGCATTCGCACCATCTTGATTCCGCGCGAGAACGCGAAGGACGTACGCGAGATCCCCATGCGCGTGCGCAAGGAGCTGACCATCATTCCCGTCGACCATGTCGACGAGGTGCTGCGCGCGGCGCTCAAGCTCGACGACCCGGAGGCGTTCTTCCGCAAGGAGGCGCCGCTGCCGACGCCGATCGGAATGGCGGGCGAGACGCCAATCGTTCCCTCGTAATCCATCGATCGCGCTGCTATCGGCTGGATATCGACCGCAGCTGCGCGGTGGATATCCAGCTTTTTATTGGCCCGCGCCTAATGGCTCGGAAGCCAGCCGAAGAGAAAGCGGCGCGCGTAGACCTCGGGGACCCCCAGGCGGCGCAGCTCGCTGCCGCGCGGCGAGTCTTTGATGAGCACGCCGCGCCTCGCCACCCGGCGCGCCTGCGCCAGCGTCTCGGGCGAGAGCGAAGCCATCTCGGCATGTTCGCGCACCACGTCGAACACAGGCGCCGCGTCGAGGGTCGCGCGGAACATCGGGTCGAACAGCACCACGTCGGCGCTCTGGTCGGGCATCTGCGCGAGCGCATCGCGGTGATCGACCGCGCGGATGTCGATGCGCGCGGCCGCTTCCAGCGCGGCTTTGCGCGCGTTCGCGTCCCCCGGCGGGCGGCGCAGCGCCGCTTGCGCAAAGGCCGCGAGCATCGGGCTCTTCTCCAGGCCGATCACGCGCGCGCCGGTCGCCTGCGCGGCCATCAGCGCGTCGCCGCCCAGGCCGAGCGTCGCATCGATGACCAGCTCGCCCGGGCGCAGCGCGGCCGCGCGCAAGAGCGAGTCGGGCTCGCCCGCCAGCGCGCGGGTGAAGCGCAGCATCGCCATGCCCAGCGAGGCGCGCACGCCCGCAGGCTCGCCCTGCCCTGCTGTCTCGCGCGCGGCCGCAGTGGGCTGCGCGAACAGCTCGGCGGAGAGCGCACCCAAGACGAGCACCGGCCCGGGAAATGCTCGCGCGAGCAGCTCGTCGACGCGCCGGCCGCGGCGCGGCTCGGCGAGGAGGCCAAACCGCGCCGCCAGCTCGCGCGCCTCCTCTTCATCGCCGCTCGGCGAAGTGGTGATGAGGCCGTGGAGTTCGCGCGATGCGCTCAAACAAGGCTCGCGCGATTCAATCGCGGCCGGAGAGAAATGAAGCGCGCTGAAAGAGCCACTCGGGAGCTGCGCGCACCAGCAGCATGATCGCCGCCCAGAACGAGGGCGCGTAGACCTCGCCCGCACCGCGATCCATCGCGCGCACGATCGCGGGCGCCACCTGATCGGCGCGCGCGAACAGCGCGTTCTTCTGGTGCGAGACCGTCATCGGCGAGTCGACCGGGCCCAGCTTGATCGCGGTGACGCGCGCGCCGCTGCGCCACAGCCGCGAGCGCACGCCCTGCAGATAGAGATTGAGCGCGCCCTTCGCGGTTCCATATGTGTAGTTGCGCGGACGGCCGCGATCACCCGCGACGGAAGTGATCACGCAGAGCCGCCCCGCGCGCGCCGACTCGAAATGGTTCGCGAGAGGAATGAGCAGCGCAATCACGCTGAGCAGATTGGTCTGCAAGATCGCTTCGGCCTCGGCGAACGCGCGCTCGCTCGCCAGCTGATCGCCGAGCAGGCCGTGGGCGATGAGCGCGCGATCGAGGCCGCCCAGCGCGCGAATGGATTCGGCGACGATATCTGCGCAGGCATCGAGCCGGGAAAAGTCGGCGCTCGCCTGCGTGACGCGCTCGCCGCCGCCCAGCCGGGACACCAGCGCGGCCAGCTTGCGCGGGTCGCGCCCGACCAGATGCAGCCGGTCGCCGCGCGCGGCGTGGAGCACCGCGACTTCCGCGGCCACCGCCGAGGTGGCGCCGAGAATGAGGACCCGCTGCATGGGCAGACATATGCACCAAAAGCCCGCGGCGCGACAGGACAGCCCCGTTCGCGCCATCGCCGCGCCTCCAGCGAGTTCACCAACAGTCGCGACGCTACGCCACTGGCCGCGCGCCCTCCTTGCGGTAGAAGAGAGCCGCGGATTGCTCGCGAAAAGGAGCCGCATTGGAACCGGGCCGCATGGAGCAGAGCCATTTCGACGTGTTGATCGTGGGCGCGGGGCTTTCGGGCATCAGCGCCGCGTACCACCTGCAGCAGAGCTGCCCGAAGAAGAGCTACGCCATCTTCGAGGGGCGCGAGCGGCTGGGCGGCACGTGGGACCTCTTCCGCTACCCCGGCATCCGCTCCGACTCCGATATGTACACGCTCGGATATTCATTCCGCCCGTGGACGAGCCCGAAGGCCATCGCCGACGGCCCTTCGATTCTCACCTATATCCGCGAGACGGCCGAGGCCTTCGGCATCGACAAGAAGATCCATTGTGGCCGGAAGGTCACCCGCGCACGCTGGTCCAGCGCCGACGCGCGCTGGACGGTCGATGGGCTCGAGTCTCCTTCGGGCCGCGCATTTCAAACGACTTGCAACTTCCTCTTCGTCTGCGCCGGATATTACGATTACGAGGCGGGATATACCCCGGAGTTTGCTGGCCGCGAGAAGTATCGCGGGCAGATCATCCACCCGCAGCACTGGCCGGAAGGCCTCGATTATGAAGGCAAGCGCGTGGTCGTGATCGGCAGCGGCGCCACCGCGGTCACGCTGGTGCCACAGCTGGCCAAGAAGGCCGCGCACGTGACGATGCTGCAGCGCTCGCCGACTTATATCCTCTCGCGCCCGGAGGAAGACCGGCTGGCCAACGGGCTGCGCTCGCTGCTGGGCGCGAAGTCGGCCTATTCGCTGACACGATGGAAGAACGTCGGCCTGGGAATGGCGCTCTACGCCTTCTGCCGGCGATTCCCCGACCGGGCCAAGAAGCTGATCGTCGAGCTGGTCCGCAAGCAGGTGGGCGAGACCATCGATGTCGATTCCCACTTCAATCCCTCGTACAAGCCGTGGGATCAGCGGCTCTGCCTGGTGCCCGACGGCGATCTCTTCGCCGCGCTCAAATCGGGGCGCGCATCGATCGTCACCGATCATATCGATTCCTTTACAGAGACCGGGCTGCGCCTGCGCTCGGGCGACTCGCTCGAGGCCGACCTCGTCGTGACCGCGACGGGGCTGCGGCTGAAGTTCCTCGGCGGCGTCGGCATCGAAGTCGACGGCAAGCCGGTCGAGCCAGGCAAGACGATGACCTACAAGGGAATGATGTGCAGCGACGTCCCCAATCTCGCCATTGCCATCGGATATACCAACGCGTCCTGGACGCTGAAGAGCGACCTGACCTCGGCCTATGTCTGCCGGCTGCTCAACTTCATGGACGCGCACGGATATGATCAGTGCGTGCCGCGGCGCACCGACCCGTCCGTGCGCGAGGAGCCGCTGCTCGATTTCAGCTCGGGATATGTGCAGCGCGCGATCGGGCAGTTCCCGCGCCAGGGCTCGGTCGCGCCCTGGAAGCTGTATCAAAACTATCTCTTCGATCTGCTCTCGATGCGGCACGGGCGCGTCGACGACGGCGTGATCCGATTCGAAAAGAGCTAGCCCGCCGCGCAAGACACGCGCGCGCCGCAATAAATGCGGCACCGCGCGTCCGGTGGGCGGGCCCGCTCGGCCCGCGTGAGATCGCACTGTTTTTTTTCGATCTGCGCCCCGCGCGTTTCTTGCGCGCAGGCTCTCGATTTGACTGCCTCGCGATGGCACGGCCGCTGCAGTCAACCCTCGAAAGGCGAGGGCACATATCAATGGAACCAGCGGGGATCGGGGAGACACAACGACATCCGGTCCGTCCCGGCGGAGGGGGCGACCCGCTGCAGCTCGCGGGGGCCGGTGATTGGTTTCGACGCCTGGCGCCTGGCTATCTGGGGGCCGCGGCCGCGACCCTGGCTGCGTGTGCGCTGCGACACCTGTTTGCCGGCTATATATCGCTCCCTTATCTCTTCTTTTATCCCGCCGTCATGCTCTCGGCGATGCTGGGCGGGCTCGGCCCTGGCCTGCTCGCCACCGGCCTGTCCGCGCTCCTCTGCACGACCGCGCCCCTGCGCGCGCCGCAGCATGTCGCCGGCCCGGAGGCGCTGGCCATCTTCGTGCTGATGGGGGTCTCTTTGACCATCGTCTCCGAGCGCGAGCGGCGCGCGATGCGCCGCCTGAACGAGAGCATCCGCAAGCGCGCGCAGGAAGAGGCTTCCAACGAAGGCGAAGAGAGCTTTCGAGTCCTCGCCGACGGCTCGCCGGCGATTATCTGGGTCGCGGATGAGCATGCGCACACGCTGTTCATCAACCGGCGTTTTCGCGAACTCCTCGACGTCACCCGGGAGCAGATCTCCGGCGATGGCTGGCAGCGGCTGATCCATCCCGAGGATCTCGGCGCATATATCGCGACAGTCAGCGTTGCCATTGAACGCCAGGAAGGATTCACCGGTGAAGTGCGGGTGCGCCTTCCCGACGAACTGTGGCACCGTTTCTCCATCGTCGCGTCGCCGCGCTTCTCCACGGAAGGCGCGTTCCTCGGGCACGCGGGCGTCTGCGAAGACATCACCGCGCGCAGGCAGGCGGAGGAGGCGCTGAAGGAGAGCAAGCGGCGCGTCTCGACGATTCTCCGGCTGGTGCGAACTGGCATCATCGTCACCCGGGTGAGCGACGGGGAAATATTGGAAGCCAACGACGAGTGGCTGAATTTGACCGGCTGGTCGCGCGACGAGGCCATCGGCGCCAGCACCGCTCGATTGAACCTCTATGCGGATCCGAAGGACCGCGACCGGCTCTATCGGGCGTTCACGGCGCCCGAAGGGCAGCTTCGACCCACCGAGATGTGGATCCGGCGCAAGAGCGGCGAACTGCGTATGTGCGTGCTCAGCGGCGGCTCCGCCGAGCTCGAGGGAGAGCGCTGCACCATCGGCGTATTCCACGACCTGACCGAGTCGCAGAGCAAGGACGCGGCGTTGCGCGAGAGCGAGGAGCGGCTGCGCCGCACGCTCGATGGCATGATGGAGGGATATGCGATCCTCGATCGGCAATGGCGATATGTCTATGTGAATGACGCAGGCGCCGCGCATACGCGAATGGCGCCCGAAGCGCTGATCGGCCGTACTCCGATGGATATCTTCCCCGGTTTCGAGAGCACCGATATCCACGCGGCGCTCGAACAGTGCATGAACCAAGGCGTCGCCGCGCGGGTCGAGACGGAGGTCCTGCGCAGCGATGGAAGCAAGTTCTGGCTCGAGCTCAGCATCCAGCCGGTGCCCGAAGGCGTGGTCATGCTCGGCATCGAGACCACCGAGCGCAAGCGGGCCGAGACCGCCCGGACGGCGATGGAGGAGCAGTTCCGCCAGGCGCAAAAGATGGAAGCGGTGGGCCGCCTCGCGGGCGGCGTGGCACACGACTTCAACAATCTCCTCTCGGTGATTCTCAGCTACGGCGAGGAGGTCCGCTACAGCCTGCCGCCGGGCGAGCCGGTCAATGAATCACTCGATGAGATCCTCAAAGCGGGCCGGAGCGCCGCCGAGCTGACCAAGCAGCTGCTGCTCTTCAGCCGGCAGCAGGTGGTGGCGCCCTGCCCGCTGGACCTCAATGAGCAGATCGCGCACAACGCGCGGATGTTCCGCCGGGTGCTCGGCGAAGACATCGAGCTTCAAATCATCCCCGCCGAGCGTCTCGCGCTGGTTCGCGCCGACGCCGGAAACATCGAACAAGTGATCATGAACCTGGTGGTCAATGCGCGCGACGCCATGCCGACTGGCGGCCGGCTGACGATCGAGACCGCGAATGTCGAGCTCGACGCGCGATATGCCGCTTCGCACGTGGGCGCCACCGCAGGCCCGCACGTGCTGCTGCTCGTGCGCGACACGGGCATTGGAATGGATAAAGCCACCCAATGCCGGATATTCGAGCCGTTCTTCACCACCAAGGAGCCGGGCAAAGGAACCGGGCTCGGGCTGTCGACGGTCTTTGGGATCGTCCAGCAGCACGGCGGCTCCATCTGCGTCGAGAGCGAGCCCGCGCACGGGACGGCTTTCCGCATCTACCTCCCGCAGCTCAGCGCTGCTGCGGCAGCGCCGGTGTGCGCGGCCCCCCCGATGTCGCTGGCGGGCACCGAGACCATCCTGCTCGTCGAGGACGATGCGCAGGTGTGCGCAGTCGCGAATATCATTCTCAAGCGGCTGGGATATCAGGTGCTGATTGCGCGCAACGCGGGAGAGGCGCTGTTGACCGCGGAGCAGCACCCCTCGCCGATCCACCTGCTCCTCACCGACGTGGTGATGCCGCAAATGAGCGGCACGGTGCTCGCCCTGCGCATGGCCGCGTCGCGCCCCAACATGAAGGTGATCTGCATGTCGGGATACACCGATGACAGCATCGCGCGGCACGGTGTGCTCGACAGCAAGGTCGCTTATATCCAGAAGCCGTTTACGCATGAATCGCTGGCGCTGCGCGTGCGCGAGGTGCTCAACGCCGCATAGCAGGCATTCGATTGCCGCGGGTGATATCAGGGGTGCTCCGCGCGTCCGCGCGAGAGGAGCCTGCATGGGACTGACTGAAACCCCGCCTCCGCCCTATTGGGCCGTCGTCTTCAGCTCTCTGCGTACGGCAGGAGACCACGGATATGCGGCGATGGCGGAAGCGATGGAGTCGCTCGCGCGCCTGCAGCCCGGCTTTCTCGGGTTTGAACACGCGCGCGACGAGAGCCGCGGAATATCGGTCTCGTATTGGCGCTCGCCCGAGGCCATCCGCGCGTGGCGAGAGAACCTCGAGCACCAGCAAGCGCAGCGCGCCGGCCGGGAGCGCTGGTATGCGCGATATCAGGTGCGGATCTGCAAAGTGGAGCGCGCGTATGGATGCGAGCAGAGCCGCTGACCGATGGGACTCTTCGCGTCCACAGAGGGCTCGAGGGATGGTGATCTCGTCTGCTCTCCGCGCCCCTCCGTTGCCCCGCCGAGCGCAGTGCGCATTGACTCTGCTCCTATCGCCCCTTCACTGCACCCGTCTCGTCGAGGACGCAGGCCGCGCGCCCAATGCCAACGATCTGCGCTCGGCAAAAAAAAGGCCCGCAACCTGATTTGGGTTGCGGGCCAGAAACTGGCGGGGTGTACGGGACTCGAACCCGTGGCCTCCGGCGTGACAGGCCGGCGTTATAACCAGCTTAACTAACACCCCACATCGAATGGGCGGGACAGGATTCGAACCTGCGGCCCTCGGTGTGTAAGACCGACGCTCTACCGCTGAGCTACCCGCCCGAAACGGCATTGAGCGGGCGCGGTTTCTACGAGAGACCCGGGATCAAGTCAACAGGATTGTTCGCACGGACGATCTTCTTTCGATCGACAGCCAGTCCGCATGTCCTACTTGTGGGATGCAGCCAAAAGGGGTAGTGGACCGCGCCCCTATTCGCTGGAGAAAATACATGCAACGTCTCTCGAAGCTCGCATTCGCGGCAGTGGTGGCTGCGGCGCTGTCCGCCGCCCCGGTGCTCGCGGACGCCCCCTCCTCGTCGACCACTTTCGACGGCTCCCCCGCGCCATCCTTCTCTCGCTTCGGCTGGGGCGGCATCGGCATCGGTGGCTCGCGCTACACGTTCGACGACGGATTCGGCTTCTCCGCCTCGTCCACCGACACCACCTTCGACATCAACCTGGGCGTCGCGGTCGGCTTCCTGCCGATCACCAGCGGCCTCTCCCTCGACGTGTGGGGCTCGCTGAGCGCGAACATCGGCTCTTACGTCTACTTCCCGATCAGCGTCGGCGTCGGCGTTGTCTACGACCGCCTTCCGATCCAGCTCTTCGGCGGCCTCGGCTTCTCTCTGGTCCCCAACACGGTTCCGTCCGAGCTCGTCGGCACCGCGGTCGGCGCCGACATCATCCTGATGGGAATCTATCCGCTGCCCAAGGTGCTCCCGCACCTCGGCGGGTATGCGCAGCTGCAGTTCGACATCCTCGACGACCATCTCTTCATCTGGTCGCTCTCGCTCGGCGCCGCGTACCAGTTCTAGCCGCTCGCTGCTCGAGCAGGGAAAAACGGCCGCTCGCGCGATTCGTCGCGCGGCGGCCTTTTCTTTTTCCTCAGCGCGCGATCATCCGGCGCAGCGCGCTCGCCGCCGACTTCACCGGCCCCGCGATGTGCCGCGCGACAGCCGGCGTCGAGAACGCCGCGCCCGAGACGAAGCGCAAGAGCGGCCCGAACGAGAGCGCGGTGATCGGCCCGAGGAAATAGGCACCCTTCACCGAAGATTCGAAATTGTAGGTCAGGTCCGGCCCGCGCTCGAGCCGGCGGATGCCGCGGCGGAGCGATTCATCCAGGTAATCGAGCCGGTCGATATCGTAGGCATATCCGGTGCCGGCGATGACGTGATCGACCTCGATCGTCCGCTCGCCCTGCCCCGCCTGGCGCAGCTGCAAGCGCACCCGGCTGCCGGCGCGCTCGGCCGCGAGGAGCTGGCAGCTCGTGTGGATGGGCACCTTGCCGTCGATGCGATCCTTGATCCACCAGGGCGCCGCCGGGCCGAGATATCCATTCACGAAGCGCACGCGGCGCGCCTCGGGGACGAAGTGGACCGCGAACGGCAACATCTCCATTGCGAAGTTCTTGCGGCCCGGACCGAGCACCGACATCGGGTGCGAAATGCGATCGCGCAGCGCGCGCACGCGCGGGCCACGCTCGTTGAATACGGCGCGGCTCGAGCGGATCAGCACTTCCGCCGTGCCGCCCGCCTCGTGCACCAGCGCGCCCGCCTCCACCGCCGAGGCGCCGCCGCCGATCACCGCGACGCGCTTGCCCGCGAACGGCGAATAGTCGCTGTGCTGGAAGGTGTGGCTGGCCAGCTCGTGCGGCAGACTCTGCAGCTGCGCTGGCGTCTGCGCGAGCCCCGACAAGCCGGTGGCAAAGACCACCCGGCGCGCGCGCAGCTCCTCGCCATTCGCGAGCCGCAGTTCGAACTTGCCGTCGTTCGCGAGCAATACCTTTAAGACCTCGACCGGCTCGAGCTCCGGTATCAGCCGCTGCTGGAACCAGACCCCATATTCGGCAAACGAAGCCATGGTGCAGGGCTCGTGATCCTCCAGCCCGCGCGCGCGGCACCACTCGGGGAATCGATATCCCGGCTGCGGAGCATATAAGTTGCTCGCGAATGCATACGACTTGAGATTGATGCCCTTGGGCATATCCCGCCAGAACTTCATCGGCGGACCGAAGATGCGATATTCGACGCCTCGCCCGCGCAGCTGCGCGGCCAGCGAGAGCGCATAAGGACCCGAGCCAACAATCGCCACGTGGGTATCGCGAAGAGGCATGCGCGCCAATCGAGGAGAGTGGCTGCGGAGCTAGCTGGAGCCGCGGCCGGTGAAGACCACCGGAATGGTGCGCAGGATGAGCCGCACATCCTGCATCAGGCTCCAATGATCGATGTACTGCATATCGAGATACATCCACTCTTCGAACGAAATGGTGCTGCGCCCGGAGACTTGCCACAAGCAGGTCAATCCCGGCCGCACCGACAGGCGGCGCAGCTGCCAGGCCGCATATTGGGCGACCTCGCTGGGCACCGGCGGGCGCGGGCCGACCACGCTCATGTCGCCGCGAAGCACATTGAGCAGCTGCGGCAGCTCATCGATGGAGAACTTGCGGATGAAGCGGCCCAACGGCGTCACGCGCGGGTCGCGGCGCATCTTGAAGACCGGCCCGCTCTGCTCGTTGAGCGCGGCCAGGCTCGCCTTGATCTCCTCGGCGTTGGCCAGCATCGAGCGGAACTTGAGCATGTTGAACTTGCGCCCGTTGAGCCCGACCCGCTCCTGCTTGAAGAAGATGGGGCCCTTCGAGGTGACCTTCACCAAGATCGCGATAATCACCAGGAGCGGCAGCAATACCCAGAGCGCGGCGGCGGAGCTGATGATGTCGAATACGCGCTTGACCGCGCGGCGGCGCAGCTTCGGCTCGTGCACCAGATAATGGACATATCCGTGCTTGAGGCTCGACGCGTCTTGCGGATGCGCGCGGCCGAGCCGGAACGAATAGGCGGGCAGCGCGAACGGCACGCCCAGCTGCTCGCAGGTGGTGATCGCCTTCTGCATCGAGGCGCCATCCTTGAGCGCATTGCCAGCGATATAGACCTTGCTCACCGGCGTGGTGCGCAGGATCCGCTCGAGCATCTCGAAGGGGCCCAGAAATGGAATCGCGCTCGACTCGGGCCGCTCGCCCTCGAACGCCACCATGCCGAGGACGCTCTCGCCGTTGCTCTGCGCGATCGCCTCGGCGGTGAGCCGCGCGCGGATGCCGGCGCCCACCACCAGCACCTCATCCGAGGGGATTTCGCGGCGGGAGAGGAAGCGGAAGACGGGCCGCGCCGAGAGCGCGAGGACGAAATCTAGGAGCAGCAGCCGCAGGTCGGTCGGCGTGTTTCCGACGGCGCGGAAGAAGTAGTTGAGCGCCTCCAGCGAGGTGAAGACCGCGACCAGCACCACCGCCGTCATCGCCGCGTCGTCGAGAACCGGCGACTGATACGCGTCGCTCGTGTAGTGGCGCACGGCGGTGGCGGTGATGGCCCAGACGCCCGCGGCGAAGAGCGAGAGCGGCACCAGATGCACGTAGCCATCGGGGTGCATCGCCGTGCCCAGCAGCTTGTAGCCGTAAAGCAAGATGGCGATGAGACCGACCAGGTCGAAGACGAGGTTCAGCCGCGCGGTCACGCCCGCGTTGAGCACGCCGCGCAGACGAGGCACGCGCCGCGGCACCAGGGGCGCAGGAGGAGCCGCCAGCTTCTTCGCGTCTTGCGCCGCCTGCGCGCCGTCTCGGATGTCGACGACCTGCGCTTCCGCCGGGCGGCCAGAAGCAACCGGCGCGGCGGCGGGCCCAGAGGGAAGTGGATCTGCAGTGGCCAATGAATGAGGATCCTGATCCAAAAAATTAGCGCCGCAGAACACGGTGCGTCAACGTGCTCGCGCGGGTTAGGACTTGCTCGCCACTCCTGCTATTGGAATCGCCGTGAAAGCTGCGACCAACCCTCCGCCGCCCACCCATCTGGCGCTCCTCGTGGAGGACGACGCAGCCATCCGTACCATGCTTCGCAAGCTACTCGAACATGCAGGCCTTTTCGTGGTCGAGGTCGGCACCGGGCAGCGCGCGATCAAGTTCCTCTCCGACCAGAGCCCCGCGCTGATCTGCCTGGACCTGATGCTGCCCGAGCTGAGCGGCTTCGATATCTGCGCTTACATCCGCCAGCAGCGCCGCTTCGACAAGACCCCCGTGCTCATCATCAGCGGACGGCTGCTGCCCGAAGATCAGGCGCAGGCCGAGGAGCTCGGCGCGTCGGCGTACATCACCAAGCCGTTCAAGCCGGAGAAGATCCTCCAGGTGGTCAAGAAGCTCGTCCCGGGACTGGGCGGCAAGTGAGCGAGGCCGCGCTGGGAGCGGCCGGGCGCGCCGCGCCGCCGCGCCCGCAAGTGCGCATCGGCGAGCTCTGGATCGACGCGCTCACCTTCGAGCAGGCGCTCGACGCCATCGAAGCGCTGGTGCGCGCGGGGCGCGGCGGCGCGGTCTTCACGCCCAACGTCGATCACATCGTCAACGCGCGGCACGATCGCGCGCTGCGCGAGGCCTATTCGCGGACGTCTCTTTCTCTGGCGGATGGCCAGCCGGTGATCTGGGCTTCGCGGCTGCTGCAGACGCCGCTGCCGGAGAAGATCTCCGGCTCGGATCTCGGACCGCGGCTGCTGGAGCGGGCGCGCGCGCGGCGGCTGCGCGTCTATCTGCTCGGCGGCGGCGATGGCGTCGCGGCGCTCGCGGCGGCGCGGCTGGAGAAGCAGGGCATCCTCGTGGTCGGCGCGGAGGGTCCGCGCGTCGGTCTCGAGGCGAATGCTGGCGAGGCGCAGATCCTCGAGCGCGTGCGCGCGGCCAAGCCGGATCTCGTCTTCGTCGGCCTCGGCTCGCCCAAGCAGGAGCGGTTCATCGATCGCAGCGCGCCCGCGCTCGCGCCCGCGGTCCTCCTCGGCGTCGGAGCGACGATCGACTTTCTCGCAGGAACCGTCCCGCGCGCGCCCGCGTGGATGTCGCGCTCGGGCCTCGAGTGGCTCTATCGCTTGATGCGCGAGCCGCGCCGCCTCTGGCGCCGCTATCTCTTGAACGATCCCGCGTTTGCGTTCATCGTCTGGCAGATGTTGCGCACGCCGCGCACGGCCCGGCTCAAGCCAGGATAAAAGGGGCGCGATGGACTCCAGCGAGAGGCGCCAGTATCCCCGCCTGCACGCGCCGGTCTTCTGCCGGCCTGCAGGGTTGCGCCTGCACGGCGCGGGCAACGCGATCGACATCGGCCTCGGCGGCACCCGCGTCTTCTCCGACGAGAGCGCCGAGGTGGGGACGAACTTCGAGCTCGAGCTGATCCTCCCGACGGGCGCGACCCTGGTCTGCAAAGCGGTGGTCGCGTGGGTCGAGGCGCTGCCCGACGGCTCGCCCGCGAAGTTCGATCTCGGCCTGCGCTTCACGCACCTCAACGCGGCGGATCGTGAACAGCTCGCCTCGGTGATGGCGGGCGAGTAGGAACCGCGCTGCCCTCCAAGCTCCAGCTTCCCCCGGCGCTGCTCACCATGCCGGACTACCTCGGGACGCTCGCCGCGGTCCGCTGCCTGGGCGCGCGCGGGTCCGCCGTCACGGTCGCGGGCAGCCACCTGCTCTCTCCGGCGCGCTGGTCGCGGCACGCGAGCCGCGCGATCACCTGCCCGTCCCCTCGCGATTGGCGCGCGTTCATCGAATGGCTCTTGCGCTACGGCGAGGAGAACCCGGGCACGTTCCTCTACCCGACCTCCGACGACATCGTCTGGCTCTTCGCGCGGCACGAGGCCGAGCTGCGCGCGCGGTTTCTCCTCTTCCAACCGCCGGCGCAGACGCTCTACGCGCTGCTCGACAAGCGGCGCCTGCACGCCGCCTGCGCGCGCGCGGGTGTCGACACCGTGCCGAGCTGGCTGCCGCAGAGCGAGGCCGAGCTGCTCGCGCTCGCGCCACAGCTGCCCTACCCGATTCTCCTCAAGCCGGTGACGCAGGCGATGCTTCGCTCGCTGCACAAGGGCAGCCTCGCCTGGAGCGCAACCGAGCTGGCCGAGAGTTTTCGCGCGCGCCTCGCGGCCGATCGCTACCCGCCTGACATGGAAGAAGTGCTGGGCCCGCTCTCCGCGCCCATCCTGCAGCGCTTCTGCGAGTCGGCCGAGGGCGGAATCCATTCGCTCTCGGGATTCGTCGATCGCGAAGGCGCGCTGCTCGGCGCGCGGGCGAGCATCAAGGTGCTGCAGCGGCCCAAGCGCATCGGCATCGGTCTCTGCTTCGAGAGCACGCCGGTCGATCCGCGGCTCGCCGACGCGGCAGTCCGCCTCTGCCGCGAGCTCGGGTACTTCGGGATCTTCGAAGCCGAGTTCATCGTCGAGGGCGGCCGCGCGATGCTCATCGACTTCAACCCGCGCTTCTATGGACAGATGGGCTTCGAGGACGCGCGCGGCCTGCCGCTCGCGCTCTTCGCGATGCTCGGCGCGATGGGCGATGAAGCGGGCCTGCGCGCGCTCGCGCAAGAGTCGGAGCGCGCAGCGAGCCACGAGACGAGCATCTACTGCCACCGCTTCTTCTTCGAGCTGATCCTCGGCCTGCGCAGCGCGGCCGGCTCGCTCACCGCCGAGGAGCGCAGGCGCTGGCACGCCTGGCACCGCGCGCACCGCGAGCGCGCGTTCGACGCGTCCGCGAGCCTCGCCGATCCGCTGCCGGGCCTCGTGCACGCGACCGCCGAGTTGTGGAGCGCGGCCCGCCACCCGCGCGCGTTCCTCCGCGGACTGCGCGATGCGTAGCGCCCCGAGGTTGGTGCTCGCGCTCGCGGGCGCTGCGGCGCTGTTCGTCGCGGGCGTCAAGCTCGCCCACCGCTACGCCTATGCCGAGCGGCTGCTGCACCCGCAGCGGCGCGCGGTCACCGCCGAGGAGGAGAAGGCAGCGCACGCTCTCTCGCCCGAGCTGCGCGAGGTCTCGTTCGTCACCGCCGATGGCCTCGCCCTGCGCGGCTGGTTCGTGCCGCCGCGCAACGGCATGGCCATCGTGATGGGCCACGGCCACGGCGAAAACCGCGCCTCGTTTCTCTGCGAGCTGGGCGCGCTCGCGAGGCACGGCTACGGCGCGCTCGCCTTCGACTGGCGCGCGCAGGGCGCGAGCGACGGCGCGCTGGTCACCTCGGGAGATCGCGAGCGGCTCGACGCGAAGGCCGCCATCGACTTCGTCTCGCGCCAGCCTGGCGTGTTGCGCATCGGCGCGCTCGGCTTCTCAATGGGCGCTTCGCCGATCCTGCTGGAGGCCGCCGGCGATCCGCGCGTGCGCGCGCTGCTGCTCTACGCGACCTGGCCTTCGCTCGACGAGGAGCTGCGCGACAAGTTCGGCCTCTACGCGCCGCTCGCGCGCTGGCAGTTCGTTCACGCGGGCATCGACGTGGACGCGGTCGCGCCGCGCGCACACCTCGCCGAGCTCGCGCCGCGGCCGCTGCTCTTCGCGATCGGTTCACTCGACGCCGACACGCCGCCCTCCATCATGCGCGCGCTCTTCGACACAGCCCCGCCGCCCAAGTCGTTCTGGCAGCTCGAGGGCGTGAGCCACGGCGGCTACTGCGCCGCACAGCCGGCGGAGTTCGCGCGGCGCGCGACCGCACTCTTCGACCCGATCGAGGCCGGTGCTCGAGGCGCTCCGTGACGGCGCGCGCAAGTCGAGAATTGGCTCTTATCCGGCCTGGTGTACACAGTGAAGTTGCCTCGACTTGAGCCAGCCCGCGATGGTACCCAACACAGACGTTTGGCTTGCCAACGCTCGCTCACCTGAACGGATGGCCTGAAGGATGATCGACCAGATTCGTTCCATCTTGAAAGAGCAAGGGCGTCTCTCCGTCGACGTCGCCACCCTCTCCGACGACGCCGATCTGTACCGCGCGGGGATGACCTCGCACGCGAGCGTCAACGTGATGCTCGCGCTGGAGAGCGCCTTCGACATCGAGTTCCCCGACCGCATGCTGCGCAGCCGCGTCTTCGGAACCATCGGCAGCATCAAGAGCGCGCTCGAAGAGCTCACCTCCACCCGCGCGGGCGGCTGATGCAGACGGCGAGCATCCTCGCGCGCGCGCAGCAGGCGGCTGCGTTGGCGGCGGGCGCGGCGGCCGAGGTCGACGCGAAGGCCCGCTTTCCGCGCGAGGCGTTCGACGAGCTCCGCAGGCTGAAGCTGCTCGGCGCGTTCGTGCCGCGCGAGCTGGGCGGCGAAGGCTGCTCGTTCTCCGAGCTCTGCGCGGCGAGCCAGGCGCTGGCGCAGAGCTGCTCGTCGGCGGGGATGGTCTTCGCGATGCACCAGATCCAGGTCGCGAGCCTGGTGCGCCACTGCGGCGGCTCGGCGTGGCTGCGCGGTTTCCTGCGCGAGCTGGCCGAGAAGCAGCTGCTCATCGCCTCGGTCACGTCTGAAGTGGGCGTCGGCGGCGACCTGCGCTCGAGCCTCTGCGCGGTCGAGGCCGACGGCGCGCGCTTCCAGTTGGAGAAGGCCGCGACCACCGTCTCGTACGGCGCCGAGGCGGACGCGCTGCTCCTCACCGCGCGCCGCGCGCCCGACGCCGCGAGCAACGATCAGGTGATGGTGCTGCTGCCCAAGAAGGACGTCTCGCTCGAGAAGACCAGCGACTGGGACACGCTCGGCATGCGCGGCACGTGCAGCCCCGGCTTCCGGGTGCGCGCGAGCGGCTCGCTCGAGCAGATCCTCCCCACGCCGTTCGCCGACATCTGCCCGCAGACGCAGGTCCCCTTCTCGCATGTGCTCTGGAGCTCCTGCTGGCTCGGGATCGCGACCGACGCGGTCTCGCGCGCCCGCGCGTTCGTGCGGGCCGAGGCGCGCCGCCGCGCCGGCACCACGCCGCCCGCGAGCCTGCGCCTCGCCGAGGTCGCCGGCACGCTGCAGACGATGCGCAACAACGTGCTCGGTGTCGCGCGCGAGTGCGAAGAGCTGATGAAGTCGCCCGACGGCGCCGACGCGCTCAGCTCGATGGGCTTCGTGCTGAAGATGAACAACCTCAAGATCACCAGCTCGCGCCAGGTGGCGCAGATCGTCTCCGAGGCGCTCGGGATCTGCGGCATCGCCGGCTACAAGAACGACGGCAAGTTCAGCCTGGGCCGCCAGCTCCGCGATGCCCACTCGGCGGCGCTGATGATCAACAACGACCGCATCTACGCCACCAACGCGCAGCTGCTGCTCATCCACAAGGACGACGAGCGATGAGCGGCGTAGATAACCAGACGGTTATCAGCCAGGAAGAGCTCCTCGAGCAGCTGGTGCGGCACAAGCTGCTGATGCGCACGCACGCGCAGGGCGTCTATGGCCGCAGCGGCCTCTTCGAGGAGATCGTCGACGGCATCGAGCGCGTGGTGACCGGGTTCGGCGCCAGCGAGCAGGCCGAGCGCTGGCGCTTCCCGCCTGCGCTCCCGCGGCCAGACTTCGAGCAGAGCGGCTACCTCGAGTCGTTCCCCCAGCTGGTCGGCACCGTCTCCGCGTTCGCCGGCAACGAGCGCGACCAGCAGAAGCTGCTCGCCCGCGTCCACGAGGGCGGCGACTGGAGCGAGTTCCAGAAGATGACCGGCGTGGTGCTGACGCCGGCCGCCTGCTACCCGCTCTACCCGCAGTGCACCGGCACGCTCCCGCCGGGCGGCCGCACCTTCGACGTGCAGTCCTACTGCTTCCGCAACGAACCCTCTCTCGATCCGGCGCGGATGCAGATGTTCCGCCAGCGCGAGTACGTCTGCATCGCCGAGGCCGGCAAGGTGCGCGCGTTCAAGGAGCGCTGGATGTTGCGCGGCCGCGAGCTGCTCGCCGCGCTCGGGCTGGGCGCGGCCGCCGAGCCTGCGTCGGATCCGTTCTTCGGGCGCGGCGGAAAGATCCTCGCCGCCAACCAGGTCGAGCAGCGGCTCAAGTTCGAGCTGCTCTTTCCCATCACCAGCGTGGAGAAGCCGACCGCGCTGGTCTCGATCAACCACCACCTCGATCACTTCGGCGATCTCTTCCGCATCCAGACCAGCGCGGGCGAGAAGGCGCACACCTCCTGCATCGGATTCGGTCTCGAGCGGATCACGCTCGCGCTCTTGAAGACGCACGGCTTCTTTCCGGCGGCCTGGCCCGCCGACGTGCGCGCGAGGCTCTGGCCGTGAGCGCGCTCTGGCCGCTCGAAGCGCGCGGATACGTGCCCCACGCGCTCCACCGCGGCGAGCGCGCCTGGACCGAGACCAACTGCTACGTCGATCTCTGGATCGAGCTGATGCACGCGTTGAAGCTCGACCCGGTGGCCGCGCTCGCCTTCACCGCCGCCGCCGACGACGAGGGCGATCAGTGGACGTTCTTCAAGTATCCGCTCGAGGATCTCCGCGCGCTCTATGGCCTCGAGGTGCACGAGCTGAACATCTGGCGCTCGCTGCCGCGGCACATCGACGAGCAGCTCCAGCAGGGCCGGCCGGTGATCGTCGAGGTCGATTCGTTCTACCTGCCGGACACCGCGGGCGTGAGCTACCAGATCGATCACACCAAGAGCTCCGTCGCGGTGCAGGCGATCGACCTCGAGAAGCGCACGCTCGGCTACTTCCACAACGCCGGCTACTACGAGCTGGGGCCGCCCGAGTACGACGGCATCTTCCAGGGCGGCGGAGTCAGCGGCGCGGTCCGTCTGGCGCCGTATGTCGAGGTGGTCAAGCTGCACGCGCTCGAGCGGCCCGAGGAGGGCGAGCTGAAGAAGCGCGCGCTGGCGCTGCTCGCGCACCATCTGCAGCGTCGGCCTCGGCAAAATCCCATCGGCAAGTATCGCGCGCGGCTGGAGAGCGATCTCGCCTGGCTCAAGACCGAGCCGCTCTCGATGTTCCACCTCTACGCCTTCGCGACGCTGCGCCAGCTCGGCGCGAACTACGAGCTGCTCGCGGCCTTCCTGCGCTGGCTGGAGGCGCGCGGCGAGAGCGCGCTTCCGATCGCCGCGTTCGAGGAGATCTCCGGCACCGCGAAGACGCTGATGCTCAAGATGGCGCGCGCGGTGAACTCGAAGAAGCCGGCCGAGCTGGGCCCGATGTTCCTCTCGATGGAAGAGGCGTGGCAGCGCGGGATCGATGCGCTGCTGTCGCGCTACGGAAACTAGGGAGCGATGGCGCGCGTCCGCGGCAGCAGCGATGTGCAGCGCCGGCCGGTCGCCGAGGGATGGACGCTCGCGCGCGTGCCGGCTGGCGCGGCGCGCACGCCTGCGGAGCTCGACGCGCTCGCGCCGCGCTGGGTGGCCGCGCAGGTTCCCGGCAGCGCGCTGGCGGATCTTCTTCGCGCGGGCGAGCCGCAGGCCGCGCTGGGCGCGCTCGACGAAGAGGATGTCTGGTACCGCTGCGAGCTGCCCGCCGGCGCCACCGGCACGCTGCGCTTCGACGGGCTCGCCACGCTCTGCGAGCTCTTCCTCGACGGCCGCCCCGCGCTCTCCTCGCGCAACCAGTTCCGCACGCACGAGGTGAAGCTCGCGGGCGAGCGCGCGCTGTACCTGAGGTTTGCCTCGGTGGCGGCGGCGCTGCGCGAGAAGCGGCCGCGGCCGCGCTGGAAGGTGCGGCTGGTGCGCGATCAGCAGCTTCGCTGGCTGCGCACGACGATGCAGGGCCGCATGCCGGGCTGGGCACCGCTGACGCCGATCGTCGGGCCGATCGGCGGCGCCGAGCTGCTCGCGCACGCGCCTGGCGCCGGTTTGCGCATCGAGCACGCCAATGTCCGCGCCTCGCTCGAGGGTTCGAGCGGCGTGGTGCGCGCGTCGCTGCGGCTCGATCCGGCGCGCGGTCTGCCCGCGCTCGCGAGTACCGCGGTGCTGCTGGTCGGTGGCCACGCTTCGGCGTTCGAGAGCACTCGCACCGAAGCGGGCGAGCTCTGGCTGCACGCGACCGTGCGCGTGCCGGAGGCCAAACGCTGGTGGCCGCACACGCACGGCGAGCCCGCGCTCTACGCCGTCGAAGCAGCCATCGACGGCGTGCGCTTCTCGCTGGGCGCGACCGGCTTTCGCACCGTCGAGCTCGAGCGCGGCGACGGCGAGTTCGCGCTGCGCATCAACGGCGAGAAGATCTTCTGCGCGGGCGCCCTCTACACGCCCAAGCTGCTCGCGCCCGCGGAGGACCCGCTCCCCGCGCTGCAGGCAGCCGTCTACGCGGGCATGAACATGATCCGCCTGCCCGGCTTCAGCGCCTACGGCGACGAGCGCCTCTACGACGCCTGCGATCGGCTCGGCCTGCTCGTCTGGCAGGAGTTCATGTTCTGCAACCTCGACTATCCGGGCGGCGACGCGGCGTTCGCCGAGGAGGTCCGGCAGGAAGCGCGCGAGCTTCTCGAGCGCACGCAGCTCGCGCCCAGCCTGGCCGTGCTCTGCGGCTCGAGCGAAGTGCCGCAGCAAGTGGCGATGCTCGGCCTCGAGCCTGCGCTGGCGAACAGCCCGCTCTTCGACGAGCTCTTGCCCGCGCTCAGCGCCGAGCTGCGGCCCGACGTTCCCTACTGCGCCGCCAGCGCGACGGCCGCGCGCGCCGACCGCGGGCCGTCCCACTACTACGGCGTCGGCGCGTATCGGAATCCGCTCTCGAGCCTGCGCTCGGCCAACGTGCGGTTCGCCAGCGAGTGCCTCGCCTTCAGCCACGTGCCGCGCGAGCAGAACCTTCGCGAGTTCCTCGGCCCGAGCGAGACGCCGCCGACCGCGCCGGGCTGGAAGGCCGGCGTCGTTCGCGATGTGAACGCCGGCTGGGACCACGAGGACGTGCGCGATCACTACCTGGAGCAGCTGTTCCGCCTCGACACGCGCGAGCTGCGCTGGAGCGACGCGGACCGCTGGCTTTCGCTCTCGCGGGTGGTGCCCGGCGAGATCATGCGGCAGGCGATCGGCGAGTGGCGCCGCGGTGGCTCTGCCTGCTCGGGCGCGCTGGTGCTGGCGCTGCGCGACGAGCGGCCGAGCGCGGGCTACGGCCTGCTCGACTCGTCGGACGCGCCGAAGGCGAGCTACTGGATCCTGCGCCGCGCGCTCGCGCCGCTGTCGATCTTCTTCACCGACGAGGGGGTCAACGGCCTCGCGCTGCACGCGGTGAACAGCGCGCGCACGCCGCGCGAGCTGGAGCTCAAGCTGACGCTGCTGCGCGACGGCGCCACGCCGATCGAGCGCGGCCAGTCACGCGTGCGGCTCGACGCGGGCGGCGCCTTTGAGACGCGCGCCGACGAGATGATCGGCCGCTTCGTCGACGCGTCGTGGGCCTACCGCTTCGGACCGCTCAGCTACAGCGTCGCGCACGCGCAGGCCTTCGACGCGCAGAGCGGCGCGCTGGTCGCGGAGGCGCACCACTTCCCGGGCGGCCTGTCGTCCGCGCAGGAGCCGGAGCTCGGCCTCGAGGGGACGCTCGCGCCCGCGGCGCAAGCGGGCCTGCCGCCCGGCTCGCTCTCGCTCACGCTGCAGACGCGCCGCTTCGCGCAGTTCATCTCGCTGGAGGCGCCGGGGTTCGCGCCCGACGACGACTTCTTCCACCTCGCGCCTGGCGCGGCGCGCACGCTGCTCTTGCGGCGCACCGCGGAGCCCGCGGGCGCGCAGCTGCTCGTCTCGCCGCTCAATGCCAGCGCGCCGCTTCGGCTCTCGCTGCGAGTCCCCGCGTGAGCGGCGCGAGCGAGATCGATCGCGGCGCGCTCCCTGAGCGGGTCGTCTTCAGCGCGGCCGGCCGCCCGATCGCAGGGATGCTCCACCGCCCGCAGGGAGCGCCGCGCGGCGTCGGCATCGTCCTGTGCAACCCGTTCGGCTACGAGGCGGTCTGCTCGAACCGCGCCTACCGCCACCTCGCGCGCCGCCTGGCGAACGAGGGCTTCGCGGTGCTCCGCTTCGACTACGACGGCACCGGCGATTCGATCGGCGGCTCGCACGAGCCGGACCGGGTCGAGGCGTGGCAGGCGAGCCTCTCGGCAGCGATCGATTTCCTCCGCGCGGAGAGCGGCGCGCGCGCGATCGGTCTCTTCGGCACGCGGCTGGGAGCGCTGCTCGCCGCCACGGTCGGCAGCGCGCGCGGCGACATCGCGAGCCTCGCGCTCTGGGCCCCGGTCGCTTCGGGCCGCGCCTTCCACCGCGAGGCGCGCGCGTTCCACCTGATGCGCGAGAGCCAGCAGTCGAAGGAGCCGGCGCACGTCGACCCCGGCGATCGCGCCGGCTGGAGCGCGCGGCCCGGCAGCGGCGGCACGCTCGACGAGCCCGAGGACGAGGCAGCCGGATTCCTCCTCAGCAAGAGCACCGTCGCCGAGCTGGGCAAGCTCGACTTCAAGCACCTCACCCGCGCGCCCGCGCCGGCCGCGCTGGTGATCCCGCGCGACGATCTGCCCGGCGGCGAAGAGAAGCTCGCGGAGCGCTTGACCGCGCTGGGCGCGGCCGCGGAGGTGGTGCGCACGCCCGGCTACGACACGCTGCTGCTCCACCCGCACGAGTCGGTGGTGCCGCAGGAGCTCCTCGACGCGGTCGCGCGCTTCTTCACGCAGACGCATCCGCCGCAGCCGTTCGATGCGCCGAGGCCGCAGCCGCGCGTCCCGATGGCGGGCGATGGTTTCGTCGAGGAGGGCGGCTTCGACGAGAGCGGCCTGTTCAGCATCACCACGCTGCCCGCGTCCGCCCCTTCGCACCCCGCGCCGCTCGCGGTGCTCTGCGTGAGCATCGGCGCGCTCCACCACATCGGCTCGAACCGGATGTACGTCGAGCTGGCGCGGCAGTGGGCGCGCGAAGGTATCGCCACCCTGCGGCTCGACCTGTCCGGTCTGGGCGAGAGCCCGCCCGCGCCGGGAGAGCCGGAGAACCGGCTCTACCGAGCCGAGACGTCGCGCGAGGTGAGCCGCTCGCTCGACCGGCTCGCGACCCAGAGCGGCGCACGGCGGTTCGCGCTGATCGGCCTCTGCTCGGGCGCCTACGTCGCCTACCACGCGACGCCGGGCGATCCGCGCGTGGCCGCGCAGGTGCTGATCAACCCGCAGGTCTATCAAGCCAAGCCCGAGGACGGCCTCCTGCTCAGCCAGCGTCCGCAGTTCCGCTCGACGCGCTTCTACCGGCAGGCGCTGCTGCAGCCCGACACCTGGCGGCGGCTCGCGCGCGGCGAGATCCAGGTCGTCCCCATCCTGCGCACGCTGCTCGCGCGCAACGCCGCGGCGCTGGAGAAGCGCGCGGCCTGGCTGGTCGGCCTCGGCGCCACCGAGGTCGAAGAGACGCTGCGCAAGGTCAGCGAGCGCGGCGCGCACACCTACTTCATCTTCAGCGGCCTCGACGGCGGACTCGACGTGCTCGAGCAGCATCTCGGCCGCCACGCCGCGCGCCTGGCCGACCGCGAGAACGTGCGCCACGAGGTCATCGAAGGGCCCGACCGGACCTTCACGCCGCTCTGGTCGCAGCGCGAGCTCGCGCGGCGGCTCACCGAGTTTCTCCTCGGGCTCAAAGAGAGCTAGCTGTCATGTCTCGATAGGTTGTTCACGCTGCGAGGAGCTTCTGCATTGGGGTGATTGACCCGATTCCGGTATGCGGTCTTCGCGTGTTGTAGAAGC
>Ga0302196_10000012_pt1 | contig 189259 bp, 162 predicted proteins | sample II_Bog_N1_3_FD_198794 | JGI IMG/M metagenome (GOLD analysis project Ga0302196, IMG submission 198794) | Peat permafrost microbial communities from Stordalen Mire near Abisko, Sweden - II_Bog_N1_3 | ecosystem: Environmental > Terrestrial > Soil > Wetlands > Peat | place: Sweden: Abisko... | reverse complement strand
CACGTCGCACGATCGAAAACGACCGAGCCTCGGGAAAACGCGCACGTCGCTCGATCGGAAACGACCGAGCCTCGGGAAAAGGCGCACGTCGCTCGATCGGAAACGACCGAGCCTCCGGAAAACGTTCACGTCGCTCGAAAGGAAAAGAGCGAGTCTCGGGAAAAGACGCACGTCGCTCGATCGGAAACGACCGAGGCTCGGGAAAAGGCGCACGTCGCTCGAAAGAAGGGGACGGAGCCTCGTCAGAACGCCGACGTCGCACGATCGCAGAGGATCGACGCTCATGAGAGCGCGGATGCGCCTCGTTCCTGCAAGGGGGTGGCTCGTCCCGATCGTGAGGTCGCTCGCTCGGTCGGGATCTCCGTTCGTGGCGACCGGGACTAGGCTCGCCGTGACCCGGGGCTTTCTCGTTCGGAGCGCAGGATCGCTCGTGGCTCCCGGGACTCGGCTCGATCGGAGCTGGACGGTTGAACTGACCATCCCGGCCCGGCACGAGGGTCTCCTCACGTGGCTCGTGGCGATGCGATCGTCGCTCATGCGCGACGCCTCTCGCTTCCATCCCCAAGCCCCGTCTGACCTTCCTGATCTTCTGTGACCATGAACTGGTGACCGCGACGGGGTCGGGGGCCTCGGCCTCGGCGCCGGGGTCGGCGTCGGCGTCGGCGTCGGCGTCGGGGTCGGGGTCGGGGTCCCGGTCGGGGTCGCGGTCGGGGTCGCGGTCGGGGTCGCGGTCGCGGTCGGGGTCGGGGTCGCGGTCGGGGTCGGGGTCGGGGTCGGGGTCGGGGTCGCGGTCGCGGTCGCGGTCGGCGTCGGGGTCGAGGTCGCGTCTACAGCCGCGCGAGCAACCCCTCCTTCGCCTCCGGCCACTCGCTCCCCAGCATCGAGTAATACGCCGAGTCCCGCACGACCCCGTCGAACCCGGCCCGCTGCGCGCGGAGCACGCCGTCGAAGCGTGCCCCCAGCCGCAGGATCGCCCTCCGTGACCGCTCGTTTCGCGCGTCGGTCTTCCACATCACCCGCCGCACGCCGAGCGTCTCGAACGCGTACGTGCACAGCAGGAGCTTCGCCTCCGTGTTCACCGCGGTCCGCTGCACTCGCTCGGCGTACCAGGTGCCGCCAATCTCGAGCACGTCCGGCCCCGCGGGCACGGGCGCGGGCGCGGCGTGAGGGGCCCAGCTCCAGCGCTCGATGCTCATGTAGCGCGTCGCGCCGACGACCGCTCCGCTCGCTTCGCGCACGACGAACGGCAGTGACTCGCCGCGCGCGTGCTCGGCGAGCAGCCCGTCGATGTACCGTTGCATCGAGGGGAGCGAGTCGGGGACGAGTGTGAGCCCGTAGGTCGCGCGTGACTCGCTCGCGGCTGCGAAGAGACCTTGTGCGTGGTCAGGCGCGAGGGGGTCGAGCCGGACGTGGCGGCCGGAGAGTGTGACGGGCTCGAGAGGGAGTGCGGAGGCGGACATGACGCGCTACTGGATGGTGGCGATCGTCGCGTACGTCAACTCCCCGAGCGCGGGCAGCATGGTGGGCGAAGACCACGTGCCGCCGCTGAGCGTGACGACCGCGACCCCTGCCGGCTGCACGAGCGCCGCGACGGCGTCGAAGCCGCAGGTGCCGGCGGCGACGCTCGGTGGTGAACCGACGGGCGAACTGCCCGGAATCACCTCCACGGGCGCCGTCCAGGCCGGGGACGCGGTCGCGCTGTAGACCGCACTGTAGGGGAGCCCGTTCGTCCCTTCGTAGACCATGACCACCCCGCCACCCGCCAGCGGCGCGAGAGCCACCTGCGTCGTGGCGAGCGCGGTGGTGCTGACCTGCAGAGGCATCGACCAGCCTGCTGCGGTGTGGGCGACGGAGTAGAGGAAATTCGTCGTCTGCTGCTCATACACGAGCAGGACGTCCGCCCCACTCGCGCTCGACGTCAGCGCCACGAGGGAAGGCGGGACCTCCCCGACGCCGGCGCCCGTGATGCCGCTCGCGCCGGTCCAGCTGCCGCCCGAGGTGACGGAGTCGACGTAGAGTCCGTTGTTCGCGCCGTCGTACGCCACGTAGAGCGTGGATCCGACGGCTGCGGAGGTCGCGGGGCTGGGGCCGAAGTCTTGCGACGCCGTCCCATCCACCGCGTCGGTCCCCGGACCCCAGCCACCTGCGCTGTAAAGGTCTCGCAGGAACGTCGACGTCGAGCCGTAGTACACGAGCGACGCGAACGACGCGGACGGCCCGAGCACCGCGAGCGACACTGTCGCCGTCGTCGTCGCCGCGACCGCGGCCATCGCGTCTCTGGCGGGGGCGGCGACGATCGGCGCCGGAGCGGACCACCCCGAGCTCGCGCCGTAGCTCGTCCAGTCGAGCGCGTCGCTCCCGGTGCGCGGGAAGACGCCCAGGAAGCCGCCGCCGAAGGCGAGCATCGCGGGCGCTGCGAGCATGCTCGCGCCGGCGAGCGGCGAGACCTTGAACGGGGATCCGTTCGTCGACACTGCGGCCACCGCCGAGGTCGTGTTTCCGCCGAGAAGGGCGAGCGTCCCTGTCCCGCTCGGGCACACGCTCGTCGACGCATCCGACGCGTCAGACGCGTCCCGCGCGCTCGGTTCGCTACCGTCGCCTGCGTCTCTCGCCCCATCGAGCGACGCGTGCGCGTCCATCGTCCGTGGTGCGTCGACAGCGGCGGCGTCGACGATCGCGTCGAACGACGGACGAGCGTCGGGCAGGTGGTCCGTCGCCGCATCGGGTGCGAGGGTCGCGTCGAAGGTCGGCCCGAGCGGCGTCGCGCGGGTGGGAGACGAGCACCCGGCCACGCAGAGCATGACGATGGCTCGACTCCGCATGAGGCAACTGTAGTCGGGTTGCCGTCCACCGGCACGCACACGCCTTTACGCGCGGCCATTCCTGGTCCAGAAATGTGGGATGGACCCCAAGACCCTGCACGCTCGCCTCGCGGACGCCGCCCGTCACTTCCTCGCCGAGTCGATCGACGCTCGCGGCGGGAAGGACCCGGTCGCCGCGCTCTACACCGAGCGTCGCGCCGGCTACAGCCTGTTCTCGCTCGGGCTCTCCGACGCCGACTGCGAGGCGCTGAGGCCCTACCTGTTCGGCCGCCCGATCCCGCGCAAGCCTGGCGACGCACCCGTCCCGTGCTTGAACCTGTTCGAGGGTGAGTGGCAGCGGCCCGCCGAGATGGTCCCGATGCTTTCGCTCGGCGACCGTCGCATCACTCTGTTCGAGGTCGCGCGCTCCCGGCAGGCCGAGGTCGACCTGGTGCTCGAGAAGGCGTTCGCCTTCTGGACCTCGCTCGAGTGGGCCCAGGAGGGGCTCGCGTATCGCAAGTTCGTCGTGAAGAACTTCTCGCGCCTCCTGCAGTACTTCTATGAGGACTGCCTCGACGAGATCCGGCAGCAGATCCCGAAGACGCGACTCGAGGCGGACAAGGACTTCTGGGAGGCCAAGCGCGCGGCCGACCACCTGGAGGGGAACGCCGAGAAGGCGATGGCGGGCGACGTCATCCCGACGATGATGCCCGGCCAGGCGTACTGGAAGGACAGCTACCTCGCGGCGGGGGTCGCGGCGGTCATCACCCCGATGAACTTCGTCTACGGGATCCCGGGCATCCAGATCATCGGCTGTTACCTGAGCGGCTCGCCGATGATCTACAAGGGGCACCCGTTCGCGGGCATCACGAACAACACGCTCGTGCGCATGATGCTCGCCGCCGGCGCCGATCCGCGGGCCATCCACAAGCTCGAGGGGTTCGGGGGCGACATCGCAAGCCTGACGTCAGACCACCGTGTGGCCGTCGTCAGCGTCACGGGCAGCGCCGAGACCGCGAAGAATCTCCAGGCGGGCCGAGGCGTTCGCCCCGTGAAGTTCGAGGGCGGCGGCTGCAACTGGGCGTACGTCGACGACGGCTACAGCGACGTCGACCTCGGCAAGATCGCGGCGCGCCTCGCCTACTCGAAGCTCGGCTTCGGCTCCCACAAGTGCACCTCTCTTCACGGCATCACCGCGTCGGCCGCGACGCTCGACCGCCTCGAGCCGATGCTCGTGAAGGAGCTTTCGGCCTTCGAGGTGAAGGACCCGCGCGGCGCGGGCCCGGGGGAGACGAAGATCGTCAGCCCGCTGATGGTCCACAAGGCGGCGACGCTGGTGTCGATCCAGGCGGCCGCGAAGGCTGCGGGAGTGAGGGTGCTGCTCGAGGGCGGCCAGAAGACGGACGACGACTACGGCAAGCACGCGGAGGTGGTGAAGCCCGTCATCCTCGGGCGCGTGACGCCGGAGACGAAGGTCAAGGTCGACTGGGATGGCAAGGGGGAGATCGAGATCGCGCTCGCGACGACCGAGTTCTTCATGCCCATCCTCGTGACGATGGAGAGCAAGAGCTTCGACGACTTCATCCGGTTCTGCCTCGTCGTGAACCCGCACGACCTCGCGGTCAGCGTCTGGTCACGCGACGACGCGAAGCTGTATCGAGGCCGACGTACGCTGGCCGGGATGCTGAAAGAGAACGACGGCACCGACAGCGCGCTCGAGTGGGAGGAGTTCGGCGCGAGCGGTGTGGGCGACAGCGGGAACACGGGCGTGGGCGACGCAGAGACGACCATCGCGATGTTCTCGCGGAAGCAGAAGGGGCGTCACTTCGTCTTCTAGAGCTCTCACGGCGTCGGCCGGCGAAGCGCCGACCTCCTTCCTTCCGCGAGAGCTCGCCGGGGAGCGCGGCCGCTCCCCGGTCCCCAGCCGCCTAGCGCGGGGCACGCGCGCGCCACCACCAGTAGACCGACAGGAACACCAGCAGCGCGCCCGTCAGGAGGAAGAACACCTGGGTGAGAGGGTCCGGTCGTGTCCGCAGGAGGAGCTCCTCGGCGGCCGCGCGCACGTCGGGCGAGCTTGCGTTCGCGATGAGCGCTGGCGCGTCCCGTCGCACGCGGCCAAAGTCTCCACGGGCAAACGCCGCGAGCAACGCGGCGAGCGCCGGGTCCGACGGAAAGCCCTCGGCGAAGCTCGGACGGTCGCCACCCCGCTCCGCGTTCACTTGTGCTTCGGGGTCGCCTTGAGGAGCCACGTCGGATCTATCGTCGCGGTGAACCCCGGGTCGTTCGTCACGGGCGTGAGCTGGAGCGTGACTCCCCCCTTCGCCGCGCCCTTCTTTGTCTCGGGCGGCGTTGCCAGCGTCACCGACCCCACGGCGGTGAGGATGCACGCGAGGAGCGAGCCCTTGACCGTCGAGCCGTCATTCACGGGGCTGGAGATGTGCCCCGAGGCGTCGAGCGCGAACTTGATCCCGACCTTGCCGGCCAAGGTTGGGGTCGCCGCGAGCGCGGTGGCGTAGCACGCGTTGATCGGCGCCTGCCCCGACCCCGTGATGGTCTGAGCGATCAGGAGCGGGTTTCGTCCCGCCCCGTCCGCCTTCGTCACCACGAAGGTAGGGTTCACCTGGTGTGTGTCGATCGGCGGCGCCACGGGCGGCGGTGGCGTTTCGAGCGTCGCTGCCATCACGCACGACACGACGCCGACCTTCGCCCCCTCGGCGCGGAGGAGCGCGCCACGCTGCCTCGGCGGCGTAGCGCCGAGCTTCGCGACGATCGTGGCCGTGTCGCCGCTCTTCGCGTTCGTCTGCGTCCAGTCGACCAGCTCGCGCATTCGCTCCGTGTCGTCCGCCGTCAGGATCTCCAGACGCGCGATGCTCCCGTCGCCTTTCGGCGCGCTACCGGCGCAGAGGTTGACGATGTCGGAGTGGTAATCCTCCTCCTTCGCGAGGAGCTCGGCCTGGTCGGCGAGCGGGCAGACGGCGAGGCCGACCTTCCGCGCCTCGTCCTTGAGCTCGACCGAGATGCCGTGGGTGGACTTTCCCTCGAGGTCTCGCACGAGGATGACCGCCTCGGACGACGCGACCGTCCGCTCCATCCACGTGAAGAGCGCGGACCGGTTCGCCTTCAGCGAATTGCCGGACAGACCCTCCGAGTCGCAAAGCTTGCCCACGTCGGAACGGTAGACGTTGCACATCGAAGGCAACGTCAGCATGGCTCCGAAGAGAGCGGTGGCGAGCGCGCGGGTGACGATCATGGTCTGCGGTCCACCCTTATCACTCTCTGGCTACACCGGGTCGCGCCGCTTCAGGATGACGAGCAGCACGAGGAGCATGCACGCGGTCATCGCCGCGAGCACGGCGAGCGGGACACCTGGCTGGTTCCATTCCACGAACCCCCACGCGCCGGGCAGCGTGCTGCTCTCGATCTGGGCGGTCGCGCAGTGAAACCGGCCGCCCTGGACGAAGTCGGACGCGTTCGAGAGAGACGACTGGTGGAGGTCGAGCACCCACGCGGACGAATCGGCGATCACCTGACGCTCCTGCGCGATCGCGGCCTCGAAGCCCCAGCGCGCGGGCATCACGTACATCAGAGGCTTCAGGAGCTCGTTGGTCGTCATCGGAACCATGAGCCCGCCGAGGACGACCTGCGGGATGAGGGCGATCGGGGTGAGCGCCATCGCCGCCTCGGCCGAGGCGACCAGCGTGGAGAGGAGCAGGCCCAGCGCGGTCGCGTTCATGGCGACCGCGACCATGGCGACCAGCTCGAGGACGAACGCCTGCGCGCCCCCCTCGAAGCCGACCATGAAGAAGACGATCCCCAGCAGCGTGGCGCACTGGAAGACGCAGATGAACGACAGGAGGACGTACTTGGAGAAGACGTAATTGAAGAGGTTGAGGTTCACCATCCGCTCGCGGAGGTAGATCGAGCGCTCGGTCACGATCTCGCGCGCGGCGTTGCTCGTGCCGAACCAGACGCAGCTCACGACGACGAAGAACATCGCCGCCGAGTGGTCCGCGACGGGCACCATCGACGCGAGCGGGTCTCCGCCGCTGCTCGCGACGTGGTACTTCGTCTGGAGCTCCTGCAGCGCGCCGATGCACCAGAACGGCTTGGACTTGTTCTGCTGGCCGAAGACGATCGCGAGCATGACGCCGATGACGGGCGCCTGCAGGAACATGATCGCAGCGCCGGCGCGGTCGCGAATCTTGATCTTCCAGTAGCGCGACGTGAGCAGGCTGAACTGGTTGACGAGCGCGACGTCGGCGCGGTGCGGCATCGAACGAGCACCGAGCGCGCGCGGATCGGTGCCGACGGCGCGACGGCCGGAGTACATCTTCTGGAAGAGCGGGTTCTGGTTCTGGAAGAACTCGGCGCGCCAGGCCTTCGCCGCCGCCAGCCGCGCCACGCCTCGCTGGGCGTTCGGATCGCGCCGGCGCATCTCCTCCTGCACGACCCGCTCGCGGACCGCGAGCATGTCGAACATGTCTCGCGGGTTGTCGACGTGGCGGGTCCCCGTGCGCTCGGCCATCGCTCGATACGGGCCCTCGCGGTCGACGATGCCGCCGAAGAAGCGATACGCCGGGTCGCCGGTCGGTCCGAAGTAGGTCGGGACGCCGCCGTAGCCCATGATGAACGCGAGGTTGAACCGCTCGTACTCGTCCTTCGCCGGCTGGTGGATCGTCATGATGATCGTCTTGCCGGTCTTCTTCGTCAGGTCCGCGAGGAGGTTGATGAGCGCGGTCGTGTCGTCGGAGGCGAGGCCGGACGTCGGTTCGTCGAGGAAGAGGATGACGGGGTCCGTGACGAGCTCGAGCGCGATGTTGACGCGCTTGCGCTGGCCGCCCGACAGCACCTTCTTCTCCGGCTTGCCGATCTGGAGGTTCATCACCGCCTCGAGCCCGAGGTCACGGAGCGTCTCCTCGACGCGCCGATCGATCTCCTCGTCCGAGTAGTCCGGAGGCAGGCGGAATTGCGCCGAGTACCGGACGGCCTCGAAGACGGTGAGCTCCGGGTGAACGATGTCGTCCTGCGGGACGTAGCCGATCGAGCCGCGGAGGGCGTCGTAGATGAGATACAGGTCCTCGCCGTTGATGCGCACCTGGCCCGACGACGGCGGGAGGTAGCCGTTCAGCGTGAGCAGCAGCGTCGTCTTGCCGGCGCCGGACGGCCCCATCAGCGCGATCATGTCGCCCGGGAGCGCCTTGAACGAGACGTGGTCGAGGAGCGTCTTCATCGCGCCCGGCTGATCGCGGTCCGGCACCTCGAGGAAGAGGTCCCACGCCTCGATCTCGTAGAGCGGCTTGCCCGCCCACGACACCTGGTCCTCCACGACGACGTTGACCTGCTGACCCGCGATCTGGATCAGCAGCGGCATCGGGCCGATGTAGACCTTCTCGCCGTTGGCCACGGCCGCGCGCTGGCCGGGGACGAGCCGCTGCCCGCGGACGAACGTGCCGTTGGCCGAGCCGCGATCGACGACGAAGAGCTCGTTGCCCTGCCGGAGAATCTCCGCGTGACGCGAGCTGACCTGCGCGTGCGGGACGACGATGCTGTTGTCGGGCGTGCGGCCGATCGTGATGGCGGCGGACGAGAGCTGGTCGAGCGAGAGCTCGCCGATGATGGTGCGGTGCTTCTTGGCAGGCTCCGCGGGTGCCGGCGCGGGAGCGGCGGCCGCGGGAGGCGGTGAAACCATCGGCGGCACGACCGGCGCTGGCACGGCGATCGGAGCCGCAGCGACGGCACCCGCGACCGCGTGGTGCTGGACCTGCGCGGCCGGCACGCCCTGTCCGAGCTGGACGAGGAGCGACGCCGGAACGGTGACGGGGCCGAACGCGAGGACCCCGTTCGGGTCGAACGGCATGGGCTGGTTCGGAGGGATGCGTTGCCCGTAGACCCACGTGCCGCTCGTGGAGCCGTGGTCGACGATCATCTGCCGGTCGACCATGACGGTCGCGTGGAGGCCGCTCACCGTCGGGTTCGTGAGGACCCACGAGACCCGCGCCGCCTCCCGACCGATGATCACGTGTCCATGCGGCGCGGCGAGCTGGCCCGCGTGCATGATCATGGTGACGATGGCCGGATGCGCCATCGGCACGGGGACAGGACCGACGGTGAAGACGGTGCGGAAGTCGAACGGCGCGGACTGACCGGCCGCGATGGGCGCGCCGTTCGCGGCGCTCGGTCCGGTGGCAAGATCGATGAAGACGAGCTGCCCGTCCCGCCGGACGATGCGCGCGTGGTGAGGCGCGACGCCCGGTCCAGTGAGGACGACGTCGTTGTCGGGGGCGCTCCCGAGCGCGATCTGGTCCCTGCCGAGGCCTTGCATGAGCGGCGGAGCTTATTCCTTGCGGGTCTTCTTGTGGAAGCGCCGCACGCGCGGGGTCGCGTCGGGGAGCGAGGCGTCGGCCTCGTCGTCCGACGGCGCTGGCGCGACGCGCTGGAGCGAGGCTGCAGGGAGCACGATCGAGAGCGATGGGGTCGGCGAGTCGCTCGTGGCCTGCGGACCGTCCTCCAGCGTCACGACGACCCCGACCGCGACGATGGTCAAGAGACCAAGGACGAGGGCGACCGCGAGCACCGGCGACGACGCACGCCGCCGAGCGCCGCGCGAGGGCGGCCCCGGAGGGAGGAGCGGGTGACTGTCGGGCACGGGTACGCCCGAGGAGCCCGGCACGGACGACGGCGGCCCGGCGTGCGATGGCGGGGCCAGGAGCTGAGGCTGGCTCGGGGCAGACGGCATCGCGACGGCGGGCATGTCCTCCGTCAGCCCCAGCCGAGGCCGCGAAGGGGTCGAAGGCGTGGGGGCGGCGGTGAGCGCGTTCTCGCGCGTGCGCACCACTGCGACGGTCAGGTTGTCGTGGCCTCCGCGCTCGTTCGCGAGGCGCACGAGCGCCGCCGCCGCGTCTCTGGCCTGGCCCTTCGACAGGATCTCGCACACCTCCGGCGCGGTGACGAGGTCACTGAGCCCGTCCGTGCACAGCACGAACGTGTCCCCCGCGACGTGGACGATCGTCGATCGCTGGAGCTCGACCTCGACTCCGGCGCTCATCCCGAGCGCGCGCGTGATCTTGTTCGCCTCGGGATGCGCCGCCGCCTCGTCGGCCGTGAGCCGCCCTGCGTCGACGAGACCCTGCACCATCGAGTGATCGCGCGTCAGCTGACGGATCTTACCGTCGTGGATCATGTAGCAGCGGCTGTCTCCGACGTGGGCCACCTCCGTGCCGAGAGAGTGGACGAGCGCCGCGACGATCGTCGACCCAGGCCTCGCGGCTGCCGCCGGTCGCGCCGCGCCGAGCGCGTACACCTCGTGGTTCGCGACGCCGATCGCGTCACGCAGCACCTCGCGCGCCCGCGCGGCAGGTGCGATGTCGGGCCGGATCGGCGCCGCTGCGACGTAGCGAAACACCGTGTCGACGGCGAGCGTCGACGCTTCGCGCCCCCCTTCGTGCCCCCCCATGCCATCGCACACGACGACGAGGTGGCCGAACGCCGTCTTGGCGTAGCGGACGGCATCCTCGTTGACCTGCTTGTCCGGATCCTTCCCGGGGTCGGTCGCCTGGGCGACCTCGACCTCGGGCACCATGAGCTTGGTCGCGCTCATGCGAGGCGGCGTCTACGACTCTAGTCGGACGTCGAACTCGACCGGGCCAAACCGGAGCACACGGCCGGAAGGGACGACCGTCCATGCGCCCGGCGGGATTCGCTCGCCGGCGACGTAGGTCCCGTTGTTGGACTGTTCGTCGCGCACCCAGAGATGCGCAGCCTCGAACTTGAGCGTCGAGTGCACGCCGCTGATGCGAGGCTCGGACAGCGCGACGGCGCACTGTGCCGCATCCCGGCCCACTCGCACCTCCGAGCCAGGGAGAATCGGAAACTGGCCGACCGGACCGACGATGGTCGCGCGGGTCGCCTGACCGTCGATGACGGGGGGCGGTCCGTACGGACTCGGCGGCGGCGTGAGGGCCGCGGCGTTCATCTCGCCGGTGAGCGGAAAGTGAGCGGCCGGTGCGGGAGCTCCGGTCACCTCGACGCCGATCGGCTGACCGCACGAGAAGCAGACCGAGGCCTGGCCGGAGGTCGCCATCGTCGGGCTTCCGCACGACGGACAGGTCACCTGGACCACGGGGGATGGGTCGGCGGAAACCGCGACCGGAGGCGCCGCCGAGCCGACCGATGCTGCCGGGTCGAGCGGTGCGGCCGAGGCACCGTACCCGCCTCCGGGTGGTCCTCCGCCGTACCCTCCTGAGCCACCGCCGCCTCCACCGCCGTACCCGCCGGCGCCAGAGCCTCCGCCGTAGCCACCGCCCGGCGGCCCGGCGAACCCTGGCCCGCCTGCGACCACGGGCTGAGGCGCGTTACCGCCTCGCTTGCGACCGCCCCCGCCGCCTCGAAGCAGCACGATCAGGAGGAGAAGGACCACCACGCCGACGGCGACGCCCGCGGCGATGTAGATGACGTTGAGCGGCGGCTTCTTCGCCTTGAGCGTGAGGATCGTCTTCGGGTCACGACCGCTCGACCGATACGCCTTGTTGTCGAGCACGATGACGTGAGCGACCGCGTTCTCGTTCTGCCCGTCGATGAGCTTCATATCGTCGGGGACGTCGAAGATGGCGAACTCGTCGTTCACGTCCCGCGCAGTCCCCCGCATGTTCTGGCTGATGAGGGTCTGCAGCGCCTTCTTCACCGACCCGAGGTCCTTCGCCTGGGAGAGGTTGGGGTTCGTCCCGGTCGGGATGAAGTAGGCCTCCGCCCTCGATTTGTCGCCCGCCCAGCAGAAGTCTCCGAACACCTTGAACGTCCCGCCTGGGAAGACGGGGTTCGCCTCGGCTTCGGCTTTGGTCTTCGCGACGTCGATCGACAGCGGCCACTGCGACGGATCCACTCCGATCGGGACGTTCTGGAACGACGCGTCCCCCTTGATCGGCGACGTCCCGGTGAACTCGAGATCGAACGTCTGCTGCACCTCCGGCGCGAGGCACCCGAGGCGCCACCTCACGACGTACATCGCGTCGAACCGCGACCGCACGGCCTTGAGAATCTTCTGGCTCCGCGCGTCGATCTCCGAGGCAGGGATCTCGCGGACGATGTCGAAGAAGCCGCCGACCTCGGGGTTGGCGAGCGCCTGCATGAACTGCAGGTCGTTGTTCTTGTACACGTCGTTCAGCAGCGACGCAGACGACGGGAACCAGATCGAGATCACAGGTAGCGGCATCTTCGGCGAGGCCGGGTTGTCCTCCGGGAAGCGCCCCTTCGTGGCGTAAGCGTGGAAGCTCTCCGCCATCGGTGCCGAGCTCGCGACGTCGTTGCGACCCGCTCCGTTCGACAGGATGACCATCGCCTGGTGCAGCGGGATCGTCTGCGGGCTGGCCGTGTTGCCGAGGTCGTTGAACCCGTCGGTCGCCATCTTCTTGATCTGCTCGAAGAGCGCGCGATCCTTGCCGTGCGACGGCGCGTTCGTCGCGACTTCCTTCAGCACGTTCGCCAGCTCGGTCCGCTGCGCGTACGTCTTCCATCCCTTCGAGCTCTTGAAGACCTGCTGGTCGTCGAAGACCATGATGTTCATCAGGTCGTTCGGCTGCATCGTCCGGATGAAGTCGTTGGCGACCTCACGCGCCTCGAGGTAGCGCGAGCCCATCCCCGCCGCTGCGTCGAGCACGACGAGCCAGGCCGTGCCCACGTTCGGTTCCTTGAGAGACTGGGCCCACGTCTTCGGATCCCCCTCGACCGTCGACGGCCGGTCCCGTCCGTCGACCTTCACGAGCAGCGTCGCGTTGGCCTTCAGGAACGGAAACGAGCTCCACGTCGACTTCGGCTTCTCGAGGATGTCGCTCATGCAGTCGATGTGCTGGTTGAACCCCTTCGTCTGCGCGCACGGCTCGAGCGCAGTGGTGAGCGAGTTGAACTGCACGACCTCGACGACGGTGGTGAGGATCGGCGCATCCGAATCGACCCCTGCACGCGGGTCGATGCGGAGGATGTGCACCTCGGGGATCGCGCGCGCGGACCGGGGCAGCAGCACCATGACCCACGCTGCGGCGAGGCACGTCGCCAGCCACTTCCACTGCAAGAGACTCCGAGACGGCGCCGTTCGTCGCCGGCCCCCCGACGACAAGGCCTCAGCCACGCGCGATCACCTTGACGATCGTCGTGTAGCCGCCGAGACGCAGCCGATCCCCGTCGCGGAGATCCCGGCGCCCGTTGAAGCCCACGTGCTCGTCGTTGACGAACGTGCCGTTCGTCGAGCCTGTGTCCTCGACGATGACGGTGCCGGCCATGGCGTCAACCTCCAGCACGGCGTGGCGCGACGAGATCGTCGCATCGGCGAGAGACACGTCGACCGTCTCGCCGGAGTTCGCGCGGCCGAGGGTGTAGCGACCGCCGTTGAGCGGCCAGAAATCGCCCGCCGGGTTCCCGTCGAACGCGACGAGGAAGCCGGTCAAGGCGGTCGGAATGACGGGCGCCGGCGCGGGCTTCGCCGGCTCGACGACGGCGGCGGGGGGGCTGTACGCCGGGGGCTGCGCGGCGGGCGGCGCGTATCCCCCTTGCTGCTGCGGCGGTGCGTACGCGGGAGCGGCCTGGGGGGGCGGATACGCTTGCGGCTGCGGCGGGTACTGAGGCGGAGCCCCGTAGCCGGCATAGTTCGCCGGAGGCTGCTGGGGCTGCGCGCCTCCGCCGGCCTGCGCGTACGGAGCGGCCGCGTACGGGGCGCTCTGCTGGGGCTGCCCGTACTGGGGCGCCGGCGGTGCGAATTGCACCTGCTCGAGCGCGATCGGGTGCCCTTGCGGGCAATAGTTCTGCCCCGGAGGGACTTCGTGGCCCATCTGGCATCGCGGAGCCGGCGGGGGCGCAGCGCCCCAGCCGCCTCCGCCGCCGTAGGCCGACGGGGCTGCCTGGGGAGGCGCCGCCGCGACGACCGGCGTGCCGCAGGTGTTGCAAAACTTGTCGGACGGTCGCGGAGTCGCTCCGCAGTTTGCGCAGGGATTCATTCTGAGGATGCCTTCCGTGCGCCAGGACGGGCGGCGCGCTGGTGCGCAGCATATCGGAGGTCAGCCGCGAAGATCGAGTTCTCGTTGCCCATTGAACGCGGCGAGCGCTGCCTGGAGGACCTCGCGGACGGGAACTCCGTGCGCAAGCGCGGCCGTAGCGCAAGCGTCGAACTCTGGCTTTGCCTGTGGGGGGCCAAAAGAGCCCTCCGAGACCTTCAGGGGAATGTCGCCGTAACGGGTGGTCACGACGACCATTCGTCGTGGACGCTCTAGCCGCGAGACCGGGTAGCGACGGACGCCGATCGAGGTCGTCTCGCGCAGCACCGCCGCGGCCAGCGCGTCCGCTCTCTCCACCGTAGCGAGCACGCTGAGAGCGAGCCCCGGGCGCCCCTTCTTCATCGTCACGGGCGTTGCCCAGGCGTCGAGCGCGCCTCCGGCGAGGAGCACCTCGATCGCGTGGCCGATGAGCTCACCGGTCGCGTCGTCGATGTTCGCCTCGATGACGACGTGGGTCGCGGCCTGATCGCCGCCGAGCGCGCGAGCTCCGGAGGACGCAGCGGCCCCGAGGACGACCCGCAGCAGGTTCGGGCGGTCGGCGAGCTCTTTCGTCCCCGCCCCCCAGCCGACCCGCTCGGGCGCCATCGTGGGCCATCGCGAGGAGCGGCTGGCATGGGCGGCGACGATCGCCGCGCCGGTCGGGGTGACGAGCTCGAAGTCGATGCCGGCGTCGTAAGTATCGAAGCCGGCGAGGCACTCGACGGCCGCCGGCGCCGGAAGCGGCAGCACCCCGTGACGGGCGCGCACGAAGCCTCGGCCCATCGGGAGCGGCGAGACGAGCACCTCGGCGCCGATCCAGTCCAGCGCCGCCGCGCTTCCGACGATGTCCACGATGGCGTCGACCGCACCGACCTCGTGGAAGTGAACCTCCTCGAGCGGCGCGCGATGCACCTTCGCCTCGGCGAGGGCGAGCTTGTGGAACGTGGCGTGCGCGCGCGCCTTCACGGACTCGGGGAGCGTGGACCCGTCGAGGAGCTGGCGAATCGAGCCGTACGTCCGCTCGGGCTGCGCGGCGTCGACGTGAACGTCGAAGGACGTGGCGACGATGCCGCTGAAGGTGCGCGTCCCGAAGTGGAGATGAAAGCCGGTCAGTTCCAGCTTCGCGACCGCGTCCGAGATCACCGACTCCGGGACGCCCAGGTCGACGAGCGCGGCGATGACCATGTCACCCGCGAGCCCGCTTGGAGCGTCGAGGAAGAGTGTCTTCCCGATCCCTGCCCCGGCAACGAGGCTCGCCTCGGTCCGAGGCACATGCTCGTGGCCGTGGCCGTGGCCGTGGCCGTGGCCGTGGCCGTGGCCGTGGCCGTGGTCGTGGTCGTGGCCGTGGTCGTGGCCGTGGTCGTGGTCGTGCGCGTGGTCGTGCTTGTGGTCGGACACGTCTCCACCACTAGCCGACTTGCGCCTCGTTCGCAGGCCTCTCGCCAGGTACCGCAAAGCAGGCCTCGACGGTGTCCAACTCCACGCCCGTTGTGAGTACACTCGTTCGATGCCGTTCCGCCCGCGCCTCCCGACCGCGCCTCTCGCCTTCCTCGCGACCCTCGCGGGGTGCAGCTCCGCTGCTACGCACACCACGGTCGCGACGGACGCGTCGACTCCGCGCGACGCAGGACACCTCATCGACGCCGCGACTCACGCCGATGCGGGAGCTCCTGCGCACGATGCCGGCACGATGGCCGAAGCCGCGATCGATGCCGGCGACGCCGGCCCCCCGCCCCCGGCGTCGGTCTCGTTTCCAGCGAAGTTCCTGTGGGGGACCGCGACCGCAGGCTTCCAGGTCGAGAAGGGGGACGACAGCACCGACTGGGCCGCATGGGTCGCCACGGCCGGAAAGATCGCGAACGGCGACAACCCCGACGTCGGCGGGCCGGACGCGCTCGGCCACATCGCCGCGGACGTGGCGGACATGGTCGCCACGGGCCAGACCGCCTACCGCTTCTCGCTCGAGTGGGCGCGCCTCTACCCCACGCTCGACTCGTTCACGTCGGACACCCCGGACCCGACGGCGGTCGCTGCCTACGGGAGCCTTCTCACGGCGCTGGTGAACGCCCACATCACGCCGCTCGTGACGCTCTCTCACTACACGCTCCCTCAGTACGTCGACGACATCACGATGCCGGCGCAGCCTCAGGGGTGGGAGATCCCCTCGACCACGAAGATGTTCGTCGAGTTCTGCTCTCGCATGGCGGCGCGCTGGGGCGGGCAGGTCGACTACTGGATCACGGTCAACGAGCCGATGGTCCTCGCGGTCGGCGGGTATCTGCAGGGGAGCATCCCGCCCGGAGTCTTCTTCGACGTCAACCGGACGATCGCCGTCATCAAGGCGCAGGCGCTCGCGCACGCGCAGGCGTACGACGCCATCCACGCCGCAGACACCGTCGACGCGGACGGCGACGGGAAGGCCGCGCTCGTGTCGCTCGCCAAGCACCAGCGCACGTTCCACCCGGCGAACCCTGCCGCCCCCGCCGACGTCACGGCTTCCGCCCACGTCGAGTACCTGTGGAACCAGTGGTTCTACAACGTCGTCGTCCTCGGCAACTGGGACGACGACTTCGACGGCAACTACACCGGGCCGAACGACAAGATGGGCGACCCTACACTCAAGGGGCGCGCCGACTTCCTCGGCATCAACTACTACTCCGACACGCTCATCAGCGCGTCGAACGGCATCATCATCCCAGCCCCCGTAAACGCGGCCATCGAGCAGGTGCACCTCGCGACGGGGCGCCCCGAGACCGACGTCGGATGGGACATCTACGCCACGGGGATGGGGACGGTGGTCGACGAGGCGAAGTCGCTGTGGAACTTGCCGATCGTCATCACCGAGAACGGCATCGCCGACCACACCGACGCGAACCGCCCCAGGTTTCTCTACGACCACCTGTTCCAGCTCGGGTGGGCGATGCAGCGCGGCGCGAACGTCATCGGTTACATCCACTGGGCGTCGGTCGACAACTTCGAGTGGGCCAGCGGCTTCTGCCCGAACTACGGCCTCTTCTCGTACGACCACACGACCGAGGTGCGGACGGCGAGGCCGAGCGCGACGGAGCTCAAGAACATCATCGCCGCGGGGAAGGTCACGCTCGCGGAGCTCAACGCGTCGCCCGCGTATGTGACGCCGACCACGATGTGCCAGTAGCGGCTTCTTGTCGCAGGCTCCGGAGCCTGCCGGGCCGGGGGTCCACAAGCTCGCGGGAGCTCCAATCGGAGCGTCCCCCGTGCGCCCGTGCCCCTCGACCGCGCCATTCGCTCGCCCCGTGCCGAGTGAGCCTCGCCAACACGCGCAGGTCCCATTCCGCAATCGATCGTCCGCTCCGCGCGACTTCAAGCGGCTCCGAAAACCTGGAGCGGCTACTCCGTGCGACGTCGAGCCGACCCCGCATCGATCCGTCGCTCGTCGACCCTGGGTCGTGCACGCGGTCGAGGTCGAGGTCGAGGTCGAGGTCGAGGTCGAGGTCGAGGTCGAGGTCGCGGTCGCGGTCGCGGTCGCGGTCGCGGTCGCGGTCGCGGTCGAGGTCGCGGTCGCGGTCGCGGTCGAGGTCGCGGTCGCGGTCGCGGTCGCGGTCGAGGTCGAGGTCGCGGTCGCGGTCGCGGTCGAGGTCGAGGTCGAGGTCGAGGTCGAGGTCGAGGTCGAACCTCTCGGCGGCGCACCAAAGATGTGCACCAATCCCCGCTCGCTCAGGGGCTCGCGCGCGACCGAAGAATCCGCGCCGCGGCGAACGCAGCCCCGAAGCCGTTGTCGATGTTCACCACGGTGACCCCCGACGCGCAGCTCGTGAGCATCCCGAGCAGCGCCGCGAGGCCGTGGAAGGCCGCGCCGTAGCCGACCGATGTCGGCACCGCGATGATCGGCGCCTCGATGAGGCCGCCGACGACGCTCGCCAGCGCCCCTTCCATCCCCGCGAACACGATGACGACCGCCGCGTCGTGCAGGAGCTTCCGCTTCGACAGCAGCCGATGAATCCCCGCGACCCCGACGTCGTACACGCGCGCCGTCTCGACGCCGAGCATCCGCAGCGTCTCCCCGCACTCCTCTGCCACGGGCAGATCGCTCGTGCCTGCGCTCACGAGCGCGACGGGCCTGTCGCCGAGCCTCGGAATCGGCGTCTGCTCGAGCGTCGCGATGCGCGCGACCCGGTGGTACGTGATGGCTGGGACCTCGCGCTGCACGGCCTCGGCCTTCGCCGCGTCGAGCCGCGTGACGAGCACGTTCTGGCCCGCGCGCGCCATCTCGGTCGCGATGCCGGCGATCTGCTCCGCCGTCTTCGACTCGCCGAGCACGACCTCGGGCACCCCCTGCCGCAGCGCGCGGTGGTGGTCGACGGTCGCATAGCCGAGGTCGGCGAACGGGAGGTCCTTCAGCCGCTCGAGCGCGTCGTCGACGCTCGCCTCGCCGCGAGTGACCTGCTCGAGGAGCTCTCGGAGACGGACGGGATCCATGGGGGAAACCTTAACACAACGCAGGTGGAGAACCGTCGTGCGCATCGCGGCGCCATCGGCGGCGCGCAAGAGGTAGGCTCCGCCGGTGCCGATCGTCCTCTCAGTGCTCGCAGGCTTCTTCCTCGGCGTGGCGTTCGCCTGGATGTCGCGCGCGGAGCTCGGCCGCATCGACGCGCCCATCGTCGCCACCCGCCCCTTCAACGTCGTCGTCGGGTTCGCGACGTTCGTCTACGCGCCCGTGCTCGGCTACTTCGTCGCGTTCCACGGCGACTGGACGTACGGCTACACCCTCGCGTGGCATCGAGTCCCGTCCGCGGTCGACCTCGCCCTCGTCATCGTCGCCGGGTGCTCGGTGCTCCTCGGGATGGCGGCGTCCGCGCATGCGGCGCGCGCGAGGCGTCTCTCGGTCGTCGCCTGGCTGGGCGTCATCCCGGCCCTCGCGTTCGTGTTCGTCCTGGCGTGGGGGGCGGCACGCCTCTCCGTCAGCGCGACGTACGCGCAGTATCACGGGGGCTTCGGTGTTCTTCCCATCGGCTCCTCCGCGCTCGGACGCGGCGTGCTGCTGATGGCGCTCGTCCTCGCCGCCGGCATCGCGTGGACGGCGCGAGCGCTCTACCAGGGTGCCCCCGACGACGAGCAGGCAGCACGCGAGCGCCCGATGGAGCTCTGAAGCAGAGCCGCGACTTCTGGTAAGCAGACGGAGCGTGGTCCCGCCCCTCTCGCTCCGCACCGCTCAGACGTACGCAGGCGCAGCCGTCGTCGTCGGGGCGCTCGCTCTCGCGCTGATGCAGTCGCGACCCCAAGGCCCTCTGCCCGAGACACACCCGACCCCGGTACAGACAGCGCAGGAGTTCTACGCGGGGGCCGCGCAGGCGGAGGCCGAGGCACGGAAGAAGGCGGGGAACCGCTTCCGCGGAAGCCCGTGGTCGCAGGAAGACGAGGCCCACAACAAGGAGGCGAGGTTCATCCGCGTGCAGGCGAGGACGCGTCGCACGTCGGTCCCGGATCTCATCCTCGCGCTCGACCGCGGCATGCGTGAGCACTGGTCCACGGCTCCTTACGCAGCCCCCTCCCAGAAGGTCCTCCCCTGCCGTCCGCGCCTCAGCTACTGAGGCGCGTCTCGATCGCGCGAGCCTACGCCGGGCTGCGCCACGCGACGGCGAACCCGTTCGTCCGCGCGGCATACTTCTCGGTCGTCGCCCTCGCGACCGTGTGGCCCGCGCTCGGCAGCGCGAGCCAGCTGAACGCGTACCAGGACGCTCAGCACTTCACGCTCTTCGAGGAGGCGGCGCGCATCGCGGTCGCGCGGTACCACGAGCTGCCGCTGTGGGATCCGTACTACTGCGGAGGCATCCCTGCGCTGGGCACGCCGTCCGCTCGGTTCGCGGCTCCGACCTTCATCCTCACGCTCCTCTTCGGCACGCTCCGCGGCGCGACGCTCGCGACCTTCGCGATGACGCTCGTCGGGCTCGAAGGCGCGTTCGGGTACGTACGGGCTCGAGGCGCAGGCACGCTCGCAGCCACGACGTGCGCGCCCGTGTTTGCGCTGTCGGGTGTCTTCGCCCACGCGACGATCGTCTCGTGGACCAACTTCTTCGGCTTCGAGCTGGTCCCGTGGGTGCTCCTCGGCGCCCGCCTCGCGGTGCGCGGCAGTCGTCGCGGGCTGCTGCTGACCGCGCTGTCGATGGCCTGGATGATCGGCTTCGGCGGGACATACACCGCGCCTCTCACGGCCCTCGCCGTCGCGTTCGAGGTCGCGAGCCTGGGCGTCGTCGACGGGCGCGGGCGCGTGGCCGCGCGCACCGACCGGCTCGCCGGTGCGGCGAGGATGGTGCCGATCGTGGTCGTTCTCACCGTCGCGGTGAGCATGTCGCGGCTGTGGCCCGTCGCGGAGAACCTCGCGTCGTCCCCGCGTCTCCTCGGAGGCAAGCCGGGCGCGCCGTGGGGCATGGTCTGGCACCTGCTCTTCGGAGACGGCGGGAGCCACTGGGGCAAGGGGGACTTCCTCATCGGGCTCCCCGTGCTCCCGCTCCTCGCCTTCGGACTCTTCCGTCGACGGTCCATCGTCCCCGCGCTCGGGGCGGCGCTCTGGGTCTGGTTCGCCCTCGGCTACAAGGTCACGCCGTCGATCTTCGCGCTCCTGCGCACCGTCCCTCCGTACACGATGCTCCGGGCCCCGGAGCGCTTCCTCGTGTTCGTCGCGCTCGCCGCCGCGACGATCGCCGCCCTCGGCGTTCGACGCTTCGAGATTGCGGGGCGGAGGGCGAGACGGTTCCTCGTTCTCGCCTTCGCGCTCCACGCCCTCCTGCTCGGCGACACCGTGATCCTCACGAAGCTCGGCCAGCTGCGCGCCCTCGGACGTCGGATGGACCCGGAGCCGCCCACCCTCGACCGTGAGTTCAAGCAGACCCGCGGGAACCGCTGGCTCGCGGCGTACTACCCGTTCCTGAGCCGCGGCACGCTCACGTGCTTCGACGACTACGACATCCCGCAGTCTCCGCAGCTGCGTGGCGACCTTCCCGACGAGGAGTATCTCAAGGACGTCGACGCGGGGACGGTGCGACGGGTCGCGTGGTCGCCCGACGCGATCGATCTGCAGGTCGACCTCGTCCGGCCCGCGCGGGTGTACGTCAACCAGAACTGGCACCCTGGCTGGACAGCAACCCCAGGCGCCGTCGTCTCGGAGGACGGGCTGCTGTCGGTCGATCTGCCGGCCGGCTCGCACGCGCTCCACCTCCGCTTTCGCTCGCGGGCCGCGCTCGCGGGCATCGCGACCACGATGCTCGCGCTCCTCGCCGCAGCGCTCATCGCGTGGAGAGCGCGCGCCCACGGAGACACGATAGCGACGTGGGGCGAGTGGCTCGTGACGGCCGCGCTCTCCGTCTTCCCGCTCTCTGTCGTCCCTCTCTCGCTGCTCATGATGCCGGAGCCGCCGCGTCCCCCCGCGCCGCTCCTGACTCCGACCGGCGAGTCGATGCTCGCCGAGAGCGCGCCCGAAGACGCGACCCCGCTCGGCACGCGCTGGGCGGACGGCATCACGCTCGAGGCCGCGCAGGTGTCCGTCGAGCCTCGGGACCCCAGCGCCGAGCGCTTCTCCGACCTCGCCCACGTCGAGCTCGACTGGCGCTTCGACGGCCCAGTCCCGTCCGGCCTCGGCGTCTTCGTGCAGTTCGAGCGAGCAGGCGGGCGCTTCGCCACCGATCATATCCTGCTCTCGGGGGTGCTCCTCCCGGAGGAGGCGCCGCTCCACGTGGTCATTCGCGACATCGGCGACGCCACTCCCCTCCCGGAGACGGGCGTCGCGGCGACGTGGAAGGTCTATGCAGGCGTGTGGCGCGCGAGGCGCGACATGTCGCGCCTCCGCATCGTCGCTCCGGGGACGGGCACCGCAGACGCCGACCGAGTGCTCGTCGGGACCTTCACGGTCGCGCCTCGGTGAACGAAGAGCATGCGCATCGCTCGACCCGATCAAGGGTACAGCGCGGCGGTCTGGACTCCGGTACGCGACGACGCCCATGTGACCGTCGTCGACGTGGAGCACACGCGCCCCGATGACGGCACTTTCGCCACACCTGCGGTCTTCGGGCGAGCGACGATGAGCTTGGCGAAGCGGTCGCAGGCAGAGCCCGGTGAATCGAGGGGGCTGCGATGCAGCGTGCGCCCGTCTCGCTGCGCTCTCGTGCTCTTGCGGTACGCCGCTCGTGAGTAGTCCGGGCTGGATCGCCGCAAGATCCGACGCACAGCTCGCTGGCCTCGATGGTGCACTGGCAGACGATCCGGCGAAACAGACCGCGTTGGCCGCATCTAGCGAGGAGGCTCTGGTGAAAATAGGAATGATCGGGCTCGGACGGATGGGGTCGAATATGGTTCGTCGCCTCCTGGCTGCGGGTCATGAATGCGTTGTGTTCGACGTCGACCCGAAAGCTTCCGCTGCCCTGACCAAAGCCGGCGCGATCGCGGCCCGCTCGGTCACGGAATTGATGGGAAAGCTCGAAACGCCGCGCGCGATCTGGATCATGGTCCCGGCCGCCGTCGTCGAATCCACGCTGGACGAGCTCGCGCCGTTGCTCGCCCCCGACGATGCCGTCGTGGACGGCGGCAACTCCTATTATCACGATGACATTCGCCGCGCGAAGACGCTCGGCGAACGAGGCATCCACTACGTAGATGTGGGCACCTCGGGCGGCGTATGGGGCGTCGAGCGCGGCTACTGTCAGATGATCGGCGGCGAGCCACCCATCGTCAAACGGCTCGACCCCATCTTTGCGGCGCTCGCGCCCGGCCTCGACGACAAGACTGGCAAGTCGCCTGAGGAGAGCGCAGGCACCCCTCCACGCGGCTACATCCACTGCGGCCCCGCTGGCGCAGGGCACTTCGTCAAGATGGTCCACAACGGGATCGAGTACGGCGTCATGGCGGCTTACGCCGAAGGGCTGAACATCCTGCGCCACGCCAATGCCGGGAACGCCAAACAGACGAGCGATGCCGAGACCGCGCCGCTCCGGCACCCGGAGCTCTACAAGTATGAGCTGAACCTCCCCGACATCGTCGAGGCATGGCGCCACGGTAGCGTCATCGGCTCGTGGCTCCTCGACCTCACCGCGGCAGCGCTGAAGAAGAGCCCCGACCTCAGCGGGTTTGCAGGGCACGTGTCCGACTCGGGCGAGGGGCGGTGGACTCTCAAGGCGGCCATCGACGAAGGCGTCCCGGCGCCTGTCCTGAGCACGGCGCTGACGCAGCGCTTCGCCTCCCGCGGAGCGGAAGACTTTGCGGACAAGGTGCTCTCTGCGCTGCGATATGAATTCGGCGGACACGAAGAGAAGCACCGCTGACGGAGCATGCATCTCGGACCGCCCTCCACCCGCACGCAAGCTCACACGCCGCAGGCAGACTCCGTCCGCTGCGCGGGTTGCTGAGCACGCGCCGGGACCGCAAGCGCACTGACCATGGCCGCGGCCGTCGAACGGCAACCGGCCGCCTCTACGGCGCTGCGGGAGTGACGGCACCCATGACTGAAAAGAGCCCTCCCGATTGTCTTTTCAGCTGTGCGCTCGATGCCGCGACGACGCCGCTACTGCACTTCTGGGAGCACACCGTCGGCAGCGGCCACGCGACCCTCATGCCCTCACGACCGGCAACCGTCGCAGCACGAGCTCCGGCCTCGGGGCGCCGCGCTCGGCGTCCGCAATCGCTCGCGCCACGATGCCGTGCTCGGGCGCGAGGCTGCACGCGGGGTCCGTGTTGCTCGCGTCGCCGGTGAGATGGAACGCCTGGCACCGACATCCGCCGTAGTCGACCGTTCGACGGTCGCACGAGCGACACGGCTCACGCATCCACTCCTCTCCGCGAAACCGCTCGAGCGCGGGCGACGTCGACCAGATCTCCGCGAGCGGGCGGTCACGCACCGATTCGAAGCCGAGCCCGGGGATCGTATGCGCAGCCGAGCACGGCAGCACGAGGCCGTCCGGCGAGACGACGATGAACCGCTGGCCCCAGCCATCCATGCACGCGCGCGGGCGACCGGCGACGTAGTCGGGGAGCACCATGAGGACGTCGACCCGCCCCCGGAGACGCTCCCGCGCTGCCTTCGCGATACCCCGGGAGGCTTCGATCTGATCCGCCGTCGGCAAGAGGCGTGCGCGGTTCGCGAGCGCCCAGCCGAGATACTGCGTGTGGGCGAGCTCGAGCCGGTCGGCGCGCAGCCGCTCCGCAAGCGCGATGATCGCGCCCAGGCGCTCGATATTGTCCGCGTGCAGGACGACGTTGATCGTGAGCGGCAACCCCAGCTCCTTGACCCACGCGGCGACCTCGAGCTTCGCGTCGAAGGCCTCGACGCCGGCCATCCGATCGGACGCCGCCGGGTCCGAGTCCTGGAAGCTGAGCTGCACGTGGTCGACCCCGCTGTCGCGCAAGGCCACGAGGCGCTCGCGAGAGAGCGGCAGCCCGCTCGTGATGAGGCTCGTGTAGAGCCCCAGCCCGCGCGCGTGCGCCACGATCCCCTCGAGGTCGCGCCGGAGGAGCGGCTCCCCGCCCGTGAGGTTGACCCCCATGACGCCGAGCGCCTCGGCCTCGGTGAGCGCGCGAGTCCAGTCGGCCTCGGTCAGCTCCTTCGCGTACGCCTCGAGGTTGGTCGGGTTCGAGCAGTAGCCACAGCGCAGCGGGCACTTGTACGTCAGCTCGGCGACGAGCGTGTACGGGCGCGGCGCCATGGGCCGTCTACTTGCTCGAGCCAGGCTTCGCGCCCGGCTTCACCTGCGCGGCTTTCACCCGCACCGGCGTCTCCGGCTTCAGGCCGCGGTGCTCGAGGAGCGGCTCGACGCTCGGGTCCTTCCCGCGGAACGCGCGGTACATCGGCGCCATCTCCGACGTGTGCCCTCGCGACAGGATCATCGCGCGGAAGCGCTCCCCGTTCTCGCGCGTCATGCCGCCGTTCTCGACGAACCAGCGGTACGCGTCATGCGCGAGGACCTCGCTCCAGAGGTACGCGTAGTAGCCCGCCGAGTATCCCCCGCCCCAGATGTGCGCGAAGTAGCTCGTGCGGTAGCGCGGCGGCACGAGCGGGAAGTCCACCTTGAACCGATGGAGCGCCGCGGTCTCGAACGCGTCGACGTCGGTCGGAGCGCCCGCAGTCGGGAGCGTGTGCCACGCCATGTCGAGGAGCGCTGCCGCGAGGTACTCGGTCAGCGCGAAGCCCTGATTGTGCGTCTTGGACTTCTCGATCTTCTTCGCGAGGGCCGCGGGGATCGGCGCCCCCGTCTGGTAGTGCTTCGCGTAGTTCGCGAACACCGTGGGCTCGCTCGCCCAGTGCTCGTTGAACTGCGAGGGGAACTCGACGAAGTCACGCGGGACGCTGGTGCCGGCCAAGGTCGGGTACTTCACGTTCGACGAGAGGCCGTGGAGCGCATGGCCGAACTCGTGGAACATCGTGGTCACGTCGTCGAAGCTGATGAGCGCGGGCTGACCGGGCGCGGGCTTGGTGAAGTTGCAGACGTTGAAGATCACCGGCTGCGTGGCGAGCAGGCCCGACTGGTCGACGTAGCTGTCCATCCACGCGCCGCCGTTCTTGTTGTCGCGCTTCCAGTAGTCCGCGTAGAAGAGCGCGAACGACTTGCCGTCGGACCCGAACACCTCGAAGACGCGGACGTCGGGGTCGTAGACGGGGAGGTCGTGGCGCTCCTGGAACGTGAGCCCGTAGAGCTTGTTCGCGGCGAAGAACACGCCGTCACGCAGGACACGGTCGATCTCGAAGTAGGGTTTGATCTCGGCGTCGTCGAGCGCGAAATCCGCCTTCCGAACCTGGTCGGAGTAGTGTTGCCAGTCCCACGCGGCGACCTTGAAGTGGTCCTTCTTCTGGTGGTCGACGAGCGTCTGCATCCTCGCGGCCTCGCCGCGCGCCTTCGCGACGGCGGCGGGCGCCATGTCGGTCAGCAGCTTGATCGCGTTCGCCGGCGTCTCCGCCATCTGATCGGCGAGCACGTAGGCCGCCCACGTCGGGTAACCCAGGAGCTTCGCCTTCCCCGCGCGGAGAGCAGCGAGACGGAGCACGAGCGCGCGCGTGTCGTTCGTGTCGCCGTGCTCGGCCCGCTGCGTCGAGGCGGTGAACAGTCGCTCGCGCGTCGCCCGGTCGTCGAGCGACACCTGCGCTGGCTGCTGGGTCGTGTTCTGGAGCGGCAACAGCCACTTGCCGTCGAGCTTCCGCCCCTTCGCCGCCTCCGACGCGGCCGCGATCTCCCCCTGGCCGAGCCCCGCGAGCAGCGACTCGCTGTCGAGGACGAGCGCGCCCGCCTTGTTCGCGGCGAGCAATCTCTGGGTGAAATCGGTGCTGAGCGTCGACTCCTCCTTGTTGATCGCGCGGAGCTCCGCCTTGTCCGCGTCCGAGAGCTCCGCCCCCGCGCGCACGAAGTCGCGGTGGTAGCGGACCGCGAGGTACTTCGACTCGTCGTCGAGCGCGGCCTGATGGTCGAAGATCGCCTTCACGCGGGCGTACAGCTTCGCGTCGAGGTAGATGGCGTCCTGGTGCGCGGCCAGCTTGGGCGCGACGTCCTGCTCGACCTTCTGGATCGCGTCGTTGGTGTTCGCCCCCGCCATCGCGAAGAAGATCTTGGTGACCCGCGTGAGCAGCTCTCCGCTCCGCTCCATCGCGACGATCGTGTTGTCGAAGGTCGGCGCGTCCGTCTGGTTGGCGATGGCCGCGATCTCCTTGAGGTGCTCCGCCATCCCTGCCTCGATGGCGGGCACGTAGTCGCCGTCGTGGATGTGGTCGAAAGCGGGCGCCTGATAGAGGAGCGTGCTCCTCGTGAGGAACGGGTTCATGGGTACGCTCGGGGTTGGGGGCACAACGGGCGCCACTGGCGCCGTCACGATCGGAGGCGCGGCGGGCGGCGGCGCGTCTGCGGCGCACGAGAGGGCTGCAGCGCACGCGACGGTCGCCGCGGCGAGGATGAGGTGTGACGAGGCTCTCTGCATGGCGGCGCAGCCTACTACGGCGCGCGCGTCGAGGCTGGGCTACTCGGCCACCTCGACCACGAGGCCGCGCGAGAGGAGCTCGCCGATCATGAGACGGACGTCGGCCTCGATCTTCTCGCGGGCGCCCGCGTCCGAGGCGTAGCGCTCGACGCACGCGAGCACGACGCCCGAGGCGGTCCGCGTTCCGTCGCACAGCCGCACGATCTCGGTCGCGGTCTCGCTCAGCGAGAGCCCCCGCTCCGGCGACAGGAGCACGTGACGCGCGTCGATCTTGTCCCAGCGGAGGCGGGCCGAGGGGGCGAGCTTCAGGCGCTTCTCGACGGTCGCCGCGCTCACGGCGGCGGCGCGTTCAAGGTGACCCCCGCCGCGACGCTGTCGAGCAGCGCCCACAGGATCTCGCACTTGCGAACGAGCGCCGCGACACACCGGTCCTGCAGCTCGCGGGTCGTCGCCTGCGCGGAGACGAACGCGATCGCCTCCTCCGAGTCGCGGCGCGCTCGCGGGACGCGGCTCCGGAAGTAGTCGAGCGCCTTGCCGTCGACCCACGGGTAGTGGGCCTCCCAGGCGGCGATGCGCTTGCTCATGATGTCGGGGGCGAACGCCTCGGTGAGCGACGACGCCACCGCTTCGAGCAGAGAGTGGTCGCGGACGAAGCTGACGTACGCGTCGCACGCGAAGCGAACGCCCGGGAGCACGCCCTGGAGGCTCGCGACCTCGTCGCGGTCGAGACCGACGGCCTCCGCGAGTCGCAGCCAGAGCGCGAGGCCCCCCTCCCCTTCGGCAGCGCCGTCGTGATCGACCACGCGATGAATCCAGATGCGTCGCCACGCGGGGTCCTCCGACTTCGAGAGGATGAGCGCGTCCTTGATCGGGATTCGCGTCTGGTAATAGTAGCGATTGCGAACCCAGTCGCCGAGCTCGGCGCGCGAGAGCTTCCCCTCGTGCATGCGGACGTTGAACGGGTGCAGATCGTGGTACCGCGCTGCGCCGGCGCGTCGCAGGCGATCCACGAAGCCCGCCGCAGAGTCAGGGGCGAGAATCGGATTGCTCGCGCGGCCCTGACTTCTCTCGCTGCCCTGACTGCTCTCGCTCAAAGCGTGATCTCCATGCGGTCGGTCGCGACCTGCCAGCCCGCCGCCTCCACTGCTCTTCGCTCCGGAGAGTCGGAGTCGAGGATGGGGTTCGTGTTGTTGATGTGCGTGTAGATCTTGCGGCCACGCAGGCTCGCGAGGCGCGCGAGGCTGCCGTCGTCGCCGCCGATCGGGAGGTGCGCCATGTCGCGCGCGCGGCTCTTGCCGAGCCCGAGCGCGATGAGCTCGTCGTCCCGCCAGAACGTCCCGTCGAAGAAGACACAGCTCGCCTCGTCGAGCGCCGGCCGGAGCCCTTCGAGGCTCGCGGCGGCCGTGACGTACGCCGCTGCGTTCGCGTTCCCTTCTTCGCGGATCCAGACACCGACGTTGTCGTCCGGGCCGGGCGCGACTGTGCCGTCGATGTGGACGGGCAGCTTCCCGGGCACGGCTCGCGGGAGGATCGAGAGGCCGCTGGGCTCTCCCGAGGCGAGGAGCAGCGCAGTCTCCACGCCAGGCTCGAGCCGTCGATGCGTGAGCTGCCCGTCGAATCGCTGCAGCGTCCTCGTCAGCGCGTTCCGGTCGACGAGCGCCCGGAAGACGCTGTCGGTGGCGTAGACGACGAGCGGCGTGGACTCGCGGAGACAGAAGAGGCCGAGCGTGTGGTCGACGTCGCCGTTCGTGAGGACGATGCCGGCGATGGGCGAGCCTCGTCCGGCTCTCGGCCACAGCTCGGGGCACGCCGCGATCTGCGCGTGGATTGACGGCGACGCGTTGAGGACGAACCATGACTCGCCGTCATGCGTGACCGCGATGGAGTCCTCCGTCCGCGCCTGCACGCGAGGCGAGCCCGAGCGCGCGAGCTGACAGTTGGCGCAGGCGCAGTTCCACTGCGGAAAGCCACCGCCGGCGGCGGCCCCCAGAACACGAAGCCTCATGACGTGCCGACGCTCAGCGTAGAGCGCCGCCCCGCGTCACTCGCCCTGCGCGTCGCTGACGTCGGCCGGCGCCGTGAACGGGACGGTCGGCTCCTGGCCGAAGTCGTCCGGCTGGTACGAGCCGATCTCGGCATCCATCTTGATCTCGACGAACTCGGGCGTGGTCCAGGACATTGGCAAGCGAATCTCCGGCGGGTGAGGTTCAACAGAGTGTGACGGGCAGCCGGGGCGAGTCAAGAGCGGGTGTGAGCCGCTTGCGGTCTCCGCTCACTTCATCGACGCTCACCGGCGTGGCGAGCTTCGGGCACATCGCGGTCGGCCTCGCGGCCGGCCGGGCCTATACCCCGCGCGGCAAACCCGCCCGCGACGCGATGGTTCTGTTCTCGATCCTGTCGATGTGGCCAGACGTCGACGTCGTCGCGTTCGGCCTGGGGATCCCGTACGGAGCGCCGTTCGGGCACCGTGGCGCAACCCATTCGATCCTGGCCGCGCTCCTCGTGGGTGCAGCGAGCGTGCTCGTCGCGCGTCGAACCCGGCTGCCGGTCGCGAAGACCGCCCTGTTCGCGACAACCGTCGCCCTCAGCCACCCCTTGCTCGACACGCTCACCTACGGCGGCGGGCTCGGCTGTGCTCTCCTCTGGCCGTTCTCGTCGCACCGGTTCTGGGCGCCGGTACGGTTCATCCCGATCGCGCCCATCGGGCTCGGGATGCTCTCTCCGACCGGGCTCTCGGTCGTCATGGCTGAGGTCCTGCTCTTCGCGCCGTTCTGGGTCTACGCGGTCTGGCCGCGATCACGTGCTGCACGCCCGCGATGAGAGCTCTTGCGGGTGGTCTGCCGGCGATCGGTTTCGGCTGCGGTCGCACTTTTCCAGCGCCCATTCCGCGTCGATTCCTTGATCAACCGAGAGGGCCCGCGACATTACACGGAGATCCAGCTTCGTCAGGGTGGCGCTCCACGCGTCCGACAAGTTGCAAAGCCGTGATGAAACCGACAAAGAGAGTGTCTGTTCGTTTCGATGGGCGAGTACCGAGGGTAAGCTTTCAATGACATCGATGCGTCTTGTCCGTGCGTTCTCTTCGAGCTTCGGTCTCTCGGGCTCTCTCATCCTCGCTCTCGCGGCTACGGCGTGCGGCTCGACGACCCCCACGGGCACGGGGTCCTCGAGTCAGCCCACGTTCAACGCGGACACGGGAGTCCCGGTCTTCAACCCGGGCGGCAGCAGCGGGCAGACGGGGACCGGGACGGGGACGGGCACGACCACGGGGACGGTCGTGAGCACCGGCACGACGAATCCGACCGGGACGGGCCCAGGCTCGACCACCGTCGCGAGCTCGAGCCACAGCACTTGCACCACGAACACCGGGCCGATCACGGGCACGGTCGGCGCGACCGGTGGGTCGGTCTCCCGCCTGGTGTTCGCCGTCGTCGGCGACACGCGACCGGCCAACGAGGACGACACGAGCGGCTATCCGACGGCGATCATCACCAAGATCTTCCAGGACATCGAAGCGCAGTCCCCGCACCCCGTCCTCACGCTCGGCACGGGGGACTACCAGTTCTCCGAGGCCTCGAACGGGACCGGCGCGGCGCAGGTGGCCATCTACATGCAGACTCGCGCGGCCTACACGGGCGCGTTCTTCCCGGCGATGGGCAACCACGAATGCGGCGTGTCGGGCGGCTTCACGACGTCGGACAACAACAACTGCGGCCCCGGCAACACCGGCGGCGCCACCGTCAACTACAACGCGTTCATCAACGGGATGCTGTCGACGATCTCGCAGACGAACCCGTACTATTCGATCAACGTCAGCGCGTCCGACAACTCCTGGACCGCGAAGTTCGTGATGACGGCCGCCAACGCGTGGGACACTGCGCAGAACACGTGGCTCGAGAGCACGCTGGCGGTGCCGACCACGTACACGTTCGTCGTCCGTCACGAGGCGTCGGACGCGACCCCGCCGCTGCCGCCGGGCGTCGCGGGCGTCGACGCGCTGCTCGCGAAGTACCCGTACACGCTGCTCATCGTCGGTCACACCCACGACTACGGCCACTACAGCGACGCGCCCCAGGTGCTGGTCATCGGCAACGGCGGCGCTCCGCTCTCGAGCTCGAGCTACGACTACGGCTACGGCCTCCTCAGCCAGCGCTGCGACGGCGCCATCGTCGTCGACGAGTACGACTACATGACCGGCGCGACGGACAGCTACCTCCACTTCGTGGTGACCCCCGCGGGCCAGATCACGAACTGAGGGGCGATCACTCCAGGACGATCCTTCCGGTGGCTTGGCCGGTGGGGGCCTTGCCCCAGGCCGCGCAGGTGCGGGGGCCTCGCTTGGGGATGTCGCATCGGCTGAGCGACATGCCGATGTTCTCGCCGACCTCGCCCTTCATCCCGAGCGCCTCGAACGGGACGGCGAGCTCGATGCCCCATTCTTCGTCGTTGCCCTTCGGATCGTTCATCCGGCCGTCGATCTCCATCGACGCATGCGCGCCGCTGTTCCAGGTCACGTCCCACGCGCCTCCGCCCCTGCGGATGGAGTCGGTGATCAGCGCCTTCGGGGTCACCTCGAGCAGGTACTCGACGTCGTCCCGCCGGAAGACGACCCGGAAGACGTCGTCGTCGGGCAGGATCGCGTCGTCGGGCTGGTCGGTGTGCGACTCGATGTCCTGGTCGGACGCGTAGAGCGAGAGATAGAGGTACTCCCCGCTCCATACGGCCCTCGTCTCCGAATACGGGCGCGCGGGCGTGCCGTCCGCGAAGACGAAGTCGCCCGTCCTCGCCGGACCGGGCGGACGCAGCCACCCGGGGTCGTCGGTGTCGCCGTCAAGCGTGATGGGGCCGGGGGCGTGAGGCACGTGCAGCAACGGGTCGCCGGCGGACACCGAAGCCGACAGCGTCGCCGCGGACCGCGCAGCCCTGCGCGACGCGCTCACGCGTCTGGCGCAGAGGAGGCCACCGGTCGCGAGGAGCGCGAGACCGAGGCAGAGCGCCTTCGCCGACGGAGCGACCATGCGGCGGAGTGTAGGAGGAGGCGAGCGCATTCCCAAGCCGTGCGGATGCGATCGCTAGAACGATCGACACGACGCCACCGTGACCCCGAGCAGGGCCACGATCAGCGCGAGCGCGAAGGCGACGACGAACGCTCGATGAGCCAGGCGAGCCAGGGTTCGCTTCACGTCTTCGTCGGCGGCGAGCGGCACGCTGAGGTGCGCGATGCACCCGACGAGCGCGAACACCACGGCGCCCACCGCGAGGTGCTCCTTGCGCTCGAACATCCAGCCGACCCTCGGAACCTCGATGAAGAGGTGCTGCTTGATGCGGTCGCGATACGCCGGGTAGATGTAGCCGCCGAAGAGGGCCGTCACGACGACGAACCCCGTCGCAAGAGCGACCGAGAGACGCGCGCGCCGCTTCGGGTTGCGAAGCAGGATGGCGGGGTGCAGCAGCGCGGCGACGCTCAGCCAGCCGAGGTGGCCGTGGACGCGCTCGAGCACGCGGAGGAGAAGCGTGGTCATGGCATGAGCAGCCCCTGCACGCCGATCATCGCGCCGACGACGAGCACGCTCGTGCAGAGCACCTGGATCGTCCTCGGCAGATCACGGCGAGCCGCCAGGTACGCGAGCGCTCCCACCATGCCGGCCACATAGCCGGCAACGCCGAGCCTCCAGAACATGCCGATGTGCGGCGACCACACCACCCTCGCGGGGTTGGGCTCGCTCTTGAACACGACCTCGTACGCGCGCAGCAACGCATACGTCGCCGGCATGCTGAGGAGGGCGGCCACGACGGTGGCGGTCCAGACGGGGAGGTGCGTGCGCACGAGGAGCCTCTGCGACTGCCAGGTGAACCGCCGAGATGCGGCGCCCGGCAGGCGATGTGGTGTGGACGCAGAGTTGTACGGCACTTCGTGCGCGGCCGTCAGCCTCCCGCGAGCTGGCAGGCGACGAGGCGTCGAGCAGACCTCAGGCGCCACGTGGCTGCGCGCACGCGATGGACGTCGATGGGGCGCCGTGCAAGCATCCGCGTGCCGTGTGGCTGCGCGTGCTCTTCCTGGCGATGGCCGTGCTGACAGCGGGCGTCGCGTACGCGCAAGCACCCCCCGCGTCCTTCTTCGCCGGGCGTTCCAACGATGAGCTCCGCGCGCTCGCGAGAGACCCGAAGAACGACGTCCTCCTCCGGCGCGGCGCCGCGACCAAGCTCGTCATCACGCTCGCCGACGATCGCGCGTTCGACGACGCCGAGGCTGCCGGCCGCGAGTTCGCGAAGAACGTCGACGCCCTCGCGATCCGCCACATCGTCGCCGTCCGTCGCCGCAGCCACGTGCACGTCGTCGCGCTCCTCGCGCTCGGGGTCACGCTCGCGTTCGCCCTCGCCGCGCTCTCCCTCGCTGCCGCGCACGGATCTCTTGCCGCCGCGCTCCCCGCGGTCCGTCGTGTGGCGCCGGTGTTCCTCTTCTTCCTCGGCTACATGGGGCTGGTCGGCGGAGGGATGGCCGAGAGCTACGAGAACAGCAGCTCTCTCCCGTTCGCGCTGTTCGCGGCCTTCATGCTGCCGCTCGTGGTGATCTTCCGGGTGTGGAGCGCGGTCGGATCCCCTGCCCTCGCGGCGCGCTCGCTGCGCGGGATTGCAGCCGTGGCCGCGACCCTCGCGCTCGGCTTCCTCGTGGTCGAGCAGGTCAACCCCGCGTACCTGGAGGGCTTCGGCCTTTGAGCGACCAGGAGAGCGAAGAGAGAGAGCAGGAGCTCCGGGTCGACAGCGTGCGCGTCGTGAGGCTCGGGCACGGCGCGAACTGCTCCAGCATCGGCAGCGTCGTCGATACGCTCTTCCTGTCGGCCGTCCTCGGCGGCGCCGTGCTCGCGGCCGTGCTCGCGGCGATGAAGAAGGAGCCGATCACCGTGATCGGGTCGCGAGAGGGTGCGTCGGCGACGGAGGATCCCGATCACGACGAGCCCTCGCCCTGATCGATTCGACCGTTCCGCGTCGATGAAAGGGGCACGAAAGCGGCTATGATGATGCGCATGCTTCGTCACCGTGCGTTGCCGCCGTCCGGCGTGCGTCGTGGGCTCTCCTTCCTCGGTCTCCCCTGCGTCGTCGCGCTCGCCGTGGTCGCGTGCGGGTCGAGCACGCCTTCGACCTCGGCGTCGTCGAGCCAGGCCACGTTCGACCCCGACAGCGGCGTCCCCCCCTTCAGCGCCGGGAGCACCAGCCACAGCAGCGGCACCGGTTCGGGAACGACCACGGGGACGGTCGTGAGCTCGGGCACGACGAGCGTGACGTCGTCGGATTCTTCGAGCGACACATCGACGAGCTCGAGCGCCGCGAGCACGACCTCGAGCACCACCGGCTTCGTCTCGTCGACCGGCATCACCATCACCGTCATCCCGGACGGGACGGGCATCGCGCAGGGGCTGCTGACGGCGATGGAGAACGCGAAGGTCGCCGTTCACATGGAGATGTACCTCCTCACGAACAGCACCTACATCTCCGAGCTCGAGACGCTGAAGCAGAAGGGGATCGACGTGAAGGTCATCCTCAACCAGACCTTCCCGACCGGAACGACCGCGTCTCAGACGAACGCGAGCTCGTACTCCACGCTCATGGGCGCCGGCGTCGACGTGAAGTGGGCCCCCGCGAATCCCGACGGGAGCTCGAGCGGCTACACCCACGAGAAGACGGTCATCATCGACCCCGGCGCCGCCAACGCGCAGGCGTGGATCATGACGATGAACCTCGACACCGCCGCCCCGAAGGACAACCGCGAGTACCTCGCAGAGGACACGAGCGCCGCGGACATCACCGAGGCCGAGACGATCTTCGAGGCGGACTACGCGGGCACCCCCACCGCAATCTCGGGCAACCTCGTGGTCGCGCCGACGAACGCGGAGTCGATGCTCCTCTCGCTCATCGAGAGCGCCACGACGTCCATCGACATGGAGGCCGAGGAGATCGACGAGTCGGGGCAGGAGGGGGACCTCTTCAGCGCCCTCACCGCGAAGGCGAAGGCCGGCGTCACCGTCCGCCTCGTGCTCGAAGACTCCACGGTGGCGTCGCAGGCCACCGCCGTCTCCGACCTCCAGGCGGCTGGCGGCAAGGTCATGGGCTACGTCTACGGAACGGGTCTCGACATCCACGCGAAGGCGCTGGTCGCCGACGGCGCGCGTGCGTACGTCGGCTCCGAGAACTTCACCGGCGGCTCCCTCGGCTACAACCGCGAGCTCGGCGTGATCTTCGACGAGGCAGACAACGCGGGGCAGGTGACGAAGGTCGACTCCACCATCCTCTCCGACTTCAACGCGGGCTCGGCGTACTCGTCCACCTCGGGTGGGTGACGTTCTACGCACGTCACCAAGCCCACCCGCCACACGGGGAGAGGATCAAACCGTCGCTCGACGCCGCCAAACCGTGGAAGAACGACCGCCCGCTGCACGGGGATCGCATCAAATCGCACGAGGAAGCGACCGACCTGAAGAAGGTTTATCACCCATCGCGCGGGGATCCGATCCTCCTGCGGTACCTGACGACACCTCCGAGCTATATTTCGATCCCATCGCGCGGGGATCCGATCCTCCGGTGCCTTGTCAGCGCTGGCGCGAGCGAAGTTCGTGACCTTTCGCACTGGGATCCGATCGTATTCGGGTCCATCGCGAGTGACCTCAATTAGGTTGCTGACCTATCGTGCGGGGATCCGATCTTCCTGTGGTTTGTGCCGACAGACCTCAACAAGGTTCGCGACCCATCGCACGGGGATCCGATCTTCCTTCTGTTCATCGCGACGAACGCGAAGAAGGATCACGACCCATCACGCGGGGATCCGATCTTCTTTCGTTCGAGCGCGAAGGATTGGAATAATGTTCATGACCTTTCGTGCAGGGATCTGATCCTTTTCGGATCCCTCGCGAACGATCTCAACAAGGTTGGTGCCCCTTCTCGAAGGGATCAGATCCTATTTCTGTTCCTCGGCGACAACCTCAATAATGTTGATGACCTTTCTCGCGGGGAAGCGATCCTCGTTCCGTCGACCGACGTGCAGGTCAATTACGTTGGTGACCCACGTGGAAAGGACACGATCCTATCGAGCCTCGAAGCGATGAGCCTGCGATACGGCGCGTACCCCTCGCGTCGGGATTCGATCAAATCGCTCGGCAAGCCCATCGACCTCGATCAGGACGATGACCCAGCGCCTCGGGCTTCGATCAAATCCTCTTCCGACGCGAAGAGCGTGGAGGAGGGTGAGCATCCTTCGCGTGGGGAAGCGATCAACTCGCGCGATGCAGCGTCACGCCGCGGAGACGACCGGCCTCTTCTGGATGGTGTCGAGGCGCGCGCGGAGATCGGCGTTCATCTCGTCCACCTTCTCGTGAAGGTGCGCGATCTCGAGCTCGGCCTTCAGGTTGACGTTGTACTCGATGTCGTTGCGGAAGCGGTCGCGCGCGACCTGTCGGTTCTGACTGAGGAGGACGAAGACCGAGAGGATGATCGCCTCGAGCGAGACGACCATCGTGAGGAGGCCGAACGGAAACGGGTCGAAGTTGCCGATGCTCGTGCCGGCGAGCGGCCTCACGTTGAGGAGGATCCAGACGGCGAAGAGCACGATGTGAATGCCGAGGAACGGGATGCTCCCCGAGAACTCGCTGATCCAGTCGGCGATCTTCATGACGGAGGTGCGCTTGTCTTCCTCGACGTCGTTGACGTTGCGGGACGCGGTGCGGGCGAGGAGCGTCGCTGTCTCCCTGAGGCGTCTGCCGGTCGCGGCGAGGAGATCGAGCGCGGCGGCGGGCCTCAGCCGGAAGAACTCGTCGAGGTCGCCTCGGTCGACGACGAGCGCCTCCATGTCCTCGGTCACGAGCGCCGACGCGTTCCGAGGGCCGCCGTCGAGGAGCGAGATCTCACCGAAGAAGTCTCCCGTGCGGGCGGTCTCGAGGACGATGCGCTCGCCGACGTCGCTCTTGAACCACATCTCGACGACGCCGCTTCGGACGACGTACATCGAATCTCCAGGGTCTCCGCGCTGAAAGAGGGTCTGGCCCGCGGGGACCGTGACGACGTCGATGCGCTCGGCGAGCGTCGCGCGCTCCTGGTCGTCGAGCAGCGCGAAGAACGGGACGTTGGACAGCATCTCGGAGTGAGTGGGCACGGACGCAGTCTAGATCAACGCGCGCGCCCGACGGCGTCCTCGCTGCAGGCGCGGGGCTCTTGAGCGCGCCGGGCTCGGCTGTCGGGCGGAGGGTGCTCGGCCCCCGCTCCTGGAATGGCTTTCACGCGGACGCTTTCTGAACGCCTGCGTCGTTGACGAGCGCCGCGCGGCGCTCGATGGTCGAAGCGCTTGATGGTAACAGCGTAAGCATGGCCACCTGCACGCGCCCGGGCTGCTCCGGCAAGGTCGAAGACGGCTACTGCGACTCGTGCGGCATGGCCGCCGCGGGCGGGGCGAACGGCACTTCGAGTGCGACCACCGGCCTCGGGAGCGCGAGCACCGTCCTCGCCCCTCCCGGCGCTCCGACCGCCACTCCGTCGACGCGCACCGGCTCCGGTCGAACTCCGTCCACGCGCTCGGCTCGCAGCACGAAGTCGGCTCGCTCCACTCGCTCGGGCTCGATCCGCACCGGCCGCGCCACGTCGCGCTTGATGGGCGGGAGGCCGCTCGCGCGCCCGCCGCTGCCTCCGATGGACCCGCTCGGATCGCTGGTGTCGCCGGTCGTGCCCGAGCGAAAGCGGTTCTGCTCCTCGTGCGACACGCCGCTGAAGCGCGACACCGGGTTCTGCCCCAAGTGCGGCGCCGAGTACTCGTTCGTCCCCACCCTCAAGGCCGGAGACGTGGTCGCGGGGAAGTACGAGGTCAAGGGGACCGTCGCGTTCGGCGGGCTCGGCTGGATCTATCTCGCGCTCGACACGGTGCTGAACCGCTGGGTCATCCTCAAGGGGCTGCTCAACTCGAAGGACCCGCACATGCTGGAGGTCGCCGTGCAGGAGCGCGAGTACCTCGCCGCGGTCAAGCACCCGAACATCGTCGGCATCTACGACTTCGTGAGCCAGGGGACCGAAGGCTTCATCGTCATGGAGTCGGTCAACGGCAAGACGCTGATGCAGCTCCGAAAGGAAGCGAACGGCCCGCTCCCCATCGCGGAGGCCATCTCGTACATCCTCGAGATCCTCCCGGCGTTCGGCTACCTCGACGATCAGGGGCTCGTCTACTGCGACTTCAAGCCGGACAACGTCATGGTCGAGGAGGAGACCGTGAAGCTCATCGATCTGGGCGCCGTGCGGCGGGTCGACGACACGGCGGGCGACATCTACGGGAGCAAGGGCTACAGCGCGCCCGAGGCGACCTCGAGCCCGTCCCCGGTCAGCGATCTGTACACGGTGGGCAGAGCGCTCGCGGTCCTCGTCGCGAGCTTCGACTTCCAGGGCAAGCACGAGCACTCGCTGCCGCCTGCGTCGGAGTGCCCCGCGTTCGAGCAGCACGAGGCGCTGTACCGGTTCCTCCTGAAGGCGACGCGCGCGAAGGAAGAGGAGCGCTTCCAGACGGCCGCCGAGATGGGCGAGCAGCTGATGGGGGTGCTGCGCGGGATCGTCGGAGACACCGACGAGCTCGGCCACGTCGAGAGCGCCATCTTCGATCCGGACAGCGACCCGGACATCGGCGCGAGCGACGTCGAGACCCACAGCACCGGGATTCCGCGCCTGAAGGTGGACAAGGAGGATCCGGCGGCGAGCTTCATCCTCGCGGCGGGAGCGGTGACCGACCCCGAGAAGCGCATCGCGCTCTTCGCGCGGGGGATGGCCGCGAACCAGGCCTCCGTGGAGCTGCGCCTTCGCTGGATCGACGAGCTGATCTCGCTCGCGCGCTTCGACGAAGCGGAGAAGCGCCTCGCGGAGGTGCAGGCCGCGCACCCGACCGACTGGCGGCTCGCGTGGTACCGCGGCCGCGCGATGCTCGCGCAGGGGAAGATCAAGGAGACGCTCGCCGCGTTCGAGTCGATCATGAGCGAGCTCCCTGGAGAGCTCGGGCCGAAGCAGGCGCTCGCGCGGGCGCACGAAGCGGGCGGCGCGTTCGCTCGCGCCATCGAGTACTACGATGCGGTCTCGAAGGCGGACGGCTCCTTCGTGTCGGCCGCGATCGGTCTTGCACGCTGCCACTTGAAGCAGCACAACCCCGCCGCTGCGGCCTCTGCCTACCGGCGAATCCCCCCGACGTCGAACCGCTACGTCTTCGCGCAGATGGCGCTGGTGAGAGCGCTGCTCGACCGAGGGGGGTCCGGGCCCGACAGCGACGGCATCCTCCAGGCAGCGATCGCGGTCGAAGCGCTCGACGGGCTCGTGGTCGGGCTCGAGCTCCACAAGGTGCGCGCGGACGTCTTCGCCGCCGCAGCGCGCGTCGCGTCGCACGGAAAGCAGCCTCCGGACATGAGCCAGAAGGTGCTCGGCGCGCCGTTCGAGGAGCGCGAGCTTCGCCTCGAGGCCGAGAAGGAGCTGCGCGCCTGCGGTCGGAGCGCGAACACCGCGGACGAGAAGATCGCGTTCGTCGACCTCGCGAACGCGGTGAGACCCATCACGGCGCTGTGACCTCATCTTGCGGGGGAGCCCCTTTCGCACGTTTCAACCGAACCGCACCCGCGTAGTCTGCGGGTCGTGAAGAGCTGCCCGAAGTGCGGCACGACCGCCGGCGACGACGACATGTTCTGCGAGGTCGACGGCGTGAAGCTGCTCGCGGCGGACGCGGCCGCGACGAGCGCCGCGAGCACGAGCCCTCGCCCCGAGCTCGCAACGCCGCGCCTCGAAGGGGTCGCCGTCTGCTCTGCGTGCGGGGCGAAGAACCCGGACGACGGCGACGGCTACTGCAAGGAGTGCGGCCATCGCGTGCTCGGAGCGCGGTCGACGCTGCCTGGAGCGACGCCGGCGAAGGTCGGCGAGTACACCGTCATGCGAGGGCACGGCGACGGCGACATGGTCGTCAAGGATCCCTCGGGGACGAGCCGCCTCGTGATCTTCGGCGCGCGCGAGCGACTGCAAGCCGAGGCGGCCGCGCTCCGCAGAGCGGGCTCGCCGGCGACGACGTTCTTCCCGGGCGTGCTGACGGAAGGCGACGCCGCGTACTTCGAGCATTACCTCGTCGTCGACGTGGACCTCGAACGTGCCGTCCCCCTCGAGAAGGCGCAGCTGGCGTTCCCGGCAGCCATCGGTCTCGTGCGATCCCTCCTCGACGCCGCGGCGGAGATCGAGGCTCACGGCTTCGCATGGGAGCCGGTCCCGTCGGACCTCCACGTCACTGCCGCCGGCGCGCTCCGGGTGATGCGCGTCCGTGGAGCCCGGGCGCTCGCCGACAAGGAGCGCGTCAACGCCAAGAGGGTGCTCGAGGCGCTCGGTCCCGCGCTCGTCCCCTCGCCGCTCGGCCTGGGCACCCCCGCGCTCCTCCGCCTCTTGCTCCCGCGCTCCAACTTCAGCACCGCCACGAGCGAGACGATCGAAGCGGCGCGCGTCGTGGTCACGCAGGCCGAGGAGGTCGTGAAGGCCGGGTCGTCTGCGGACATCGCGGAGCTGTGCGATCCCGGCCTGAAGCGCAATCACAACGAGGACGCGACGGCGGTCGCCGAGGGGGAGATCGGCGGGGAGGCGTACAAGATCCTCGTCGTCTGCGACGGCGTCTCGTCCTCGACGCACGCGGAGCAGGCCTCGGCCGCCGCGTCGAAGGTGGCGCGAGACTCGCTGGCTCACTTCGCGCGCTCCGGCGACATTCTCCGCGAGGGGTCGTCGTCGGCCGTCATCGCCGCGATCCGCGCGGCCCACGTCGCCGTCTGCACCTCGCAGATCGAGTACGGCTCCGGCCCCCCTCCGGGCACGACGATCGTCCTCGCGCTCGTCTTCCGCAAGAGCCTCACCGTCGGCTGGGTGGGCGACAGCCGAGCGTACTGGGTGTCGGAGCTCGGGGCGGAGCTTTGCACGACGGATCACTCGTGGGTGAACGAGGCGGTGGCGCGCGGCGAGGTCACCTTCGACCAGGCGATGCAGTCGCCGCTCGCCCACGCGCTCACGCGGTGCCTCGGCCCGCTCGAGACCGATGCCACCACCGTGCAGGACGTGGAGCCGGAGGCGAGGACGAAGGCGCTCCCGGGGCCCGGGAAGCTCGTGCTCTGCACCGACGGACTGTGGAACTACTTCCCCGCGGCTCCCGCCATCGCGGGGCTCGTGCACGCGGCAGGCAAGAACGCGGACCCTGCGACGATCGCGCGGTTCCTCGTGTGCCATGCGCTGGCGCAGGGGGGCGGGGACAACGTGTCGGTGGCTGTGCTGGACGTGAAGTAGGCAACGCGGGGCACCCCTTTCCTCCGATTCGGGGGAAAGGGCCGGGGATAGGGGGGTTGTTCGGCGGCTCGCTGGCTCGCGTGAAATGAGACCAGTGCTCAGGACTGAAGTCCGCTGTGCCGCGCTAGTCTCGACCCACCGCGTCCGGCTGAACCTGCGTCGCGCGCTTGGCGTTCAGGACGCCCTGCAGCACCTCGCGAAGCTTCTCGGCCGACACTGGCTTCACCAGGTGCTCGTCGAAGCCCACGTCGCGCGTGCGGCGTCGGTCGCCCTCGCGACCCCAGCCCGTCAGGGCGACCATCCGCGGAGGAGACGAGCCCTGGAGCGTGCGTATCCTCCGGCAGACTTCGAGCCCGTCGATCTCGGGAAGCCCCAGGTCGCACAGCACGAGATCCGGTCGATGCTTCACCACGAGGTCGAGACCGGCCGCTCCGGAGCGCGCGACGTGCACCTCGTGGCGAAGGTCCTCCAGCCATGCGCCGAGCGTATCCGCGATGTCCGGATTGTCCTCGATCACCACGACGTTGAGCGTGCCGCCTTCGCCGGGCTTGTTCGGGGTGTCCGCCGCGCGCTCCGCGGCCCCCTCACCTTCCGGGAGCCGCGACACGTCGGCGGCCTCGCCCACATACACCGGCAGGCGAATCGTGAACGTCGTGCCCGTGCCCCGTCCCGCGCTCGACGCCGAGAGCGACCCGCCGTGCATCTCCGCGAGCCGGCGGGCGAGCGCCAGACCGAGACCGAGCCCCCGCGGATCCGCGGTCCCTCGCCGGTCGATCCGCGCGAACATGCCGAACACGCGCTCGATGTCCTCCGGAGCGATGCCCTCGCCCGGATCGATCACGCGAATCACGGCCTCCGCGCCCTCGACCGTGAGCTCGACCCTGACCAGCCCCCCCTCGGTCGTGAACTTTGCCGCGTTGTGCAGCAGGTTCGTCAGGATCTGGATGATGCGCGCCGCGTCGACTTGCGCGGTCACGCTCGCGTCCGTCCGCACCGCGAGCTCGTGGCCTCCGAGCTCCAGGAAGGGTCGCGCGCCATCCGCGGCCACGCGCACGAGCACGGCCAGGTCGGTCGGCTCCCGCTTCAGATCGAGCGAGCCGCGCGTGATGCGGGAGACGTCGAGCAAGTCGTCGATCAGCCGCACCATGTAGGCGAGCTGACGCCGCATTCGCGGAACCGTCGTCGCCACGATCGGCGCCGCGTCCTGCGCGAGATGCCTGCTGAGGATGTCGACCCCCATGCTCAGCGGCGCGAGGGGGTTGCGCAGCTCGTGGGCGAGGATCGCAAGGAACTCCTCCCGCTGCCGGTCGGCGTCGCGCAGCGCGGCTTCCGACCGCTCCAGATCGGTCGTCTGGTCCTTCACGCGCTGTTCGAGCATCTCGTTCAGCTCGGTCAGCGAGACCATGTCGTCGATGAGCGTGCCGAGCGACGCGACATCGTCGGCCCATGCACCGACGCCGCCGGGCTGTCGCGCACGCGCCTTGAGCGCGTCTTCCTTGCCAGCGACTCGGCGCACGCGCGCGGTCTCCTCCGCGCGACGCTGGGTCGCCGCGAGAATCTCGTTGAAGACGCCGGCGATCTCCCCCTCGACTCCGTTCAGATCGACGGGCATCGGCGAGCCGCGCTCGCCGTCCCTCAGGCAACGCATCGACCGCAGCAGGCTCGTCGTGAACGGGCCTTCGGGTGACCGGACGGGACACTCGACCGCAACCGGCGGGAGCGCAGGGTCCTGTGGAGGCGAGCTGGAATCGCGTGAAGTGGACATCCGAAGCGTACTCCGAGGTCGACGGCGTGAGCGATGCGTTGCTACGGCTCGTCCTCCGACGAGCGTATCCGGTCAAGCGAGGGGGGAGAGAGGCTAGCACGCACGCGAGGGCTGTGAGCGAGACGAAGAATCGAGGCCGACGTCGATTCGCAGGGCATCGGCCGCCGTGTGACTGCCTACTCTTCCGTGGCTCCCTGAAGACGTTCCGGGTGCGATAAGCTCCGCGCGACCGTCCGGCGACTGCGACGACGACCCAGAGACCGCCATGCCCTTCAAAGTCGAAGCCTTCCAGAACCGCTTTCTGTCTGTCGGGCAGTCCCGCGTGGACGCCATCCTCCAGGTCACCGCCGGCCCGAAGACCGCTCCGGGCGCGAGCGGCGCCGGCCCGCTGGTGATGGGGTTCATCATCGACAAGTCCGGGTCGATGAGCGGCGGCCGCATCGAGTCGGTCAAGCGCGCGGTCTGGCAGGCGATCTCGATGATGGACTCGCGGAGCTGGTTCTTCGTCGTCGCCTTCGACGCGCAGGCGCAGCTCGTCGTCCGCGGCGTCCAGGCCACCGACGAGAACAAGCGACTCGCGAGCCAGGCTCTCTCGAGCATCCAGGCGGGCGGGGGGACGGCGATGTCGACGGGGCTCGAGGTCGCGCGGCAGGTGTTCGCCGCGGCCCCGGATGCGATCCGGCAGGCGGTGTTCCTCACGGACGGGAAGAACGAGAGCGAGCAGCCAGGGGCCGTGCGCGCCGAGCTCGCGCGCTGCGTCGGGACGTACGAGTGCGACTGCTGGGGCGTGGGGACCGACTGGCGTGTCGGCGAGGTCGAGGAGATCTCCCGGGCGCTGCTCGGGAAGGCGTCGCTCATCCCGGAGCCCGCAGGTATCGAGGCGGCGTTCCGCGGCGCGATGGAGAAGGCGAGCGCCAAGTCGGTGAAGGACGTGCGCCTGCGGATCTGGACCCCCGTCGGCGCCGAGACCGTGTTCGTCAAGCAGGTCAACCCGACGATCGACGACCTCACGAGCCGCGCGAAGGTCGTCTCGCCTCAGATCAAGGAGTACAACACCGGCGCGTGGGGCTCCGGCGAGACGCGTGACTTCCAGGTCGCGGTCACGGTGAAGCCCGGCAACGTGAACGACGAGATGCTCGCGGCGCGGCCCTCGATCGTCTTCCTCGAGTCGGGACCGGGAGGGTGGATCGAGCAGGAGACAAAGCTCCCCGAGGCGCGACTGTTCGCGAACTGGACGCAGGACGATGCCCTCTCGTCACGCATCGACCACCATGTCGCGCACTACTCGGGTCAGGACGAGCTCGCGCACGCCATCGAGGCAGGCCTCGACGCGCGCGAGCACGGGCAGGAAGCCGCGGCGACGCAGTTCCTCGGCAAGGCCGTGAAGCTCGCGCACGCGTCGAACAACCTCGCGATGACGCAGCGCCTCGCGAAGGTCGTCGAGGTCGTCGACCCGTCGAAGGGGACGGTGCGACTCCGCAAGGAAGTCCAGAAGGCGGCCGCGATGGACCTGCAGCTCGAGTCGCGCACGACGATGCGTCTCCGCCGAGGCGACAACAAGAAGGACGAGCCGAAGGGGACGCCATGACGGCGCGCTGCCCTGCGGGGCACGACTCGGACGAGCTCGACTACTGCAGCGTGTGTGGCGTGGGCATGCCGCGCATCTCGAACGGGGCAGCGTCGGCGCACGGCTCGCACGCACCTCGCGCTGGCGCGGGGAGCGCGTCGGCCGCGGACGTTTGCCCTTCCTGCAGCGAGCCACGGGCGGACCGCACGGCGCGGTTCTGCGAGGTGTGTCGCTACGACTTCGTCGCGCAGAAGCTGGGGCCGGCGCCTCGTGGGCAGATCGCCGCGCCGGTCGTTGCTCCAGCACCGCCTGCACCGCCTCCGCGCCCAGCTCCGCCGCAACCTGCACCTCCGTCTTCCGTCGCGACCGCGGCAGCCGCGTACGTGCTCGTCGTTCAGGTCGACCGAAGCCTCGATGTCGATCCCGACCCGACGCAGCCATGCCCGACCGGGATGGCCGACCTCGAGGTCCCTTTCGATCGGCCCGAGCTCCTCGTCGGACGTCGGGATGACCTCCGCGACGTCCATCCGGACATCCCTGTCACCGATCCCGGGATGTCGCGACGGCACGCCAAGTTCGTCCGCGCGGTCGATGGGTCGCTCGCTCTCGTCGACCTCGCGTCGACGAACGGGAGCAAGCTCAACGGCGTCGAGGTCGCCGCGGGCTCGCGCTCCGCGCTGCATGCCGGCGACGAGGTCACGCTGGGTCGCTGGACGCGCATACGCGTGACGCTGCGCCCATGAGCGCGTTCCCGTCGCCGAGCTCCGTTCAATCGCCGCCGTCGATCCCGGTCATCTCGACCGCATCTACGGCGGGGCGACGCCAGTGGAACACGCCCCGGACGCTCAAGGCTTACCGGCTCGTCGTGTGGATCCTCGCGGCGCTCCTCCTCTCGCAGGGGGAGTCGACGCTGACGCTGTCGCGCAACGCGTTCAAGACCATCGGGAAGGACACGGTCCCGAGCATCATCGCCGCGGAGGAGATCGGCTACGCCCTCGCAGACCTCGACGCGAACGTCGCGAACTCGCTGCTCGGAAGCGCGCAGCACCGGGCCGCCGCGAGCGCCGTGATCGAGAAGCAGCGACTCAAGGTGACCGACAGCCTCGTCGATGCCGCGCAGAACATCACCTACGGCGACGACGAGAAGCGCCCGATCCGCGCGATGATGCGCGACCTGGGCCTCTACCTCGAGCACGCCGCCGAAGCGCGCCTCCGGTTCGAGCAGTTCGACAAGGGAGGCGCTCGCACCTCGTACTGGCAGGCGACCGATCTCCTGCACAAGAACCTGCTCGTCGAAGCGCAGAACCTCGATGCGGCGAACAAGGTTCAGCTCGAGGTGGCGTACCGCCTCGGCACGGAGGAGACCGAGGGCGCGGAGTTCCTCGCATGCGTGATCGGCCTCTTGCTCACGGGTACGCTCGTCGCTCTCCAGCGAACCCTCTTCAGGAAGACACGGCGCATCTTCAACATCCCGCTGGTCGCGGCGACTGCGCTCGCGATCCTGCTGCCGCTGTACCTGGCTGGCCGCTTCACCAACGCAAGACACAGCCTGCACACGGCCAAGGAGGACGCGTTCGACTCGATTCACTCCCTCGTCCGCGCACGCGCGCTGGCGTACGACGCGAACGGCGACGAGAGCCGCTACCTTCTCGACCCGACCGACGGCAGGAGCCTCGCCCTCTCGTTCCGGGACAAGATCGCGATTCTCTCGACGAGCGCGACCGCGAAGCCGCCCACTCCGTCGGACCTCAGCACCCGCAAGCAGGCGACGCGGAGCGGGATCAAGCCGCGCGATACGGGGCTGCTGTGGGACGAGCTCGACAACATCACCTTCCCCGGCGAGCTCACGGCGGCCACCCGGATGGTCTCGTCCTTCCGGGATTACGTCACCATCGACGCGCGCATCCGGAAGCTCGCCTCTGCAGGCAAGATGGACGACGCGATCGAGCTCTGCATCGGAGACAAGCCGGACGAGTCGAACGCCGCGTTCGACCGGTTCGACACGGCGCTCCTGGCGACGGTCGACGTCAACCGCGCCGCGTTCGATCACGAGATGGAGGACACGAACCGGAGCCTCGGCACGGCGGAGACGGTCAGCATCTTCCTCACCCTCCTGATCTCGGGGCTCACGTGGCTCGGTCTCCGCCCACGGCTGCTCGAGTACACCGCCTGATGCGCGAAGAAGAGATCGACCAGCTCATCGCGTCGTGGGACGAGCGCCTCCGCCGGGTCGACGAGAACCTCATCGCCCTCGAAGGAGAGCCGACCTACCAGATGCTCGGCGGGGGTCGGGCCAGCGGGAGCGGGCGGGCCGGGCTCGTCGGCGAGACCAAGGCGCGCGTGGGCCCCGCGCTCGACGCGCTGGGGGACCTCTTCGAGCACCGGGAGCGCCTGAACGTCGTCGTCGCGAGAGCCAAGAAGCTCCGGGAGGACCTGAGCTTCTGGAACAAGGACGAGAAGCTCGCAGAGATCGTCGCCCTGCTCGGCGGCCCGTCGATCACTCTCGGGACACGCCAGCTGCCCGTGGCCCAGCGTAACCTGCTCGATGCGGCCACGAGCGAGGTCGCGATCGTCCCCGAGCAGCTTCTCAACGAGATGGTCCGTGCGTACCAGCTGGCGCGCGACGCGGTCGCGGAGGTGGGGGCGGCGTGGGGGAGGCTGGAGCCGTTGCTGCTCGATATCGAGCGCGAGGTCGCGCTCGTTCAAGCCGAAGCGACCGCGCTCGATCAGGAGGAGGCGACCCGCACCGAGCTCGAGCAGATCGCCAGCCTTCTCGCGCGCGTCCGCACGACCGTCTCGACCGACCCGCTGGGCGTCACGGGGAGCGTCGACTCGGACCTCGCGCCGCGCGTGAGCCAGCTACGCGCGAAGCTCTCGGACCTCGCGAACCACAAGGCCAGCGTGACGCGGGGGCTGAGCGCCGCGGCCGCGCTGCTCTCCGAGCTCGCGGAGGCCGACCGGATGGCGATGGAGGCGGTCGTGCACGCTTCCCGCGAGTTCGCGGGCTTCGAGGTGGGGGCGACGGCGAGGGCGGCGCGGCAGGAGGTCGTGCAGGGGCTCATCCCGTGGCGCGAGAAGATCGAGAGCGCGGCAAAGGCGGCGCACTGGAAGGCCGCCGACGTCGGGCTCGCGCGGTGGCTCGAGGTCGCGCACGGCATCGTCGCCGCCCAGCGCGAGGTGATTCGCGTCGCGAACGGCGCGGAGCAGACGCGAACGGAGCTCGGCGGGAGGCTCTCGGCCCGACGCGCACAGGCGACCGCGCTCGCGTCGAGAGGGATCGTGGCTCCGGTGGAGCTCGAGCAGCTCGCTCGCGATGCGGAGGCGACGCTCCGGGCGCGGCCGACCGATCTCGCGAAGGCTGCGCGAGATATCGACAGGTACGAGGCGGCCGTGAGGGCGCTCACTGCGAGGGTGTAGCGCAGCGCGCGTGAAGTAACCCTCAGTGCTTCGGGTGGGCGGAGAGGAAGCTCCAGACGGCGTTGCCCCACCCGGGATAGCTGAGCCCAGGGATGTGAGCTCCGCCCTGGATGGTCCAGAGCTCGACGTCGATGCCGGCGGGGCACGCGCCGTACGCCTGGACGACGGTCGGGAGCATGGAATCCAGAGGAGGCATCGCGTCCGTAGCGGCGAGCGCCCCCGAGCAGCCGTTCTTCGCCGCCCAGGTCGCGACCGTCGTCGGCGCCGAGGGGTACGTCCCCTCCATGGTCGTCCCGCCGTCGTAGCCGATCTCCATATCGGCGTTGCCATGGACCTCTGCGACCGAGATGAGCGCCGTGGGCGTGCACTTCGACGGGTCGTCCCACACGGCACCCGCCAGGCTGACGATGGCCGCGATGGTACCGGAGCGGTCACACGCGAGCCGGTGCGCCATGAAGCCGCCGTTCGAGTGGCCGATCGCGAAGACACGGTCGGGGTCGACGCTGTATTTCGATTTGACGTCGGCGACGATGGCGTCGAAGTACGCGACGTCGTCGACGGGGTTGTCGTCGAAGTCGCAGCACGCGTTCGTGGCGTTCCAGAAGCGGTTCCCGGTCGAGTCGACCAGGCCGTTCCCGTACGCGTAGAGGAACCCATTCGCATCGCTCGTCGCGGCGAGCTGGAAGTAGAGCTCCTCGCCGGCGCCGGTCGTGCCGTATCCGTGGAACATGACCACCAGCGGCGTCGGCTTCGAGGGGTCGTTTCCGGAAGGCACGTGGAGTGTGTAGGGGCGAGCACCGAGGATGCCTGCGTCTCCTGCGGCCGCGTCGCCGGCGTCGCCGAGCTCTCTCGATCCGTCGGTGGCGTCGCTCGACCCGTCGTGAGCGGTCTTCGCCGCATCGTGCGGGGGCTGGGCGCGTACCCCGGTATCCATCGAGAACGCGTCCCGATGGGCCGCGGCATCGGCGGGTCCGACCGTGGGGGTGGAGGAACTGCAAGCGCCAGAGAGAGCCGCGACGAGCACGGTGACCGCGGAGAGGCTTCGCACGCTTCGACCGTACTCGCTCGCAAAGTGCGGTGTCGATAGCCGCGCCGAGCTGTTCTGGCTGGCCCATTCACGCTAGAAACCGGGGTGTGACCCTTCGCCCCGAACCGATCGCGCGCGCCTGGACCCGCGGCGCCGCAATACGGCCGGTGCCCGCCTACGCCGTCGTCGGCGAGGCGGCGCTCAGGGACATCGAGGAGGAGCTCGCCGACACGGATGAGAAAAGCACCGGATCGACGACGATGGACACCGCGTTCGATCGGTTCGAGAACACGCAGCCCGAGCTCTCGGCGCGCATCCAGGAGGTGCTCGACCGCCCGCTGGACGAGACCGCCCTCGCGCTCGGCTACTTCCTTTCGATCGCCGTGTGGCTGGCCTTCGAGCGAGCCTTCGGTGCGAGGCTGAACGCCGTGTCTCACGACGCGTGGCAAGCGACCGTCGACGCGCTCGCGCTCGAGGAGGATCTTCGCCGCAAGAACGCGGACGAGCCGCTGGACCTCGACGACGTCCTCGCGCTCGAGCAGCCCGAGGTGGTCGCGTTCGTTCACGACCACATCGACGCGGCGCTCGACGGCGAGCACTCGTTCGTCGACTCCGACGATCCGGACCGGGTGAGGGACGTCGACGTCGACGACGTGCACCTCGTCTATCGCACGATCCTCCTCGAGACGCTGGCGCTGTCGCACGCGGTCGCGCCCGGCCACGACGAGGCCTCCCCGGAGCTGCTGGCATGAAGACGGAGGCCATGGTCATGCGAGCGACCGGAGGTCCGGACGTCCTCGTACGCGAGACCATCGAGATCCCCGAGCCCGGCCCTCGAGAGGTCCGCGTGCGTGTTCGCGCCGTCGCGCTGAACCACATGGACCTGTGGGTGCGTCGCGGCCTGCCGCACATGAAGTACACCTGGCCGTACCGGCTGGGCTGCGACATCGCCGGCGAGGTCGACGCGGTCGGACCGGAGGCGCGCGGAGCGACGGTCGGCGAGCGCGTCCTCGTGAACCCAGGCCTCTCTTGCGGTGTCTGCGCCCGCTGCCTCTCGGGCAACGACAATCTGTGTCGCCAGTATCGCATCCACGGCGAAGGGGCGCAGGGGGGCTACACGCGGCACCTCAACGTCCCCGACACGAACCTGCTCCCCTGCCCTTCGCGCCTCTCGTTCACCGAGGCAGCGGCGCTCCCGCTCGTCTTCCTCACGGCGTGGCAGATGGTCGCCACCAAGGCGCGAGTCATGCCCGGGCAGACGGTCCTCGTGCAGGCCGCGGGCGGCGGAGTCGCGAGCGCCGCCATCCAGCTCGCGAAGCTCTTCGGGGCGCGCGTCATCGCGACGACGAGCACCGACGCCAAGGCAGCGCGCGCGCTGTCGCTCGGCGCCGATCACGTGATCAACTACACGAAGGAGGACTTCGTCGCGGAGTGCAAGCGGCTGACCGACAAGGTCGGCGTCGACGTGGTCATAGAGCACGTGGGCGGTGACGTGTTCGTGAACAGCGTCAAGGCGACACGCTGGGGAGGCCGTGTCGTCACGTGTGGCGCGACCGCGGGGTTCACGCCGACGCTCGACCTGCGACAGATCTTCTTCCGGCAGGTCGAGGTGCTGGGATCGACGATGGGCTCGAAGGGGGATCTCTTCCGGGTGCTCGAGCTCGTGAACGAACGGAAGCTCTCGCCTGTCGTCGATCGAGTGCTCCCGCTCTGGGAGGCACGGGAGGCGCATCGCGTGCTCGAGGCTCGCGAGGCGTTCGGCAAGGTCGTGCTCGAGGTCGACTGACGCCGTCCTCGAATCAGGACAGGCGATGCGTCGACTCCTGCGTGCTCGCTTCGGTCCCCTTCTCTGCCCAGGCGACGGCGTCGTCGAACTCGTCGAATTCGAAGTGCTTCACGTCGGCGGCGATGAAGTGCGCCGCGAGCGCCTCGGCGGCTCCGGCGAGGAGCCCGTCGACCACGATCGCGACCCGGCGAACCTTCCGCTCGTGATCACGCACGAACCGGAGGTGACTCATGAGCCCGGCCATGTCCTTCCACCCCGGGAACTCGCGCGCACGAATGATGACTCCGCGCAGCGCGCCATGCGCCTCGATCCAGGGGTCGATCGCCGCGGCGACGGCCTCGAAGTCCTCGGCGCGAAGCGCGGCCTCCGGCTCGAGCACGAGGATCCCCTTGTTCGCGATCAACCGGAACGGCATCGGCGGGCGCTGCTCCGGCGCGGTCAAGAACGACAGCGCGAGCTCGGACTCGTTCTCGTGGAACGCCTTGATCGGGCACGAGAGCAGAAACGACGCCATCGACTTGATCTGCGTGGCGGCGCGTACCCACTCGTTGTCGCTGACCACCGCACACCTTTCGAGGCGGCGCAGGTGGTGCACGCCGATGCGCATTCCTTCCCACGCGCCGCCGGCGGAGGCCCCCTGGAAGTCCGATCCCACGCGCACGAGGAGCCGGATCCGACGACCCTCTCGCCTCGCCTCTTCGAAGAGCGGAAGCATCACGGCGTCATAGTCCGCGCGTGTGACGGTACCGGACAGGCGCAGCCCATCGACCCCTGCGGGTAGGTCTCTCAGTCTCTCGAGCATCACGAACCTCTGCTTTCAGGGGCGCCATGGAGCAAGACGTGGACCATGCCCGCGTCGGTCGCCAATCGGCGAGACCGGCCCCGATTGCGCGTCGTCGCGCCCTCTCCCGCTCCGTTCCCGCCCCACCGCGGCAACAAAGCCACGTCGCGGGCGTAGCGCTCAGACCACGACTTCGTCGGGACGCTTCACGATCGCGCCGGTCTCGGCCTCGAGAGTGAGCGCCATCTCTACGGCGTCCTCGTCGTCGCGGTAGTAGCGCGCACGCACACCGACCGTCGCGAAGCCCGCGTCACGATAGAGAGCAATCGCGGCGACGTTCGAACGGCGCACCTCGAGGTACAGGTGAAGAGCGCGGTGCGCGCGCGCGAGCGTGACCAGATCGCGGACGAGGAGGCGACCTATCCCCCGACGACGATGCGCGGGGTGCGTCGCGACGTCGAGCACATGCACCTCGTCCGCGACGACCCACGCGACCGAGGCGCCTACGAGGACGACGCCCTGATGTGCCACGTGGACGTGCGCCCACGGTCGACCGAGCTCCTCGGTGAGGGTCGCCTTCGCCTGATCCAGCGCGTCACCGGCAACCTCGGCGAACGCAGCCACGTGAATCGCGGCGACCGCGTCAACGTCCTCGGGCGTGATCGGACGAACGCCGAGCTCGGCGATCATGGCCGCGCCGCGCGGGCGGCAGGTCGCTCGCTCGGGACGCCCTCTGGCATTCTGCGCAGCGTGCGGGCGCGCGGCGCGAGCGCGTAGACGTCGAGGGCGAGCCGGAGCGACCCGTCGCCCCGGACGATCACCCCCGTGAACGGGCCGACCCCCGCGACGAGCGCCGTGAGCGGCCGGATGAGCACGTCCTCGGTGCGACCGACCTCGTCGACGCCGACGCGGACCGGATCCTTCTCCGGTTCGTCGTCCTCGAGCTCGACGCTGTAGACTGCACGGTCCGTCGGACGCGCCTCGAGGCATGCGGCGAGGTGTGGCACGCGACGCTCGTCATCGCGCGCTGGCCTCACCGTTCGCGTCCTCGACGACGGGATGGCGTACTGCTCTCCCGCTGCGGCGACCCAGAGCACGCTCACCAGGCCGGTCCCCACGGCGAGCTCGATCTTGGCCGCGAACCCGTGGCCGCGACGGCTCGACAGACGGATGACTCCGCCGAAGCGCTGGACGGCCGAGAGCGAGATGTCCATGCCGACCCCGCGACCCGCCAGGAGATCGGACGTCTCGCGCGTCGAGAAGCCCGGGAGGAAGAGGAGCGCGAGCAGCGTCCCGTCGTCCGCGACGTCGGCCAGCGTCGGGGTCACCGCGCCGAGCTCCAGCGCGCGGCTCCGGACGCGATCGATGTCGACGCCGGCGCCGTCGTCCTCGATCGTGATCGTCAACCGCCCGCCGACCTTCTTCGCGAGGATGGAGATGGTGCCGGCTGCGGGCTTTCCGGCCGCGAGGCGGACGGCGGGCTCCTCTATCCCGTGAGCGACGGCGTTCCGAACGAGCTGGATGCACGGCTCGACGAGCAGCTCGGAGATGCGACGGTCGACCGTCTCGCTCGTCCCCTCGGTGCGGACGATGATGGTGCGACCGAGGCGGCGCGACTCCGTCTCAATCGCGGCCGAAAGGCGGGCGAACAGGCGGCGGAGCGGGGTCAGACGCATCGCGGCGAGCTCGCTGCGCGCGACCGAGACGCTCTCCTTGAGGAGCTGGTCGCCGCCGCGAAGATCCTGGGCTGCCTGATCCAGCTCCTCGCCGAGCGACGACAGCGAGCTCGCCGTCCACTCGACGCGGCGAAGCGCAGCGGCTGGAGCCCCCCACGGGCGCGGCGGTCCGATCAGACGGAGCGCATCGGCAAGATCCGCTCGCAGCCTCCGGAGCTCCCTCGACTGCTCGCGCGCGACCTCGATGCGAGCCGCGAGCCGCTCGCGCACGAGATCGATCGCCACGAAGCGGTCCAGAAGCCGATCGACGGAGCCCGTCGCGACGCGGATTGTCCCCTCGTCGGACAGGGCGCGCGTCGCCTCGTCGTCCTGACCACGGAGCGACGGCCGTGACGAGGCGGGGTGCGCGCTCGCCCGGGCGCGCGCGGGGGCGGAGCGAAGCGAAGCGAGCGCCGCGTCGCCGTCCTCCGCGAGCATCGAAAGCACCGCTCTCCAGCGCGCGGCCTCCGTGAGGATGCGCGACGCCCCGTGCTCCGTGGGGTCACGAAGAACGAGCTGCTCTTCCAGTCCGTGGCAAAACCACGTCATCGCCTCGTCACCGACCGAGCTCGCCCCCCCCTTGATGGTGTGGACGTGCCGGTGAAGCGCGCGCGCGTCGTCGACGTTCGGGTTGGGCAGCGCGAGCAGCAGATCGATGGCGGCGAGGTGATCCCGGAGCTCCGCTTCGTAGTGGGTGCGCAGCTGCGGGTCGATCGGGGTCGCGCGCAGATCATCGGGTGGCTCCGGCCACTCGACGCCTGTCGCCGTCTCTCCTCGCGACAGGCGATCGGCGGCCGTACGCACCAGGAGCGTGCTCGACTCGAGCGCTGTCTCGTCACCCTCTCGCAGTCGGCGCTCGATGCGCTGGAGCGCGCTCGCCAGCTCGCGCTCGTCGGCGAGGCCCGCGGCTCCCTTGAGCGCATGGACGGAACGCCGCCCGATATCCGTCGGCAACGGCCGCATCTCGAGCACGACGAGATGTCGTCTCAGCTCGGCGATGAGCAGCCGCTGGAGCTCGGGGTCCTTGGTGCTCACTCGGATCGGTCCCCTCCGTCGCCCTCCCCGGACATCACCGACGAGTCCCCGAGCAACCGCGCAAGCGGCGCGAGCGCGGGGCGGAGCGCGCTCATCACGAGCTTCGGCGGCGCGTTGCTCCCGAGCGCGCCGAGCGCCGTGACGAGCGCCTTCGCGTGCTCACTCGCTTGCGCGACGAGCTTCGCCGTCTCCGCGTCGGTTCCGGTCGCCTGCTGCAGACGGCTACCGAGCTCGACCAGCGCGCGCTCCGCCTCGCTCGACGCGGCGGCGACGCGTGCCGCCTCCTGCGATGCGTCCTGCGCGCCTTGCCGCACCTGGTCCACGTACGACTGGAGCTTGTTCACGTCCGCCGCCACGTCACTCAGCGTGGTCGAGAGCTCGCGAGCGCTCTCGCTCCCGCGCGCCACGTGGTTTCTGACCTCATCGCTCACGAGGAGGAGCGACCGCCCCTGACTCTCGCCGAGGCGTGCGCCCTCGAGGCCGGCGTTCAGAGCCACGAGCCCGAGGCGCTCGAACGCGTCGGTCACTCGCCCGAACCCGGCGGCGAGCTCCTGCGCCCGTGCCGCGGCGGTGTGGACCCGGTCGTGGAGGACGTCCGCCGCCGCGCGCTGCTTGGCGACGTGCGCGGCGATGGCCTGCGCGGCTTCGGCCGCATCGCGCGACCGCTTGAGGGCGGTGCCGTGCGCCGACCAGGCAGCGCCGTCGGTCATCGGCGCCACGTCGCTCTTCTCAGTCGCGCTTCGCCGGAGCAGGTTCGCGAGGCGGCTCGGGCGCTTGGGGGTGGCCATGGCGGCAAGCATAGCGGGCAAACAAGGTCGTCACGATTCCTGTCTTGCGGTCGCGCCGCGTGGCGCGTGCCGCGTGCCGCGTGCCGCGTGCCAGGTGCCAGGTGCCAGGTGCCAGGTGAAAGCCACCTCGCGAACGCGTTTCGGGCCGGAGCGCTGGTCACGCCGAGGCGGATTGAGTACCGTTGTGTGTTCACGCCATGGTCGAGATCCGAGAGGTTGCCGAGCCGAAGTCCGAGGAGTCTTTCTACCGCTGTGGGCTCGCCGTAACCCTGCGTCGACGCGGCGCCGACCTGCACCTGCTGACGAGTGACCTCAGCTTTCAGGGAGCGTTCGTCCGAACGGATGAGGCGCCGCCCGACAACTCGCTCGTACGCCTCGTATTCACGCTCCCGCCGGACGACACGTCGCTCGCGCTGTCCGCGCACGTCGTCCGCGTCGTCAAGCCAGGCGCGTCGAAGGATGATCAGTACCCCGGATTCCACGCGCGCTTCATCGGGCTCAACGGCCCGCCGAAGGCCCGGTGGGAGTCGGTGATCTGGTCGCTGAAACGCGACCACAAGCAGTCGGTCCACACCACCGTCAACTTCGCCCGACCGAGCTACCTCAACCTCATGCAGCAGAAGGTCGCCGAGACCGCGTCGGTTCGCTGGCGCCCGACGACCGTCGAGGATCTCGCGCGCATCGTTCGAGAGGACATCCCGTCAGGGACGATCTTCGTGGCATCGAGCAACGGTCCGGCTCCCGGCACGAAGGTCTCGGTGGAGCTCGTGCATCCGATCACCGGCGAGCTGCTTGCGCTGCAGGGGGTGGTTCGGCGGCGCGGCGGCGGTGGCGGCGGAACCGGAGGAGCCACTGAGGGCGTCCTCGTCGCCCTCGCGCCGCTCATCGAGGACGCGCGCGCGGCCCTTACCGAGATGGTCGAGTCGGTACACATCATTCCCGATTACGACGTCGATCTGTTCGACAAGCCGTCGCTCGTGATCATGCCCGGCGCGGCCCCTTGAACCCATAGGCCCGTCGTCCGTGCGCGTGCGATGCTGAGGTGATGCGAGGGAGAAGGAGCCTCTTACCTCTCGTCGCCGCGCTTGCCCTCGCAGCGTGCAGCGGACGCGCTGCGGTCTCCACCTCGTCACCGGCGACGCCGCCATCGCTTCCGCAGCCCGCGACGCCCCCGGCTCCTCCATTGGCCGGGGCCCCGCACCGCCCGATCCGCACGACGCCGAACCCCTCGCGGACCGAGCTCGGCGTTCTCGCGCGATACCCAGGCTTCACGAACGCGGCGGAGATCGCCGGCCGCGTCGTGCTCTGGGGATGCGACGCCGCCAGGCATACGACGCTCAGGATCCTCGATCCGGATCTTCTGGATGGACGAGACATCGCGACCCGCACCACCTGCGTGAGCACGACTGTGGTTGGTGACATGCTCGTCATCGGTGGCACGGCACTCGCTACATCTGCCGTAGCGGTGCGCATCCCGAGCGGCGCCGTCGAACCCTACGTCGCGGCCGACGGGGGACCGAAGCTCGAGTCGGCCGTGCGCTCCGAGCCCACAGAGGCCGTCCTCGGCGCGACCGTCTACCGAGGCGTGCGGTCGAGCGAGGACGAGAACGGCCACTACGACAGCGAAGATGGAGTGAACGACGGCATCGGGGCGTTCGATGGCGCGACCCATCGCCGGATCTGGCGCGCGCTCTGGGGCGACGGCAGTCGACCCGTCACGAGCGAAGGCACCGTCGTCGTCCGCATGGTCAACGCGCTCGTCGAGCTCGATCCGACGACGGGGCAGGTGCTCTGGGAGCGTGGTGTACCGGGCGGCGGCGACATCGTCCCGTTCACCGTGGACGGGGCCGATGGCTTCGTGATCACCGAGCTGCTGCCGTCTGGCCATACGGAGCTCGTGCTCTACAGGCGCGGGGCGGCAGCGGACGCGGCCTGGACCGGGAAGATCTACGGAACGGTCGTCGACATCGGCAAGAACGGGCACGGCCGCCCGTACGCGAACCTCCTCGTCACCGCAGGAAGCCAGCGAACGAAGACGGACGCGCACGGCAAGTACGAGCTCATGCTGACGACGCGCGGCACCGTCACCGTCGACACCGAGGTCCAGCTCGGCTCGGGGTCGCACCCGGACCGGAAGCTCGTCGAAGTCGCCGCAGGCCACGGGGACTACGAGGTCGACCTGCGGGTCGGTTACTTCGATCAGGCCTGCAGGTAGTCGCGTGAAGGCTGCCTCTTTGCGCGACCGCCTGGGTTCGAGGGGCGCGGTGCTCTTCGCCGCATGTGTATGGCTCTCGCCAGCCGGCGCCGACGAGCCACGAGTCGTGGCGACCACCGAGGTGCGAGTGCCGGCAGGCGAGTTCACCCGGGGCTCCGCCGTTCCCTCACGACAGGACGAAGGTCCTCCGCACACGGTCCGCGTGCACGCGTTCCGCATCGACGCGACGCTCGTGACCCGCCGCGACTTCGCCCGCTTCGTCGCGGCGACCGGCTTCGTCACCACCGCCGAGCAGCTCGGCTTCGGCATGATCTCGTGGGATGGAATGGCGGACTGGGAGTGGCGCGCTGTCGACGGCGTATCGTGGAGGACCCCCGTCCCGGCGGGTACCGCGGGCGGAGAGGCGTTCCAGCGCGCGGACGCTCCGGTCGTGCTCGTGAGCTACGAGGACGCGGAGGCGTACTGCCACTCGGCGCACAAGCGCCTGCCGACCGAAGCAGAGTGGGAGTTCGCCATGCGCGCGGGGTCAACGGCGCGGTTCCCATGGGGCGACTCGCCAGGGGGTGCTGACACCGGCTATCGCCTCAACTTCTTCCAGGGCACGAGCCATCGGAAGAACCTCGCGCTCGACGGCTACCTCTACGTCTCGCCCGTACGCGCGTTCCCGCCGAACGCCTGGGGGATCTACGACCCGGTAGGGAACGTGTGGCAGTGGACGGCCGACTGGTACGCTCCGGAGACGTACGCACGCGCCTTCGCCTCGCCGTCCGGCACGGTCGTGGATCCTCGAGGGCCGGAGGGCGGCGATCGCCGGGTCCTGCGTGGCGGATCATGGTGGTGCGGCGCCTGCACCTGCGAAGGGTACGGTCTGGTCTACCGCGGAAAGGCGGACCCGCGCGCGCCGTTCAACAACAACGGGTTCCGGTGTGCGCGCGACGAGCCGCGATGACCGGCATTGTCGTGCGCCGACACGGCGCATTCGCCTGCGCGACGACGAGAGCGGCTACCCACCCCACCCGGCGCCCCACGTCACCGGGTGCACGCGCGCGTAGATCTCCTCGAGGTCGAGCGCTGGAACGACCGTATCCGAGGCGATGACCCCGTCCGCGCCGCTCGCGGGAAACATGCCGCTGACGATGTCGGTCACGCCGACGAGCCCGAGCTGCTCGGAGCCGTGCACGCACACGATCATCGCGCTCGCGACGCTCGACCCGGCACCGAGCTCGAGCACGGGGAGGATGACTCCGTCGCTCAGCGCGAGCCCGAGGAGACCAGGCGGAGCGCCGGGAACGCGAGCGATCTGGGGTCGAGGGACGACCTTGAGCGCGAGCTCGGCTGGGAGGAACAGCGGGCGTCCGTGCACGCGGAACACGATGCCTCCGCGAGTGAGCGGCGCGGTCTGCATCTGGCTCACGCGGTGACGCGTCTACGTACGACGCGCGCCTCCAGGAACTGCCCCAGCACGCGGCACGCGTCGAAGCTCGACATGTGGCTCGCGGCGACGACCTCGCGAATCGTGCGCTCGCCGTCGATGGTGTCGAGCACCACCCGCTCCGGGCGCGACAGCCGACCTGCGCCGAGCGCCTCGATCGCCATCGGGTCTCGCTGCAGGACGGACTCGAAGCTGCCGAGCGTGACCTCGACGACGCGCCACTCGTCGACGCGCCGGAACCCTTCCATGATGACGGCGCCGACCGAGAGGCCGAGGCGCGCGCGCTCTGCCTGCGGCGATGGAGGCTGGCGGCGCAGCTCGAAGCGGCCACGCTTCCAGCGGAGCACTTCGTAGATGAGCTCGCTCGCCTGCCGCGAGAGCGCCTCCCGCAGCTGCGCTTCCGTGACCCGACCCGATTGCACGAGCACATCTCCGAGGAGCGGCCGAGGCTCCGGCTTGCCGGCGGACGGCGGAGGTCGGGAGGCGCGCGGCGGAGGGTCGCTCTCGCGACGGCGCAGAAGGTCGTCGATCTCGGCCGGCGTCAGCAGCCCTTCCTCGATGAGGAAGCGACCGAGCCGGAACTCGTCGCCGGCGCCGCGCGACTGCACGAAATCGACGAGGCCGTTTCGCCACGTGATCGTGACCTCGCTCCCGCCCGGCACAGGGCGCCACTGACTCGGCCGCCCGTGCGCGCGTGGGTTCTCCTCCTCCTCTCCCGAGATCGAGGGAGGTCTTCGCATCTCGAGCACTCCGGTCTGCCGCTCGACCTGAAGCATCTGGAGGACTGCGCCAGTCGGCAACGCCGACATGTCACCCCACATCACGAGCGCCGCGCGATCCGCGGTCGGCAGATCGGCGAGCGCGCGACCGAGCTCGCGGAGGACGTCGGGCGTGAGGCTCGGCGCCAGGAGACCCGCGAGGTGCGTCTCGCTCAGATCACGGCGCTGGGCGCCGGTCACCTTCGGCGCCAGAATTCGCGCGAGCTTCTGGCTCACGTCCGACGCGACCCGTGACGCGCGAACGGCGACGTCCGACGCGGCAACACGGAGCGTCATCGACGGGGACTCCTGGATGAGGAGGTCGTTCACGGGAAGCCGCCCGCCCGCCTGCTCGACACGGTAGAGCGCGTTCTCGATGACGGTGACGAGCGCCTGGGCGTCGAACGGCTTCGTGATTGCGTCGATCGCGGCGGTCTGCTCCACGAACTGCTCGCGAATGCGGTCGCTCTTCGCGCTCATGAGCACGATGGGGACGTCGCGGAGCGCCTCGTTCGCGCGAACGGCGCGGCAAAACTGGTAGCCGTTCATCCTCGGCATCACGAAGTCGAGGAGGACGAGATCGAAGTGCCCCCCTTCGCCGAGCAGATCGAGGCCGCTCTGACCATCGGGCGCCGCGACCGATTCGTAGCCGTTGCGCTGGAGGATGGAGCTCACCACCTTGCGCAAGGTGGGGCTGTCGTCGATTACGAGAATCCGCGTCGGCATGGAGGTCTGCTGGCCGTTCTCGCCGAACCCTGTCGGTCAGGGCGAGAGCCACCAGACTTCTATCACCCTGGGATCTGGCGCGCCTCTACTCTGAGATCTGCCGCGCTTCGGCTTCGTCGAGCTGCGAGAGCGCGACGGCCAGAGCGTCCTTCGCTCGCTCGAGCGAAGCCTTGTCGGCGTCCCATTTCGCGAGCGCCCGCGTCGCACGCGAGGACTCTCTCACCAGGTCCTTCCGCGTATCCGCCAGCTCGCCGCGGAGGACGGAGAGCTCCTCTTCGAGCGCCGCCGCCTTGCTCGCCGCGGTGCCGAGCTGGCTGTCGAGCGTCGTGCGGGCGGTGGTCACGTCGGCGAGCTGCTTCTCGATGTCCTCGAGCCGCGCCTTCGTTTTCCGGAGATCCTCGGACAGCGCCGTCTCGCGCACCTCTGCCTCCGTCCGGAGGCGCTGGAGCTCGTCCTGCTGGCTGCGGTGCAGCGACGCGAGCTTCGCGTCTGTCTCCGCCTTGAGCGCGGCCTCGCGCGCGGCGAGCGCGGTGGCGCTCGCTTGCTCGGCGTCGCTTGTCTGCTTCGCCAGCGCGGCTGCGTGCTCCGCTGCGGCGTCGCTCGCCTGCTTCGCGAGCGCAGCTGCGTGATCGCGAGCCGCCTGGTCACGCGCCGACTCCGCCGCGTCGCGCGCCGCCGTGAACGCGGCTTCCGCGGTCTCTCGCGCAGCCGTGGACGCTGCCTCCGCGGCCTCTCGCGCCGACGTCGACGCGGACTCGGCCGCATCGCGCGCCGCGATGTGCGCGGCCTCCGCTGCGTCGAGCTCGTTCTTGTACGCAGCCTCCGCCTTCGCCATCGCCGCGGCGTGCTCTTCCTTCAGCCGGCGCTCGGAGTCGGCCCGGTCAGCCTTCGCGGCGGCCGACGCCGCCTCGTGGGTCACGTTCTCCTGGTCGCGCTTGGCCTTGACCTCGCCCAGCTCCTTCTCGGTCCGATCGAGCTGCGTCTGCGTGTCGGCAAGCGCCTTCTTCGTGCTCTCGAGCTGCCCGCTGAGATCCTCGATTCGCTCCGACGCCTCTGCCAGCTCCCGATCCTTCTCGAGGACTCGGTCGTCGAGCTCCTGCACCCGGGTCTCGTGCGCGAGTGACCGGTCTCGGATCTCGTAGATCTCCCTGTCTTTTGCAGTGAGCTGCTGCTTGAGCGCGAGGATCTCCTTGTCCTTCTTGCTGAGCCCCTCACGAAGATCGAGAAACTCGCGGCTCGTGATGCCACCTCCCGCCTTCGGTGGGACGCTCCCGCCTTTGACGGCCGCCGCCGGAGCTGGGCGACTGCGCAGCTCCTCGAGCTCGCGCTTCAAGCGTTCGGCGTCGGCGACGGCTTCCTTTCGGACCCGATCGACCTCGGCCTGTGCATCCAGCAGGCGCTTCTCGAGGTCCTTCGCCTGGCCCTTCGCCGTGTCGAGCTCCCCGGACGCGGCGCCGAGCTCGGCGCGCACCTGATCGAGCTCGGCGCTCTTCGCGAGGGAATCTCTGGCCGCCGACTCGGCGGCTTCGCTCGCACGCGCCGCACCGCCTGTGCTCGGCGGAGGACGCGTGGCCATCGGCGACGGAGACGCGCCGACGGGGTAGTTGCTCGGGGGCGCCTGCGTCGCGGGCGGCTGCGTCGAAGGCTGGCGCGCCGGCTGCGCCGCGGGCTCGTCGTTCACCTGCAAGAGCGCGAACGCGTCGTCGAACGCGTCGACGTCGGCGTCGGGCTCGCGGCCCTTCGGCATCGTCGGGACCTGGAACATCGCCGTTCGCTGGGAGTCAGGGGCGCGATCAGGCAGCCGTGGCGCCGGAGCGGGCGGCGGAGGCACGCTCGCCGTGGGCGGATCGTCGTCGTCGATCACGATGCCGCTCATGTCGTCGGCGTCCGAGGTATCTCCCGTGGACGCGAGCACGTCGCCGCGGAGGGCGACGAACGGATCGATCTCCTGCAGCAGCTGCCCGAACGCGATGGGCTTGTGGACGTAGGCCTCGGCGCGCGTGCGGAGCTTCTTGTGCTGCTCGAACGTCTCGTCGCTCGACTCGCTCGACATGATGATGAGCGGGACGTCCTTCAGGTCGGGGTCCTTCTTCAGCTTGTTGCACACCGAGAACCCGTTCATCCGCGGGAGCTCGATCGAGAGGAGGATCAGGTCAGGACGCTCTGCCTGGGCCTGCTGCAAGCCGACATTTCCGTCGTCGACGATGCGGACCGTGCATCCAAGATTTCCGAGCTCGTTGCGTAGTTCGCCGGCGAACGCGCTGTCGCTCTCGAAGACGAGGACCTTGATGGACATGGGAACCATTGCAGGCGCTCGGGGAGACGCCTGCCTTGCGAGGGTGCGAGATGGAGGCGAGATGTAGTAGTAGGACTTCGGCGTGGCGAGGATAACGTTCACGAGAAAATACTGTCAATGAACCGCACTTCCCGTCCGGAGCTCGCCTTCGCCACGCCGCGCAAGCTGCCGAAGCCGAGCGAGCTGACGGGCCGCGTCGTGGTCCTCGACGTGGCGTTCGCCTCCGAGGCCGCGAGCGGCGGCTTCGCGAAGGTCACCCTCCCTTTCATCCAGGGGCTCGGCTCCCGGCTGGTCGGCTGGGTGGATCACCATGATCACGCGCTGCACGCCTCCTACTCCGGCGACCCGCGGTTCATCCTGTCGACGAAGGCCGAGCACGGCGCTTGCCCCGAGATGGTGACGCCGGAGGTCGTGCAGCGCATCGGGCCGGTCGACACCATCGTCTGCCACACCGATTTCGACGGGCTCATGAGCGCCGCGAAGTGGATGCGCGACGGGCGCGAGCCTTACCCCGGTGCCGACGACGACGCCCGCGCCATCGATACGCGTATCGGAGCTCCCTCTCGGACGGGCGAACGGCTCGACCGAGCGCTCCGGGCCAGATCGAGGGATCACGCGCTCTTCGGCCTCGTCGTCCGGCACCTCTCGTCGGGCCTCGAGGATGCTTCCCTCTGGGGCGCCGTGGACGAAGCCGCGAGCGCGCTCCTGCCGCTCGAGCAGGCGGCGCGAAGAATCTCGGAGACCTACCGGCTGGTCCCGGCGAAGGCGCCCGCAGAGCTCCTCGAGCTGACGGATCGTGCTGCGACGACCGGGATCGATCGTGTTGCCTTCGTCGACGCCAGCTCCGCGCACGGAACCTACGACAAGACGCTGCTGCTGCTCCTCGGTCAGGAGCGTGCGAAGATCGCGATCATCCTCGACAACGACACGCTGAGCCTCGCGGCGCGTTTCGACAGCGGGATCAGCTTCCTCGCGCTTCTCGGCCTCTCCGGAGGGATGCCCACGCTGGTCTCGATCGCAAAAGACCAGCTCCCCGAGGTGTGGCGCCGACTCGGTGTCGCGGCGACCGACGCACCCGCGTAGACGCTTCGGTCCTTCCCGATCGAGTCACCCGGGCGTTCTCACGAGGCTCCGCGCTTCCCGATCGAGCCACGACGGCGTTCTGACGAGCCTCGGTCGCTTTCGATCGAGCCGCGTGCGCGTTCTTACGAGCCTCGGTCCCTTCCGATCGAGCGGCGTGCGCGTTTTCACGAGCCACGGCCCCTTCCGATCGAGTGACGTGCGCGTTCTCACGAGCCACAGCCCTTTCCGATCGAGCGACGTGCGCGTTCTCACGAGCCACAGCCCTTTCCGATCGAGCGACGTGCGCGTTCTCACGAGCCACAGCCCTTTCCGATCGAGCGACCTGCGCGTTCTCACGAGCGACCGAACTTTCCGATCGAGCGACCAGCGCGTTTTCACGAGTCTCGGCTCTTTCCGATCGAGCGACCTGCGCGTTCTCACGAGCCTCGATCCTTTCCGATCGAGCGACCTGCGCGTTCTCACGAGCCTCCGCCCTTTCCGATCGTGCGACGTGCGCGTTCTCACGAGCCTCCGCCCTTTCCGATCGTGCGACGTGCCCGTTCTCACGAGCCTCGATCCTTTCCGATCGAGCGACCTGCGCGTTTTCACGAGTCTCGGCTCTTTCCGATCGAGCGACCTGCGCGTTCTCACGAGCCTCCGCCCTTTCCGATCGTGCGACGTGCCAGTTCTCACGAGCGACCGAACTTTCCGATCGAGTGACGCGCGTGTTCTCACGAGCCGCCGAACCTTCCGATCGAGCGATCTGCGCGTTCTCGCGAGCCACCGAACTTTCCGATCGAGTGACGCGCGTGTTCTCACGAGCCACCGAACCCTCCGATCGAGTGATCTGCGCGTTCTCGCGAGCCTCCGCCCTTTCCGATCGGGCCACGTCCGCGTTCTCTCGGGCCTCGATCCCCGCCAATCGAGCCATGTCCGTGCTCTCGCGACCCCAACTCCTGTCCAGTCGAGCCCCGTCACCGTCGCCACGAGCGACGACCCTCTCCGATCGACCCACGTCACGCTCGCCGCGAGGCGAGATCCTGCCGCCACGAACGAACACTGTCCGCCCACGAGCCACCTCGCGACCGGCACGAGGCACGCGCGCTCCCTCTCGTCCGTCGTGCCGCCCCGGACGGACCACCTTCTCTTCGCCCGTGGCGAGCAACGTCCCCGCACGAGCGAACAGCCCGTCGCCTCGAGCCCGCGCCCGTCCTTGCGACCTGCGTTCGCTCGCGTCGTTCGTCCGTTCCCGCGCGATCGAGCCTCGGTTGCCTCGACCGCGGCGACGGGACGCGCCTCACGAACGACCCATCGGCCTCATGCACGCACGAAGCCGAGCAGCGAAGCTACGTCAGGGCGCCCCGTCTCGTCGTTCGTCCGGGATCGAGCGATGCTCCGCGCCTCGCGAGCCATGGGGAGAGGTCTGCGACCTTCGTGCGCGCATCCTGTTCGCACGTGCGCACGCGTCCGACGCATGTTCCAGAAGAGCTGACCGCCACCACGGGCGTCGCATCGCACGCCAGCCGAGGCGGGGCGCTCCTTCGCCCTCGCTGTTCGTCGACATCGACGGGAACGCCCGACGCGGCCCACCGACTCCGACTTCGTTGCCCGGAAGTCGCGGACCCCGAAATCGGCCTGGCGGTGCGACGACCGGCGGGCTCGCCAGCGCTCCGCCCGGCGAGACTCGTGGTAACTTTGCGCCACGATGCCACGAACCGCGCGACGAACGAGCTCCCTCGCGGAGGGCCACGCGCGCGTCACCTCCGAGCTCGAGCTCGACGACGCACGCGTGCTCCTCGCGCTGTGCGGTACGCGGAACGAGGCGCTGCCTTTCCTCGAGCGCGAGGCGCAGATCGAGGCGAGCGTCCGAGGACACACGATCTTGCTCGCAGGGAAGGCGGCGAACGTCGCGCTCGTCGAGCGCTACCTCGTCGAGGCGGCAGCGCTCGCTCGGCAAGGGGTCCACGTCGAGCGCGCCGACATCGGCCGCGCACTGCGGATGCTGCGCGAGGGAGAGGGCACGCACCTCTCGGACATGTTCGACGAGAGCATCGCCGTCGGCCCGGGACGACGCCCCATCGGCCCGCGCGGCCTCGCGCAGAAGCAATACGTCGAGGCCATCCGCGCGCACGATCTCACGTTCGGCATCGGCCCGGCAGGCACCGGCAAGACCTACCTCGCGATGGCGAGCGCGGTCGCGGCGCTGCTCCAGCGGCAGGTGAAGCGCATCGTCCTCACGAGACCGGCCGTCGAGGCGGGCGAAAAGCTCGGGTTCCTCCCGGGCGATCTCGCGGAGAAGGTGAACCCGTACCTGAGGCCGCTCTACGACGCCCTCAACGACATGATGGACCTCGAGCGCGCGCAGGGATTCCTTTCCGGCGGGCAGATCGAGGTCGCGCCGCTTGCCTTCATGCGAGGCCGCACGCTCTCCGACTCGTTCGTGATCCTCGACGAGGCGCAGAACACCACCGGCGAGCAGATGCGGATGTTCTTGACGCGGCTGGGCTACAACTCCAAGGCCGTCGTCACGGGAGACGTCACGCAGGTCGATCTCCCCGAGGGGAAGAGCAGCGGTCTCGCGGAGGCCGAGCACCTCCTCGGTAACATCGACGGGATCGCGATCTGCCATTTCACCGACGTGGACGTCGTGCGGCACCCACTCGTGCAGAAGATCGTGGTCGCCTACGAAGAGCGCGACGCCAGGTGGCGGGCGGCCGGGGTCCCCGTACCGCGGCAGTCGAGCCGTCACTTGCACGGGCAAGACCCCGGCGAGCCACCGAGGCCAGGGCGCGTGTCACCAGGGGGCGGGGGCCAGCGATGATGGGGAGCGAGGACGTTCGTGGAGCGGGTGCTGGGGCATCGACGGCGGCGGGCGCGGACATGCCGGACGGCCCGGCAGCGTCGGAGCTCCTGCGAATCGAGGGGATCTTCGCGACCGATCCGAGGTTGACCGGCGAGCTCGTGACGCGGCCACATCCGCTGCTCTTGATGGTCGTCCGCGAGGAGCTCTCTCTCGTGTTCGCGCCGGCCGCGGTGTGGGACCGCGCGCGCGAGCTCCTCTTGCCGCACGCCGCGAGCTTCGCGGACTCTCGGGCGATCCTCTATCTGCTCGGGACACCGGCGCACCGCGGGCTCGATGCTGCGATGTCTCGCGGCCTCGGCGGCTTCCTCCCCGCGCGCCCGCACGCGGACGATCTGTTTCTCTCGATCGAGCGCGGCTTCGAGCTCCTCGACGCAAAGCGGCGCGCGGAGAGGCGGGCCGCGTGGGTGATGCGATACGAATACGAGCTCGGCGAGCTCGTCGACATCGCCCGTTCGATGACGACCGAGCGCGACGTCGGCAAGCTCCTCGGCGTGATCCTCGCGAAGAGCAGGTTCGTGACCGGCGCGGACGCCGGCAGCATCTACGTCGTCGAAGGGGAAGCCCCCTCGCGCCTCTTGCGGTTCAAGCTCACCCAGAACGACTCCGTCAGCTTCGACTCGCGCGAGTTCCTCATGCCCGTGAACTCACGGTCGATCGCGGGGAGCGCGGCGCTCGACAAGAAGCGCATCTCGCTCGACGACGTGTACGAGCTGCCGCCGGGCTCGAGCTTCGGCTTCGACCCGAGGTTCGACGAGCTCACCGGCTACCGCACGAAGTCGATGCTGGTCGCGCCGCTCGTGTCCCAGCGCGACGAGGTCATCGGCGTCATCCAGCTGATCAACAAGAAGGCGCACCGCGACGAGAAGCTGTTCACGCCGGCCGACGTCGACCGGATCGTCGTCCCGTTCGACAAAAGGAGCGAGGAGCTCCTCGCGATGCTCGCCGCCCAGGCAGCCGCGTGCCTCGAGAACGCGCTCTTGTACGACGAGATCCGCCTGCTGTTCGAAGGCTTCGTCAAGGCGAGCGTCGAGGCGATCGAGTCGCGCGACCCGACCACGAGCGGCCACTCGCGCCGCGTCGCCGACCTGACGATCGGCCTCGCGAAGGTCGTCGACCACGAGAGCTCCGGCCCGTTCCGCGATGCGACGTTCTCGCCGGAAGACCTGCGCGAGCTCGAATACGCGAGCCTCCTGCATGACTTCGGGAAGATAGGCGTGCGCGAGCAGGTGCTCGTCAAGGCGAACAAGCTGTACGACCACCAGCTCACGCTGATTCGCTCGCGCTTCGACTATGTCGCCCGCTCGGTCGAGGCCGACATACTCGGACGAAAGGTGAGAGCGCTCGAGCGCGGGGCCAGCAAGGACGAGCTCCTCGCCCTCGACCTGGAGCTCTCGCGGAGGCGAGAGGAGCTCGATCAGGCGTATGCGGCGGTCGTCGGCGCGAACGAACCGACGGTCGTCGCCGCGGGGGACTTCGCGCGCATCGAGACGCTCGCCACGGAAACGTACACGGACCTCCGCGGAGAGATGCAGCGGCTCCTTTCGCCGGACGAGGTGACGTCGCTGAGCGTCAAGCGCGGCTCGCTCACGGCGCTCGAGTTCGACGAGATCCGCTCCCACGTCGTTCACACGTTCCGCTTCCTCTCGCGTATCCCGTGGGGGAAGCAGTTCCGCCGCGTGCCCCTCATCGCGGCCGCGCACCACGAGCGCCTCAACGGAACGGGCTACCCGAACCGCCTCCGCGGCGAGGAGATCCCGCTGCAGAGCAAGCTGATGTCGATCGCCGACATCTTCGACGCGTTGACTGCGAACGATCGCCCGTACAAGAAGGCCGTGCCCGTCGAGAGGGCGCTCGACATCCTCCGCTACAGCGTGCGCGACGGACACCTCGACGGCGAGCTGGTCCGCATCTTCCAGGAAGCACGCGTCTGGGAGTCCGAAGGGCCCGGGCCGACGACGAAAGCAGAGGGCTGACCTCTCGTCACGGCGTCGCGAGCTCCGCGGCGGACCGTCCGTCGAGAGCGTAGCGGGCACGAACGCGGCCGGTGTCTCTCGAGGGGAAGTTCCGTCAGCCGGGCGGCACGAGGAGGAGCTTCCCGACCACCTTGCCGGCGCGCGAGCTCACGTGCGCGCGCTCGGCGTCGGCGAGCGGCAGCCTCTCTGCGATGACGGGCCTGATCGCGCCGATCGACATCGCGCGGACTAGCGACTCGAGCACGACGCGCGAGGGCTTTCCGAGCACCGGGCGCGTGGCCCTCGAGAAGATGATCGCGGGGAAGTCGGAGAGACCGACCACGACGAGCGCGAGTGTCCCCCCTCGCGTGAGGAGCGAGCGGCACACACGACCCGGATAGGCAGAGCCCACCGCGTTTATCACGACGTCGAACGGGGCTGCCGCCTTCGCTTGATCGAGCGCGTCGCCCTCCGAATAGTCGAACACCGTCACGCCGAGGCTGCGCACGAGCGCCGCGTTCTTTCCGGAGCACACGCCGTACGCGGTCGCGCCGAGCAGGCTCGCGACCTGCACGGCGATGAGCCCGACCCCGCCGGACGCGCCGAGGACCAGCACCTTCGCCCCCGGCTTCGAGCGCACCCGTCCGAAGGTCGCCATCGCCTGCCACGCGGTTGCGCCCGGGACGGGGAGGCACGCCGCGTCGTCGAAGGCGACGTCGTCGGGGAGGGCAGCGCATTGATCGGCTCTCACGATCACCTCCGAGGCGTAGCTCCCCCGCTGATTACGGGAAAAGTCGACGCCGCCGACGACGCGCATTCCGACCTTCAGATCGACGCCGCTCGTCACCTCCGTGACCTCGCCTGCGTAGTCCGTGCCCACGACCACGGGGCCGCGCGGGCCCAGGATGCGCTGCGCTACTCCAAGAAAGCTCCGGCCTCTCATCTTCCAGTCGACCGGGTTCACACCGATCGACGCGACACGTACCCGGAGCTCGCCTGACTCGAGACTCCGGGAGGGGAGCTCCATCAAGCGCAGGGGCTCGCGCGCGGAAGCGGAGGTCGCGACGATCATGGGCACGGGGCGCAGGCCGACGGGGCGCTCACGGCTCCGCGAGCTTCTTCCTGACGACCTCGATGGCGTCGGGGTTTTCGAGGCTCGTCAGATCGCCCGTCACGTCGCCTGCGTCGACCAGGTCACGAAGCAGTCGACGCATGATCTTGCCGCTCCGCGTGCGCGGCAAGGTGTGCACCACGACGACGCGTGCGGGACGTGCAATCGCGCCGACGGCATCGACTATCGTCTGCGCGAGGGCGACGCGCAGCTCCGGGCTGTCCGCATGGCCAGCGCGGGGAACGACGAACGCGACGGGGACCGTACCCTTGACCTCGTCAGGCTGCGTGACGACGGCGGCCTCGGACACGGCCGGATGCGTGAGAAGCGCGGCCTCGAGCTCCATCGTCCCCAGCCGGTGTCCGGCAACGTTGATGACATCGTCGAGCCGGCCCGTCACCCAGAGCTGACCGTCTTGATCGAGGAGCGCCGCATCGGACGCCGCGTAGTGGCCCGGGAACTGCGTCAGGTAGGTCTGCACGTAACGGTCATGATCGCCCCATACCGTCCGCGCAAGGCAGGGAAATGGTGCCGCCAGCGTGAGGGCGCCGAGCTCGCACGCCGCTGCCTCCGTCCCGTCGTCGCGAAGAATGCGAGGAACGTACCCGGGGAGTGGGTGGCCGCAGCTCCCCGGCCTCGTCGGGGTCGCGCCGAGCATCGCGCTCGACCACGCCGTGCCCGTCTCCGTCTGGCCGTACGTGTTGTTCACGAAGACCTCCCCTCGACCGAGCTTGTCACGCGTCCAGAACCACGTGTCAGGATCGAGCGGCTCACCGACGAGCGACACGAGCGCGAGGTGTGACAAGTCGTGATCCGCGAGAACCTCGTCGCCGGCGCGCCGCAGCATGCGCAGCGCGGTGGGTGCCGTGAAGAGTTTGGTCACGCCATAGCGGGCGAGGATTTCGTACGCGCGAGCCGTCGTGGGCGTGTCGAGGCTCCCCTCGTAGACGATGAGCGTGGCGCCGTGCGCGAGACCACCGACCAGCGCGAAGATGGGAAACGTGAGCCAGCCCACATCGGCGGTGCACCAGTACGCATCGTGCGCGTCGAGGTGGAGCGACCACTTCACGTTCGCGTAAGCGCCAGCGAGGAAGCCGATCCCAGCGTGGACGAGCCCCTTCGGCTTGGCCGTCGTCCCCGACGTGTAGATGATGAATCCAGGCGCGTTCGCCTCGAGCGAGACGGGCGGAGCGCGACGCTCCGTGTTCGCCATGAGCTCCGCGAAGTCGAGCTCTCCGTCGCGCAGCGGATAGTCCTTGTCGATGCGGCGCGCGACGATCACATACGGGATCGCGAGCCCCCGCGTCGCCTCGTCGAGCGTCGCTTTCAGCGGGGTGACGCGGCCTCGACGCAGGGTTCCGTCGGTGCAGACGATGACCTTTGGCTGCGCGTCCTCGATGCGATCACGAACGGCCGCGGCGCTGAAGCCGGCGAAGATGACGGAGTAGATTGCGCCGATGCGGTAGCAGGCATGGATCGCGATGAACGACTCAGGCACGTTGCTGGCATAGACGGCGACGCGGTCGCCCGTGACGACCCCGAGGTCGAGGAGGGCTGCCGCAAAGCGCGCGACGGCATCGGTGAGAGCGCCATATGTCCACGTCTCGCGCACGCCGTCTTCTCGCTCGTAGCGCAGAGCGACGCGATCCGCGGGCCATCGATCGAGGCAGTTGACGCTCACGTTGCCCATCGCCCCGGCGAAGTACCGGAAGTCGCCGAGCGACCCCTCGAGCGCCGTCACCGGGGCCTGGTCCCACGTCAGCTCGCGCGCAATTTCGAGCCAGTATTCTTGCGGGTCGAGCGCGAGCAACCGGGCGGCCTCGTCCGCGGTCGCCGCCGGCTTCACTCGGGATGAAGCCGTGACCAGAGCCTGCTGAAGGAGCGAGCGATCCATGCCGCTAGGATAGCCCGCGCCGCCCTGGGCGCAGCAGGCGCTCTGCCGCGATCTTCAACTCACGCTTGCGGTGTCGCACTCGGGCGACGACGGCGACGCCAGGCGATCGATCGTCTTGAGCTTGTCTCCGGGACCGTTCCGCACGACCTTCCCCACGCGCCGCATCCACGCGTCCTCCTCGGCGTCGAGCGGGCCCTTCTCGAGCGCCTCGAAGACGGCATCGAGCTCGTCCGCAGTGCGCGGCCCGGCGAGCGAGACGTGAATGCGCGGATTGCTGAGCGCGAACCGGTAGCAATCGGAGGCTCGCGGGACCCTCTCTCCTGGCGGGATGTTCTTCGGGTCGAGCAATGACCCCCAGCGGGTCGCGGTGAAGGCGAGGACTCCAGGCGCCGAAGCCGGCGGGATGCCGTCGAGATGCGGAAACACGTCCTGCTCCGCACCCGGGTGCGCAGCGTTGTACCTCAGCATGATCGATTCGACCGGCTTCACGCCCATCGCGATCTCGGCGTGGAGCATCGCGTCGAAGGAGGGGCGATGGTGGCACGAGATCATCAGGTGGCGTGCCTTGCCGGACTCTCGCACCTCGTAGGCCTTCTCGAGAATGCGCTGCGGGGGCACGTCATTCCACCAGGCCAGGCACAGGATATCGACGTGGTCGACCGCGAGCGACTTCAGCGCACGATCGACCGAGCAACCCATGAGCGCGGCCGAGCGACTGTACGACTGGACCGCGATGACGACGTTCTCGCGGTGTTGCTTCGCCAGCTGCCGTACTCCGTCCCCGAAGCTGCCGCGACGTCGCGACCCCCAGAAGAGAAAGTTCACGCCGCGCTCGAACGCGCGCTCGACCTCCGCCCCGCGGAGCCCGTAGCTCGATCCGAGGCCGATCTTCGACACCGAGAGGCCCGTCCTCCCGAACTTCACTCGATGCTCGAACGCCATGGCTGCACCTCCCTGCGACTGCGATGCTACACCGCACATGCGCGTTCCGAGCGACAACGACTTCGGCGAGAGGCACCGGCCTGTCCAGTCGTGCTCGCGCGGGCTCGTCGCCGCCCTGTTTCTGGGATGCTCGACCGCGGCTTCGCCCGCGCCCTACCGCGCCAGCGGTGACCCGCCCCGACACGACGCGTCTGTCAGCGACACCGCAACGCCGCACGACGGGTCCGCCGACAGGTACGCAGCGCCCGAAGCGGGTGCCGACGCCGCGCGTGATGCCGCGCTCCCGAGCACGGCTCTCGTGCGGTTGGCGAACTGGTCGCCCGACACTCCGGGCGTCGACTTCTGCCTTGCGGAGCACGGGTCGCTCGTCTGGACGGGCCCGCTGCTGTTGCAAAGCCTCGGTGCCGGCGTCCTGGACTTGGTCACGGTGGCTGGCGCCACACCCGCCGAAGCAGGTCCTCGTCCCGATGCGCCGCTCATGCACGATGCCGAGCACGACACAGGCGAGACCGGGCGCGACGCGACGTCCGAGGCTGCCGAGCAACCCATCTCGGGCGGGGTGCTATTTCCCGGGATCTCCCCATATGTCTCTATCTCGCCCGGCGAGTACGACGTGCGAGTCGTCGTGGGCGGAGCGTCCGATTGCCTGATGCCGCTCTTCGATGCCGTGACGGACCTCGCGCCGTTCCTCGCTGGCGGACATACGACGTTCGCCACGGTCGGTGACCTGAACGACAAAGGGACCGACCCAGCCATCACGCTTGTCGCGCTCCCGGACGACACGCGCATCGCGAACGGGCGAGCGCGCTTGCGATTCGTGAACGCCGTGCCTGGCGCCACGAACGTCTCGCTCGTCGCGCTCGACGCGCAATTGAGCCCGCTGATCTCGGCGACGTTCGGCGCGGTCGGCATCGACACCGATGCAGGAGCCCTCGACTCGAACGATTACGTCTCGATCACCCCGGTCGAGCACGCCACCTGGTTCGTGCTCGACTATCGGGGAATGAACCCAATCCTTGTCTCTGCGTACGACGTGAACGTGCCCGACGGGATACTGGCCACGGTCGCCGCGATCGGCGGCGAGAGTGGCACGACCGCGACGGCCGCGGGGCTTCTCCTGTGCGTCGATCGACCGCCGATTGACGTCGGCGAGAGCGCGTCGTGTACGCTCCTCGGCGGATCGCCCGGCTGCCCTGCTTGCCAGTAGCCACCGCCGTCAACCTCGACGCCGCTCGTGTCGCCTGCGTGCCTGAGGTACCATTGAACGATGCTACCGCGCTGGCGAGAATGCCGCCTATTTGCGACGGCGCTCGTCGCCGGGTGCTCCACCAGCCCGGCCGCCGCACACACGGACGCGGCCGTCGCGAGGGATGTCGGCCACGACGGCGGGCACGACGGCGGACGCGACGGCGGGCGCGATGGCGCTCATGATACGGCAGGCGCGGAGGCTTCCGACACGACACCCCGAGACGGAGCTCTCGACGCGCGCGTCGCGGACGTCGTCACGGTCGACGTCACACGCATCGACGCAGCTCCCGCGCGCAGCAGCATCGAGCACGTCGTCATCATCGTGCAGGAGAATCACACCTTCGACACCTACTTCGGCCGCTACTGCACCGCCGCCGCCGGCTCCAGCCCGACCTGCACGACGGGTCCCTCCTGCTGCGAGGCCGCCCCTGCCACCGACCCGTCGGGGGCGTCGCCGGTCGTGCTCGACGACACGCAGAACGCCTCGTACCGGCCCGACAACTCGAGCGCGTGCGAGACCTCGGAGATTGACGACGGAAAGATGGACGGCTTCGTCACAGGCACCTCGTGCTCGGCCCCCGGCAACTTTGCGATCGCGCCTGCCGCGCTCATGCAGACGTACCACGGCTACGCCGGGAGCTACGCGCTCGCCGATCGATACTTCCAGCCGGCGATCGGCTCGTCGTCGTCGAACGACATGTACCTCGCCGTCGCGAAATACGTGTTTCAGGACAACATGATGGAGCCTCAGGGCATCGGCGACAATTGCAGCATCGGGTTCCAGACCATCTATACCGGCCAGACGACGGTCCTCGACCTCGTGCTCGCCGCGGGTTACTCCGCTCGGTACTACGCAGAGGGATACGCCGCTGCCAAGCAAGCGGCCCCCGCCTGCCCCGCGCCTCCACCCGGCTGTCTGGCGGCCATCGCGTTCGACCCGTGTGACTTCACTCCGGGAAACGTCCCGTTCGACTACTACTCTCAGTTCAACGACAATCCCTCTTTCATGACGGACCTGGGCGACTTCCTTCCGGACCTGGCGCGCGGCGGCTTGCCGAGCGTCTCGTTCGTCAAGCTCCTCGATTACAAGAGCGAGCATCCTGGCCTGAAGGATCTCATCTCCGTCGGAGTGACGCAGATCGACGAGCTCGTACAGGGGGTCCTCGCGTCGCCATATGCCAAGAGCACGCTGATCCTTCTCACCTGGGATGAGGGGGGAGGCTTCTTCGATCACGTCGCTCCGCCGCCGAGCAGCGCCGTCGATCAGCAGCCGTATGGCACACGGATTCCGCTCCTCGCAATCGGCCCTTTCGCGATGAAGAACACCATCTCGCACGTCGTCATGGAGCACTCGTCCATCGTGAAGTTCCTCGAGTGGAACTACACGGGCAGCACCGGCCAGCTCCTGGCGCGCGACGCTGTGGTCAACAACATCGGAAGCCTGCTCGATCCGACGACCACGGGGACGACCGTCCCGTCCAACTGACGTGGTTCACGTCGAGGGCTGGACACGCAGGCGCGGTCACCTGGGCGCGTGAGGCCACTCGTCGATCAGGTTCGCCACGAGTGAGGTCCACCCGGTCTGATGCGATGCTCCGATCCCGGCGCCATTGTCGCCGTGGAAGTACTCGTAGAACAGCAGCTCATCGCGCCAGTGCGGGTCGGACTGGAATTTCGTCGATCCACCCCACACAGGGCGGCGACCATGCTCGTCCTTCAGAAAGATCTCGACCATTCGCCGGGACAGGTCGGCGGCGATCTCCTTGAATCCCGTCGGCCGGTCGTGGCCACCCGGCGTCGTCAGCACGTGCTCCGGTCCGAACGCCGTTCCGAGCTTGCGCATGCTCTCGATGATGAGGAACGACGTCGGGAACCAGAGCGGACCTCGCCAGTTCGAATTGCCCCCCTTCAGCTTCGACGACGACTCGGCGGGCTCGTAGAGCACCGAGCGATCGTCGAGCACGAACGGGTGCTCCTCGTGGAACTTCGACAGCGACCGCACACCGTATCGCGAGAGGAACTCGCCGTCGTCATGGAGGCGCTGCACCATGCGGACGATTTGATCCTGATTGACGATCGTCAGCAGATAGGTGACGCGACCGTCACGCTCGATGCGGTGGATGACCTGATCGGTCATCTCGCTTCGATTCTTGATGAACCAGTTCAGGTTCGACGTGAACTCCTTGAACGGCGCGATCCAGTCGGCCTCCAGTCGCTCGACCGCGAAGAGCGGGATCAGCCCCACGAGAGATCGTACGCGGAACTTCTTGAAGCGACCGTCCGGAAACCGCAGGACGTCGTAGAAGAAGCCGTCCTGCTCGTCGAACAAGGAATAGTCCTTGTTCCCCATGTGCTTCATCGCATAGGCCACGTAGGTGTAGTGCTGCAGGAACTTCGATGCCAGTCCCTCGTAGCCTGGGTTCTCGCGCGCCAGCTCCAGCGCTATTCGCATCAGGTTGAGGCAGAACATCCCCATCCAGCCGGTGGCGTCGCTCTGCTCCAGTGTCGAGCCGTCGGCCTGAGCCTCGCTGCGGTCGATGACGGTGATGTTGTCGAGGCCGAGAAAGCCGCCTTCGAAAACATTGTTTCCTTCGCGGTCGACCTTGTTCACCCAGTTCGCGAAGTTGATGAGCAGCTTGTGAAAGCAGCGCTCGAGCCACGAGCGGTCCGCCTTGCCGTTGCGCACCCGATCCATGTTGTAGACACGCCAAACCGCCCACGCGTGGACCGGCGGGTTCAGATCACTGAACTCCCACTCGTAGGCCGGCAGCTGACCCGACGGGTGCTGGAATTGCTCGAACAGCAGTAACCAGAGCTGCTCCTTGGCGAACTTCGCGTCGATGAGCGCGAACGGGACGCACTGGAACGCGAGGTCCCACGCGGCGAACCACGGGTACTCCCATTTGTCCGGCATCGTCATGACCCGCATCGAGTTCAGATGACGCCAGTGCGCGTTGCGAATCCTCTTGCGCGACTGCGGCGGCGGATGGTCCGGGTTGTCGCCGTCCAGCCACTTTGCCACGTCGAAGATGTAGCTCTGCTTCGTCCACAGCAGCCCCGCGAGCGCGCGACGCTGCACGTGCCGCTCGTCCGCGGACGCGCCGTCCTGCGCTACATTTTCATAGAAGATATCGGCCTCTGCCTTGCGCAGCGCCATGATCGCATCGACATCCGCCAGTGGCGCGACGAGTTGCTCGTTCGTGAGACGGAAGCGCAGAACGGCCGTGGCACCAGCCTTCACGCGGAGCGCGTAGTGCAGGGCGGCCTTCGTACCGAACGGCTCCGGACGCATCGCGCTGGCGTCACCGTCGACGATCCCGCGATGGAACGCGTCCTTCGTATGGGCGCTGCGACTCGTGCAGCCCGGTCCGTAGCAGGCCTCGGCGTTCGTCTCGTTGTCTGTGAAGATCGGTGCGCCGCCGTCCGGGCCGTGGAACCAACGGGTGCCGATCCGGTACTGCACCGGTATGAACGGGTCGACCGCCACGGCGCGGTCGTCCGCGATGAGCGCGACGCCCTCACCCGTGTGGGCGCCTTCGCCGCCCGCAGCACCCAGCGTGATGCGCGGCGAGGCCGTCGGGTTCTTTCCCCACGACCAGGTGTTGCGAAACCACAGCTGCGGGAGCACGTGGATCGGCGCATCGTCAGGACCGCGATTGGTGATGCTGATCCGGCACACCATGTCCTCCGGCCCAGCCTTCGCGTACTCGATGTCGATATCGAAGTAGCGGTCCTCGTCGAATATTCCCGTATCGAGCAGCTCGAACTCGGGCCCTTGCCCGTGGCGGCGCTGGTTCTCCTCGACGAGGCGTTGATAGGGAAACGCGGATTGCGGGTACTTGTAGAGCAATCGCATGTACGAGTGCGTCGGGGTGTTGTCGACGTGAAAGTAGTACTCCTTCACATCCTCCCCGTGATTGCCCTCGTACGGGTTCACGCCGTAGAAACGCTCCTTCAGGTGCGAGTCGCGCTCGTTCCAGAACGCGGGCGCGAAGTTCAACATCTGGAACCGATCGCAGATGCCTGCGATGCCGTCTTCGCCCCAGCGGTACGCCTTGGCGCGCGCGAGGGCGTACGGCAGGTGCTCCCAGGCGTTGCCGTTCGCGGAGTAGTCTTCGCGCACCGTCCCCCACGCGCGATCGGACAGGTAGGGCCCCCACCGTCGCCACGGCGACAGGTCGTCCCGGATCTCGTCGATTCTCTCGCGTTCTTTGTCGCCGTTCGATCCCAACACTGCTTCGGTCATTCCGGCTCCGCAGAAGAACAGAACGAGGCAAGCCCCGCGCAAGAGCGCGGGGCGGCCAAGGTCACGTGAAAGAGGCTTGCGTACGAGACAGGCAGCTCGCCCGCGGAACGCCGAGCCTCACGGTGAGCAACCTACTTCGCGGTCCACTCCGTGTGGAACGAGCCGGGCTTGTCGAATCGCTCGTACGTGTGCGAGCCGAAGTAATCGCGCTGCGCCTGGGTCAGGTTGGCCGGAAGATGTTCGCGCCGGATGGAGTCGTAGTAACCGAGCGAGCCGCCCATGGTCATCAGCGGGATGCCCGCGGCGACCGCCTGAGCGACCGTGCTCCGCCATCCGTCCTGCCTTTCGGCGAGCTCCTTCTGGAACCCGTGGTCCATCAGCAGGTTCGTCAGGTTCGCGTCGCGATCGTAGGCCTCTTTGATTCGGCCCAGGAACTGAGCGCGGATGATGCAGCCGCCCTTCCAGATTCGCGCGAGCTCGCCGAGGTTGATCCCCCAGCCACGCAGGTTGGACGACGCGCGAAGGAGGTTCATGCCCTGGGCATAGCTGCACGCCTTCGCTGCATAGAGGGCCGCACGCACGTCGGCGACCAGCTTCTTCTTGTCGACCGGCGCCTTCGGTCCGTTTGGACCGGAAAGGAGCTTCGACGCCGTGGCGCGCGCGGTACGATCCGCGGAGATGAGGCGTGCCTCGACCGACGACGCTACCGTCGGAACCGGCGCGCCGATCTCGGCGGCGTCTTGGACCGTCCACTTGCCGGTGCCCTTGGCCGCGGCGGCGTCGACGATCATGTCGACGAGGTCCTTGCCGGTCTCGGGGTCCTTCTTGCGGAAGATGTTCGCGGTGATCTCGATGAGGAAGGACTGGAGCTCACCGGCGTTCCACTCGGTGAACGTGTCCGCGAGCTCCGCGTTCGTCAGTCCACCGAGGTTCTTGAGGACGTCGTACGCCTCGGCGATGAGCTGCATGTCGCCGTACTCGATGCCGTTGTGGACCATCTTCACGTAGTGGCCCGCGCCGCCTGGCCCGCAGTAAGTGACGCACGGGCCGTCGACCTGCGCGGCGATCTTCGTCAGTATCGGCGCCATGTCGTCGTAGCCCGCGCGATCGCCACCCGGCATCATCGAGGGTCCGTGCCGCGCCCCTTCCTCGCCGCCGGAGACGCCCATCCCGAAGAAGCGAATGCCTTTCGGAGCGAGCTCGAGCGCGCGGCGCTCCGTGTTCTTGAAGAACTCGTTGCCGGCGTCGACGACCATGTCGTCCTTCTGGAGGAGCGGGAGTAGCCCGGCGATGGTCTTGTCGACGACCTCGCCTGCCTTCACGAGGAGGATGATCCGACGCGGCCTTCTGAGCGAACCGACGAAGTCCTTCAGGTCCTTGAAGCCCTTCACGTTCTTCGCGCCCTCGCGGGCGGCCTTCGCGTCGAACTTGTCGACGGGCTCCGGCCACGCATCCCAGCCTGCGCAGGAGAAGCCCTTCTCGTCGATGTTCAGGGCGAGGTTCTGGCCCATCACACCCAGCCCAACCATTCCGATCTCTAGCTCGTTCATCTCGGTGACCCTCGGAGTCCACTGTGAAAGGATCTTGCGGCGTGCCGCGGCTTGCTGGCCGGCAGAATAGACGGTTCTGGCATGCTTGGGTGAGGAAGGCGACCGTTGTCGACGAACTCACGCTCCCGCAGCGTGCGCGGCACGCGCCCCGGATCGTCGTCAGGTCCTGACGCCCGCTTGGCATGGTGGTCGACACGCGTCGGTCCCGCCGACCTCGCGCCGCCGACGAGGTCACGCTCGAGTCATGCGAGGAACGAACGAAGCTCGTCGACGTCACCGCGCTTTCAGCGTGCCGAGCTTCTTGCTCGCGTAGCGCGCCCATCCCCCGACCGCCTTCGAGCGAGGCAGGCACTGGCCGTCGCGGAAGCTCCATTCTCCCGATTCAAGGGCGTTCGCGTACAGCTCCAGCCCGACCCGGAAACTCGGCGCGTGGACCTCACCGAAGACGCCCTTACCGAACATGGCGACCTGACCGTGCACGCCCCTCGGGCCCGGCAACAGGTCGAGGTAGGTGTTGTCCTGATCCCACCACGGGTTGCCAGCGATGGGGATGCGTTTGGGGTGCCACAGATAGTGATAGAGCTGGCCGCCAAGGATCTCCTCGGGCGGCTGCCCGGCGTGCTGCGTCTCGAAGGTCGAGCTCTCGTCGACCCACTCGTCGACGATCGCGTCCAGGCACGCGAGTCGCTCGTGGCCCGGGAGCCACTCGAACGCGTCGCGCTCGCCCTCCCCGGGCTCCTGCCCGTCGTGGACGAGCAACGACTCGCGGAAGTCCTCCGGAAAGGCGAGCCCCATCGTGCGTTCGGCCGCACGTACGTGGGCGTCGGAAGCCGCGGGTCGCAGCCGCAGCGAGAGAGGGCTGCGAGAAGCCGCGGCTTCGAGGCGTCTCCAGAGCGCTCGCATCGCGTGCTCGTATCGTAGCCCAGCCGGCGTCGCGGTCGGGCTACGCGATCCTCTCTACAGGGCCGCCACGAAGTCTCTCGCGAACTCCATGGGCGACGGTCGGTATTGCGGCTCTTTCATGGTCGCCGCTCGCAAGAGCCTCGCCATCGCGCCCGGAAAGACACGCAGGCGCTCGACGTCCTCGAACGGATCGCGCCGCATGTGGGCGATGACGCGGTCGCGCGGATTGTCGATCTCGTCGAAGAACGCTCGCCCTGTCGTCACATTGTAGATCGTCCCTGCGAGCGCGTAGACGTCAGCGCGTACGTCCAGCTCCACGGGGTCGAGCACCTGCTCGGGGGCGATGTAACCGGCGGTCCCTGCGACGAACCGTCCGCCCACCTCGGGCGGGACTCGGATCGCTCGCACCATGCCGAAGTCGATGACGACCGCCGCGAGCGGCTGCGCGACCGCCGGGTCACGGTGCTTCATCGGGTCGAACTTCTCCCCACCTGCGAGCGGCAGCCGGAGCCAGATGTTCGCCGGCTTGATGTCCCTGTGCACGAGACCTGCGCTGTGCAGGGCAGCGAGCCCGGCGCACGAGTCGATGACCACTTGCCGCAGCTCGAAGAGCGACATCGGGCGCGCGGCCGCATACTGCTTGAGATCGGCCCCGATCAGATACTCGAGGACGAGAAACGGGACGCCGGCGGACACGCCACGGTCGATGATGTTTGCGACGTTGGGGTGGTAAAGCCCGGCAAGCGCATTGGCCTCCTCCACGAAGGAGGTCAGGATGCCGGCGCGCTCGGTGTCGTTCGCGCTGGCGAGAGCCTCGGCCTTCGGGATCTTGAGGACGAAGAGCCGGTCGGCTCCCGGCTTTCTCACGAGCCAGACGTACCCGATCCCGCCTTCACCTACGGGCTTCACGAGCTCGTATCCCTCGATCACCTTCGGCTCGCTCTTCTTCGCTGACGGCGGCGGGGGTGGGGTCTTCCGGATGGCCGAACGCACAGCGGTCTCGAGCAGCCCCGACGCCACGGGCCCGAGCGAGGCGAACCACACGTCGAGGAGGGAGAGCTCGCGCGCACGAATCGCGCGGGCGACGAGCGCTGCGATGCGCGGCGCGTTCTCTGTCGCCGACTGCGACAGCGAGTCCTCCGCGCTCGCGACGGTTGCGGGGTGAAGGGCCTTTACAGGGTCGCTCAGCGCGCCGTGCAGCCGCTCGCCGGCGAGCACGAGCTCGAGGCACATCGGCTCGAGGTTCGGTCGGTTTCCGGCGGCACCGGCAAACTCTGCGAGGGCGCGAGCGAGACCCGACAGAGCGTGCGCGAGCTCGGTGTCGTCCGCATGAAGCGACGCGATCGACTGCATCGCGAGGGGGGCCCACTGGCCGTCGGGACCCACGGACGAGATCGCGCCTCGCAGCGCCTCGGCATGCTCGCAGCAAGAGCGTAGCGCGCTCGCCTCCATCATCGGGAGCGCGGCGCCGAGCTGGGCGAGCATTGCGGGGCGGTCGATGACGAGCGCCCACCACGCGGCGAACGGCCCGAGCCATCGAACATCGTCCACCTCACCGAGCGCGGTCCCACGCGTCGTATCGACCAGCCGCCAGAACAGCGTCGAGAGCGCCCCGGCGAGGGACGCGGGGAGCTCGCGCGAGCCATCGGCGAGACCCGCGATCTTGCGGAGCCAGAGACACGTGGCGTGGGCGGTCGGACCGCGTCCCGGGCCGAGTGATCCGTCGTCGCCGCAGGCGTCGAGCGCGTATCCGCCAAGGCGAATCGCAAGCACTTCGAATGGCAGGTCCGGATGGAGATCGGGGGCGGCAGCGCCTTCGCTCACTCGTCGCTCGGCGACGAGATCGAGGATCTCGGACGGCGCGCGAGCGACGGCTTCCCATGTTTCCTCGAGGTCGGGCTCCGCGATCGGATCGCCGACGGGACGCGTGGCGAGGAGCGGCCCCCAGAGGCGAAGCGCGAACGCGCGGGCGCACCCTTCGAGGGCGTTGATCGCCGCGGCTCGGTGACGGAGCCTGCCCGAGCCCAGCGCGATACGGCGAGCCTCGGCGAACGTCGTGGCGAGGGAGCCGGCAAAGCGAGCCGCACGAGCATCCGCCTCCTCGTCGTCATACTGCGCTGCGACCCGCGCCAGGTTCTCGAGCCCGAGCTCGAGATCGAGCGGATCACGCTCGGCGCCGTCGACCGTGTCCGTGACCGCGATCACCTCGATCCAGCGACGCGCGTCGTCCAGCGTGGCCGAGCGGGCACCGCGAGCCATATCGCGGAGCGCGCGCAGCGGACGCTCGACCTCGTCGAGCTCTCCACCGCGCCGCCAGAGGGTCGCGAGCCCTCGCGCGAGTGCGCGAGCCGTGATCGCGCCGCCGTCACCCGAGAGGATCCGCGTGGCGAGTCGATCCCACAGGTCCCTGCGCTCGAAGAAGAGATACGGCGTCGCAGCGGCGACCGCCGCGATCACCCACGGCTCCTCGTCGCGCGACCGGATGATCGCCGAGAGCTGGCCGCCGAGCAGCGTGAACCGCTCTGCCGGGACGGACCCGACCGCCGTCCATGCGCGCTGCCGCAGGACTCTCGATTCGCCGAGCGCCCAGTCGAGAAGTGTACCTTCGAGCTGCTCGAGCGGGCCGGTCAGACGCCCGAGGGCACGGGCGGCGTGAACCCACACGAGCGGCTCTGGATGCAAGAGCAAAGGCTGCAACATCTGCAGCGTCTGTCCGACGAGCTCTGGGTCGGCGCCTGGTGGCATTCCGCGCACGCTGACCTCGAGGCAGCGAGCGGCGAGCACGCGCCCGCGCAGCGCACCGCGGGCTGGCCCCCGAATCATCACCTCGAAGGTCTCCTTCGACCCCCAGAGCCACGGCCCGAGATGAGGGACCTCCACCGCGCTCGCCCCAGCTTCCCAGAGAAGGATGTCGAGCCGCGCGCGCGCCTGAGCATTCTCGGGGAGCGAGAGCTCCGCCGCGCCGAGGAGCGGAGCGCACGCGAGCGCGTCGAGCAGCGGCCCCTCGACGACACGTGCGCGGACGGCCAGCTGGGCTCGCTCTCGCGTACCCGAGCGCATTGCGAGATCGAGCAGCGCGGACAGGTGCGTGTCCCGCCGCCATGCGCTCGCCGCGCACCACGCGAGGACGACATCGCCGGCCTCCTGCGAAAAGAGCACGCCGAGCGCGCTCACTCCGTCAGCCGCGAGTGTCAGCTCCGGAAGAACATCCGCGATCACGTCCGCCGCGGCGGCGACGTTCGCGACCAGTCCCTCTCCGGTCGACCGTGCGCCGCCAGCACGCCAGCGGTCGGAGATTGCGGGCTCGAGCGCGGGGTGTGCGGACACGGCCGCGACGACCGTCGTGAGCGCATCGAGGAGCCGCGTGGGGAGCATGTGGATGCCCAAGCGTAGAACAGGACCGAGCAGCACCGCTACGGGGGCGGTCCGATCCGTGTTTCACCGCCTCGGCTCGGCGCTGAACGCCGGATGCGTCCGAAGACGACGCGCTCCAGCGTCACTGCCGCGTGAACGTCACGACCGTGGTCCCAGCGACCCCTGACTGGCCGGTCGACGCGAGGGTGATTTGCTCATTCGTCGCCGTGAAGGTTCCCGAGAGGAGCAGCACGTCTGCCGGGCAGCCCTCTCGGAGCGTGAACGACGTCCCGTCGAACGTGAAGCTCGCTGTGACGGACGACGATGGCTCCCCGGCATCGGTGGCGGATAGCTGCCAGGTGGAGCCAGACACCTCGAGCGTCAGCGCGACAGACGTCAAGAACCCGGCATCGGCGAACGCGGACGAATAGATCACCGCATCTGTCGTGACGAAGGTCCCGTCGGAGACAGGCCCACCCGTCTCGGTCGGCGGGGCCAGGCGCGAGAAGCCGTACGCGATCGGCGCCGCAACGTTCATCACCGAGTTGCACGACGGAGAGTCGCCGTAGCGGGCGACGGAGGCTTCGGCGGAGAGTGGAGCCGTCGAGTCCGCAAACGCCGCATCGAACACGGGGGGAGCTGACGCGCTGGACGAGCCGCACGCAGCGACGGACGCGAGTGACACCAACAGGACAAGAGCGCGCGACCAGGGGCCGTTCACTTCGACCCCGTCAGCTTCAGCGTGAGGATGTACGGCAGCGCGAGGAGAAAGCGACCGTTGTCGTAGACGGAAACGAGGCTCGAAATCTGACCATTCTCGACGACGAAGGTCTCGGCTTGCGGCAGCGTGCCGTAGGGTCCGAGCGGGAGCTGTATCTGGGAGAACACCGTCACCGGTGACACGCCGGGCGACGACGTCACGGTCATGGACGTGTTCGGCGGATTCGTGCTGTGGCCGTCACTGTCGAGGCCGCCCATCGCTACTTCCGCCTTCGAGAGCAGAAAGGCACCGCCGCACACGCCGGGAGCGAATGCGGCTTTACCCTGGATCTGGTCGGACGGCGCCGTGCTCGGCGCATGCTGGTGAAGGTCGCTGATGCTCGGAGCGGTGATGGTCGCGTCGTTCGCGAGGACGGGGTTCATCGTCCCCTCGCACCCCTGCGCGTTCGTGTTGTGGACCGCTGTATAATACCTGCGAACGGCGAGCAGCGCGCGCGCGCCATCGCAGGTGTCGCTGCAGCCGGAGGTCTGTCCGCAGTTCGCGATCGACTGAAGCACTGCGCTCTGTGGCTCCCCTGCCGCGCACATCGCCGCCGGGCTCGTGAGCCGCGCGCCGCCATCCGGCGCATAGGTGAGGGCGATTGGTCCGCCATCGGTGGACCCGAGCGTGAGCGGCTGGCTCGAGTCGGGCGCCGCATCGCCGGAGTCCAGGAACGGAGGCCCACCCTCAAGAGACGCGTCAGCCGCGCCGTCGCTCGACTCGTTCATCCCGGCGTCGGCGGAATCGGGGGCCGAGTCCGATGAGGACGAATCTCCGGAATCCGGAGCGCCGGCGTCGCCGGAGCCCCCGGAGCCGCCGAGGATACGCAGGGACGTCGGCGCCAAACCGGTTGCCGTGAGCGGGCTCGCGATGAGCATGTCCGAGACACTCCGTGCCAGACTCGCCTGGTCATCGCTCGGCAGCGGAGTGCCGACGAGCTCGCGACCGTCGCGGAAGTCGATCTGCCCAACTGACGGCAACCGGAAGATGGCCGTCGCAGTCGGCCCTTGCGCGGAATACGCGACCTGAACGACCGCCGCCGACGAGGCAGAGAGCCCGCTCAGCTGAAAGTTGCCGGCAGAGCCGACGATCTCCCACTGCACGACGCCCGAGGCCGCCACGGTCGCTGCGGACGCAGGCCACGCGACGATTGGCGCTGTCGCGCCTTCTGATGAGCAGCCCGCAACGATCAGCGCGGCGAGCCCGGTGCCGAGTCTCAAGATATCCATGCGTCAAACGGTAGATCACAAAGTGATCCGGGCATGACGGGCCCCGTGTGACCAGGGTCACACTGCGTTCGGTTGTCGATACGAGGGTCGCGTGGTAGCGGCCGGCGCACTGCCGGCAAGGCGCCCTCGATCGCGCGTCGCCGTTGCCTCCTGATCAACCTCAAAATGTCGCTCGCTCGGACGCCAGCAGCGCGTGCGCCGTCACATCGCCGCGGAGCAAGCTCGACGCGGGCGTCGCGACGAACGCCCCCGTCGTCTCCGCCTCGCCGCCGATGAACGCCGCGGGTATCGTCGACGCGAGGAGCTGCTGCCGCGAGACGAACGAGCGCGCACGAAGAATTGCCGCCCGAGCGCCGTCGATGTCCGGATAGGCGAGCAACGCCTCGATCGTGAGCGCGGTGACCGCGACCTCCGCCGCGTTCGTCAGGATGATCGCTCCCTCGTACGGCGCGGAGGCTCGCACTGCGGCGACCAGACCACGCACTGCGCGCTCCGCGCGAGCGGCGGGCTCGCCTCGCGCACGCATGCCGAGGACCGTCCACGGCGCCCACGACTGGCGTTCGAGGTCTCGCAGGCACGCTTCCCACAGCGGCGTCGGCGCGTCGCCGCCCAGGGCCGCGATCACCTGACCTGCGTGCCACGGCGCCTGCGCGATCACTCCGGCGTGCTCCGCCGCATACGCGACTGCCTCCGCCCGCACGGCAACGCCCGCCCGCAGAGCGTGGGCGAGCGTCCCCGCCACCTCGGCGACCGCGGTCGGCCATCCGTCGACGACGACTCCCTCGAGCGCGCGACGTATCTCGACCGCCATCCTCGCTCGACCGCGGGCGACCGCGGCGCGGTGCCCGCCGTGCTGCGCGAGCGCCTGAAGGACAGCCGCGGCGCGCGCGTGGTGCATCGTGCCGACGTCAATCACCGCACCGGTGCGCGCGTCGATCGCGAAGCGGACCGCGCCGTGCGGCCGCACGAGCGACGCGAGCCAGGCCGCCGCGGCGTCGCGCGGCGTAGGGTCGTCTTCGAGGCCCGGGCTTCGGCGGACCACGATTCCCTCGCTCTCGAAGAGAAAGAGTGACCCGGGCTGGGGTCCAGCCTTCCGGTGAAGCGCCTCCACCATGCCCTCCCGATCGAGCCGACTGTCGCGGGCCACATTCGGAAGGAGAAACACCGGACCACCGCGATCACGCCATAGACCGATGCCGTGCGTGCCCAGCTCGAGCTCACGAGAGAGCTCGTCTGAATCCACGAACCGCGGCGCGCGAAGGTACGTCACCTCGGCGACGAGATCCCGTCGATCACTCGCACGCACTCCGCCAAAGCGCGTATCGAGGAGCGCGCTCAGGAACGCGCGCGCCAGCCGCTCCTTCGCGCCGCCTTCCACTGCGCCCACACAGCCGCGCAGCTCCCCACGGGCGTAAAGCGCGACGAACGCCGCTGCGGGCGCGCCCGCGGACGTCCGGACCTCGCTCCTCTGTCTGCGCCAGGTCGCCAGCGATTCCTGCCACGCCAGCCAGGCGCGGACGTCGGCGATGACGGCACGTCGCGCGCGCGCCTCGAGCGGGCCGCCGACGGCGCCTTCCACTGCATCGCGCGTCGCGCTCAAGCTCGCCGCCTGTCAGGACTCTTCGGAGCCGTCACTTCCCGCCGTCGAAGGCGCAGCAGGCGACGCTCGGTGGCAACGTGGCGTCGTGCTCACCCTGGGACGCATCAAACGCCATCTGCGCGACACTGAAGCCCACGTCCGCCACACCGCCTGCGAACGCGTCCAGTGCCACGCCGAAGCTCGCATCGAAGCAGCATGCCGCGACCCCCTGCACCAGGACGTCCTCGCGGAACCCGCCATCGAACGCACGGACCCCCACGCTCGCGTCGAACGCGCGCACCGCAACCGTATGCGCGACGATCACATCGGCCGCGCCGCTGTCCTTCGTCGTCCCGGCGACCGCGCCACCGCACGCGCAGAGCGGGATGACGCTCGTGGTGACCAGGACGCCGGCGAAGAGGCTCCGCGGGACGAACGCGGTCTTCCTGGGGTTGGTGAGCTTCGGGGTACGAGCAGCACGCATGAAAGCCTCCGATCCTGGCGCCGTGCGCCATCCACGAGACAGGATGGCGCGAGCGTACAACATCTTCCGTGCCCGGCGAGCCGTAGCGTGGGAAGGCCGACAGTCGGCGCTCCTCGATGCTTGCGGACGTCGCGAGGCCCGTCAGTGCCCGCCGAAGTTCGCCGTCCCGTTCTGGGCCGACGGCGTGAGGGAACGCAGGTAGAGGACGATGCCAGTCTGCTCGCTTGCCGTCAGCCCGTACTGGTGCAGCTTCTGGAACTCCGCGAGGGGCAGTATGCTCGTGTCGAAGACGCCACCCGCTGGAATCTGTCCGTTCTGGATCACGGCAAGGAGCTCCGCGTCGCTGAACCCGCCGATCTGTTCGGGCGACGCTGCGACGTCCTTGAACGGCACGCCGCTCGTGGCCGCCGCGCCGTGACACTCGCTACAGGCCACGCGCGCGCCGGCGTCCGAGCCGAGCCCGTCGTTGAAGCGAGCCGCACCTGTGCTCCACTCCGACGTCGTCCCCACCGTCACGTTCAGCACCGAGCTCCCGCACACCGTCCCTGCTCTCGCGGTGATCGTGACGGGCGAGCCGGGGCTCGTCGCGCTGCTGCTCATCGTCAGCAAGACGCCGCCCGTCGAAGGATCGGCCAGCACGCTCACCGCGTTCGATGACGCCGCCCATGTCAGCTCTCCAGGGCTCACTCCGGTCACGCTCGCGGGGACCTGGAACGTGTGCGTCGTGTCGCCGGGGATGATCGCGGAGTACATCGGCGAAAACACGATTGCGAGCGCTCCGTCGCACGAGGAGGGTGCCCCGCTGTCGACGACGACTCCACCGCAATATCCCGCCGCCTGATACTCCGAAAGCGTCGCCGTACACGCAGAGGCCGTCCCGTTCTGAACGACGTCCATGCACTCGGACGGCTGCTCCGCCGCGGGGAGCGTAGGGCAGCACCCGGCGAGAGTCGTGCACGGCCCGCTCCCGCTCGTGGTCGATCCCCCGCTCGTCGTGGTGCTCCCCGTCACGCTCCCGGTGGCGGCGCCCGTCGTGCTTCCGCTGCCGCTGCCCGCGCCGCCGCACTCGCCAGAAGTCTGGAATGCGGTCAGTGCCTGTCCGCACTGCGCCTCGGTGATCCCGCTCTGGGAAGCCGTGGCGTTGCAAGACTCGGCCAGCACGCCGGAGAGCGAGCCGCAGCAGGTCGAGAGCGTGCCGCACGTGGACACCGCGGTGCCGCCGCTACCGCAGGCGAACGAAGCCGCGAGAATGGCTGCGAACGGCGCGATGAAAAGGCTCGAGGATCTCATGAGCCGTCCCGTACTTCTGCCCGATTCCCCCGGCAAGGTGCAGCCGTTCGCGTCGCGTGAGCGGTCCCACACGATGAGGTACCCTGCCGCGCCATGCTCCGCCTCCGCCGACTCGCTCGCTTCGGGCTGCTCCCTCTCTTCGCTTCGGTCGCCGCGTGCAACCAGGCCGACACTCCGCCTCCCGCAGCGCCGCCGCCGGTCATGGCCGTCGTCGCTCCCCCCAGCGTACCGCCGCCTCCGCGCAAGCTTTCGCGCGCGGATTTCAATCGATTTGCGATCCGCCTCGACGTGCCGCTCTTCTGGGCCGCGGACACGAACGGAAACGGTCTCCCCGAGCGCGATGAGCTCCGCACCCTCCTGTTCTTCCCGACCTCCGAGTCACTGGACGTCGACCGCGCTCTCGCCGCGATCCTCGCGTTCGACCCTGCGGCTCCTCCCGCGCCGACGCTCACCGGCGACGAGGTCGCGCGCCGCCAGCTCGTGGCCGACGACCTCGATCAGGGAGCGCCGAGCCTCCTCTATACCGATCTTCGCGGCGACACCGCGGCCGACAAGGCGCTCGTCCGACACATGCTCGTCGTCGGCGGGCTCATGGACGACATCTACGCGACGGTGAAGGGCGCCAAGTCGCTCGCGGCGCGTGTTCCAGCCGATGACCTCGCGAGCCAGAGCCTGTTCCGTCGCGACTGGGGGCCGGCGTGCGCGGGCGCGAAGACTCACAAGAACCCGGCGTGCACCGCGATTCCCGGCGCGCCGAGAGCGACGAACGACGCATACCCGGCGGCGATCCAGACCGACCCCGATTTCTGCGCCGCTCTCCAGAAGCGCCCCGACGCAAAGCTGCTCCTCGCTGACCACTTCGCGGTCGTGCGCGTACGCGAGAAGGACGGCGCGCTCATCAGCGTGCCGTACACGCAGGCCTATCCCGCGCAGATGAGCGCGATCGCGGCCGAGCTGCGCGCCGCGGCCGCAGACGAGACGGACGCGGGCGAGGCCGCGCTCAAGGCATACCTGGAAGCTGCAGCGAAGAGCTTCACGACGAACGACTGGCTGCCCGCCGACGAGGCTTGGTCGCGCATGAACGCGACGAACTCCCGATGGTACGTCCGCGTGGCGCCGGACGAAGTGCTCGCGGACCCGTGCAGCGCAAAAGCGCAGTTTCACCTCAACGTTGCGCGCATCGACCCGGGCTCGATTCGGTGGCAGAGCAAGCTGACACCGTTCGAGCAAGAGATGGAGGGCGCGCTCGCGAAGCTGGTCGGCGCGCCGTACCGGTCGCGGAAGGTCACGTTTCACCTGCCGGACTTCATCCAGGTCGTGCTGAACGCCGGCGACGATCGTCAGGCGGTCGGCGCCATCGCCGGGGAGAGCCTGCCAAACTGGGGGAAAGTTGAGACCCAGGGGCGCGGTCGTACCGTGGCCATGACGAATATCGGCTCCGACCCCGACGGTCGCGAGCAGAGCAAGAAGCGTGTCGATTCGCTCCTCGACTCCGCTTCGGCCGCCGCGTGGGTGGACGCCGACGAGCCCGCGCTGCTCGGCACGATCCTCCACGAGGCGACGCACAATCTCGGCCCGACATACTCTTACGTGTACCGCGGAAAGAAGGGGGAGGCGGCCTTCGGCGGCGGTGAGGCGGCGATGCTCGAGGAGCTGAAGGCCGAGACGGGCGCGATGTACTACGTGGATTGGTACGCGAAGAAGGGGATCGTGCCGCCTGAGCTTGCGAAGCAGGCGTACATGGCGTGGCTCGCGTGGTGTCTCCGCCACATCGCCGTGGGCGTTCACTCCGGGACCGACGACCAGCCGTATGCGCAGCTCGCGGCGATCCAGGTCGGATTCCTGCTCGATGCTGGGGCGCTCGCGTTCGACCCACTGGCTCCCGCCGCGAACGGTACCGACAAGGGGGCGTTCTCCGTACGATTCGAGAAGCTCGCTCCGGCATTCGAGAAGTTGATGAAGACGGTCGGCACGCTGAAGGCCAGGAACGACAAGCCCGCCGCGGATGCGCTCGTCGCGAGGTACGTCGACGGCGCCGTCGTGCCGCAGGCGATCATCGCAGAGCGAGAGCTGCGATTTCCGCAAACGACCTACGTCTACGCCGTGGATCGGTGAGCGGTCGAGGATGGATCCGCCGGTATCACTGCCGATCGACGACGAACCGACTCATCCGTACTAACCCCATATTCCTCGAGAGAGGATCTATCCGTCTCGAACGGCGGGCGTGCGCACGTCTATACACGCCGCGGTACGTGTGACCTTTCCCCTCCGCGTGTCGATACACATCACGGTTCGCTCGCTTTCACCCGACGGACAATCCGACAATTCCTACGCCGAATGGACGAATAGAGCCATGAATGCGGGCGCTTGGCTCGTTACTCGCCAACCGGCCCGGTCTGTGCCGACGTGTCCCGCGTCGCGATTGCCCCTTACCGCGCCAGGTCGCGATCCCAATAGTCCTTGGACCGCGTACTGCATTTCGCAGATCCCGCGGCACGAGGTGTCCGCATGGTGCTGAAAACGTCTTTTGCTGCTTCCGTCATCGCCCTCTCCGTCGCGTGTACCGGTACCAGCTCAGAAGACGTTCAGGACCCCACCAGCAGCATCGCGGACGACGACGCAGGCCAGGCAATCTCGCCTCAGGCGCTCGCGGAACACATTTCGCTCGAGAATCACTCAGGCTCCGGCGCACCGACCGCGGCGAAGTGGGGGAAGCAGCCGGGAACGCGGCACGCCGCCGGCGGGAGTGACGGCACGGAGGACGCCGGCGACGTCGCGGTCGACGCCGGTCAAGAGGAAGACACCGGCGCGCACAGCACGGGCAGCGCTGCGGTCGACGCGGGTGAGAAGAAGGACGTCGCGGTCGCTCCCTCGGCCTCCGGCCTCCACGCGAGCGGCGGTCAGATCCTCGATGCGAACGGCGCCGTCGTTCACCTTCATGGCGTCAATCGCTCTGGCTCCGAGTTCGCTTGCGTCGGCGGCTACGGATTCTTCGACGGCCCGGCCGACCAGGCGTCGATCACGGCGATGAAGACGTGGAACATCAACTTCGTGCGCGTCCCGCTCAACGAAGACTGCTGGCTGGGGATCAACGGCGTCAGCGCCGCCTATAGCGGCGAGAACTACCAGGCCGCCATCGAGGCCTACGTCGCGCTCCTCGTTGCGAACGGGCTCAATGTCAGCGTCGACCTTCACTGGAGCGCACCGGGCACCACGCTCGCGACCGGCCAGCAGGCGATGGCGGACTCGGATCACGCGCCCGCGTTCTGGACCAGCGTCGCCACTGCTTTCAAGGGCACCGGCTCGGTCATGTTCGAGCTCTACAACGAGCCGTGGCCGGACAACGACCAGGACACGACGGAAGCGTGGACGTGCTGGCGCGACGGCGGGACGTGCGCAGGTATCTCGTATCCCGTCGCCGGCATGCAGACGCTCGTCAACACCGTGCGCGCCACTGGCGCCAAGAACCTCCTCCTTCTCGGCGGCGTCGAGTACTCGAATGCCCTGTCGCAGTGGGCCACGTACAAGCCGACCGACTCGCTGAACAACCTCGCGGCCGCGTGGCACGCTTATGTCAGCAATGCCTGCGCCTCGACGAGTTGCTTCGACCAGATAGAGGCGCCCCTCGCGGCCGCGTTCCCGATCGTCGCGACCGAGGTCGGCGATAGCACCTGCAACGCCACGTTCCCGGCCACCGTGATGACGTGGCTCGACGCGCACGGCCTCGGCTACTCGGCCTGGACCTGGAACGCGTGGGGTTCGGCTTGCACCAATTACTCCCTCATCTCCGATTACACCGGAACCCCGAACGGCGCTTACGGCGAAGCCTTCCAGACGCATTTTCTGTCTCTCTGAGGAACGAAAGTCGGCTGCTCGCTCCGGGCGGCTAGATTGCGCGATTCGACGATTCTCAGCAGTGACTGACGAGAAGCCAGATCGCCAGAATCGGAGTGGGAATGCCGAGCCCGAGCCCGAGCCCGTATTTCCTGAAACGCTCCATCTTTCCTGGGGTGCACTCGTTCCACAAGAATACTGTTCGCAAGGTTTGAGCCAACATCGAGGGAATGGCTCGAGAGAGCCCGCTCGCCAGGCGAGGTCTCGCCGAACCGGCCGCGTGACATGATCGGCGGCATCGTGTGCGACGACCCCGCGCTTCGCGCGCGCACGAACCACGACGAGCACGCGTGTCACTCCGAGCAGGACCGCCTCACGACGACATGCACGCCTTCGAGAGTATCGCGAATTCCCCGTCGATCGCAGCGGGTCGGAACGCGGCACGGTCGATGCTGTGAGGCTTGCCGAAACGAGGCCCCATGACCACTCGCAAGCAGGACACATCGAACGCATCGTCGACGGTAAGCGCAACGAACGGAACGAAGGCACGCAAGCGAGTGGCCGCGTCGCCGGCGAACCGCGGTCGCGGGCGCGGCCGGAACGTGGCCGCCTACGCCGTACCGGCGGCCGGCGTCATCGCGACCGGAGTGGTCGGCGCCGCCGGCTACTTCTTCAGGCGGAGTCTGCTGCACGCGTTGAAGAGCGCCACGCACGAGACGATGACGGCGGCCCGCGCGACCACCGACCTCGCCGCCGGCGCGCGCGAGCAGGCCATGGAGTCCGCCCAGGCATTGCTCCACCATCTCGGTCTGCAGCGACGTACGTCTTCGCTGATGTCGGTCGCCGGGCCGGCGCTCGGCGTCGCGTGCGGGTTCATCGCAGGTGGCGTTCTCACCTACTTCTTCGCGCCCACGCTCCTTGGAAAGCTCGGGATCGGCGCCGACGCCGAGAACGACATCGAGAGCCCTGAAGACCCGGAAGTCCCGGCGAAGCGAAGCGCGTCGCCGACGGCGGACGGGAGTCTTGATCACGTGGCCATGAATCACGCGAACGGCTGAGCCGACTCCCGCCGGAGGTGACGCCATGGACAAGCTCTATGCAGGGTGGAGGAAGCAGCTCGACGAGTTCGATGGTGCCGTCCTCGCGCTCTCGTCGCTCGAGCGAGGGGTGCGGGTGTGGGGCGCGCTTGCGCCCGCGGTGCCTGCGCTGTTCGACGCGATGATGCGCGAGGTCGGTCTGTATGGTGAATCGGCGCGTGCCCTACGGACCTGGATGGCCGAGCACGACAAGGACGCCGGTGACCCCGCCGAGTTCGGCAAGTACGTGCTCGGGACGATCGACGCCGCGCGCCGACTGAAGGGGGTCATCGACGCCTACAACCGGGAGAAGGTCTTCGCCGAAGCCGCGTATCCGGAGATGGCCGGCGGTTCGCTGAAGCAGACCCCGGTCCTCACGCCGCCGCCCCTCGATCCGAACGCGATCGACGCGAAGGGCATGGAGACAGCATCAAACGGGCATGCTGGGGCTGCACGGGTGCGTGTGCCCGAGTCAGCCTAGTGTCCTGAGTCCATGATTCAACGGTGTCATCCTGACGCGAAAGGCGGAAGGATCCCCCGAGGACGGTTGGCTCGGGGGGCTCCTTCGTGGCCGCTCAGGATGACACCGACGTTTCGCGGACTCAGGTCACTAGCGGCTCGAACGGGTAAGGTCGGGAAGTGTGCGAGTCGCGCTCCCAATCACGAAGGCCGCCCCGGGATCACGGCATTGACGGGGAGCGTGACCGCTCGCATAATGATCGGGTAACGAAAAGGGCAACCGCGTACGAAAGGCGCGGGCGCAAAGCCATTGACCTACGGGCCGGAGTATTTCCGGTCTACGGTTTGAAGGGTTACCGAAAACTCGTCGCGGCAGGGCTCACAAGGCCGGGGCCGCGACCTTCAAGGACTGCACACGTCACCAGGCTATTGCTGGCGGCGAGGTTCGTTCGCTCACGGGTAGCGAGGAGCAACAGCGGCGCTGCCGCGGCTTCGCCTATCACGCCGAGAACGGACGCACCGTGCGTAGTCCTAAAGGTGCCACACATGCTTCATCCATCCACCGCCACCATGCGCCTCGCGCTCGCGGTCTCCGTCTCGTTCATGCTTCTCACCGGTTGCGCCTCGGCTTTCAGGAGTGGCTCTGGGTTCCACGAACAAGGCTGCGTCGAGCGGGCGCTCCGCCGGACCACGGACGCCGACGCGATTGCCCACGCCCGTGACGCGTTCACGCTCGAGTGCGCGAGGGGCGGCGCAGAAGCATGCAGCGCCCTCGGCGTGATGAACGAGGTGGGCGTCGGCGTCCCCGTCAACGCCCTCGCGGCCGTCGCTCTCTATGAGCGCGCGTGCCGCGCCGGAAACCAGCGTGCGTGCACCAATCTAGGCGTCGCACTGGCAGAGGGAACGGGCGGGTCGCGGGACACCGTGGCTGGCGCGCGACTCCTCGAACGCGCATGCGACGCCGGCGACCCCCTCGCCTGCGTTCACCTCGCGAGCATGCGGGAGGTGGGCGTCGGTGTGTCGAAGGATGCCGTACTGGCCGCCCAGCTGTTCGCGCTCGCGTGCGACGGCGGTGAAGGCAACGCCTGCCTCGCACTTGGAGACATCCGGGCCAGCGAAGGGCAGTCGGACGGCGCGACAGAGCTCTATCGTACCGGGTGTGTGCATGGCAGCGCGGACGCGTGCGGCCGCCTCGACGCGCCCGCGGGCGCTTCACTCGCCGCTCGCACGACGCCCTACCTCGCCTCGCGATGACGAATGGGGTTCGTCACTGCCGGCCGGCGACGCGTCGAAGCCTGCCTCGTCGGAGCTCAGAAGATCGGAGTGACCGGCGTGAGACTGTCCGTCATCGTGCCGTTTCCGAGCTGCCCGTCGGCGTTGAAGCCCCAGCACTGCACGCCTCCAGCTCCGAGGGCGCAGGTGTATGCCCCCCCCGCCGAAACCATCGTCGCGGGCTCCACGACTCCGGACACCTGAAGCGGAGCTAGGCTCTCCGTCATCACCGCGCCGTTCCCGAGCTGCCCTTTCGCGTCGCTGCCCCAGCACCAGACACTCCCGCTGGCGACGGCGCAGCTATGCAGCGCCCCCGTTGAAAGGCTCGTCACGTGGGAGAGCCCGACGACCTCGATGGGGACGTTGCTCCCGTTGGTCTCGCTGCCTCCGCCAAGCAGGCCGTCCGCGTCGTACCCCCAGCACCACGCCGACTGATTCACGATCGCGCAGCTCTGCTCGTCTCCCGCGACGACGGCAGTCGCGCCGGACGTGATGCCCTTCACCTGCACCGGTGTCGTGCTGTCGTTGTTCGTGCCGTCGCCGAGCTGGCCGACCGAGTCGAGGCCCCAGCACTGCACGCCGCCGCCGACGATCGCGCAGCCGTGATAGTCACCGACCGCGAGGGCCGTGGCGCCGCTGATGCCCTGGATCTTCGACGGCCCGTTGAAGTCGCTCCAGCACTCGACGTCGCCGCCGACGATGGCGCACGACGTCCGGTACTTCGTCGCAATGGCCGTGACGCCGCTGGTGAGGCCAAGGACCTGGACTGGCACGCTGCTCGAATCGAGACTTCCGTTTCCGAGCTCGCCGCCAGCGTTGTAGCCCCAGCACATCGCCCGACCGCTCACGACGGCGCACGTGGCCTGGTCGGCGAGCGCGAGCGCGGTGACACCGGAGCCGAGCCCCTCGACCCGCACCGGAACGAGGCTATCTACGAAGGATGCATTCCCGAGCTCACCATCCGTGTTGTATCCCCAGCACCAGGCGGCTCCGTCGACGATCGCGCACGTGTGAAACGACCCGGTCGACACCGCCACCGCGGCGCCACCGCTCGCGTCGAACGCCGGAGCGCGTCCGCCGTCGGCGGCATCGATGGTCGAAGCTTCGCTCACTGTGGGCGCGTCCGTTCCGGCGTCAGGGGTCGGCGGCGCCGCGGAGTCCCGCCCGACATCCGCGCCCGAGCCGCCGTCCCGCGCGTCATTCACGTGACTGTCCGCGACGGCGCCGTCCCGAGCGGGGCGCCCACCGCCGTCGGACCTGCTCCCGGCGTCGAAGAGGTCGACGCCTCCCGCATCGCTCCTCGAACTAGCGGCCCCGCCGCAAGACACGAGCGCGAATGCAGTGATGAGAGTGGCAGAGATGTGTCGCGGTTCAGGTCGCATGGCTGGAAGGCGACGGTACGCCGGAGGCGTCGCGACACAAGCGAGGCCGTGTCGACCACGAGGTCGACGGCTTGCACAGAGCCCGTCCATGCGAGCACGATCGAATGCAACTCGCCCCTCGTCCGTGTGTCACGCGGGCGCGCTGAGGCAGCTTGGCGTCGCAATCGGCGTCATTGCCGGTTGCGGCAACGCCGGGACAGCCGCCACGACCTCGACGGTCGGACTGTCGGGCCAGGGGAGCGTGACCCGAAGCTCCGGCTCGAGCGACGCGAGCGGTTCCGCTGGCGGACTCACGCGCCAGGATGCGAGCGATCCAGGCGAGGGCGCACGCGACGGCGGTGACGCGGGCAAGGACGTCGCGGTCGTGAGCAGGGATGCGGAGGTAGACACCACTGACGCTGGTCACGACGCGCACGGCGGGCTCGGAGACGGCGCTGCGACCGATGCGGCAGCAGATGGGGGCCGCAGCGGCGAGAGCGGGGCCAGCCGCAACGACGCCTCGGACGACGGGGGCGCGGGTGACGACGCGAGCGTCGTACCGCCGGCGATCATGTACGTCGGCCGCTTCGACACCAGCGACCCGCTCGGGCCATGGATGGGGTGGCCAGGCACGCGCATCGTCGCGCGGTTCAACGGCACGGCAGCGCACGCTCAGCTCACGCAGGTCGATGGATATTCTGGCGGCCCGAGCTGGTTCAACGTCATCGTCGACGGCGTCGAGCAGTCGCCCTTCAGCCTCGAGGGGACGAGCCAGGGCATCGTGCTTTGCTCGGGGCTCGCGCCCGGCGTGCACACCGTCGAGCTCGAGAAGCGTACGGAGGCCGACCTGGGCACGGTCCGTCTCGAAGCGCTCACGTTCACCGGCGGCACCGGTCTCCTGTCGCCACCGGCGCGCCCCGGCCGCCGCATCGAGTTCCTGTCGAACTCGACGATCGACGGCTTCGGCGTGCTCGGCGACTGGGCCACCACGTGCCCCGACGGCGACCTTCCCCAGTTCGACGACTCCCGCAGCAGCCTCGCGTTCTTCACTTCCGAGGCGCTCGGCGCCGAGATGGTGCTCAACGCGTACTCGGGCAAAGGGCTCGTCATCGACGAAGACCCCGCCGACAAGGACTTCTACGAGATCCTCTACCCGCGCGCGTTGCCGGACTCACCGGCGAGCGTGTGGACCTTCCAGACCTTGATCCCCGACGCGGTCATGATCTCGCTCGGAGGGGTAGACCTGCAGGGGCTTTCCGTCGCACCCGCCGGCTTTCAGGCGGCCTATGACGCCCTCGTGGGGACCGTCCGCACACACTACCCCGACGCGTCGATCTGGCTCACGGTCTGGTCGCAGGAGATCGACGACGCATTTCCGACGCGCACGCTGTTGACCGACACGCTCGAGGCCATCATCGCCGCACGGTCGGCGGCCGGCGACGACAAGCTCTTCTTCTTTGCGTTTCCGGAGGCCACCGACGCCGATCAGACGGGCTGCGACTATCACCCTAACGTCGACCACGAGCAGGCCATGTCCGCTCTGATGACCGCGGAGATCCAGCAGCGTCTTGGCTGGTAGAAGCTCGCGAACGCGCGAGGCTTGATACAGTGCGCGGATGCCCTTCCGTGACGACTACGAAGCTGCGCTCGAACGGGTCGCCGCGCTCGAGGCGGAGCTCGCCCGCGCACGGGACGAGCTCGGACGTGATCACGGCCGCATCGCCGAGCTCGAAGGGGATCTGAGGACGGCCCGCGTGGCGGTCCCCGAGGCGCCGAAGGCGAAGCCGCGTGCGGAGGAGCCGACGGACGAGGGTGCACCCAGCGCGCCGCTCAGCAAGCGAGCCGCCCGCCGCGCGGACCAGATGGTCCGCGGCATCACGGGCGGCGTCATCCTCGCGCTCATGTTCTTCGTCGGAGGCCTCCCGAGGATCATCAAGTCGCGCGCGGCCGCTCGGGGATACGACTGGAACGAGAAGCTCGCGCTCGCGACTGCGGAAGCACGGTCGCATGCGAGCGACGCGCAGATCGAGACCGCATATGCAAAGTACGTGGACCCCGACGGACACATCGTGATCGCCGACTGGTCGATAAAGCGCCGCTCGAGTGGAGTCCGCTTCGATTTCCGTTCCGTGTCGGGCGCGAAGCCCGCACCCCAGGGGATGCTCGGTGCGCCCACCAGCTCGCGTGCCTCGGAGTGCAAGGTCATCAGCCTCGAGTACACGCCCGACGCGGGATGGCTCACGGGGGACGGCGACCGCGTCAGCGAATCGGACGACTCGGGCGCGGGCTGCGCCCGGTCGACCGACGCCCCTCCCCGGTGCACCCTCGCGCAGGTCTGGAAGCACGCGATCGCGCTCGGAGCTCCCCACCCTGCCCTCGCGAGCATCGAGCTGCGGACGGGGCGCGACAACTTTCCCACGATTCACGGCTGGCGGTTCGAGGTCGTCGACACCGCGGGCGGTGGGCGGGGGTTCGTGAAGGTTCTGCCGGACGACTGCTGAGCACCGGCGGGCCGCGCCCATCTCTTCACGTGTTCTTCGGTGCGAGCGATCTACGGCTCGCCGCCCCGACTCACTATAGGGCATTGGAGAGGCTCCGCACCGCCGGGGTCACGCCGCGGCTGCAGCAGCTTGGCGATCATGCAAGTCCATCCCTGGTGGCTCGCGCCGACGCCTCGCCCCGTGTTGCCGTCCAGGTATTCGGGGAATACGAGGTAGTCGCGAAAGTGCGGGTCGGTCTGTAGCTTCGTTGCGTTTCCGAAGACGGCCCGGCGACCCTGCGCGTCGCGCAAGAAGGCCGCCGTCAGACGCCGGGTGAGCTCTTCCGCCACTCCGAGCAGGGTGAGGTACCGCCCGGAGCGTGTCGGGCACTCTATCTTGAAGTCGTCTCCGTAATAATGATGGAAGCGCTGGAGCGACTCGACGATCAGGTAACTGACGGGCATCCAGACGGGCCCGCGCCAGTTCGAGTTGCCACCGAACATGCCCGAGTCGGACTCTCCGGCGCGGTACTGGACGATCCGGCGCTCCCCCATACAGTCGAAGCTGTACGGCCGGTCTTCGTAGACTCGAGACAGACTGCGTGGCCCGTAGTCGGACAGGAACTCGGTTTCGTCCAGCAGCCGGCGCAGGAGCGCCTTCATGCGGCTCCCGCGCAAGAGCGAGAGCAAGCGCCGCTCGCCGCGCCCGGGCTTCTCCCAGTGCGACACCAGCGCTGCGAGCTCGGGGCGATAGCTGAGGAACCACCGCAGGCGTCGGTGGAACTCCGGCACCTGCAACAGTCGCTCCGGCTCGAGCACCTCGACCGCAAAGAGCGGAATGAGCCCGACCATCGAACGGACCTTCAGCTGGCGCATCTGCCCGTCGGGCAACACGAGCTGGTCGTAGTAAAAGCGGTCCTCCTCGTCCCAGAGGCCGATGCCGGCGTTGCCGATGTTGGTCATCGCCTCCGCAATCTGAAGGAAGTGCTCGAAGAATTTCGTGGCCACATCCTCGTAGGCGTGGTCGTCGATCGACAGCTCGAGGGCCATGCGCATCAGTTGCAGGCTGAACATCGCCATCCAGCTCGTGGCGTCCGCCTGGTTGAGGACGCCGCCCCCCGGCAGCGAGGAGCTGCGGTCGAAGACGCCGATGTTGTCCATGCCCAGGAAGCCACCCTGGAACACGTTGCGGCCCTGAGCGTCCTTGCGGTTCACCCACCAGGTGAAGTTGAGCATCAGCTTGTGGAACACTCGCTGGAGAAAGTCGCGGTCCCCCCTCCGCTGCGGATGGCGGGCGCGGTCGATCTTGTAGATACGCCAGGCCGCCCAGGCATATACCGGCGGGTTGACGTCATCGAACCCCCACTCGTACGCCGGGACGGCGCCGTTCGGATGCATGTACCGCTCGCGAAGGAACAGCGCGAGCTCGCGCTTCGCCCACTCGGGGTCGACGAGCGTCAGAGGTACGCACTGGAAGGCGGCGTCCCAGACGCAGAAATACGGATATTCCCACTTGTCTGGCATCGTGAGCAGATCGGCGTTGTTGAGGTGGCGCCAGTCGCGGTTGCGAACCTTCTTGTGCTCTGGCGGTGGCGGCGGCTGTGCGGGGTCGCCCTCCTGCCACTGCGGCACGTCGACGTAGTAGAACTGGCGTGCCCAGATCAGGGTGGCCAGCGCTTGCCGCTGGACCCGCCGGGCATCCGGGTCTTCAATCTCGCGCTGGAGCGCGCAGTAGAAGTCGTCGGCCTCTCGGCGCCGCTGCTCGAGGACGGACCCGAAGTCGGCGAAGGGCTGCGCGCTCGAGGCCCGCCTCAGGCGCAGCCGCACCTGCGCCGTCGCACCGGCGGCGAGCGTAAACCGGTAATGGCCCGCGGCCTTCGTGCCTGCCTGCGCGGGGTTGATCGCTCCGGCGCGACCCTTCACCACGTATTCGTGAAAGGCGTCCTTGTAATGTGCCGCCGCGTCGGCGACTCCGAAGAGCAGCGGCGCATTGGTGTCGTTCTCGGTGAACAGCAGCGCCGGCGCTCCATCGAGCTCCAGCTGGTAGCCCTCGAGCGCGCAGAGGGCTGTGCCGCGCGGGTACCATGCCTCCACCGGATGATGGACCAGGATGCGCGCGTCGCCCTGCGCCTCCAGCGCCGGCCGAATGGCGCCAGCGTGCCACGACCACGTATTGCGAAACCAGACCTGCGGAAGAACGTGCAGCGGCGCGGGCTCGGCCGCGCGGTTGTGAGCCGTGATCTGCATCAGGATGTCTTCCGGTCCGGCCTTCGCGTACTCGACGAACACGTCGAAGTAGCGATCCTGGTCAAATATCCCGGTGTCGAGGAGCTCGAGCTCCGTATCGGTCTTTGCCCGGAGACGGTTCTCTTCGACGAGTCGCTCGTAGGGAAACTCGGCCTGCGGGTACTTGTACAGAAGCTTCAGGTACGAGTGCGTCGGTGTGGCGTCGAGATAGTAGTAGATCTCCTTGACGTCCTCGCCGTGGTTGCCCTGCGGATTGGTCAGCCCGAAGAGCCGCTCCTTGAGGATCCGGTCGTTGCCATTCCACAGCGCAACCGAAAGGCACAGGCGCTGCTCGCGATCGCTGAACCCGGCCAGCCCATCCTCGCCCCACCGATAGGCGCGGCTGCGGGCTTGCTCATGGGAAAAGTAGCCCCAGGCGTCGCCGGTGGCGCTGTAGTCCTCTCGGACCGTGCCCCACTGCCGCTCGCTCACGTAAGGCCCCCACAGTCGCCAGTCGGCAGAGCCCGCGTCGGCGTCGCAAAGGCGTTGCTGTTCGGACGTCACGCGTGGCCTCAAGCCAACTCTGCGCCGCGCAGGATTGCCTTCAAGCGCGGCCGCGAGGTTACGCCGTCTCCGCATTCCAGAAGTCGAGCCTTCGGAGCGCACGGCCGCGCGGTCCGTCTTCGGCTCAGGCGATATGAGAGTCCGTGGATGCGCTGGCTCAGCTCCGGCTGGCGCGGCCGTCCCACGCGCGCTTCGCCGGGAGCCCGAGCGCTTCGAGGTTTGGCACGATGACGGTCTCGACGGTCTCGTAGAACAGCTCGCGCGCGTCGCTGCCGCTGCACAGGCCGAGCACGGCGCCGCCCGCGTGCGGCGCGTTGAGCGGGAGGTGCGAGAGCTCGTGGGCTTCGAGATGGCGAAAGGCGACCGCGAGATAGGCGCCCAGCCGAGAGCGCCCCTCGACGGAGAGGTCGGGTACCCGCGCGCGGACGACGCCCCAGCCGAAGCGCGCGTGCCCCACCTCGTCGGACCAGAGGTCGGTGAGGAGATCACGGAGCGGGCCTTCCGGCATCTCGGCGCGCTCTGCGGCGATCAGCGACACCGCGATCGTCTCGCTCAGGCAGGACACGCTCAGGAGGTTGCGCAGCACCGCCTCGAGGCTTCCGACGTCGCCGTGACGAGGGACCGGCGTGGGTGAGTCGACGAACGTGGTCGCCTCGCCCCCCAGCGACTCGACGACGGCGCCGCAGAGAACGCCATGGTGCCGTTCTTCGGAGGCGAACCTGCGGCACACCTCGACCTCCGCCTCGGAGAAGCCCGCATCGGCCAGCTGGATCGCGATGGCTTCGAACACGTGGGCGGAGCCGTGCTCCTGCACCATCCTCGCGAGCCACGTGGCGCGCGCCGATGCGTTGAGGTGTGGGAACGCGCCAAGCTCGATGCGATGCGCGCGCGCCAGCTCTCGGAGGTCGAGCACCACGCGCGTCATGCGACCTCCAGCGCGCGCGGTGACGAGGCCGGCATCTCCGGCGGGACAGGCGGCCCCCAGGGCGTGCACGCGCGCCCCTCCGGTACGGGGCTCAGGTCCTCGCAGCACGCCTCGAGGACGCTGGAGACACGGGCGTAGTTGGCCTCGAAAGTGCTCGAGTCGCTCCCTTGATCGAGGTGCCCCACCACCGTCCCGCAGCACGCGCGCACCGCGAGCGACGACGGGTTGAACCCGAACGCCGCGTCGCTCAGCTGCGTGGGGAGGTAGCTCGCGCAGCAGCTGAACACAGCGCTCGAGGACGCGGCGTTGACGTTCTGGTTCGCGCCCGTGCAGCCGACCGTCCCCGCCTCGGGGAACGTAACCTCGGCCTCGGCGACTGCATCGCCTGCCTGGGCTCGCGCGTCCTTCCGCGCCGATCCCGTGTCGGGAGATCGGCCCGCACCGTCCTCTGCCGTCGTGGCGGCGTCTATCGTCCCGTGCGTGGTGGCCGGTTCCGGGTTCTCGGTGCCCGGTTCTCCGACCATCCCTCCACATGCCGCGAATGAAGCCGACAGGGCGACCTTGGCGGCGGCGCGCAGCGCGAAGCGTCTCGTAGAAGCGTTCATGAATAAGTCCTCCTCGACGGAAGACTGACGCCCTGCGGCTCTCCGGACCATCGCGATGTTCCGAAGAGCATTGTACGGCGGCGCGAGACAATCGCGCCGTCAGCGAAGAGGAGTCTTCGAGAGCATCGCGGCGAGCGACTCGAAGAGCGCGCGGCGCGGGTCATCTTTCCGGAAGACGATCCGGAAGTAGTCGTGGAGAAGCGCGACCTTCGGGAAGACCCGCCGCAGGATGCCTCGCTCGAGATCTCTTCGAACGAGGTATTCGGGCAAGACCGCGACGCCGCTCCCGTGCCGGACGCGGTGCCGGATGGCGGCGATGGTGCCGAGATAAGAATACCTCGCAAAGCGCAGGTGATCGCCCGCGCCCGGCGCGTCACGCCAGTATCGAAAGAGGGGGAGCTCGGGGGAGATGTCGATGAGCGTGTGCCGACCGGCGTGGTCGGTGCGAGTGAGCGGGGTCGCCTCGAGGAGCGCCGTCGCCGCGACGAGCACATAGTCCTCACGATGCAAGCGCAGCGCGTCGAGCGCGGGGTCGCCGATCGGGGCCGACGTGACCGCGCAGTCGATCTCGAGCGCGCCCACGTCGCGGTGAAGATCCATGGCCGAGCCGAACCGGAGATGAACGCTGAGCCACGGGCGCACGGCGGACAGCGCGTCGAGCTGCGGCAGGATCCAGCTGAGGCCGAGCTCGTGACGCGTGCCCAGGGTCAGCTCGAGGGGCGCCGGACCGATCTCGCCCCGCGCGGCACGGACCCCCTCTGCCGCGATGACGAAGCACCGCTCGGCGTACGGCACGAGCGCGCGACCCGCCTCGCTGAGCTGGACGGATCGCGTCGTCCTGACGAAGACCGCCACCCCGAGCTGCTCCTCGAGCTGCCGGATGCGCTGCCCGAACGCCGCGGGCGTCAGCGCGACGCTCTTCGCGGCCTTCGCAAAATGCAGGAGCCGCGCTCCGGCGAGGAAGCATCGAAGATTGTCGAGCGAAGGAACGGACGCCGTGAGTCGATCGGAGGTCATCGAGCGGGAGTCACTTCTATCATCGCGAGCTTCAGTCTAACCGGAACGAGGCAGGGGTCTGCGGCGACCGATCGATCAGCCGGGCGACTTCTCGATGTCGATCGCTCTGAGATCGTATACCCCCTCGAACGGCACGTCGGCCGCGCCGAACGGCGTGGCTCGAACCACCACTTCGAAGCTCCTGTTCTGTATTGGAACCGACACGGTCGTCGGGGTCGGCTCGGCGAGATCCTGACCGACGACGATGGTCCATCTGCCTTCCAGTTGCTTGTGCTCCCCAGCGTAGATGCGACGGGCGAGGAGACGTTTCACCCCAGGGCGGTCGTCGGTCGCCTCGAGGAGGACGTAGAGCCTTCCTGAGGTCTTCTCCGCGACGCGAAAGCAGGCGATGGCGGCCCGGACCTTTTCGGCGAGAGTGGATGTCGCGGCGAGGCTCATTCGGCGTTCTCCTGGTTGTAGAGCGTGGCGGTCCAGCGCAAGCGCGCGATGGAGGACATGCTCTGCACTTCTACTGCCCCTCTCGCACGGTTGGCGAGACCCGGCGCTTTCGGACAGCGCCCGCGCGGGCGGGGCGGCACCGATCGAAGAAGAGCCTGCCTCCCGACGTTCCCGCGCCCCTAACAATTCCACACACGCGACGGTGATCCGTCGAGCCCCGGCAAGCTCACTGAGTGTCGTGCCCCCACGTTGGAGGCCTTCACGCAACCCGGGAGAGATTGAGCATGAGCATCGACAAGACGGAGATGGACGACGCCCTGAGCAGACGTTCGGCGCTCGCGGCGCTCGTCGGCGTCGGGTTCGCGGTCGGCTGCGGGAGCGCGACGAAAGACTCCGCCACGGACGCCGGCACTTCGAAGCGCGACGCCGGTGCCGGCTCGCGAGGCGACGCGAGCGAGGGTGGCGGTGCCGACGGCGCGGGCGGGGACGCGGGCGCCTGCGAAGTCACTCCCGAAGGCGAGATCGGCCCCTACTTCGCGGACGACAGCGCTGCCGGCTTCAACCGCGCGGATCTCGTGTCGAACATCGACGGCACGGAGACCCAGCCCGGCGTGCCGCTCCTGTTGACGGTGACGGTGGTCGACGGGAAAAAGGGCTGCGCCCCCTACGTGGGCGCCCAGATCGACATCTGGCACTGCAATGCGAGCGGCGTCTATTCGGACATCTCGGCCGAGAGCACCTCGAGCGATCAGTGGCTGCGCGGTTACCAGGTCACCGACAAGAACGGGCGAGTGACGTTCAAGACGGTCATTCCCGGCTGGTACTCCGGACGCACGACGCACATTCACCTCCGGGTCCGCTCCTCCTACAGCGCGGCGTCCTCGACGACGGACGGGACGAACACGACCCAGTGCTTCTTCGATCAGACGTTCATCGACACCCTGTACACCACGGTCGCCCCCTACAGCACGAACGGGAAGAATCCGACGACGAACGCGAGCGATCGCGTGTACTCGCAAGAAGAGGACGGCGCGAACGTACTTGTTCTGCAAGGGAGCAACGCGAGCGGCTATGTCACTTCGCTGACGATTACTCTGCCGATCACCGCGTCGTACGACGCATCGAGTCCAGCCGGCGGCATGGGCGGCGGGCCGGACGGCGGGTTTCCCGGCGAAGGAGGGCCACCTGGCAATGGAGGACGAGACAGCGGGTAAATCACGTGGCGTCAGCGCGGCGAAGATCTGACCGAGCGCGCAACTGCACAGTACGGCCTCGTCGACGAGCGGGACGAAGGAACGCTCGTGTCGCCGCGAGGGTCGCTCGCTTCTGCCATCACGTCGATGAATCGGGTGCGAGCGCGCTCGTATCGTCCGGACGTACGCTCGCTCGGAGCGTCTCTTCGAAGAGTCGGGGCGCCACGAGCGCGAATCGGCACGAGTGACGCTCGTTCGCGCCGTTTGTCGGCTCGTTCGGGTCGTCGTGACGCTCGCTCCCGACGGCGGTGGTCACGGTCCCGCGGAAACGTCGTCGCTACGGCCGGAGCGCGCGTCGGTCACTGGCCACGTCTGTTCTTCGGGTCGCAGTGAGCCTCGCTTCGGCCGTGGTCGCCGTCGTTCGCGTCGATGGGACGCTTGCCAAGGTGGTCGCGTGCTCGCGGTCGTCATGGTCAGCCTCGTTCGGTCGGCCAGCATGGTCGCTCCCTGTCCCTGAACGCCCGAGGGAAGCTCTTGCCAGCGTGCTCACGATCGATGTCGCCAAGAAAGGACGAGGTGGAGCTTCGAATCTTTCGGAGTCGCGTTCGCGTTCGTGTTCGATGTCGTCCACGTCCGCGGCGTCCACCACGGTGACGCTGTCGTCCTCGACGACCTGCAGCGGCGGCAGCATGAGCACGCACGGTGTTGCAGGAAACGCGATCGATATGAGCGCCTGCGCTGCTTGGGCCGTGTCCATGAACTATCGAACGTCATCCTGAGGCCAAAGCCCGAAGGATCCCCTGGGCTCAGGGGATTCTTCGTCGCTGCGCGACTTCAGAATGACATCTCTTATTTCCAGACCACGCCTTGGAATCCAATCCCGGTCCACGGCGTTCCCGTGTTTCTACGCCGGGTGGCCCCCGGGGATCTCCACGACCGAGCCCGAGGTCTCGTCCATCTTTCCCTCCGGAAGTTCCATGCTCCGGCGCCGCCCTTTGTTCTGCCGGGTCCGTTGGGTAGGTTCCCCGACTTCGTCGCTCGTATCGCGGCGCTCTCGTTCCCCGGATGGCTCCGCTTGCCGCTTCGCTTCCCCGTTCCGGCCGACCACGCCGGAGACACGAGATCTCCCAAGTTCCTGGGTGACCCTTGTGCGCGTGCCACGAGCCTCACGGACCCCGGTGCGACGTCGGCTCAGGACTCCCGGGGACTTGCCCCTGCGCTTCGAGCTCGACGCTGTTGCCTTCCACGCTCCGAGCCGTGTCGGCCGCGACCACGACCTAATTTCGGGGCTTACCCTCGTGGCCCACTCACCTGCTGTCTACGCTTCGCAGCCGCCCTCACGGTGCCGACCACGCAAGACTCGCTCCCCGGCGGCGCTCCTCAGCCTTACCGGGACGGGATTTTCACCCGCAAGGTCCTTGCTTGGCGCAATAGGACGCTAGGACGCTTCGCGCGAAGCGTCGTCCGAGCACAGGCGCCTGCACCTTGTGCAGGTGGACCGTGCTCAACAAACTCAACCCACGACGTAAGCCGCTGCATTCACACGCTTTGGTCGAGACCGCGTCCCGCCGTCTCACCGTCCCAGTAGGCGGGCACAGACCCCGTTCACCTGCTTGTCCTTCCAGCTGCGTCCGGGGAGCGGCCGCGCTCCCCGCCAATTCTCGCGGAAGGAGGGAGGGAGGCTCTTGCCGACCGAGGCCGCGAGAATTGGGAACACGCGCGGCGCAGCCTCTCACGCGAGGTGCGCTCGGGACGATCGGCGGTGGCGGCTTCGCCCCGATCGCCGCTCTCGTTCTTCCTCGAGCACCGATGCAAGAGGTTCGACGTCGTGAAACCTCTCTCATCGCGTCGCTCGACACGCATGGGGCGGCTCTCGGCCTTCGTGGAGCACCGATGCAAGAGGTTCGACGTCGACCGACCTCTCGCACCGCGTCGCTCGGCACGCGTGGAGCGGCTCTCGGTCCGCGTGGAGCCGCGATGCAGGAGCTTCGACGTCGTGAAACCTCCCGCATCGCGTCGCTCGGCGCGCGTGGAGCGGCTCTCGCAGCTCGAAGAGACGCGCTCGCCCTTCGTGGAGCAGCGATGCAAGAGGTTCGACGACGGGGAACCTCTCGCAGCGCCTCGCTCGCCACGCGTGGAGCGGCTCTCGGTGCTCGAAGAGGCGCGCTCGGCCTTCGTGGAGCGGCGATGCAAGAGGTTCGACGACGGAGAACCTCTCTCATCGCGTCGCTCGCCACGCGGTGAGCGGCGCTCGGCGCTCGCAGAGACGCTCAGGTCTCTCGTCGAGCGCCGATGCAAGAGGTTCGACGACGGAGAACCTCTCGCATCGCCTCCCCTGTCACGCCGAGAGCCGCTCCAGGCAATCGAGGAGACGCTCACGTCTTTCGCGGAGCACCGATGCAACAGGCTCGGCGACGGCGGACCTCGCGCAGCGCCTCCGTTGTCATGCCGCCCGTCGATTCTCGTCCATCCGCGTCCGCCTCAATCACCGGAGCCCGCGCTTGCCTCTCTCTGCGCCAGCCGGCGCATCCATCCGCCATGTCATCCTGAGCCGCCGTGTCATCCTGAGCGAAGCACGGGGGATCCATCGCTTCGCGCAGGATGACATGGTGCGGCCGCCCCGCCGCGTGTCGTGCGCGCGCCCCGCCGCGTATCGCGCGGTGAGGGTCAGGTTCGTGGCCATAGGGTGCCGCACGCTCGGCGGACGAGAATCAGGCTCGCTGATTTAGGCCCAGAGCGCGGCCTCGATCACCGCGAGCATCCGCGCGGCGGACGCCGCGTCCGGCAGCCCCGCCACCTCGACGAGCGACGACGGCACCTCTCGCGCGACCTCTGCACGGAGCTTCTCGACGGTGTCACGACGGGCGGCACGCACGCGCGCACGCGCGGAAGCGGACAATCGCGTCTCCGCCCACGCCGCCACCTCCCACCCGAGCGCGGCGTGCCGCGTCTCGTCGACCGCGATCGAGGCCATCGCCGCGCGCACCTCGGGGTCCGTGGCCGTCGCCGCCTGGTGATGGGCGACGAGCGCCGCGAAGGTCTCCCGGACACATCCCTCGATGGCATTCTCGAGCGCGACGGCCTCGAGCGGACGGACCTCCCGGCTCGCCGTGCGCGGCGGGAGCGGACACGCGCCGTACCGACCCGCGATCGTCCGTGTGATCCGCGCGTGCCGCACCTCGTCCCTCGCTGCGGCCCTGGCGGAGCGGACGAGCGCGGACGGCGCGCGGTGCGCGGCGAGCTCCCCCGCGAGAATGCGGAACGCATCGACCGCCGACGCCTCGAGCTGCGCGCTCTCGGCGAAGAAGCGTGCGACGGGGGAGAGGCGGCCGCGAGCTCGGATGCGCGTCCGTTGCATCCCGGCGAACGCCCGGCCGAGCCTGGCGCACTCGGGGGCGCACTCGAGCGCGATTGGCCCCCCGTCGAACGCGGGCCCGCGGGAGCAGGTCGCCGCCCCTCCGCAGAGCGTCGCGCACGTCGAGAACGACAGCGAAGCGTCGGTGGGAACGCCGCCGTCGAAACACGAGGCGGCGATGCTCACGACCGACGGACACTCCGGCAGCGTCGGTTTGCACGGGTTACCCGAGTCTGCCGGCGGCGGACAGGCGGCGCAGCTGCACACCCACTCGCCGCCGACGCATGCGGAGGTCGACCCGCAGCTGCACCCGCCGATGCCACACCCCACCGCTTCGCTGCAGCCTCCGTCCGTCGCCGTCGCGTCCGGCTTCGCCGTGTGCCCCCCGTCCCCTGCGGGCGGCGACGCGGCGGTCGCGCCGCATGCGACGAGAGGGAGCGCGAGGGACGCCTTGAGCGCGGCGCGGAAGAGCGCGGTGAGCCGGGCTTCGTTCATCCAGGGATCTTACGCCGTGGAACCTCGAGCGCCACCCTGCGCTCGCGACGCTCCCCGACGTCGGCCGGGTCCTCCACGCGCGGCGCGGCGCCACCTATACGTCGTGGTTCTCGCCGCTCGACGATTCGAACGCACCGACAGATTGCGCAAACGTCGACCTCATCCTCGGGGCGACGCGAGCCTTGACTGGCGAACTCAGAGACCGCCCGTTCGCATCATCGCACTCCGGCCGTGAGCCCAGCGGGCGATGGCTGCGTTAGACTCGGGAGACGGAGGCCAGCATGAGTGTCACGTTCCCCGTGTCTGCCGAGGCGAGAGCCCGACCTGGCGCGCCGCGCAACCACAAGACCATCGACCCGTTCGACGCCATCGAGAAGCTGGCGAGGGTTCGGCCAGAGGCGGCGGCGGCAAACCTGACGGACCTCCTGCCGGCCGGCATCCGGCACGGCGAGAGCTCCGGCATGCACGGCTTCGTCCGGGCGCTCCATGAATCGTTCGCGGGCCACTACCCCCTCATCCTCGGCCCAGACGACGTCTGGCTCGCGATCGCGCAGGGCTTCGCCCAGCACGTGAACGCCAACGCCGAGAGGCTACGAAGCCGCCTCGTCGCCCACCAGGGCAAGCTCGATATCGGGATCCGACGCGACGAGCTCCGGAAGGGCGACCCCGGCAACGACTGGCAGGGCGGCCTGCGCGAGCTCTCGGACAAGGTCGCCGACCACGTCGGCAAGAAGCGAGATCTCCTCGTCGGCAACTTCACGACGACCGGGCCCGTGGAGAGGGCGACCTCCGAGCTGGTCCTGCTGGGCGCGATGCAGTCGTACTTCGATTACGGCGTGCACACGATGTGCGGGATCCCCGAGATCACCCTCCTGGGAGATAAGGCGGATTGGCGGTCCATCCTCGACCGCGCGCACGTGCTGGCCGAGCTCGACTGCACGCCGTGGGTCACCTCCCTCACCGCAATCCTCGCGCGCTTCGTCGGGGCCTTCGACGGGAGCGCCGACCCGAACGTCTGGAAGCACCTCTACAAGCTGAGCGACGAATCCGGCGGCCCCTACACGACAGGCTTCTTCAACGTCTTCTTTCCGTACTTTGAGAAGAGCCGTCCCAACACGTACGCGCTGGGGTGGGAGACCAGAGACGCGTTCAAGGCCGTCCGGAGCCCATTCAGCGGCCCGACCACCGCCGACTTCAAGACCGGACTCTCGGCGGTCCCGTTCAAGTGGACCTACTATGACCGCGTGTTCCCGATGCAGTTCATCGGCGGTTTCGTCGGCACCCATCAGCACCCCGAGACGCTCGCCGTTCGACCCGCGATCGGGTGGGGCATCGCCGACCGAATCGACGAGTAGGGTACGATCGGACGTGAGGGCATCCCGCCGTGGCGCGCAGGTGTCGGAAGCGCCGTACAGGTGTACAGTGCGGCCCTTCGCCCGCGCGAAGGAGGTTCGATGCGCATCTGTTCCAAGCACGTGGCGGCGGCCATTCTCGCGTGCGCGTCGTTCGCTCCGCGAACAGCCCTGGCAAAGTGCCCCGAGAGCAACCCGGGCGACACGCTGTGCGAGCCGGTCGTCTCGTACTTCATGCCCGCCGTCGCCGGCGTCGCCTACTTCCCGCACACCGGCGGCCCGTATCTCGGCGGCGGCGTCGAGCTCGCGCTGCTCGCATGGTCGAACAACAACGACGCGTTCGGCCCCTCCCAGGGCCGGGTGCGCGCGACCTTCGCCTACCTCGCCGGCCCTGGCGACCGACGCGTCGCGCTCTATCACGTCGGCGCGCTCGTCTCGTTCGAGGGGAACGCGAGCCGCCGCTTTCTCATCCCCTACTTCTCGGGCGCGATCGGCGGGATCTACGAGACCGACCTCGGGGGGCAGGCCGCGGCCGATGCGTCGCTCGGCCTCTTCCTCGTTCACACGCGCCGCTTCATCGTCGACGCCGAGGGGGGCGCCATCTTGCCATTCACGGCCGTCGATCAGCTCGTCGGCGGTCGCGTCCAGCTCACGGCGAGCTTTTCGCTGTGGTGACGCGATGAGGTGCCCATGATCACTCTGACGGTGAACGGCCAGACCCGGACGGTCGACGTCCCGCGCGACGTGCCGCTCTTGTGGGTGCTGCGCGAAGAGCTCGGGCTCACGGGCACGAAGTTCGGTTGCGGGATGGCGCTCTGCGGCGTGTGCACGGTGCACCTCGACGGCAAGCCCGTGCGGTCGTGCGTCACGCAGGTCGGCGAGGCCACGAACCGGAGCGTCGTCACCATCGAGGGTCTCGGCGCGGGCGCGCTCGACCCGGTGCAGCGCGCATGGATCGCCGAGAACGTCCCGCAGTGTGGCTACTGCCAGCCGGGGCAGATCATGAGCGCCGTGATGTTGCTGCGTGCCAAGCCCGACCCCACCGACGACGACATCGACGCCGCGCTCAGCGCGAACCTGTGCCGCTGCGGGACCTACGTCCGCATCCGAACGGCCGTGCGCCGTGCCGCCGCCGAGATGCGCAGCGGCGCGCAGCTCGCGCACGCCGACGCAAGCCTGGACGTACCGAAGCGCGAGGCGCCGCCGTGACCGCGACGACGCGGCGCGACTTCATGCGGTTCGGCGCGGGAGCCGGCGGGGCGTTCATCCTCGAGATCGTGCTCCCCGGGTGCGCCGGCGCGCTCAGGACGCCGGTCCAGCCGACGGCGCGCCCAGGCGACTTCGTGCCGAACGCGTGGCTTCGCATCACGCCGGATGACCGGATCGTGTTCACGCTCGACCGGGTCGAGATGGGCCAGGGGACGATGACCTCTCACGCCCAGCTCGTGGCCGAAGAGCTCATGATCAACCCCGCGCGCCTGGTCATCGAGCTGGCCGACTCCAACCGGGCGTATGACAACCCAGACCCAGGGATGGGCATGCAGATCACGGGTGGCAGCACCAGCGTGAAGGCGTCGTTCGTGCCGCTCCGCGAGGCAGCGGCCACTGCGCGCGAGATGCTGCGAGCGGCGGCCGCGCGGCGGTGGGGCGTCCTCGCGACCACGTGCTCCGCCGAGGACGGCGCCATCGTGCATGCAGCGTCGGGGCGACGGGCGCGATACGGCGAGCTCGCGACGAGCGCGTCGACCGAGACCGTCCCTCTGCACGCGACGCTCACCGCACCCAGCGACTTCAAGTGGATCGGCACCTCCGTACCGCGGCTCGACGTTCACGCGAAGGTCGACGGGTCCGCGGTCTACGGGATCGATCTGACCTTGCCCGGCCTCCTGAACGCCGTCGTCCTCCGGCGCCCGACGCTCGGCGCGAAGCTGCTCGGCTTCGATGCGAAGGCTGCCCTCTCGCAGCCGGGCGTAGTCGACGTGTTCGCGATCCCCCAGGGCGTGGCTGTCGTCGCCTCGCGCTACTGGCAGGCGCGTCGGGCCGCCGCGAGCGTGAAGGTCGAGTGGTCAGCGGGCGAGACGTGGGTGAACAGCGACACGCTGCGCGCGAGCTATCTGTCTCGCGCGCACGAGCCGGCCACCGCCGCGAGGTCGGAGGGCAACGTCGACCGCGCGGAGCGCGAGGCGTCGAAGGTGATCGAGGCCGTCTACGAGTTCCCCTACCTGGCTCACGCGCCGCTCGAACCGCAGAACGCCACGGCGCACGTGCACGACGGACGCTGCGAGGTCTGGGCGCCGACGCAGTCGCCGGGGGTTGCGCGGGAGATCGCGCGCGGGATCACGGGGTTCGCGTACGAGAAGATCGTCGTGCACCAGACGCTCGTCGGCGGCGGCTTCGGCCGCCGGCTGGCGCAGGACTACGTGGGTGAGGCCGTCGAGGTCGCGCTCCGCGTGCGCGGCCCCGTGAAGGTGCTGTTCTCGCGCGAGGACGAGATGCGTCATAGCCAGTACCGGCCCATGGTCGTCAGCCTGATGCGCGGCGGCCTCGGCCCGACGGGCGCCGTCACGAGCTGGCGTCACCGGATCGTGACGCAATCGATCCTGTCTCAGCTGACGGACGACTGGGGTGCCGTTCTGCCCGACGGTCTGCCGCTGTCGCTGAAGCACGCGGGCGTCCGTGCGATCGCGGCGCTTGCGGGCGGCAACGCCGTCGCTGACCCGACCTCGGTCGAGGGCGGAGCCACAGTCGCCTATGGCTTCCCCAACCTGCAGGTCGAGCTCGCGCCGGTCGAGCACTCCGTACCGGTCGGGCCATGGCGGTCGGTGGGCTTCTCGCACAACCTGTTCGCGGTCGAGGCGTTCTTCGACGAGCTCGCGCACGCTGCCGGCAAGGATCCGTACCTGGCGCGGCGAGAGCTTCTGGGCGGGAAGAAGCGCGAGCTGGGCGTGCTCGACCTCGTCGCCCAGAAAGCCGGGTGGGGCACGGCGCTGCCCGCCGGTCGCTTCCGCGGGATCTCGCAGGGGATGGTCTTCAACAGCTACTGCGCCCACGTCGCGGAGGTGAGCGTGAGCGGAGCCGACGTGAAGGTGCACCGCGTCGTCGTCGCGGTCGACTGCGGGCTCGTCGTGAATCCGGACATCGTGCGCGCACAGCTCCAGGGCGCGGCTGCGTTCGGGCTCGGCGCGGCGATGCACCAGGAGATCACCTTCCGCAACGGTGCCGTCGAGCAGGGCAACTTCCACGAGTTCGAGCCGCTCCGGATGAACGAGATGCCCGACGTCGAGGTCCACATCCTCGCGAGCGACCAGCCGCCGAGCGGCATTGGCGAGCCCGGCGTGCCTGGAGTCGGGCCCGCGGTGGCGAACGCGATCCTCAGCGCGACCGGGCGACCGGTGCGGGTGCTGCCGTTCACGCGCGGGCTGGCAGAGCGATCGGCGGGCGCAAAGTGAGACGCTCTTCGAACACCATCGCTCTCGGCCTCGGCCTCGCGTTCGCATCGGGGCTCGGTGCTCTGTTCTCGACAGGCGCGGTCGCGCGCGCCGATCTGCCTGTGCCTTCGCCCTCCGCCTCGCCCGCGGACCGCGCGCACGGCGTCGACGACTTCCTCGCCATCGCCCAGGTGATGCACTCCCCGCGATGCCAGAACTGTCATCCAAACGACGGTCGGCCTCGCGTGGGCGACGCGGGGCGACGCCATCGCATGAACGTCTCGCGCGCGAGCATGACTTCGGGATTGCCGTGTACGACGTGCCACCGCACGCAGAACGCGCCCGTCCCGCACAGCCCACCCGGCATCCCGGGCGAGCCCGGCTGGCGCATGCCCGGCGCCGAGAACCCGATGGTCTTCGACGGGCGCAGCCCTCACGAGCTCTGCGAGCAGCTCAAGGATCCGGCGCGCAACGGGGGCAAATCGCTCGACGAGCTGCGCGAGCACTTCGCGCACGACCCGCTCGTGGTGTGGGCGTGGGCGCCGGGACCGGAGCGTACGTTGCCGCCGATCACGCACGAGCAACTGCTGGTGCGCGTCGAGGGCTGGGTCGCGGCAGGGGCGCCGTGCCCTCCGTGAGCGAGTAGGCACTCTGGAATCATGACCGCTCGCTTCCCCATCAGCTTCGACGCGCCGTATGCGGTCCTCTCGTCAGCGCTGCTCCTCTTTCCGTCCGACTCATACGTTGCCGTCGGAGAGGCCGAAGTCTCGGTGCGCATGGGCTGGGCGTTCCGTGCGACGTTCGAGCGATCGTGTGTTTCAGGCACGTCGCGTTTCGACCGGCGCGTCCGGCTCACGCGCGGAGTCCATGGCTGGGCGGGTCGCTGGCTCGTGAACGGCGCCGGCGACGACATCCTCGTGGTCCACCTCGAGCCACGACAGCGCGCCTACGTGATGGGCTTTCCCGTGAAGCTGGAGCAGCTGCTCGTGAGCGTCGACGATCCACAGGCACTCGCTGCGGCCCTTGCCCGCTGAGCGGGACGCAGCCGTCTACTCGGGAGTCCGTTGGGAGTCGGCTTCACCCCGATCGGGCTGACTTTCTCCCCTCCGTCACCGCCCGCACCGCGACGCCGCCGCGAACGGGGACGCGCCAGTTCCGCAGGCCGCGCTCGAGCTCCCAGGCATAGAGCGCTCCGGTGGTGCGCGAGCGGAACGTGATGCACTCGTGAGGGAGAAGATCCTCCGGCCGCGTGGGTGTCCCTTGGTGTGCGAGATGGGCGGGCGAGCCGACGACCACGAAGCGAAACGAGTCGTTGAGCCTCAGCTGCACCATGTCTCGCTCGATCGATTCGCTGAGTCGTACGCCGGCGTCGTAGCCCTCCGCGACGATGTCGACGAGGCGCTCCTCGACGACAGGGCGGCGGCGAGCTGTTCGAGCGACGGGCCCGCGCGGTCGACGAGCCGCCGGCCCGCGTCCGTGAGCGCCACGCTGCGCGTCGTGCGCGCGAGCAGGACGCCGCGAAGCTGCTCCTCGAGCTGCCGGACGGTCAGGCCGACGGCAGACCTCGAGACGCCGAGCGCGCGCGCCGCGCCGCTGAAGCTCTTCTGCCGCGCGACCGCCAGGAACGACTGGAGCTGCGGGAGCGGCGCCGTCTTGTCGTATCGATCGCGCCGCTGTCCAGCTGGTGCTCGTCATGACGTTCGATCTGATCCTCGGGGGGTCGCAGTTCATGCTCGAGCTGCTCGCACGGGAGTGACTTGCGAGCGTGGCGTGGTTCACTGCTCGATCTGGCGCGTTCGTCCGTCCCTGACCCGCGCTTCGACCGCATCCTCAGTGGCACGAGATCGCGACGTTTCGCGACTCCTTCAAGATGAAGCGGAGGAAGCCCATGCAGAGCGAGCGCGTCGCGTCGCGCCCGACGAAAGATCCTTTGAGATCTCGTGCCGCGAGCGCCGCCGTCCGACTCTCGGGCAAGGCGACCGTGGCGCGGCTTTCGAGGACTCGTCATCATCGTGAAACCTTCGAGTTCCGAGGCGTCGCGGTGGCGCTCGGCCGCGCGGTCCTCGCGCTCCGGCGCGAGCGCGGGTGGACCGTCGAGGAGGCGGCTGGGCGCTTCGCGGTGGAGCCGGCGTTCGTTCGCAGGATCGAAGCTGGAAGGACCAACCCTTCGCTCGCGGTCATCGTGAGCATCGCGCGAGCGTTCGGCGTGCCGCTCGAGACTCTCCTGCGCGAAACGGGGCCCGACGCAGAGGTCGCGCGATGACCGGCCCCGACCCTTGCGGCGACGCCGCGGCGCGGGCCGACGGCACGACCGTCCTCGACGCGTGCGTCGCGCACGACGTGAACAACATGCTCGCCGTCGTCCTCGCGTGCGCCGACGTCCTCGCCAGGCACATCCCGCCGGACACGATCGCGGCGGGTACGCTCCGCGATCTTCACATCGCCGCAGAGCGTGCGACCGATCTCATCCGGCAGTGGATGTCGGTAGGGCGGCGAGACCACCCGCGACCTCAGCGTCTCGACCTCGCTGCGGTCGTCGACGAGATCGCGCCGATCCTCCGCATTCTCGCCGGTCGCGAGGCCGACCTGCACGTCGTTGCCGCCGAAGGGTTATGGCCGGTGCGCGCGGACCGCGGCCGCGTGGCCGAGATCGTGATGAACCTGGTGACGAACGCGCGAGACGCGATCGACGGCTCGGGGACGGTCCACGTCGACTCCGCGAACGTCGACATCGCCACGGGGCCGCACGTGCTCCTCCGTGTCCGTGACTCGGGCAGAGGCATGGACGGCGCGACGATGGCGCGCGTCTTCGAACCGTTCTTCACGACGAAGGAGCGCGGGAAAGGGAGCGGTCTCGGCCTCGCGATCGTGAGGGCGCTCGTCGATGAGATGGGCGGCGTCGTACGGGTCACGAGTCACCCCGGTGAAGGCTCGACCTTCAACGTCTACCTCCCGCGCGACGGGGACAGCGAGTCCCCCTAGCCGCTAGCACACGCGCGCTCGACTCGGCAGGCAACCCGCTGCATGCTGCGCAGCCATCCGCCTCGGACCCGCCGCACGATGCGTCGGCGCGAGCCTGATCGAGGAACATTCATGATCCGTTCAATCACGCTCGCGACGGTCGCCGCCATCCTCGGTGCGGTCGTCGCATGCGGCACCCAGGCGGGGAGCTCGAGCGCGACCGCCTCGTGCACGAGCCTCGCGGCCTGCTGCTCGGCGGCCGGCACGGAGCAGGCGCTGTGCGTGGCGATCGTGGCGTCGAACGTCTCGACCAGCTGTAGCTCCGAGCTCGTGTCGCTTCAGGCGGGCGGCTCGTGTGCCTCGACCCCACCCGGGTCGGGGACCGGTGGGGGGTCAGGGTGCAGCGCGCTCGCGACCTGCTGCGTGGCGATGACGGGCAGCGCTGCGCAAGGGTGCCTCGCCTTCGTGGAGCAGGGCGTCGCGGCGACATGCACCGCCGAGCTCAGCGCGTACGAGAGCGTCGGCTCCTGCGGAAAAGTCGGCACCGGCACGGGGACGGGCACGGGCACGGCCTGCCCTCTCCTGGCGGAATGCTGCGCGGAGATGACGGCCGGACCGGGCGCGACCGCATGCGACGCGGTCGTCGCGTCCGGCGTCAGCACGAGCTGCGCGACCGAGCTGAGCGCCGAGGAGTCCGCGGGAGCCTGTCACGGCACGGGGACAGGCACGGGGACGGGGATCCAGACGGGCACGACCACGTCGACGCACGGCCAGACGGGAACCGGCACGAACAGCCAGACCGGCTTCACGACCGGCAACACGGGCACGAGCTCCAGCTCCAGCTCCGCGATGACCTGCGTGCCTCACGCGCTCCCCGCGGGCTATGCCCCGCAAACGATCGGCCTCACCAGCGGAGCCTGCACCGCGGCGCAAGACGAGGCGATCAACACCTGCGTGAGCAACGGCACGAGCTGCGCGGCGTCCGAAGTCGGTAGCTGCGGCACGTGCGCGTTCGCGTCGTGGACGAGCTCGTCGTGGGGCGCCGTCGTCAACATCACGCTCCCCGGCGCGGGGAATGTCACGGTCCCGTTCCTGAACAGCGGCGGCTGCCTCCAGAAGGCCAGCGCCGCGGCGACCGCCTGCGCCGACGCGTCGAACAAGCAGTTCCAGTGCGAGCTCGAGGCTTGCGTCGCGTACTGCCCAGTCGCGAGCGCGTCGGACACGGTAGGCCTGGAGGCGTTCTAAGGGTCGAGCACGGCCAACGGCTGCATCGGCGACGCGGACTCCGCCATCTGCGCGAGCTACGTCACGGCCAGCAACACGGCCTGCAACGGCGTCGACACCACGGATGCGGGCGCCAATGGGCGCTGCGAGGCTCTCTCGAACGCGACCGATATCGGACCGTTCGTCGCGCTCTTCTGCGGCGGCGAAGACGCCGGGACCTGAGGGTCGCCGGAGCCGGGTGATAGGATCCGGCCAGTGCAATGCGGATCGTCGCCGTCGCAGACACTCACACGTTCGAGTCGGACCTCGGTGTCCTGCCCGACGGAGACGTGTTCGTCCACGCCGGAGACCTGCTCCGCGGCGGGACGCTCGACGAGCTCGAGGGCGTCGCCGCGTGGATCCGGGCCTTACCGCATCGACACAAGGTCGTGATCGCGGGCAACCACGACTGGTGCTTCCTCACCGAGCCTGCAGCCGCCCGTGCCGTGCTCGGCGACGCGATCTACCTGGAGGACGCGGAGACGGTCATCGAGGGCGTGCGCTTCTGGGGGAGCCCGTGGCAGCCGGCGTACAACGACTGGGCGTTCAATCTGACCCGCGGACCCGCGCTCGCGGAGAAGTGGGCCCGCATTCCACCCGGCGTCGACGTGCTCGTCACCCACGGCCCCCCGAGCGGCTTCGGAGATCGTGGCCCCGTGGACGGGCGCACGGGCTGCGAGGACCTTCTGACTCGCGTACGACAGATCCAGCCGCGCCTTCATCTGTTCGGCCACATCCACCAGGACGGCGGCGTCTGGGACGACGGCGCCACGTTCTTCGCGAACGTGACCACCTGGGAGTGCGAGCGCCACGCCACCGTCCTCGACCTCGACGCCGTCACAAGGGCCGTCGGTGCTGTCGCAGTCCCTCCGCGCGAGACTCCGCGACGATGATTCAGAAACCTCCGTCCGGACAGGCGACCGTGGACCCGAGACCGCAGACGACGCACTGGCCCGCGACGCACGTCGGCGTCCCCAGGTTCGGGCAGAAGCAATCGACCGCGCTCGGCGGTAGCTGGTTGATGAGCGCGTCGTAGCGAGCCTGGCCCGAGGCGTTGATCGTCGAACCTCCGCAGTTGCAGTTGTCGCTGCAGACGTCCCCGCTCGAGATGTCGATACAGTCGCTCGTGACCTTGCACGACGTGTCGAAGGTCGAGAGGTCTATCTCCACGCACTCCGCCGCATCGGTCGTGCCGACGTCGGCGCCGCCGTCGACCACACCCACGCCGCCGTCGTTGCAGCCGAGCGGCTGGTTCGGCTCAAAGCTGCAGACGATGCACTGACCGCGGAAGCACCGCGGCTCACCGGCGGCTTCACAGGGGCAGGCGGGGAGCGTGAGGACGGACGTCTCGGACGCGAAGCGGGCGGCCCCCGCGCTGTTGATCGGCGAGTCGCCGCACTCGCACTGGCCGGAGCAGATGTCTCCGGTGTTCACGGTGGTGCAGTCGCCATCCGACGCGCATGCGAGGTCGCCCGGGCCCAGCTCGAAGTCGACGCAGGTGCTGCCGACCGTCACCTCGGTCGTGACGATCGTCCCGCTGGAGGTACTGTCACCGGAGCCACTGCCGCTGCTCTGCGACGTGACCTGGGAGCTGGACTCTGTCGAGGTGCCGTCGCCGATGCCCGCGGTCTTTCCGCCACACGCGAAGGCAAGAGTTGCGAGAAGGAAGGGGAAGACGATGCGGGGCCGGACGCTCATGCCTCGGTCAAGAGCAAGAAGAGCGCCAGCGCTACACACACCAAGCCGCAGGCGGTCTCACGCGCGAGCGTGTGCCAACCCGCGCCGCGCTGGACACCCGTGTCGCATGCGCCTCTGACCCCCGGCCTACCTCTGCGCTCGCAGCGGCCGCGTCTACCCCACCTTCTTGCAGTCGAGCATGAGGGTCGCGTCGGTGTCGGCGATCACCAGCCGGTGCCCGGTCACGACGAACGTCGACAGGTCGCCCCCCTCGTCTCTCGCCCGGATCTGGCTTCCGGCCGGCAGCAGCAGCACCCCCGCGATGCGGGCCACCTCGGTGTTCGGTGCGAGCATCACGATCGTGCTCTGAGACATCGGCGTCGTCTTCATGCGGGACCTCCAGCGAACGGCGTCGCCGAGGTGAGTCGCGAAGTCAACGCCGAGCCCTCAGAAGAAGACGCCGATCTGCCCGTGAGCGCTGAACGAGGCGTACGTCCTCGCCGTCGCGCCAGGCGTCGCGAGCGTGAACCTGGGGAGCAGCAGCGCGTTGGCGTCGGCGCCCAGGAAGATCGGCCCGACCGGAAAGAGCACGACGAGCCCCGGCTCGACGTACACGTTCCCGACGGTGGTGGTGATCGGCGGGTTGAGCGCGCCGTCGGACGCCTCCTGCATGAAGGTCCCGCCTCCGACGCCGACCTGCGGCCGTAGGCGCAGGTGCGGGAGCTTGAACGTGTAGCCCGCCTCGACGCCGACGAGCACGGTGTGAAAGCCCGACTCGCCGCCCGAGCCGCCGAGGTAGTAGAGGGCGCTGATTCCGCCGTAGAAGCCGTAGAACGAGGCGCCAGCCCGGCCACCGAAGCCGAGCGCATAGGGGTTCGCGATCCAGCCGGGGCTGCTCGCCGCACCGATGCGGGCCGCGGCCTCGAGCTCGACGGCGCTGTCCGCGCGCGCCAGGCGCGGGCACGCGACGGTGAGGCCGAGGGCGGCGGCGGCGACGAGGATTCTGGAGCGCTTCACAGGAGAGTCCGAGCGAGGCTACCGGGAGAAGGCACGCCGATGCCAAGGGATCGTAGGTGCGCGCCACGCTGGGCACGATGGCAGTCGGAGGTGCCACGCTCGCGCTTCTGACGCTGTCCACCCGCGCGCACGCCGCCCCGACCGCGCGTCTCGTCTACTCGCGTACCGCGGAAGCCTCGTCGTGCCCCGATGAAGCTGCCCTTCGCCGCGCCGTGTCGGCACGCGTGGGCTACGACGTCTTCTTTCCCTGGGCTCCGCGCACCGTCGTGGTGGCCATCGTCCGCCGGCAGCGAGCGTTCGTCGCGACGGTGAGCCTCGTCGACGAAGGCGGCATCGATCACGGCGCTCACGAGCTGCACAGCGACGTCGCCTGCGTCGATCTGCTCGACACGGTGGCCCTCGCCGTCGCCATCGCGATCGATCCACAGAGCCTGCTCGCAGCGCCCGCGAGCTCGAACGAAGCGCCTCCTCCCCCGCCCCCGCCGGACCCTCTGCCATTGACTCCGATGCCCGCGGCGCTGGAACCGGGCGATGGAACAGGGAGACGAGGAGACGAGGAGTCGGAACGAAAGGCTCCCACGTCCGAACGTGTCAGACTCGAGGCGAGCCTCGGCGCGGTGGTCTCGCTGGGGATGGCGCCAAGTCCGGCGGTCGGAACGACTCTCGACGTCGGGTTCCGATGGTCCCGGTTCTCTCTCGCGATCGAAGGGGCCATCGACGCGCCGGCGAGCGAAGCCGTCAGCGCGGGCGGGCGCGCATCGGCGTGGCTCGCGTACGGAGCGCTCGTCCCGTGCGCGAGCCTCGGGGTGCTGTTCGGGTGTGCGGTCGTCCGGGGCGGCTCGCTCGAGTCTTCGGGCGAGGGTGTGCTCGACACGAAGTCGGCGTCGAACGCGTGGTGGGCCATCGGCGGACGGGTCGGCGCCTTGCTTCCGGTGACCGGCCCGCTGCGGCTCCGCCTGCGCGCCGATCTGGTCGGGGATCTGCAGCCGACGACCCTGAGGCTCGACGGCGCGACGGCATGGCCGGCCCCTGTCGTGGCGGGCTCGCTCGGAATCGACGCGGTCGTGCGCTTTTGGTGACGGACCCGGGTAGGTCGGACCAATCTCCCCGGGTGAACCCCAGCGACGAGCCGTCGGCACGGCCCGGGAGCCAGCGCCGCTGCGTGAGCTTGCAGGAGCTGTTCGACATGCACGCTCAGTACGTATGGAACAGCCTGAGGCGCCTCGGCGTGCCGCGCTCCGACCTCGAGGATCTCACTCACGACGTGTTCGTGCAGGTGCAGCGTCACCTCGGCGACTACGACCCGGAGCGCCCCGCGCGTCCGTGGCTCTTCGGGTTCGCCTTCCGCATCGCGTCTCAGCGAAGGAAGCGGGCTTCCCATCGTCGAGAGACGTTGACCGACCCGTCGCGGGAGCCGGTCGATCCGTCGACGCCCGCCGACCAGCAGCTCGCCGACGACGAAGACCGTCGCCTCCTCATGGCCGCGATGGATGCGATCGCCATCGATCGACGGGCCGTGTTCGTCCTCAGTCAGATCGACGAGGTGCCGATCACCGAAGTGGCGACGTCCCTCGCCATCCCTCTCAACACGGCGTACTCGCAGCTCCGTCTGGCTCGCGCCGAGCTCGCTGCCGAGGTCAAGCGACTCAGGGCGCGGCGAGGCGACCGATGAGCAACCACGAGCCCATCGACCCGGTCGACGAGGACCTTGCGAAGCTCTGCGCGAGCGAGCGACGCGCGCGAGCACCCGAGGAGGCCCTCGCCCGGGTGTGGTCCCGCCTCGGACCGATCGTTCCGCCCCCCCATGGCGGCGGCAACACCGGAACAAGCGCGCCGGCGCACGGATGGCTCGCGTCGCATGCGGTGGGTGTCGCCGTCGCGACGTTCGTCGGCGGCGTGGCTGCGGGGGCAGCGCTTCATGCGGCCGTCCAGAAGCCACCACTGCCGCGCGTGATCTACATCGAAACGCCGGCATCTCCGCCCGCTCCAGCCCCCAGCAACGCACCCGTGCCCTGGGTCGAAGAGAGCGCATCCTCTCCGCCCGTCGTGCCTGCTCCGCCACCCCCTCGCGCGACCCTGCCTCCTCGATCCGTGCCCGACTCGCTCCGCACCGAGCGTGACGTCCTGGACCACGCGCGCTCGCTGCTCACTTCCGGCGACGCGAACGATGCGCTCACGCTTCTCGACGACCACGCGAGCCACTTCTTGCGACCGCAGCTTGGCGAAGAGCGGGAGGCGCTGGCCATCCAGGCGCTCGTGGCGCTTCACCGATATGACGAGGCTCGGGAGAGGGCGAGGCGATTTCATGAGGCGTCGCCGAACAGTCTGTTCGCGCCGGTGATCGATGCGGCGATCGGAGCGATTCCGTGACGGATGGCAGGCGTGCGGACAAACAGAGGGGGTGGAGGGTGGAATGCGCATCGTGAAGGCAGTGGGGTTGCTTGTGCTGGTGGCAGCCTGCTCCGGGCAAGTCGCGAATCTCGGCACGAATGATGCCTGGCGGTACGGGCCATAACTCGGGAGCCAGTAGCGAGAGCACCGCGGCGACGAGCGCGAAGGACACGTCACACGCGAGCGGCGCGACCGGGAGCAACACCCAGAGCACACCGAATGCGTGTGTGGGATCCGGCGCGAAACGCGACGCGTCGGTGGGCAACAGCGATGCCGGTTCGTGCACCGCATCGTCCGACTGCACCGCACCCGATGTCTGCGTGATTCTGCCCGGCAGCGTGACCGGTGTGCGGTCCGGCATGTGGTTCGGACTGCGATTGTCCAGCGTGGCTCACATGCCAGAGCGGCACATGCGCGACGTGTTCGACGTGTCCTTCAGGCGAGCGGTGCATGCAGATCATCGATAATGTTCCTGGTCCTCCAATGTGCTCGTCGAGCGCGGACTGCATTCTTGGCGCTTACTGCGGGCCCGGTCCGGCCGGGTGCCGGATCGTCGAGGCATGCGGATTGTGTGTCGGCGGCGGGTGCACGACATGTGTGAACAACGCTCAGTGCAACGCCGGCGAGGTATGCGTCGACCAAACCTGTCAATCATGTACGGCGAGTAGTCAGTGTGGGCCAAACGCTCAGTGCACCGCAACGCATCTCGCGGTGCAGTGCACGTGCACGACGACGTCCGACTGCGCCTTGGGTGAGACATGTTCTTCAGGGGTATGTGCCCCCGACACGACGAGTGGCTGCGCCGAGGGACAAAGCTGTAGCAACGGCCAAGCTTGCATCAATAACATCTGCGGGCGGTGCACAAAATTCGAGGACTGCAACGGCGCCTACCCCGCGGGTCCTTCACAGCTCACAGGCTTCGCGTGCGTGAACGGAGTCTGCACGACCTGCACCGCCAACAGCCAGTGCGGCGGCGGCCAGGCCTGCGTCGGCGGGACCTGCGGCACCTGCTCCACGAGCTCCCAGTGCGGCCCGAGCGGCCAGTGCAATAACGGGTACTGCGCCTGCTCGACCGACTCCCAGTGCGCAACCGGGCAGCGATGCGGAGCAGGAGTATGCGTCCTGATGTGAGCGTGTGAACTTAGGATCAGACCGTCAGCCTCCGCGCGGAGCACCTGTCCTCGGGCGGGGACCGCCTGTCCTCGCGGAGTGCCGCGCACTGACCCGACGGGAAGCGCGTCTCCTCGCGCGAAGATAGCGGGAGCGCCAAGGATTGGCCGGCGAACGTCCGCTCGAGCTAACATCCGACGCCAGCGCGACATGGCCACACCGCCCAAGCCAGCACCGGATATCGGTGAGATCCTCGTGCGCGCGAGCGTCCTGTCGCCGGAGCAGCTCTCTCAGGGGCACGCGCGAGCCGCGGGCGACCGGGTCCGTCTCGAAGAGGCGCTGATCGATCTCGGGTTCGTCGCGGAGGCCGTGCTGCTGAAGGTCCTCTCGACGCAGTACAAGCTGCAGTTCGTCTCCTCCGAGAAGCTGTCGAAGACGACCGTCGAGAAGCGAACGCTCGCCCTGCTCTCCCGGCAGGTCGCGGAGAGGTACGGCGTCTTTCCCGTCTCCTTCGATCAGAGCACGCTGACGCTCGGCGTCGTCACTGCCGACCCGACCGACACGGAGCTTCTACGCACCGTCCAGGAGGCCACGCAGACGGGGCATGTTCGGCCCTTTCTCGGGCGACCGCGCGCCGTCGCGTCGGCGATCTTGCGTGCGTACGGGGGCGATCTGTCCGCGTTCGCGTGGATGGATCTGGAGACGCACGGGCAGCTCTACGGCTACGAGTCGGTCACTCGGGGCCAGCGAATACCGGCCGATCGCCCTTCTGCGTCGGCGTTCCCGCCGCCTCTCGGCGCGTCGCAGCCGCCGCCAGACGTCTCGTACGGCACCCTTTCTCAGCAGCAGGCGCTCTCTCTCGGCACGCGCCGGTCGCAGCTGCCTCCGGCGATTGGCGTCGACCTCGGCCAGCTGCGCGCGCCTGCGGTTCCTGCGTTCTCGTCCGTCGCTGCCCCTTCGATGGCGGGTGCCGACGCGCTCGACGGTGTCGTCCAGGTGATGACCGTCCTCGTGGGGCTCATCGAGGCTGACCGTCCGGGGCTGCGCGGCCACTCCGCTCAGGTCGCGCGCCTCGTGCGACGTGTCGCGGAGAGGATGCCCGCCGCACGGAGCTCGATCGCCGCTTACGTTGCCGCAGCGCACGCGCACGACCTCGGCAAGGCGGGGCAGTATCACCTCACTTCGCTCAACGCGAGCGAGTACGAGACTCATCGCGCCGCAGCGCAGGCGCTCGTGGAGACTCCGACGAGGCTGCTCGAGTCGGTGAAGCTCCCGCGCGAGACTGCGGATTCGCTGCTGTCGATGTATGAGCGCTTCGACGGGCGTGGCTTCCCGGGCACGCTCGCGGCGCAGCAGATTCCGCTCGGCGCCCGCATCCTGGCGGTCGCAGACAGCTACGCCGACCTCGCGCAGAACCCGCAAAACCCTTTCCGGAGACCGCTGCCGGCGGCCGAAGCGCTCGAGGTGCTCGGCAAGTTCGCGCGGACCATCTTCGACCCAGACGTCCTCGACACTCTCCGGGCTTCGCTCTAGTCAGCCGGGGTAGCGACCGCACACGTAGTCGTTGAGCACGCGGATCTCGAACTCCTGATGCTGACTGACCCAGTGGACGAGATCGCCGATGGAGATCATGCCAGCGACACGCCCGTCCCGCATCACGGGGAGGTGGCGGAAACGTCGCTTCGTCATGAGCGCCATGGCCTCCTCGACGGAGGCCGTCTCGTCGATGCACGCAACGCTGGTCGTCATGATCTCCTTCACGCGCGTGAGCGCCGGATCACGGCGGAGCAGCACGACGCGCCGCATGATGTCGCGCTCCGAAACGATGCCGCGGGTCATCGACTCGTCTGTCACGAGGAGCGACCCCACGTGTAGCGCGCACATCTTGTCGACGGCGGCGAGAACGGTCTCGTCCGGAGACACGTGGTGCAGCGTGCGCCCCTTGATTTCGAGAATCGAGCGTAGGGAATCCATGGCGGTCCGCTCCTTCCTTTGAGAGAAGCGTCCACCCGGCGCCGGGCATGTTCAAGCTCAGGGGCGACGCTACTGAGCGTGCGTCCCCGTCAGCGCGTGGCTCACCGACGGAGCGACAGCCGCCACCGCGAACTCGCCGCTCGGCCGTTCGCGAGACGCAGCCTCCGCGATCGCCTTCTCGCGGTTGTACGCGTCGATGAGCGCCTTGAGGCGAGACGCCGCGTGGAGAGTGGGCGCCACCCGCTTGTTGAGCTCGACGGCATGGCCAGCCTCTCCCTTGGCTGCATCCAGCCACTGTCGAAAGTCCTTCGCGGCCACCTGGTACACACGGACAGCGTCGATGACAGCGTCGAAGAGCGCTGGAACGGCCGGCGCAACGAGCGACCACGTGCCGATGCTCCTGGCGAGCGCTGGGATTGCGTCGGCTGCGTGGTCTATCTCGTCAAGCTGCTTCGCCCATTCCGCGTGCGTTCGATCCATCATTCAGTCTCCCCGATTGCCTGTCTATCCGTGGCTTGTTGCAAGAGCGTGAGCGGGATGTGACAGCCCGCCACAGCGAGGCCATTCGTCACGTCAGAGGTGAAGGGGCGCCGTCGAGTATCTGCTGAGATCTCGAGGTACGGCCCTTCGTCTCACGCCCGACCGCGCGGTCAAGCAAGGAGCGCACCAGCGCTCGGTGCCGTCAGCTGGGCCCGAAGTAATACGGCGTCTTCTTCGCCCAGGGAGACGTGGGGTACTTCGAGTGGAGCACTTCGAACGCCCGTCGCGACGCCTCCAGGTTCTTCTCGTCCCGGCATCCGTAGCGCGTCATCCGCACGGCGAGATGCAGCAGCTCCGGGACTCGCGGGTCGTTCGGCATCTTCGCCGCCATCACCACAGCCTCGGTCGCGACGAACGTCGGGCCCGCTCCGAGCGCGGACAGAGCCGCGGTCTCTCTCGCCGCGCGCCCGCGATCGTCGCTCGAGAGGAACGCGACGGAGGGGGTCTTCGCCGCAGCGTCCACCTTGCACCAGAGGTACCCCGCGCTGGACGACTCTATCGCTTCGGCCGCCGTCGGCTCTAGCTCCCACGCGTCGACATCGGGTCCGAGCCGCGGCGCACGAAGGAGCGCCTCGAGGAACGCGAACCGTCGATCGTCGGCAGTGGTCGCCGTGTCGACCTTCACGATGGCGGCGGCGAGCGCGGGGTTCGCCGTCTCTGCGGCTGTCGCGATCGACTGGGCGCCGGTGACGTCGCCGAGCAACATCGCACGGACCCACGCGGCTGCCGTCACCTCGCCTCGCGCGGCCAGAGGCAGCGCCGGAGACAGCGCCGCTTCACGCCAGGTCGCGAGCGGAAGACGCTGCATGAGGGTCGCCACCTCGTCGGGGATCGCGGGCTTCAGCGAGGGGTCGGGAACGGTCGCGCCCGGCTCCGCCGTCAGCCCCGCGGCCACGAGCGAGGTATTGGTGACGAACTCTGCGACCGACGGGGAGGTCTGCGCGGACGCGAGCGTGAATGCATTCTTCGTCGAGACGGTCGAATCGGCCGCGAGGTGTGCCCGCGCTTCCTGCAGCCGCGCGAACACCTCGCGGTCCGAAACGCCTCGCGCCCGGGACAGCCGCACCCACTCGAGCGCGAGCGTCGGATACGCCTGCGAGCTCGCCGGCGTCGCAATGGCCGTGTCGAGGAGCGGCGTGAGGCGAGGGTCGCGCGCATTCTCGGCGCTGACGAGCGCAGCCACGAGCCACACGGGCGAGGGCGACTTGCCATAGATGGCGAGCGCGCGCTCGAACGAAGGGCCGCTGGCGGGTGTCTTCATGACACCAATCCACGCGGACAGGCGGTCGGTGTCGGGAGCCGTGAGCGCGAGCGCGGCCGGGTCGCGATCGAGCAGCACGGTGTAGTCGGCGAGCAGATCCTCGAGCTCGCCGCCGACGTGCTCTGTCGCCAGCCGCACGCTGATCTCGCGCGCTCGTACGTCGGGCTTCAGATGGGTGAGGACGAGGGTCCTGTAGCGGAGCGCCGCGCCACGCATCGCCGCGGCCTTCGGATCGGCGATCAAGGCGTCGAGCGCAGACAGCGCGCGGCGATATGCGGCGGCCGCGTCGTGGCTCGAATCGGCACCGCGGAAGATCGCGCGCGCGACGAGGTAGCGCGCGCGCGCGCGGTACGGCGAGGCGACGTCATTGCCGATGGCCGTGAACAGACGCTCGGCCTCCACGAGGTCACCGGCGTAGAAGGTCGCTGCAGCGATCTGGTAGTCGCGGTCCATCCGCGCGCGCGCCGGCAAAGACGCAGGGAGTGGAGTCGGGATGATCTTGGTCGGCCCTGCGGTCTCGCCCGGGCGAGGCACGTGGTGCGGTGCCACCGAGCAGCTGGCGAAGACCTGGTCCTGCGCGAGGAGCCACGCGTGAGCTTCGTCCGAATCCGGAGGCACCTCCGTCACCAGCGCGCGAAGGCGAGTGGCAGCCGCGTGGAAGGAGTCGGCCAGGCAGTTCTGGACGGTCGTGTAGTCCATGCTGAAGTAGTCCGCGGTCACGCGGACGGTCGGCGCGTGAGGCACGAGGGCGCGCGCGTCCTGCCAGACACCGATGGCCGCATCGACCGACTCCGGCGGGTGCGCCATGCCGCTCGGATCGATGAGCTTGGGGTCGACCTGCGACAGACGTCGCTGCCACAGCGTGAGCGCGCCCGCCTGCTCTGCAGCGTCGAGCGGGAGACCGGCCAGGGTGCGGTATGCGACCACGAGATAGGACCGCGCGAGGGTCGGTCTGACGATGCCGAGCTTGCCCGTGGCGAAGCGCGCGAGTGGCATGTCCGGGTTCGCGAGCGAGATCGCCACGGGCTCGGGTCCACCTGAGCAGGCCCCCGCCGGGATATCCGCACGAACGAGCGCGATGGCAGCGAGCGTCGCTGCGAGAGCGAGGCGACCTCCGAGTCTCACGGCTGCCGCCGATCGCGCGAGGGACGCAAGGTGCGCATCGACTCCTCGAAGCTGCGAGCCGTCCATGCATGCCTGTCGAAGACGTACGCGCGACGGGTCTCCGCGAATCGGGGCGTACGCTCGCCCACCGCGACGCCGACGCTCGTGCTGCAGACTGGCAATGCGAAGCCTCCGAGGAAGTCGAGAGTCGTCCACACCGCGCTCGTCTCGCGCCCCATCGAGAACACCATGGGAACGACCTCGTCGACGAGCGGCGCGACGCTCTCGAGCCACGCGCCGTCCGACGTGCACCAGCTCGCGATGGCCGTCATCGAGAGGCGTGTCGTCGTCGGGAGAGCCGCGCGCGCCTCCTCGAGGATCTGGCGATACATCGTTCGCACGCTCGCCGGCGCGTCGAAGTCGACCTGCACGCCTCGCACGCGCGGGAGCTTCGCGGAGGCCAGGAGCTGGTCGACGATCCGGGCGCGCAGCGCGGGAGTGTCCTCGATCGCCCGGCCGCGCACCCATTCGATGCGCACGACCGCCTCGAGCGGCGTCGTCTCCGCGACGAGCAACGGCTGACGCCGTGGAGAGACATGCAGCTCGTCGCCGTCGAGCGTGAGCGTCTCGCCGAGGAACGCGACGCCGACGTTCGGACGCCCGCCCAGAAATCGCAGGTCCTCGGGTCGTTCCCACGCCCAGAGGGTGACCTCGAGCGATCCAGGAGTCGCGGCGGGCGCGCGGCCTGGGTTCGGGCCGCCCCCGAGGAGGAAGGACGACAGGAGGGCGAGCGCGGCAGTCCGCATCATCTCACCGTAGAACGCGCGAGATGCCCGCACGAGTCCCGCAGTGCCTCATGCGCGATTCATCTCGAGCGTGCCCGTTGCTCCTCGCGCCGATGCTGCATAGAACGCGGCCCATGAACACAGACGCTGGTCGCGGAGAGATTCGCGCCGAGGTTCGCAGCGGAGTCGGCTGGGTCACCCTCTCTCGACCGGAGAAGCGCAACGCGCTCACGACCGCGATGTGGACCGCCCTTCCCGGAGTCGTGCACGCGCTGATCGCTCGCGACGATCTCGTGGCGATCGTCCTCCAGGGCGCCGAGGGAACGTTCGGTGCAGGCGCAGACCTCGAAGACGTCGTCGCGGCCACCGCCGGCCGTACCGAAGCGACAGAGTACTGCACCCGGGTCGTGACCGCGCTCCTCGCCGTCGCGACCGCTCCCCTGCCGACGCTGGCGCTCGTCGCGGGGGTCGCGGCGGGTGGCGGGGCAGAGCTCGCGCTCGCGTGCGATCTCCGCGTCGCAGAACAATCGGCCTCCTTCGCCTTCCCGTTCGCGCGGCTCGGCGTCGTCCCCGACCGCTTCACGCTCGAGCGGCTCGTTGCGACCGTCGGCGCGACCCGCGCCCGACGCCTCGTATTCACAGGAGAGACCGTCGACGCCACGCTCGCTCTCTCTATCGGGCTCGTGGACGAGGTCACCGACGAGGGCGGTCTCGCGGCCGCAGCGGTCACGTGGGCCGAGAGCTTGCGGCAGGGATCCCGCAGCGCGCGGATCGGGATGAAGCGGGTGCTCGCGGGGGACGAGACGAGGCACGACGTCACGGCGCTCGTCCGGCCGATGGTCGATTCGATCGTCGGAGGCGAGGTGCGCGCAGCCGCGCTACGCTTCCTCGAGAAGCGCGGGTCATGACTGCTACGGATACCCGAGCGCGAGCTGATGCAGCCGCGCCCCGAGCGCCTGCCTCGCCGCCTGCATCATCGCCGGATCGTTCGAGTACAGCGTGGCGCTCGTGATGAACGCGCGAGCCGTGCTGGTGGCGAAGGCCGTGTCCCCCGCCAGATCGAGGGCGTGGAGGTATTCGAAGTCCTCCATCCCGTCTCGCAGCAGCGCGAGCCGGATGCTCGGCACGGTCACCGGCGTCGTGCCACCGATCTTCGCGGGTGTACCTGGATAGACGAGCGTCCCGTCGCCGTTGCCGCCGAACGCGTAGACGCTGACCCACGGATCGTTCGTGGCGCCGCTCGTCGCGTCACCGCACGAGGTCGTCCAGCAGTAGTCGGTCGAGTAGTAGAGCTCGCCCTCGATCTGGTCGAGGTACGCCAGCCACTGGAAGACACGGTTGCGGACGGGGGTGGCGTCGACCATGTACGAGGGCCAGGTCGCGCTTGCCGGCCCTGGAGTGCCGTCGCCGCACGCTTCGTGCGACGAGCACGACTGATACCACCACAGGTGCTTGTTCGGCGTCGTCAGCCACGAGTCGTACGCCGGACGCTCGCTCGGTCCGCCCGCAGGCTCCATCTCGTTGACGATCGACGTGAGCACGTCCACCGCGCCAAGCAGCCCGTTCGCCTCCGCGGACGCATAGTCCGTCGTCAGCAGCGTGAGCATTCCCGGCGCGTCCGCGTGGATCGCTTGGGCCTCCGAGAGCGCTGACGCCCACGAGCAGCCGTTCGGCGGTTCGTCGCAGTAGTACGCCGGCGACAGCGCCGACCAGGTCGACATCGAGCGAAAGTGCGACTGCCACGTCGAAAGCTCGGCGGCGCTCGTGTCATCGCCCGCGAACCAGATGGCCGTCAGGCTCGCGCCCGCGAGGCGTGTCGCTGCAGTGCCTCCGAGAAGGCCCCCGTACACCGTGTCGAAGTGAGTGAAGTCGCCATTCGTGACTGGCGCGTAGACGACGCCGCCGAGACTCACCCGGTAGTCGAGAAGCTCCGTCGCCGACGACACGTGAATCTTCTCGACCGCGTCGTCGGGGCTCGTCGCGCCGGGATAGGCGCCGCAGCCCGAGTAGCCTCCGTACGCCTGGACGCAGAGGCTGTTCCAGCCGAGCCCGAACCCCGACCTGAGCGACGACGTCGAAGGGAGCGCGAAGTCCCAAACCGCGAGGCGAACCGGCAGTGTGGCAAGCTTGGTGGCGCCGTCGCTCACGGTCACAGTGCCCGTGTAGTAGCCGGACGGAGCGCTCGCCGGGACGAGCACGTCCACCCAGACGCTCTGCGTCTGCCCTGCGGGCACCGTGACCGGAAAGGCGGTGCGGATCTCGTTCACGTACGGGTCGATCGCCGGGATGAGCGCATCGGGGGTCATTCCGAGCGTGCCGTTCGCGTCCGAGAGCGTGGTGATGTTCAGGTACGCTTCCCGGAAGACGGACACGTTGGCGGCCGATGCGATGGTCACGCCCGCCGTCTCATCCGTGAGATCGCTCACTGTCACCGAGAGTTGCACGGGGGTCGCCGCCGCCTGGACGTGGACCTGGAAGCTCTCGGACTCGTTCTTTGCCGCATGGAGCTCGGCCCAGTGCACGAGGCCCGGCGGCGTCGTCGGCGTCACCTTCACCATCCCGTCGGTCATCCACACATTCGCCGGATAGTCCGCGGGGTTGGTGTCGATCGGCGGCGCAAGGGATGGCGCGAGGGGATCGCCACCTCGTGCATCGGTCGTCGCATCTTTCGTCGCGTCCGTCCTCGCGTCTCTGGCCGCGTCTCGCTTCCCCGCTTCGCCGCCGAGCGGCCGTCCGGTGTCGCTCGAGCTGCCATCCTTGCGTGACGCGTCCGCCACGTTGCCACGCAACCCCCCGTCCGGTTCGGGCGCCGAACGGGACGCAGGACACCCCGTGAGGCCCAACGTGACCCACACGCAAACGGCGGTGACGGCACCGAACGGGCGTTCGAGATGCATCTCCTCCTATCTCGTGCTCAGGCTGATCGTGTCAATCGGCGTCGGAGAATCCAGCGCTCGAGGTTGCACGGCTCACGATCTGCATGCACGCCACCACATGACCCTCGTCAACGAGCTGCCTCGTCGCGCAAGTCCGTCGAGAGACCCGCGGCGCCCAGCGCGGATTCTCGTGGCCGACGACGACTCCGACTTGCTCGCGCTCGTGGCAGAAGCTCTCCGTGAAGACGGGTACGACGTCGTCGAAGAGAGCGACGGCGGCAGGCTCCTGGTTCGGCTCAGCGCCATCTACGCGCTGAAGGGTACGATTGACCCGATCGATCTCATCGTGTCCGACGTCTGCATGCCCGTCTGCTCGGGCCTCGATCTCCTGCTCGGGCTGCGCAACGCGCACTGGTCGACTCCCGTCATCCTCATGACCGGCTTCGGCGACCCTGACATACGCTCGCGGGCAAGACATCTCGGCGCCGTCCTCCTCGAGAAGCCATTTCCCGCGTCGACCCTCCGCGAGAGAGTGAAGAGTCTGCTCGCAAGCACCGCGGCAGGCGGCAGCTGAGACATTACAGCTCGGTTGTGGCGTTCGTGTACCCCACCCGCGTCCAACAGCGACACACCCTCGGTCTCGACCGCGGATTTTGTACGGCATCAATTCTGCACATGCCCCCCGAGAGAATCGAGCGGACCGGCGGAGAAGCGACGGATGCTGCGAAGCTTGAAGGACCTCGAGCGATACAAGGTGAGCGCGACGGACGGCCCGCTGGGGAGCGTCGTCAACTTCCTGCTCGACGACGAGCACTGGGCCATCCGGTACCTCGTCGTCGACACGGGGGGCTTCCTGGGCGGACGGCAGGTGCTCGTCACGCCAATCTCGTTCCGCGAGATCGACTGGTATCGCCGACGCTTCCATCTCGCTCTCACGAAGGACGAGGTCAAGAACAGCCCGAGCATCGACACTCACAAGCCCGTTTCCCGCCAGCACGAGGCCGAGTACCAAGACTACTACGGATATCCGTACTACTGGGGTTACGCGGGTCTGTGGGGTGCAGGCACTCTGCCGACCGCGATGGCGTCGAGAAGCAGCCCTGCGGACCGTCCGCTCTCGAAGGCCGCCCCTGGCACGGCCTCGCCATCGACTGACGATTCGCACTTGCGGAGCGTGAACGAGCTCCGCACCTACCACATCCATGGGACCGACGGGTCGATTGGCCACGTCGACGACTTCATCGTCGATGACGTGACCTGGCGGCTGCCGTACCTCGTCGTCGATACCTCCGACTGGTGGCTCGGTCAGAAGGTGCTCGTCGCGCCGCAGTGGGCCAGCCGCGTGAGCTGGGTCGAGCGAAACGTGTACCTCGACATCTCTCGACACGCGATCGAGGAGAGCCCTCGATGGGATCCGGAAACGCCCATCAATCGCATGTACGAAGAGCGCCTCTACGACTTCTACGGAAGGCCCGTCTACTGGACGAGCCCAGCCCCGCAAGCGCCGACGCGGGGCAAGCACGGGTCGCCCGGCCATCCGTGAGCCGCGCGCTCGCCCGTCACGGAGCGACGCCCGCTGCGAGCGGCTGCGCGACAAATCGGAGAATGGCCTCTCGCGTCTTCGCGTCGCGGAGGATCCGCTGATGGCCTAGCCCGTAGGTTCGCAGCAGCTCCGCGTCCGGCCACGCGCGCGCGATGGCTTCACCGCAAGCGATCGGCACTTCCCTGTCGTCCTGATCGTGCACGACCAGAAGCGGGCCGCGCATCGTGGCTGCCACGCGCTCGGCGCGCACGTCCTCGATGGGCACCCCGAACCTCGCGACGATGCGGCGATGTACGCGCTCCCGAACCTCCTCCGGCAAGCCCAGGACACTCGAGAGATTCCTCGTGAAGTCACGCATGTCGACCGGCGGCGCGATCAGCACGACGCGCGTCGAGAGGGTGCTATTTCGCATCGCCCAGACAGTGGCAGCGCCGCCCATCGAGTGCGTCACGATCGCGTGGAACGGTCCGAACGCCCGGACCGCGGACGACACTGCGTCGGCGAAGTGGAAGAGCGAGGATTGCTTGCCCGGGCTATCGCCGTGCGCGGGCGCGTCGAACGTGACGACCGAGAAGCCTCGAGCAGCAAGCGCCTCTGCCAGCGCGCCGAGCTGGCCCCCACGCCCTTCCCAGCCATGTACGAGCAGGACGCGAGGAGCAGCGCTCGCCGCCGGGTCGGTCGTGTCGCGCGCGCTCCACTCCCAGGCGGCCAGCTCGCCGTGCTCCGTGGAGAGCGTGGTCCTCCGCGCCTTCGCGAGCAGCTCCGCCTCGGCGACCGGCCGCTCTCGGCGATGTGGCGTCAGGAACATTCTCTCGGCAATCGCGGCTGCTCCGTCCGGTGCCACGCGAGAGAGGAGGCCCATCCCTTCGCGCAGAATTCTCACCGAAGGAAGAAGGGATGCGCCGCGCCGACGAACGCGGTGAGCATTCCGCTGGGCGAGAGCCTTCACCGAAGGAGGCACGACAGCCGGACATGGGGACGTACGAACGGTCGTGCTCTTATCTGGACGTGAAGACGTCGAAGAAGCGGTCATGGAGGCTCCTGTTTCAGTGTTGAGGTGAGCGAGCGTTGGCGAGGATGCGGTCGATCGCGACGTGAAGCCGGGACTCGGCCTTCGGGTCGCGCAGCAGCCGGGAGATAAGGTGCGTGCCGTACGCGAGCGCCAGGAACTCCTGGGCGAGCTGTGCGGGGTCGACCTCCTTCCGGAAGTGACCCTCCTCGACGGCGATCCGGCTCGCGGTGGCCAGCGTGTCCAGCCAGTCGCGCTGGCTCTCCGCGAGTCGATCGCGCACGGGGCCGGGACGATCGTCGAGCTCCGCGATCGATGCGACGAAGACGCACCCGCCAGGCATGAAGTCGGCGTTGGCCCAGCGCAGCCAGTTCTCGAGGAGCGCGCGGAGCCGAGGCTCGCCGCGCGGCTTGCGCAACGCAGGCGACACCACTTGATCGACGAAGCGGCGGACCGCCTCGTCGAGGACGGCGATCTGAAGCGCTTCCTTGCTATCGAAATGCGCAAACAGCCCGCTCTTGCTGAGACGAGCGCGCTCCGCCAGCGTGCCGATGGTCACTCCTTCGAGCCCCATCTCGCTCGCGAGGGCGAGGGCATGCCCCAGCACCGCATCACGAGTGGAGGCGCCTTTGGACACGCCTTGACTATAGTACGACCGTTCTATTTTGCCAGCCCCTTGACGACCTTCCCGTGGCGATTCACGTTGACCACAAGCGCGAGGCGATTCGCCCGCGTGGCTCGTGGAGCAGTCCGGGAATCTCTCGGTCCGCCAACCCCGGGCGTTTCCCCCGTCGAGCGCGAATGCCTCGGCGAGTTGGAGAGAAGCACATGTATCCAGGAATGATTGGTTGGTGGAAGCACGCGCATCGTCACGGCGGTCGGCACGGCGGGTGCGGCCCCGGTGAAGGTGGATTCGAGGCGCGCGTCGAGTGCGGGCCGGGCTCGGGCGAGGGTCCAGGTGACGGTTCGCACGGTCACGAAGGGCGAGGGCGCGGGTGGAGTCCGTGGGAGCGCGGACGTGGCGGCGGCGGCCCCGAGATCTTCGCCGGGCACGATCACGATGGGCACTTCGGAGGCTTCGGAGTGAGGCGTCCGCTGCGGTTCCTCGCCTACAAGCTGGAGCTCGAGGAGGCGCAGGTGGAGGAGCTCGCCTCGATCCTGAACGACCTCAAGACAGAGCGCGCGCAGGGGGAGGTCGACCATCGTCGCTCGACCTCTGCCATCGCCGAGGCCATCGCGGGCGAGACGCTCGACGCGGCGAAGCTCGCGACGGCGACGGAAGACCGTGTGAAGAGCGCCGAGCGGCTGCGAGACGCAGTGGTGAAGGCGGTCGGGCGCATCCACAAGATGCTGACCCCCGACCAGAGGTCGCGCTTCGCATACATGATCCGGACGGGTACGCTCACGATCTGAGCAGGACAACCCTGCACGCGTGGCGGTCTTGACCTGCCTGCCTCAGCGCATCTGTGTCCCGTTCTTGGGCGTGGTGCGCCGGGGCAGGGCGGTCCTCGGGTCACGGGACGGATGGCCGGTGGTCTTCGCGGCCACCACGCAGTTGCGGCCTTTGTCCTTCGCCTCGTACATCGCCAGGTCTGCCCTCCGCTCGAGCGATTCCGGGCTCTCGTCGCCGTCCCACGTCGCGGCGCCGATCGACACCGTCTGTTTGATGTTCACGCCTTCGTGCGCGAGCGGCGCCAGCGCGAGCGACTCCTGGATCCGCTCCGCGATCGCCTTCGCTTCGTGTGCTGCAGTCACGGGCATGATGAGCGCGAACTCCTCCCCTCCTCTTCGGACGAGGACGTCTGCGCGCCGGACGCGCTCGCGCACCGAGTCGGCGAACTGGCGGAGGACCGAATCACCCGCCGCGTGCCCGTGCGTGTCGTTCACCCGCTTGAAGTGATCGAGGTCGAGCAGCAAGAAGCTCAGAGGCGACGAGGTCTTGTGCGCGTACGCCATCTCCTCCCGGAGCCTCGGCGCCAGGTGACGCACGTTGAACGCGAGGGTCAGGTCGTCGACGAGCGCGAGCCTGTGGAGGCGTGCCTTCTCGATGGGGGGTACGGAGCAGTTCGCGAGGAGGCGCACTTTCAAGCGGCTCTCTTCGTCGAACGCGCGCGGCCGCGCGGACGAGACCGAAAGAACGCCGATGAGGTCACCCGACGACCAGAGTGGCTCCACCACGAGCGAGCCGATCGCGAACCCCTGCTGATCGGACTGGACGAAGCGCGAGTCCTTCGACGTGTCGTCGATCGCGACCGACGCTCTCTGCTCGACCGCCCACCCGATCGCCCCCTCGCCGCGACGGAACTCGAGCGGCCTGTGCCCCGCGCCCGCGCCCGAGCGAGCCCCGGAGAGGAGCGCCGTCTTGGCGGCGTCGAGGAGGCGGACGGACGCGTGGTCAGCCTGAACGAGGATGAGCGCGGCGTCCGTGACGGCGCGCAGTGACTCCTCGAGCGTGCGATCCTCACCGAGCGACTGCGTGAGCGCGAGCAGGACACCGATGGGATCCACGACAGGGGTGCTCATGACGGCCAACAGCGTACGGCTCGATTGTGTCGCGGATGCGTCGCCGACGACGATTGGTCGCCGAAGGTAGGAGAACGGCCCCGCTCGCGACCGTTGTCCGGTCCGTGCATCCAATAATGTTACAGCCACACGAAAGGGGCTCCCCATGTACGCGACAAAGAACGACCTCCCCGAGGCGACGCGCGCGAAGGTCGTCGAGCTGCTCAACCTTCGGCTCGCCGACGCCATCGACCTGCAGACGCAGACGAAGCAGGCGCACTGGAACGTGCGCGGCCCCAACTTCATCGCGCTCCACGAGCTGTTCGACAAGATAAACGAGGACGTGGAGGAGTATGTCGACCTCATCGCCGAGCGAGCCGTGCAGCTCGGCGGCAGCGTGCTGGGAACGGCGCGCAGCGTCGCGAAGCGGACGACGCTCCCCGAGTACCAGCCCGCGAGCGACCGTGGTCACGATCACGTCGTGGCGTACGCGACGGCTCTCGCGTCGTTCGGCAAGGTGGCCCGGCAAGGCATCGACGCCGCGAGTGAGTGGCGGGACGCGGACACTGCCGACCTCTTCACGGAGGTCTCGCGCGGCGTCGACAAATGGCTGTGGATGGTGGAGGCCCACGTCCAGACCGACCGCTGAACCGGCGGCCGCGCTCACGGATTGATCTCCAGGAAATCACGAAGCTCCGCGGGGGCGAGTGGTATTCTTCGATCAATCCATGCGCGCGGAAGGCACCAGGAAGGAGAGCTCTCCTGAAGCGCTGGCCGATATGCCGCAGGAGGGGGATCTCATCGCCGGGAAGTACCTCGTCGAGCGCGTCATCGGCACGGGTGGAATGGGCGTGGTCCTCGCGGCGCATCACACGCTCCTCGAAGAGCGCGTCGCGCTGAAATTCCTGCTCCCGAAGGCTCGCGTGAGCCCGGACGCGGTGGCGCGCTTCCTCCGCGAGGCGCAGGCCACGACGAAGATCAAGAACGAGCACGTGGCGCGCGTGAAGGACGTCGGTCAGCTCGACGACTCCGCTCCGTACATCGTGATGGAGTACCTCGACGGGAGCGATCTGGCGACCTGGCTCACCGAGCGCGGGCCGCTTCCGGTCGAGCAGGCGGTCGATTTCGTCCTCCAGGCGTGCGAGGCGATCGCGGAGGCCCATACGCACGGGATCGTGCATCGCGACCTCAAGCCGCCGAACCTCTTCTGCGTGCGGAAGCCCGACGGGGCCCTGTCGATCAAGGTGCTCGACTTCGGGATCTCCAAGATCACCGCGCCCAGGACCGGCGCGAACAGCCTGACGGCGACGACGACGATCATGGGGTCGCCCATCTACATGTCGCCAGAGCAGATGTCGCACTCGAAGGGGGTCGACACGCGGACGGACATCTGGTCGATCGGGGTCATCCTCTTCGAGTTGATTACGGGGCGACCGCCGTTCGAGGCGGAGGCGGTCACCGAGCTGGCGGTGAAGGTCACGAATGAGCCCGCGCCGCGTGTCATCGCACTGCGGCCCGAGGTACCGCGCGGCCTCGATGCTGCAATCGCCAAGTGCCTCGAGAAGGACCGGGTGAAGCGGTTCCAGACCGTGGCGGAGCTCGCGCTCGCGCTGGAGGGGTTCGGGACGGCGCGCGCGAGAGTCTCCGTCGAAGGTATCGTCGGCATCCAGCGGCAGATGAGCCTCACCGACTCTGCGCGCTTCCACCAGGAGCTCCCGAAGGCGAGGATCTCGGGGCAGGGCTCGCTCGGCGCGCCGCAAGGCGAGGCGCTCGCCGCCGCCGAGACGGCGGGGCCCGGCTACACCGCACGCACGATGGACACCGTGCTCGGCGTGCGTGCGACGCGGAGGAACGTGGCGCGCGGAGCATTGATCGTCGCAGGGAGCATGGTCGCGTCGACGTTCCTCGCAGTGACATTCCTGCGCGCGACCGCGGCGCCCGCGACGGCTTCGTCTCCCGTTGTCGTCAGCGCACCTGTCATGCCCGCCGAGGTCGCCAGCACGGCGCCCTCGGCCCGTCCCGATCCGTCGACCGTCGCCGTTCCCGCAGCGTCGGCTCCCGTCGAGCCATCCCCACCCGCGCCGCGCACCTCCTCCCCGCGCCCTGCTGCAGCGCGCCCAAACGCGGCGTCACCCGCACCGCCCGTCGCAAAGGGAGGCTGCAATCCTCCCTACGTGATCGATGCCTCGGGTCACCACAAGTACAAGCCCGAGTGTCTCTGAGAGCGATGTCGACACGCGCGCTCCTCGCCCTGCTCGTGCCGGCCGTGCTCGCGACGACGCCTGCGTTCGCGGCGGACAAGGCCGCGTGCCTCGATGCGGCAGGGAACGCGCAGCAGCTCCGCGACACGCACAAGCTCGTGGAGGCGCGGCGCGAGCTTCGCGTGTGTGCGGCGAGCGAATGCCCGACGGCGGTGCAAGTGGACTGCGTGACCTGGCTCGCGGAAGTGGAAAAGGCGCTCCCCAGCGTCGTCTTGACGGCGAAGAACGGCGCCGGGGCCGACCTCGCGGACGTGAAGGTCAGCGTCGATGGCCAGCCGCTCGTGGCGAGGCTGGACGGTCAATCGGTCCCCATGAACGCGGGCATGCACACGTTCCACTTCGAGGTGCCGGGTGGCGCCGCGCTGGATCGTCAGGTGCTGGTGAAGGAGGGGGAAAAGAGCCAGTCCGTCTCTGTGACGTTCGCGCCCTCGCCCGACGCCGCGCGTGTCGAGGCTGCACCGCTCGTCGCGCCGCACGCTCAAGCTACGCCCACGACTCCAGAGAAGCCCGCGCCCGGCGCGTGGCGGACGGTCGGGTGGATCGTCGGCGCCGTCGGTGTGGCCGGCCTCGGACTCGGCGCCGTCTCCGGCCTCGTCGCCATATCGGAAAAGAGCAGCGCGCAGTGCGACGCGTCGGGCGCATGCGACGCCGGTCCGCTCGCCGGCGCGCGCGGCGCTGCGACCGTGTCGACGATCGGGCTCGTGACCGGTGCGGTGCTGGTCGCCGGTGGGGCGGCGCTCGTGCTCTTCGCGCCGAGACGTGACTCGGCGAGCAGCCTCCGGAGTCTCAGGATGGCGCCTGCGGTCGGGGCCCGCGACGCAGGCGTCGTCATCGGAGGGGCATGGTGAAACGGACACATCGACTCCTGCGCGCGCTCGTGGTCATGTCGCCTTGCTTCCTCGCGCTGGTCGGGTGCGCGCAAGTCCTCGGCTTGGATGGGCTCCATGACCGTGCGGACGGTGCCGCGGACGTCTCGGCGAGCGACACTGGCCAGCGCACGGACGCGCACGTGGACGCGACGGACGCACGCACGCAAGTGAGAGAGGCCGCGGCCGATGCGACGAACGACGGGCGAGCGGACGCGGCCGACGCGCGCAACGTACGTGGAGACGCCGCGGACAACGCGCGCGACGCGCGCGAGGCGAGCGCCGACGCGGCCAAGGACGTCGGCCCGCCAAGCTGCGCCGTCGGCGGGAAGGGGCTCACCAACTGCGGCGTAGACGGCGGCGAGAGCTGCTGTACGAGCCTCGACGTCGATGGCGGCGGGTTCTTCCGAAGCTACACGTCGGGTGACATCACGGCCGACTCGGACATGGCGACCGTGAGCTCGTTCCGTCTCGACAAGTACCTCGTCACGGTCGGTCGATTCGCACGCTTCGTGAGCGCCGGCGTGAGCGATGCCGGCACCGCTCTCTACCCCGCAGAGGCCGCCGGAAAGCATGCATACCTCGCCAGCGGCGCCGGCCTCGTCGCCGTCGGAGCGTCCGGGACGGACACCGGCCACGAATCCGGATGGAACACGGCCGACAACAGCCACGTTTCACCGACCGACGCGAACCTGGGGTCGTGCTTCGAATACAGCACGTGGATCCAGCCACTGATGCAGCTCGTGCCCTATCAAGAGAACCTGCCCATCACGTGCGTGAACTGGTACGAGGCCTACGCGTTCTGCATCTGGGACGGCGGTTTCCTACCGACCCAGGCCGAGTGGGAGTACGCGGCGGTCGGAGGGATCGCCGAGCGGACGTACCCATGGGGGAGCACACCGGCCGGAACGACGAGTCAGTACGCGATCGCAGCGTGCGACTACCCGAGCCCGTCCGACGGCGGGGTCTGCGGCCTGGACAACATCGCGCCCGTCGGCACGGCGACACTGGGCGCAGGGGCGTGGGGCCAGCTCGACTTGCTCGGCGAGCTCGAGGTCTGGCTGCTGGACGACTCGGTCACGGGCGGTGGCGACACCTATGCGACCACGTGCGACGACTGCGTCTATCAGGACCCGTCCCTCCCGAACCGGATGGTCCGCGGCTCGAGCTACATGGAGACCGTCGGGCTCGGCACCATCCAGCACCTCGGCAGCAGCGCACCCGACTCTCGCGCCGCCGACACCGGCTTTCGCTGTGCGCGCGCACCCTGACGATCAGAACGCGTAGTTGAAGCCGACACCGACGACGTCCGCCTGTGCGGTGTACGTCCCGGCGTTGATCGGAATGGTCGCCGTGGGGTTCCCCTGCACGGGGTTGATCGCGGGGACGGCGGCGGCGCTCGGGGAGGTCGTCACCGTCTCGCCGAACACGTGCGCGTAGACGAAATCGAACCGCCAGTGGGCGCCGAGGTGGAAGCCGAGACCGCCGCTGACCGTGAGCTTGTTCATGTCGATCGTGAGCGCCGACTCGTAGGCTGGAGGCACCGCGCTCGACTCGATCGCGACGCCGGCGCGCAGGTCGAGCCGGTAGTCGCCAATCGCGAGACCGTACTCGCCGCCGAGCCGCAGCGAGCTCGAGTCCTGAAAGTGGCGCGGGATGACGATGGGGGCGACCTTGTAGTTGTTCGGGAAGCCGGTGATGCCGCTGAGCGTGATGTTGCTCGGATTGATGTCGATCTCGGTGTGATCGGACCAGAGCTCGCGCACGTAGGCGAGCTCCACGCGGAGCGCGTCGATGGGGCGCACCTCGACGCCGGCCCGGAAGACGCCGGGCAGGTTGAAGCTGACGCGACCGCTGTCACCGTTGACGGTCGCGCTGTTGAAGAGAGCGGCGTTCGGCAGTCGCACCTGGATGGTCGCCGGCGCGTTGATGCTCGCAGGGAGCTGGCCGCTGAGCCCGATGCGGACATGCCCTTCGGGGACGATGGTGACGCCCGCGTTTCCGGTCGGCGCGAAGATCGGGCCGACGTTCAACTGGCTGAATGCGTCGTACTCCGGCTGCAGCGGGGCGCCGAGGACGCGGTTGCTCGGGTTGGCGTTCATCGCGACGCTCGTGGCGAATGTCCCGAGGATGGCCTCCACGCCGACTCCGACGCGGACCTGCTCGATGGGCTTGTACGCGAGCCAGGCACCCGTGGTCACGAGCGCAGACCCGGCGAGGGAAATGGCCGAGTAGCGTGACGCGGCCGTGGACGGATAGCTCGCGTCGGCGCCGTACGGAGCGAAGCCACCGATTGCGGCGGTCCACTCCTTGCGAGACCCGAACGCGTACGAGAAGCCAATCGTGGGGATTGGCAAGAATGCGTTCGAGCCCTTGGCGGTCGGGAAGCTCTCCGTGTACTGCGCGCCGTTCGCGTCCGTCGCGAGCGCCATGGCCGTGTAGCTGTTCGAGACGCTCAGATTCGAGGCGTCGAGCAGGAAGCTCGTCCCCGCGTCCGCGAGCCCGGCAGGGTTGTACCACATGGCCCCGAGGTCGTCGGCGCCTGCCACGAACGCGCCGCCGCGCGCGAGCGGCCGCACCCCTCGGTCGGAGAAATAGAGCCCCGCGGCGTGCGCTTCCGCCGCGATGCTCGACACGAGCGACGCGGCGACACACGCCCGCGCCATCGCGGCAATGCGCGCGGGAGCCCGGGCGCGCGAGGCATCGCTCATTCAGTGCCCTGGCGAATGATGGCGTAGAACTGCTCGAGCCCGCTCGTCTCGCTGCTCATGAAGTCGCTCACGTTGGCCGCGATGCTCATGTAGTCGTTCGCGGCGAGCTTCGCGGTGCTCTCGGGAGTCGCGCGGTTCACGTCCGCGATCGCGTCGACGATGACCTGGAGCGGCGTCTCTCCGTTGATCGATCCCGTGCTCGTCATCGGAGTCACCAGGTTCTGAAGTGCGATCGTGAGGACCTGATTCGGGTCTACCTCCTTCGCGCAGTCTTCGTACGAAGCGCCCCCCGAGGGCTGACCGTACACCCGCCCCGTGAGCCGCGAGAGGAGGTCCATCGACGCCTGCGTGACCCCCTTCTGCACGACGACCCCTTGAGCGTTCACGACCGACGTCCGCGCCGCTTGCGCCGCGACTCGATAGAACGGCACGAGGTTCGTATCGTCGCGAAGCACCTGGATGACGTCGTCCGAGGATCCGAGGAGCGCGGGCAGCGCGTCGTTGTCCGACCCGGCGTCGAGCAGATACGTGAGCAGCGCCTCCAGCTGCGTCCGCCCGTTCTGGTCCTGCCGGATGGCATCGCCAATCCCCACGAGCGCGGCGAACGTCGGCCCCTGCATGCTCGTCTGCATGTGCGTCACGACGTCGGTCACCCACGGGCACGCGGGATACGGCGGCGAGAACGACGCCGGGCAGTGCGCGGCAACCTGCTCGCGGAGCGTGCTCACGACGACCGGCAGGATCTTGGGCACCGACGCGTCCTGGAACGACGAAGAGCTCCCGCTCCCCGAGATCGTGAGGAACTGATCGACCAGCTTCGACCTCGCCGCCCGCCACTGGGTCAGCCGCTGCGCGTCGGCCGGGTTCGCCGTCGCGTACGTCGCGAACTGGGCGTCGATGTTGTTGAGCGCCTCGAGGATCAGGTAGATCGGCGTGACCTGTGCGTTCTTCATCCCGTCGTTGCGGACCGACGTGCGCTTCCCCTGGCGGTCCACGAGGCCGAGGTTGCCCGCGAGGGTCGGGTCGATGAGCTGACGCGTCCCCTGCGCGAGGACGGAGATGCCGTTCACCGTCGTCGCAGCGCACGCGCGCGTCACCGGGTCGATCGAGCCGCAGTGCGGGATGGTCATCGTGGTGAGGATCTTCGACAGATCGTGCAGCGCCGGCAGGATGTCGGTGACGTACTGCTGGACCATGAGCGGCTCGTAGGTGACGAGGCCGTCCTCGGAGCAGGTCTTGTACTGCGCGGACGGGTTGCTGCTCAGCAGGCACTCGTCGGCCGTCCCCTTCTCGTCGGCCCAGTGGCGGTCCATCACCTCCATCATCGCGATGAAGAGGTCCTCTCGGCCGTGGTTCGCGAACGCGGTCACGAGCGGCGTGATGCCCGTGTAGAAGTTGAAGTCCTCCCACACGAAGATCGTGTTGTTGTCGCGCTGGATGAGCCAGTCGCCCTCTTGGCATGAACGAAGCCCATGCACGAGCCCGTCCGGAGACGCGTCGGGGGCGCCGGGAACGGGATCGGGGATGATGCGCTCGGGGCAGACCGCCGTACCGATCTGCGTGCCGTCGAGGTCGTTCAGGAACTGGGCCGTCTGCGTGTTCACGGTGTCGCCCGCGATATCGAAGAACATCTGACGGTCGAGGAACTGCGGCGTGGGCCTCAGGCTCTGGCTGCTCGCGTCGTCCCAGAACGGCAGCCAGCTCCCCACCGCCCCTGTAATGCCGCTCGACTGCGTCATCAGCCCGACCGTCGCCGCCTCGAGCCCCAGGTCGGGGCAGAGAGAGCCGTCCGTCCCGACGCCGTCGCGGAGCTCGTCGTCACGGAGATAGAGCGACGCCTTGCCGATGATCGAGTCGAGGTAGAACGCGGCGGCGTTCGTGATCTTGAAGACTCCGCACTCCGGGTAAGTGCCCGCGCCGAAGTCGTTGTCGCACGGGTCATCCTTCGGCATCGTCAGCGTGATGGTGTTGCCGATGATGGGGACCGTGACCTTGGCGTCGACGGTTGCCCCTTCCTTGTTGCAGACGGTCACGCCGTTGGTGTCATGGATGATCTGGAGGAAGCGCTGGAACGCGCTCCGGTTGTTCCCCGTGTCGGGCATCGTGCGGTCGACCGGCGTCGACATCGGCGCGACGCTGTTCGTCGTCATGTTGAACGCGGGGCCGTTGAGGTTGTTCCGGTCGTAGGAGATCTGGTCGTTGAAGTTGTTGTAGTTCGCGAACGCCTGCCCGAGCATCGGTGTCCGGTCATCCCCGAGCGCCGTGAGCACGTCCTCGAGCAGACCCGGCTCTCGCTCGAGCTGGATCGCGACGTCGATCATCTCGTCCCAGAACGTCGACGTGCTTGGAATGTGCGCGGTCGTCGCCGCGTCCGCGTTGCCTTTCATGACGAGGCCCGTGCCGATGAGCCGCGCGACCTCGTTCGTGTCGTTCGTGAGGAGCGCGTTGACGTACGCGAGGAGGTCGTCATTCGACGGGCCGGGCGCCGTCTGCATGATGCCGTAGACGAGATCGAGCATCGCGGAGCTCTGCGCGTCGAAGCCGGCGTAGCTGAGCGTGACCGGCTGGTCGTCGATGCCTGCGGGCGGCGAGCCGGCGTGGGCAAGGCTCCACGTCGCGCTCGCGGTCGGGTCCGGCGCGTACTGCGCGGTGGTCCCCTTCGCGCCGCTACGGGGCCCGGCGAGGACGTACGCGCCCGCGAGCGCATTCATCAACGTCTCGCGGTTCTGCGCGGGGTCGGGAACGACGAGGCCCATGGCGTCGTTCATGAGCGACGCGGCGTACGTGTGGCTCGTGTCGATGTAGTCGAAGTAGAGTCGCCCCGACGCGCCGGTGAGCGCACGGCCGTAGCTGTCGTACGCGCTGGCGGCCACGCCGTCGGGCGCAAGGAAGGGGCTCGGGACCTGTGAGCCGTCGCTCGTCACGAACTGCCCCAGCGAGTTGATCTTCGGGAGCCCGCTGTCGTCGATGAACGGCGAGGGGAGCGCCCCCGAGGCACCCATCGCCACCTGGGCGTAGCCCCGCGGGTCGCGCTTCGCGATGTAGCGCGACGCGCCGCCGCCGAACGTCGGGTCCTCCGCATAGAAGATCTGCTGCATGAACTCGAGGTCGCTGCGCGGGCGAGACAGCACGGCGCGACCGACCGGGTCCATCGCGCTGGTCACCAGCGGCGCCACGTAGCCGTCGCCCGTCGCGGTGCGCAGCTCCTGGTACGCCACGTCGAGGAGAGCGACGAGCTCCGGGTATGCCGCGCCCGGCGTCGGCGCACCCGACGAGAGCGGGTTCGTGTTGCTCGAGAGCAGCGTGAGCGTGGCGTTCGCGAAGTCGCGGAGCTTCGGGTACGCGAGCACGGGACGGATCGCCCCGAGCGTGACGGGCAGCGGCCGGTAGCCGTTGCGCGCGTCGAAGCGTGCGTAAGAGGCGAGGGCGTCGCTCGACTCCTGGAAGGCGTCGAAGAGGCGCGCCATGGACTCGGTCGATTGCGGGATGGTCCCGTCGTTGTAGAGCGGGATGAAGCGCTCCAGCAGGTCCGCGAGCTCGCTCGTGAGCGCCGCCTGGCCCGCCTTGTTGCACGTCTGGCTCGGGTCCGAGGCCGACGTGTTCGTGACCGGGACCTGCGTGTTCGGCACCGTCGCGTTGAAGGCGAGGATGAGGTTCGCTCGGTCCTTCGCGAGCGCGGCGACGCGGGCGACCGCGTGCGCACGCGTCGCTTGTGCCTCCGCCAGCGTCACGGGCTGACCGCTCGCCGTGGTCGTTGCCTGGGGCGTCGGGAGCTGGGTCTGGTCGACCGCGCTCGCGTAGGTTCCGGACGCCGACGGGTGGCAGACCGCCTGGAACGACGCCCCCGTCAGGTCCTCCGTGAGCGCCTGCGCCGACACGCGATCGCAGACGACGCCGAACAGCTGCGCACCGATGGAACCGTCCACCACGGGGGTGCGTGTGGCGTCGAACTGCGGCGCACACGCGAACGGGGCCGCCAGCGCCATCGCGGCGACGAGCGCTCCCTGCCGTCGTACTCGAGCCATTCCGCACCCTCCTCCACGATTCTGCCGTAGTTCCCGCCGCGGATCGACTGCCACGAGAGGAGGCACCATGACATCATGCGGGCCATGAGTGACGCTTCCCTCGCCCGGACCGCTGCCGTCATCCTCGCCGCCGGGCACGGCACCAGAATGAAGAGCGCCCTGCCCAAGGTGCTTCACCCCATCGCAGGCCGCCCGCTCATTCACTATCCCGTACGCGCGGCGCTCGAGGCCGGTTGCGGCGAGGTCGTCGTCGTGGTCGGCCACGGGCGCGCCGGAGTAGAAGACTATCTCCGCAAGGCGTTCGGCGAGAAGGTGAAGACCGCGGTCCAGGAGCACCAGCGGGGTACCGGCGACGCCGCCACGGCTGGCCTTTCGGGCGTGAGCGTCGACGCGACCGTCGGGCTGATCTTCTACGGAGACGTCCCGCTCGTGGTCGCCGACGACCTGCTCGCCGTGCTCCGGGCGCTTTCGGACGCTCCGGCCGACGTCGGCGTCTCGATGGCGACGTGCGAGGTGCCCGTCCCGGCCGGCTACGGCCGCGTCCTCCGCGATGCCAGCGGCGACATCCGCGAGATCCGCGAGCAGAAGGACCTCCGCAGCCCCGAGGAGCGGAACACCCGCGAGATCAACCCGGGCATCTTCGCCGCGTCGCTCTCGCACCTCCGCTCCGCGCTCGCCGCGCTTGAGCCGAACAACGCGCAGAAGGAACTCTACCTCACCGACATCGTCGCCATCAGCCGCGCGCGCGGGAAGAAGACGGTGGGCGTCGACGCCCGCGCGGAGATCCTCGTCGGGGTGAACGATCGGCACCAGCTCATCGAGGCCGAGGCGACGATGCACGCCCGCATCGCCCGCAAGTGGAGCGTCGCCGGCGCGACCGTGCGCCCCGGGTCGCGCATCGACGACTCGGTCATCCTCGAGGAGGACGTCGTCATCGAGACGGGCGTCGTCCTCCGCGGCGAGACCCGGATCGACCGCGGCGCCATGATCGACGTCGGCTCGGTCATCACGAGCTCGAGCATCGGGGCGGGCGTCACGGTCAAGCCGTACTCCGTCATCACCGACTCACGCGTCTCCGAGAAGGCGCAGATCGGGCCGTTCTCCCACCTCCGCCCCGACAGCGTCATCGGCGAGAGCGCGCACGTCGGGAACTTCGTGGAGACGAAGAAGACGACGCTAGGGCGCGGCGCCAAGGCCAACCACCTCGCCTACCTCGGCGACGGCGTCATCGGCGAAGACGCCAACGTCGGCGCGGGCACCATCTTCTGCAACTACGACGGCTACCAGAAGCACACGACCACCATCGGCGCCGGCGCGTTCATCGGCAGCGACTCTCAGCTCGTCGCTCCCGTGACCGTGGGCGCAGGCGCGTACGTCGGGACGGGCACGACGGTGACACGGGACGTCCCGGAGAACGCGCTCGCGCTCTCCCGCACCAAGCAGGAGAACAAGCTCGGTTACGCGGAAAAGCTTCGGGCGCGCTTCAAGGCGGCGAAGAAAGAGAAGGACGAGACGGCCTCGAAGAAGCCGGCGTAGGCTCTCCTGCGCGCTGGCTGGCGAGCTCGCTCACCACCTCGCCCAGCGTCGCGATGCCGCTCTCGATGAGCGCCTCGCTCCGGTTGCCGAACGAGAGCCGGAGGTGACCGCGGCGCGGGGGGGACACGAAGAACGGCCCGCCGGGGACGACGGCGACCTTCCTCGCGATGGCGGCGCGGAACACGTCGAGATCGCCGACGCCCGGCGGCAGCGAGAGCCACACGAACAGCCCACCGGACGGCCGCGTCCAGGAGACGCCCGCCGGCATCGACCGCGTGAGCGCCCGATCCATCGCGGCGTGCCGCGCGCCGTACATCGACTGGACGCGCGCGAGGTGACCATCGAAGTCGAACGTCTCCAGCAGCTTCGCCACGACGCGCTGGTTCAGAGTCGACGTGTGGAGGTCCGCCGCCTGCTTGAGCGTCGTGAGCCGCCGCCGGATCGGCTCTGCGGCGCGGACCCAGCCGATGCGGAGGCCCGGGGCGAGGGTCTTCGAGAACGTGCCGAGCTGGATCACGAGGTCCGGATCGAACGACGCGACCGAGGGGAGCGCCGAGCCGGCGAAGCGGATGTCCGCGTAAGGCTCGTCCGCGAGCACCGGGACGCCACGCTTCGCCGCCCACCGGACGAGGTCGCGACGCCGCGCTGCCGAGAGCGTACGGCCGGTCGGGTTCTGGAACGTCGGCACCACGTAGAGCAGCGACGGCGGCTCGGCGCTCGGGTCCGCGTCGAGACCGTCGAGCGCGTCGGTGCAGAGACCGTCCTCGTCGCTCGCGACGGCCACGGGCACCGCCTCGCAGAGCGAGAACGCCTGGAGGGCTGCGAGGTAGGTCGGGTCCTCGACCACGACGCGATCGCCCGGGTCGAGGAAGGCTCGCGCGACGAGATCGATCCCTTGCTGCGAGCCGTGCGTGATGAGGATGTCGTCCGCCCGCGTCGGGACCCCGAGGCCGCTCAGCCGCGCCGCGACCCACTCCCGGAGCGGGCCGTGCCCTTCGGTGACGCCGTACTGCAGCGCGGGGCCGCCGTCTTTCGCGAGCACCGACGCGGAGGCCTCCGCCAGCGCCTCGGCGGGAAAGAGCTCGGGCGCAGGCAGCCCGCCGGCGAACGACAGCACGTCCGGCTGCTCGGCGACCTTGAGGATCTCGCGAATCGCGGAGGGGGCAGCCCCTGCGAGGCGGCGTGAGAACGGGAGAGCCTGAGCGAGCTCGTGGGGGCTTTGGGGTTCGGTGGTCATGCGGAGTCTCCGGCGCGCACGTGGGTGTGCTCCTTGATCGAGGCGAGGACGATGGTCGTGTGCGTGCTCGACACGCCCGGGATGAGGCGCAGCTGCTCCACGAGGAGCTGGTCGAGGGTGCCCGTCGTGCGCGTGCGCACCTTGAGGAGATAGGACTCCGGGCCCGCCACGCGGTGGCACTCGAGCACGTCGGGCATCGCGAGCACTCGGCGCGCGAACGTCTCGAAGTACTTCGGGTGCTCGATCGAGACGCCGATGAACGCAGTGATGTCGTGGCCGAGGGCGCGCGGATCGACGCGGGCGGTGTAGCCGACGATGACCTTCGCCTCCTCGAGCTTCCGGATTCGATCGGCCACGGAGGGCTGCGAGAGCCCCACGTGCTTCGCGATCTCCTGCTGGGTCGTGCGGCAATCGCCCTGGAGGAGATCGATGATCTTGCGGTCCGTGGCGTCCACTCTCATAGGGAATACGCCGCACCGGTCGTAAGTCAATCGAGCGAACTCCAGCTAATCCTATAATCTATCGGAGCGCATCGACTCTCTCCTGCTCCCGGGAGGCCTCGGGCCGGGTGTGGGCGACGCTCGCCGTGCCTCGAAAAGCTGGCCGGTTCGCGCTCGGATGTGCCCATAGTCGCGTCATGGACGCCATTCGACTCCGCGGCGGCGCCGCGCTCAAAGGGACCGTACGAATCAGCGGCGCGAAGAACGCCGCGCTCCCCATCCTCTGCGCCACGCTGCTGTCCGACGGCGCGAGCCGGCTCCGCAACGTCCCTGCCCTGCGCGACATCGACACGACCGCGGCCCTCCTCCGCTTCCTCGGCCGCGACGTCACCGTCAACGCTCCCGAGGTCCATGTCGCGGCGGGGAGCGACATCCGTCCGGAAGCGCCCTACGAGCTCGTGAAGCAGATGCGCGCGAGCGTCCTCGTGCTCGGGCCGCTCCTCGCCCGCTTCGGGCGCGCGAAGGTCTCCTTGCCCGGCGGCTGCGCGATCGGCGCGCGCCCCGTCGATCAGCACCTGAAGGGGCTCGAGGCCATGGGCGCCACCATCCATCTCGAGCGCGGGTACATCCACGCCGAGGGGCCCGGTGGCGGAGGCCGGCTGCGCGCCGCCGAGATCTGCTTCGACATGCCGACGGTCACCGGCACCGAGAACCTGATGATGGCGGCCGCGCTCGCGAAGGGGCGGAGCACGCTCGTGAACTGCGCGCGCGAGCCCGAGGTCGAGGAGCTCGGTCGCGTGCTGAACAAGATGGGCGTCGAGGTCACGGGCGCCGGAACCGACGTCATCCACATCGTCGGCGTCGACCGCGGGCACCTCGACCCGTTCGACCACGCCATCATCCCCGATCGCATCGAGGCCGGGACCTACCTCGTCGCTGCCGCCGCGTCCGGCGGAGACGTCCTCGTGCAGGGGGCGGAGCTCTCGGATCTGGAGACGCTCGTCTCCAAGCTCCGTATGGCGGGCGTCGAGATCGCGGCCGAAGGGGACGCCATCCGCGTTCGCCGTACCGGGCCGATCAAGCCGGTCAACATCACGACCGCGCCGCACCCCGGATTCCCCACCGACATGCAGGCGCAGTTCCTCGTGCTCATGTGCCTCGCGAAGGGGGAGAGCGTCATCACCGAGACCATCTTCGAGAACCGCTTCATGCACGTCCCCGAGCTGCAGCGCATGGGGGCGAGCATCGCGCTGCGCGGGAACACCGCCGTAGTGCAGGGGGTCGGGCGTCTCTACGGCGCGAGCGTCATGGCGACCGACCTCCGGGCCAGCGCGTCGCTCGTCATCGCCGGGCTGGTCGCGGAGGACGAGACCGAGGTCCGCCGCGTCTACCACCTCGACCGCGGCTACGAGCACATGGAGAAGAAGCTCGGGGGCGTGGGTGCCGACATCGCGCGGGTGAAGGGCGCGGAGTCGTAGGAGGAGGACGACCGACCCCGCAAGGTCCGTGACCGATCGTCGATGGGTGACCCACCGACCGCACCCGGCGACGAACCCACCCGCGAGGAGGGCCACCGACCACGCGCGGGAGGCGACCGATCCAGGGTCGGTGACGGACCGAACGCACGCGGCGACGGACCGACCCCGCGAGGAGGATCACCGACCGCCTGCGGAAGGCAACCGATCCTGGGTCGGTGACGAACCGCACGCACGCGGTGACGGACCGACCTCGCGAGGAGGACCACCGAACGGGAGAGGACGATGACCGATCGTCGATCGGTGGCCGACCGAACGCCCTCGGTGACGAACCGGACGCGCGAGGGGGATGACCGAACGCCGGCGGACGAGGACCGAGCGCACGCAGTCTCTTGAACTGCGGCGAGATTGCTGCTCTCCCTTGCGCATGGTCTTCCGGATGATCCTGGCGTCGTCCCTCCTGATCGCCTCGGCTGGTTGCAGCTCGAAGGCGGCGGACACCACGACGCCCGACGCGGCGAAGAGCGCGCCCATCGACGCGAATGCGCAGGCCCACGACAGCAGCGCGCACCACGCAGACACGGGCACTCCGCCCGCGGATGCCGGCGCGCATGCGAAGCCGCATGACGCGGCCTCGGCGGATGCCGGAGTGGCTGACGCGGGCCCGGACCTCCAGCTGGAGGCCGGGGACTTCACGTGCATCCTCGACTGGCCCAAGGTCGGAGACTTTCGCATCACGAACAAGCTCGTCGAGGCGGGCGCGTCGATCGCCGTCGCCGCGGATCCCGAAGGCGGCACCTACCCCGTCGGCACCCTCATCCAGCTGATTCCCGGCGAGGCGATGGCCAAGCACCGCGTCGGCTGGAACACGGCGACACGCGACTGGGAGTTCTTCCGTCTGAGCACGTCGGCGGCGGGCACCGTCATCGAGCAGCGTGGCGGGGTGGAGGTCACGAACGCGAGCGGGACCTGCTACGGCTGCCACAGCCAGGGCGAAGCGCAGTTCGATCTCATCTGCGGGACGACCCATGGCTGCGCTCCGCTCCCGTTCGACGAAGCAGAGATCCAGGCCGTCCAGAACGCAGACCCGCGCTGCGGTGACTGACGCGCCGGTCGCGCTCGCGGACGTCCGGCGGCGCGTTCTCATGGCGCCGACACGCTGCTGTCAGGCCCCGCATCGCTCGCATGCACCACCGCTGCCGGAGGTGGATCGAGCCGGACGAGCGGGCGAAGCTTCTTCAGCGACGAGCGGCCGATCCCTTTGACCTTGAGCAGATCCTCGATCTGCCGGAAGTGACCCAGCTTGCCTCGCAGCGCGAGGATCGCCTCGGCTCGCTTCGGCCCGACGCCGGGGAGCCGGTGGAGGTCGGCGAGCGTGGCCTGGTTGAGGTAGACGGGATCATCCGGCGTCGCGTGACCGTGCGCGGGCTCGCGTGCGGAGGCGGGCGAGGTGACCGACGACGGCAGCGTGCTCGCGGCAAGCAGGCCGGCGCCTGGAGGGGCCACACCCACGGGCGTCGATGCGACCACCGCGGCAGGAACGTCTGCGACCTTGGGTTGCGGCGGCGCGACGCCGGCGTCTGGCGCAGGCGGATCGGTCGAGAGGATGTTGCGCGCGAGCGCCGAACGACCGATCGCGCCGAGGAGCACGAGCCCCATCGCAGCCGCGACGAGGCGCCCGAGGACGGGGCCCCACTGCCAGGCGCGAGCGGCGGAGACGAGCGCCGAGAGCCGCGCACGAACGTGGCTGAGGACGGCCGGGAGGCCACGCGACGCGCGCGTGGCCTCCCCAGGAATCGCGCGGACGCGCGCAAGGACAGGCACCTTCACGCTCCACCGCGCCTACGCGAGGTCTCCGGTCGCGTCGTGCCCACCGCGCCGCACCGGAGAGCCCCCGGCGGTCTCGTCGCGGCGCGGGCGGCTTCGAGGCTCGCTCTCCCCGTCCCTCGCCCCGTCGCGCGCGTGACCCGTCCGCGGCCCGTCGTCGCGCGACTCCCACTCGCGGACCTGCAGCGTGCCGTTCACCGGGATGGCGTCGAGCTTGAGCGTGATCGAGCCGTCTCGATTCACGAAGCCCACTCCGACCCGAGTCCAGTACGACTTGCCCGAGCCTCGCTCGACCACCGTGTAGACCGCCTTCATCTGCTGCTGCCCATTCGCATCCATCGCATCACCTCTCAGGAGAACGCCGGCGGAAGTCGCCGACACGGACGAGGTTTGCGAGCGGCGTGCCCGGAGCCGAGGCCTGGAAATCGCGGGTGACGGCGTCGGATGGCCGTGTCCGGGACAGCCAGGCGACGTCCGCGGACAGCGAGGGCCTCGGCGCAACCGGGAGGGTGCGTTTGCCCGGTACCGCGTCCGGGTGCTACTCCTAGCCGGGAGGCCCGCCATGTCGATTGATAGCGAGAAGGACGTCATCCGGAGGATCGACGAGGCATCGGTCGGTCGACGCAAGTTCGTCATCGGCGGCGCTGCCGCGGCGGGCGTCGCGGCGTTCGGCTCGATGCTCGACGCGAAGGCGGCCATCGCGGCGACCGAAGCGCTGGGCCCGAACCTCGCGGCGAGCCCGCCGGCGGGCTTCGTGCCGTTCTCGGCGCCCGGACGGATCGTGAAGGTCTCGAAGGCCGACTGCCTCCAGCCGAACAAGCTCTACCCGAAGCCCGACGACGCGAAGGCGATGCTCGAGCGCGCGATGATGGAGCTCACGGGCAAGCCCGACCTCATCACCGCGGTGAAGGAGTTCGTGCACCCGGACGACATCGTGGTCGTGAAGGTGAACGGCATCGCGCTCCGCAACATGGGGACGAACAAGGAGCTCGTGCTGCCGTTCCTCCAGGCGATGATCGACGGCGGCGTGCGCGCCGACCACATCACGGTCCTCGAGCAGTACGGCAACTTCCTCGACGGCACGCGCGTCAACGCGAGCAACGTCCCGCACGGCGTGAAGATCTCGATCCACAACAACGGCGACACGACGATGCCCGACCGCATCATCGCGGGCACCGGCGTCCCGATGAAGTTCTGCAGGGCGCTGACGGAGGCCACGGCCGCCATCAACTTCTCGCTCATCAAGGACCACGGCATCTGCGGCTACACCGGGTGCCTCAAGAACATGACGCACGGCTGCCAGACGGTGCCGCACAACTTCCACATCCACCACGCCTCGCCGCAGATCGCGCTGCTCTACGCGCAGGACGTCATCAAGACGCGCGTGCGCCTCAACATCACCGACGGATTCAAGCTCATGGCCGACGGCGGGCCGCTCTACCGCCAGCCGCAGTACGTCTTCCCGCACGAGTCGGTGTACGTCACGACCGATCCCGTCGCGATGGACGCCATCGGCCACGACCTCGTCGCCAAGGCCCGCGCCGATCACCGGCTCCCGTCGCTGGAAGCGATGGGGCGACCCGCCGCGTACATCCAGGCTGCCGCCGACCTCGGTCTCGGCATCGCCGACCGCGGCCAGATTCGCGTCCAGTCCGTCACGCTCTGACGGCTCGCCACAACGGCGAGGCCGGCCGACGCCGTGGGCTCGTACCCACGGCGCTGACCGTATTCTTCACACGCGCACTCTCAGCGGGCGCGGCGGCGACGGCGGCTGACCATCGCAAGACCGACCGAGAGCCAGCCGAGACCTGCCCAGCTTGCCGTGCGGTCGGACGAGATCGCGCACCCGCCGGACGAGGAGGGCGTGATCGCATCCGTACCGCCGACGCTCTCCGCGGCCGAGGTGGTGGGCATGGCGAAGCAGTAGTTGTAGGTGCACGCGAACCCGATGAGGCACGTGGAGCCCGTCGCGGTGAGCGTGCACGCCTCCGTACAGACGGCCGGGGCCCCCTTCGTCGGCTCCGCGCAGACGTTCGACTCGCAATCCGTCTTTGCCTGGCAGCTCGCCCCGAGCGTCCCGGGATCTGCGGGCGTCCCGGTCATCTGGGCGGTCGGGAGCCCCGTTCCGGTGCCCGTACCCGGCGAGGTGCTGGTGCTCGTTTCCGTCGACGATGCCGAGGCCGTTCCCGTCCCGCTACCGGCGCCCGCGTCCTCCTCGGGAGGCGGCTGGGGCAGACCCGCGAGCATGGCGAGGACGCTTCCGTTCGGCGTGCCGAGCCCGCTCGGGCCATCCCACCCGGTGGCGGTCGTGCAGAGCTTGCCGCACGAGCTCGGATCGTTGGAGTCCGTGTCCGAGCCGGTCGAGTCGTCCGGGTAGGCCGCGGATCCGAGGTCGTTCCAGCCGGTCGGGTTCGTGTAGGGCCAGCCGAGGTTGTTCGAGATGATCTCCGCGAGCCCGAGCCGCGTGAGGATGCCTGCCATCAAGGGCGACGAAGCGCTCGTCCCTTCGACCGACTGCCATCCCGCCTGGTACACCGCGATGTCGACGAGCTGGCCGCCACTGACGAAGGCGGCCGCCGCGGAGACGTCTGCGGTCGCACGGTTGCTGCAGCCGGTCCCCGTGAGGGCCGCCATCTGCCACGACTTGGCGGCGAACTCGGTGCTGCAACCGCTCGTCGTGACGTCCTGCCCGTTCTGGCCGGTGCTGAAGCCGCCGCCGAAGTTGGAGTCGTTCCAGACCGCCTCGTCGTAACCGGAGCCGGTGCTGAACAGGATGGTCCCGCCGACCGAGAGGATGTCCGGCGCCGACGCGGGGTACCCGGGGGTGTTGACGTTCGAGCCCTCGTCGACGAGGTCGTAGCCGAAGTCACCCGTCGCAGCGAGGACGAGGTGGCCCGGCGTCGTGTAGCCGATCGGGTCCGTCCCTCCCTGGTCGTTCGGTCCGGCGCCCTCGGGGCCGCCGATGCTGATGCTCGTGGCCACGGCGCCAAGGCTGGCTGCCGTCTTGGCTCCGGCGATGAAGTCGTCGTCCGTGAAGTCCCCCTGCGTGTCTCCGATCTCGACGAGGAGGATGCTGCAGTCCGGGCACGCCGCGCTGACCATGTCCATGTCGAGCGAGGTCTCGGAGTCACCGTCGGAGCCCGAGTCCCCGCCGCTGCTCGCGCCGCCGGTCTGGCTCACCTGCGCGAAGCATGGCGAGGTCCCGGTCGGCATCCCGCTGCACTTCGGCAGCACGGGAAGCCCGTAGGTCGCTCGGTACTCGGTGATATCGGAGAAGGCCTTCGAGTCAGGGCTGTCGAGGACCGCGACGATCTTCCCGTTCGCCGCCGCGTTGCTCGGGATCTTGTAGGCGCTGATGATGTCGGACGGGGCCATGCCCTGAGGTGTGAGGCCGCCACCGCCGCCGTTGCCCTCGACGACGTGCTTCGGGACGGGCTGGTCCGGCGTCCACCCGAGCGGCAAGAGGACCTTGCTGTAGCAGTAGTGCGCCTTGCTGTGGTCGCAGTTGTCGACGGTGTAGCGGCCGTCTCGACGGATGTGTACGCCCGCGGGGAGCGTGGCGCCGGTGACCTGCGCGCGCGAGTGAACGCGGGGAGCGGCGCTCGCGGACTGGCTCGTGGCGAGACCGACGAGACCGACGGGAACGACGAAGAGCGCTGCGCACCAGTTTCGCATCCTTGCCATCGAAGCCTCCTGGCACGATCGAGTGAGCGCTGAGCGAAGCTCGTCCCGTCGGCCGTGGGGATCTATATGCGCCGGATTCGGGCGAGATCAATCTCCAGACTGCCGACTTTCAAGGCGAAACTGCCGGAGCTGGAATCTTGCTGTCGCTGCGTGCAGGATCGCGACTTTTGCGGCAGCTACAGTGAAACTTTCGCGCGATTCGAGCGTCCGCGGCGTGCCCTCGCCCGCTCGAAGGCGGAGCCGTGCGGATCACGCCTGGACGGAGCGGCCGCGCTGCAGCGAGCGCGGCCGCGACGTCACGAGGTTCAGCGCCCGGAAGCTCGCGGACGCGCAGATTTGTAGTGGTTGATGAGCGCGTTCGTCGACGAGTCGTGCGAGGTGATGACCTCCGGAGACGACAGCTCGGGCTCGATCTTCTTCGCAAGCTGCTTCCCGAGCTCGACGCCCCACTGGTCGAAGCTGAAGATGTTCCACACGATCCCCTGCGTGAAGATCTTGTGCTCGTAGAGCGCGACAAGGCGTCCGAGGGTCTTCGGGGTGAGCTTCTGGAAGAGGATCGACGTCGATGGCCGGTTCCCGGGGAACGTCTTGTGCGGCACGAGCTCCGCCACACGCTCGGGCGACGTCTTGGCCGCCTCCAGCTCCGCCTTCGCCTCGGCTCCCGTCTTCCCCTTCATCAGCGCTTCGGTCTGCGCGAAGAAGTTCGCAAGCAGCACGTCATGATGGTTCTGGCCATCCTTGCCGTCGGGAGCCACCAGATCGTTGTGCGTCTCGATCGGCGCGAGGAAGTCCGCAGGGATGATCCGCGTCCCCTGGTGGATCAGCTGGTAGAACGCATGCTGGCCGTTCGTCCCTGGCTCACCCCACACGATGGGGCCTGTCGAGTAGTCGGTGATGGTCTGGCCGCTGCGGTCGACGCGCTTGCCGTTGCTCTCCATGTCCCCCTGCTGGAAGTACGCCGCGAAGCGGTGCATGTACTGGTCGTACGGGAGGATTGCGTGCGTCTCGGCGCCGAAGAAGTTCATGTACCAGATGCCGACGAGCCCCATCAGGATCGGGAGGTTCGCCTTCGGCTCCGCGGTCCGGAAGTGGTGGTCCATCGCGTGAGCGCCGGCGAGCATCTCGTCGAAGTTGTCCATGCCGATGACGCAGGCGATGGAGAGGCCGATCGCGGACCAGAGCGAGTAACGACCTCCGACCCAATCCCAGAACGGGAACATGTTGGCGACGTCGATCCCGAAGCGCGAGACCTCGCCCTCGGCGGTGGAGACGGCGACGAAGTGCTTCGGGACCGCCGCCTCGCCGCCGAGCTTCGCGGTGACCCACGCGCGAGCAGAGCGCGCGTTCATCAGCGTCTCCTGCGTGGTGAAGGTCTTGGAGGCGATGATGAAGAGCGTCGTCTCGGCGTCGAGCGTCTTGAGCGCTTCGGCGAGGTGGGTCCCGTCGACGTTCGAGACGAAGTGCGCGCGGAGCCCGGGCTGCCAGTAGGGCCGTAGCGCCTCGGTGGCCATCACGGGCCCGAGATCGGAGCCGCCGATGCCGATGTTGACGATGTCGGTGATGCGCTTGCCGGTGTGCCCCTTCCACTCGCCCGACCTGACGCGGTCGGTGAACGCGCGCATCTTCGCGAGCACGGCGTTGACCTCCGGCATGACGTCCTGACCGTCGACCAGGATGGGCTCGTTCGATCGGTTCCGGAGGGCGACGTGCAGGACGGCGCGGTCCTCCGTGCGGTTGATCTTCTCGCCGCGGAACATGCGATCGCGCCACTCGGTGACCTTCGCCTGCTCCGCCAGGGCGAGCAGGAGGTCGAGCGTCTCGTCGGTGATACGATGCTTCGAGAAGTCGACGAGGAGGTCGGCCTCCTTCCGGGAGAAGCGTTCGAAGCGACGTGGGTCGGATTCGAACAGCGAGCGGACGTGGACGTCGCGCATCGCGTCGTGGTGGCGGGCGAGTGCTTTCCAGGCGGGCGATTCGGTGAGGGCGCTCATGGCGCGGATGCTACCAGGGTTTCGGAGGCGGCATCACCAGCCGCCGTCACCCGAGGCAGCACGCCTCGCGCGGCTCTACGGGCAGCTCGCGGGAGTGATCGCGCCCTGCGCGATCCAGAGGCTGAGACGCTCGAGGTCGCCGTTGGTGAGCAGGCTCACGGTGGTCGCCTCGGGCATGACGGGATAGGGGTAGGGCATCGACTGCCCGAGGACGTAGTTGCTCAGGATGGCTCGCTCGGATGCCGCGATACCGGGGAACTCGATGTTCTGGTCGTAGTCGCTGTTCCCCGCGTCGAAGCCGTTCACCTCGGCGTTCGGTGGGGCCGGGCTCGCGAGCAGCGTCTTGTACATGAGCCAGCTGTTGCCTGGGTCACCAGGCGCGATGACGGCCATGTCGATGCCGAAGGGCTCACCCATGAACTGCGTCTCGACGGACGCGAGCGGCCCCGTGTTCGACTCATCCGCCACCTGATCCAGCGCAGTCGCTCGGACCCCTTGCGGTGACGACAGATCCAGCCCCAGGCGTGCGTACCCCGAGCCACCATCGAGACTTGGGAGCACGGGCGTCGCTGGCTCGTGGCAGCCCATGTAGGCGCACGAGGGGAGGAAGATCGGCTTCAGGATGTCGCGGCAAAACTCGATGGTCGGGGGCCCCGCCGCAGGGGGGGATGGCGCAGCGCCGGCCGTGAAGGTGACGGTCATCGGCGCGCTGAGCGTGGCCCCGTCGATCGCCTGCAAGCCGAACGAGCTACCCGCGTCAGGCGAGGGTACGATGAGCGTGACCTGGTACTGCTGCCCCGGCGTCATCCAGCCCAGATTGCCGCCGGGGTTCGAGAGCGTGACGCCAAGGGTGACCGGGTCGTAGGTGACCAGGGGCTCGGTGAACGTGTTTCCGCTCGAGTCCTCCAGGATAACTGACTGGCGGAGGACCGTGCTCGGGTCGAGGAAGCGGTTGAACTCGAGGATGATCGGCTTGTCGACCGTGTAGTTCGAGCCGGCCGTGTTCGGGAACCCGATGTTCGAGCTGATGAGCTGGATCGGCGTCGCGCCGACCGAAGGCTGGTTGTGGTATGGGCCGAGGTCGCAGCCAAGCGCAGCGACAGCGAGCGCGAGGAGCGCCGCGACCGAGATCAGCTCTCGGCGTAGAGCGACAGCTGCTCGCGGACGACCTGCTCGCTCACGCCGGTCCGGATGTGGTCCTTCAGGCAGTCTGCGAGCGTCAAGAGGAGGTCGTCGACCCCCTTGTCCTCGATGAGCTTCGCAAGCACGGCTCGCGCTTCCCGGCTCTCGTCCCCACGGAGGAATTGACGAACGATGTCCAGCGAGATCTCCCCCTGAAAGTCGAGGTACATGTTTTCCAAGAGGTACCGAACAAGGTCTTTCACGAAAGTCCTCCTTCCAGTGGGGGGGCCGGGGAGGTGAGGCCCCTTCGGGTATAGCGAGCGGGGTCTCGCTATATCCCCCCGCCGTCCGAGCAGGCAAGGAACTTTCGAGGCGAACGTGTGAAGAGCGCATCATCTGCACTCCGCGAGGTTCGACTCGCCGGGCTGGTGGCAGACCATGCACGGTCGCGGGTTTCGACGGAATTGCGTGCTGCACGTGGCCATGAAGCCGGCGCGGTGGGGGTTGAAACCGGCACCGATGCCGGCGCCACCGTGGCAGGTGACGCAATCACGCTCCGTGTGGCAAGCGACGCAGGCGTTCAGGTTCCGCTCCGCCTCGAAGCCGTGGTGGGCGGGCGTGACTGGAGCGTCGCTCCAGGTCGCCTTGGGGGGGTGGAATCGGGTGGACTCACGTGCCGCCGTGGGACCGCTCATGGTGATGCCGAGGCGCATGTGGCACGTGAGGCAGAAGCTCTGCTCCTGGTGGCAGCTCGTGCACTTCTGCGTCGCCATGCGGGCCTCGATCGGGTGCATCGAGATGTAGTCGCTCGGGTGGATGCTCCGCGGACGGACGCGCCCATCGTGGCAGTTGGTGCAGTAGTCCTCCGTGTGGCAGTTCGCGCAGAACTGCGAGTCGGCCGCCGCGACCTGGCGGTGACGCTGAATCCAGTCCGGCGTGTGCTGGGAGTCGTGAAGCCACTGAGGGGGCTTGAGCTCGCCGGTCGCGAAGACGGTCCGCATCCGGCCTCCCGACGCCTCGCGCGTCTCTGCCGTCTGGTGGATGGGCCCCTCCCCCGTCTCTCGGAGGTGACAGATGGTGCAGGTGCTCTTCGCAGCATGCGGACCCGCCGAATCCGGGGCCTGGTGGCAGTTGAAGCAACCTGCCATCCGCGGGAGCTGGTCGCGCGTCGCCAGCTCGAGCTGGCCGACCTCGCCGTGGCACTGGGTGCACTTGAAGCCTTGAGCGAGGTGCTTCTTGTGCGTGAAGTTCAAGTTCGGCCGCGGCATCTCCAGCGGGGCGACGTGGTTCCCGTCTCCCGGCGCGTAGCCGAGGTGGCAGAAGGCGCACTGCCCTCGCGTCGCGGTGCCCGCGAGAACGGCGTTCGGGTTGGAATGGTCGGTCCCGTGGCAGCCGTCACAGGTCGTCGGCACGGGGATGAGCGAGAACTTCACCGACTCGCTGTTCGGCACGTTCTGGTGGCAGGTCGTGCACTGGACCCCCATCGTCGTGTGCCAGCGGTGGTTGAAGCGCAGAGTCATCTTCTGCGGCGGGAAGATCGCCGGGCTCGGGCCGTCGTCCGGCGAGTCCGCGCCCGGAGGCAAGAGCGCTGCGGGCACGGGGGCGTCGTCGGGCATCGCGCTCACGCCGGTCACGCGCGGGAGGTTCGACGCCGCGGCAGGCACCGCAGGGGCTGCGGAGGTCGCGGTCGGGTCGAGGAAGGCGACCACGATCGCCGCGAGCAGCGCGGCGATCAGGGGGAAGACTCCGAGGTTCCTGGGATGCGGGATCATCGGCCGAACGCCAGGTTGAGGGTCAAGAGGCCACGGAGGCGGGTGCCTACGAGGCGGTTGTTGTCTTGCTGGAACTCGAGCATCGTCTGGCAGCGCGGCGCGAAGCGGTAGCCCGCGCCGAGCATGTAGCCGACGTTCGTCGCGTAGCGGTCAGGACGGAGCTTGTCGTCCCAGTTCCAGACACCGAGCCGGCCCTGGACGACGTACCGCGTCTCGAACACGTGCTGCGCGCTCAGGTCGGCCCCGACACGGTCCCCCGCGTCGCCGACGTCGACCGCACCGCGTAGCGAGACGTTGCCGTTGCCCCACTTGTACTTCGCCGCGAGGTCGGCCCCTTCGTCGAAAGGATGTCCGTTGGTCGGGTAAAGGCCAGCGATGCTGTTGTTCGCCAGCGTCAGGTTGGGCGACGCGGTGGTCGGGTTCGTCTCGGATGTGTCGACCGTGTAGATGCGCGCGTGCACCCCTGCCGATACCGAGGCGCGGTCCTTCACGTAGCTCCCGCGCACCGACACGTCGTTGATCGGCTCGCTCTGGAACACGTTCCAGATGGAGTCCGCGTCGTACGTCGGCGCGAAGTAGTCGTAGTCGACGCTCAGTGTCAGGCGCTTGGTCGCGAACACGTCGAACGCCGCATAGATCTGGCTGAACTTCACGTCGTACAGGTCGTACGAGAGGCCGGCCTTCACGCCGCCCCACTTCTTGAAGTCGGCCTCGACGGCGTAGCCGATCTTGTCGCTCGAGACCCGCGTCTCGCTGAAGTTGGTCGCCGGCACGTTCGCGTTCGCGAACTCCGCGAGGTTGCTGCTGCCGGTGTCGTAGACGCGCCGGTACGTGAGGCGCGAGTGAATCCACGTCGCGCCGGTGGTCTCGATCGCGGCACCGAACGCGGGCGCGACGTCGGCGGGCTGGAACTGCGGGTAGAGCGACGGATCGAACCCGTTGCGGTTCCCCCTCCAGATGCCGCCCGCCTCGAAGCGCGCCGTCGACAGCGGCATCCCGCCGCGGACTTCGAGCCCGGTGTAGCCCTCCACCGCGACGAAGAACGGGAGCGACGCCTTCACCTCCGCGCCGTCGAAGCTCCACCAGCCGAGCGAGTCGACCATGTACTGCCGGCCGAGCTTGAAGCCGAGGATGCCGTGGAGGTACCGCCGCCCCTCCAGGTAGGCGTACATGACGTCGACGAGCCCGGTGTTGTCGGACAGGCCGGGCACGAAGCTCGAATATGCGCCGGGGTTCGTCTCCCCGCCGTTGACGCCGTAGTCCGCGTCGTAACGAACCCGGGCGCGGAAATCGAGCTCCGGGCCGTTCCGCTGCACCGAGTGCTCGCCGAGGATGTCGTAGAGGTTGAGTCCGAGCGTGGTCGTGAAGCGCGTCCGATCGAGCACCGTCTGGCCCGTGGGGCTGCGGACGTCGTAGAGCTGCGCGGCGCTGTCGCTCGAGAGCTCGGGCTCGATCGCGCGCGCGGGCCTGGCGACGAGGGCGACACCGGAGAACGTGGTGGCGACGAGGGCCGTCGTGGCGAAGCGTAGAGGGAAGCGAAGGGGCATCGTGGAAGCGCGAGCTCTAGGCGGTCGCGTCGCGTGGCTTGCCGCCGAACTGGGTCATGAGACGGTCGTCGTACGTGTCGGCCACGGCTGCGAGGTGACGGATCATCTGGTCGACCTCGGTGGCTTGCAGATCCTCCGTCGGGCGCTCGCTCACCGCGACGATTCGCTGGTCGATGAGCCCGAACGCGGCGTTCGCCAGCCCCGCGGCGTTCAGCTCGAGGAGATGGCGGAAGAGCGGCTCGTGCGGCGCCCTGTCCGCGGCGAGCGTGAGGACGGGAGAGACGACGCGCAGGTACGTGCGAAGCTCGCCCTTCGGAGGGGCGGGGCGCTCTGCGAGCCGGATGAGGACGGGCGCGCTGCCGCGTTGAAGCGTCCAGGTCGCGTTGTGCGCGTCTTCCTTCGCGAGCGCGGTCTTGGGGTCGACCCCGAGCCCGCGGACGACCTCCTCGATGAGCGCTCTGGCCCGCGTGAACTCCGATTCCAAATCGACCTCCGCGAGACTCCGCCCGTACGGTGAGCCACACCCCTGCCCACCGGCGCCAGAATCGGAGAGTTCACTGGACGCTGTCAACATCTCCTGTGCGACGGCCCTCCCGAGCGGCTCGCGAGCGCCTCCACGAATCGCCTCCGTCCGCCGCGCTGCCACTGCCGGGATGCGCATCTATCCCGACACGCTCCTTGACCCTGCGTCTAACAGGGTGGCAACCTGCTCCGAAGGCATCCACCGACCCATGACCGAGCCGCAACAGCGATACCGCGTCATCGAGAAGCTCGAATCGGGCGGCATGGCGGAGGTATTCCGCGCCGAGAGTGAGGGGCTGCAAGGCTTCAAGAAGCAGGTCGCCATCAAGCGCGTCCTTCCTCACCTCTCCGAGAAGAAGAAGTTCATCTCGATGTTCCTCGACGAGGCGCGCCTCTCCGCGCACCTCACGCACTCGAACTGCGTCCAGGTCTTCGACATCGGCGTCGGCGACAACGCCTACTTCATCGTCATGGAGTTCGTCGACGGGGCGAACCTCAAGTCGATCACCGAGTCGCTCCGGAAGCAGGGCAAGGAGTTCCCCGTCTCGTACGCCGCGTTCATCGCGCTCGAGATCTGCAAGGGGCTCTCGTACGCCCACGAGCTGCGCGACCCGAGCGGGACGGACCTCCACATCGTCCACCGCGACATGTCGCCGCCGAACGTCCTCATCACGAAGTACGGCGAGATCAAGATCGTCGACTTCGGTCTCGCGAAGGCGAACTCGCAGCTCGAGAAGTCCGAGCCCGGCATCATCAAGGGCAAGTTCAGCTACCTGTCGCCCGAGGCGGCGATGGGCCAGGACGTCGACGCGCGCACCGACATCTTCGCCGTCGGCATCATCCTCTGGGAGCTCCTGACCGGGCAGCGCCTGTTCATGGGCGACACCGACTTCCAGACGGTGAAGAAGGTCCAGCAGGCGCAGGTCCCGTCCGCGTCGAGCATCAACCCGCAGGTCCCGCCCGAGCTCGATCGCATCCTGTCGAAGTCGCTGACCCGCGACCCCGACGCGCGCTACCGCACCGCCCGCGACCTCGGGCAAGACCTGTCGAAGTTCATGTTCAAGCTCGGGACACCGGTCAGCGCGTTCGACATCGCGCAGATCGTCCAGAGCGTGATGAAGGACCGCGGCAAGGTCAAGGCGAAGCCGCAGGCGTCGATCATCGAGTCGCTCATCGAGGAGGCGCTGCTCGAGTTCACGTCGCTCACCGACGAGGAGAAGGCCGAGGCCCAGCGCAAGGAAAACAGCGCGACGGCGAAGGCGCCGAGCAACCCGGGCGGGTTCGTCGACCCCACCAACTGGGCGGACGAGTTCTCGGCGTCGGACGGCAGCAGCCACGACATCGCGCGCACCGGCATCGCGGGCAAGCAGCTCGAGGTCGGCAACCTCTCCGCGCTCGAGGACGACCAGAGCGCCGGCGCGACGGCGACCGATGCGCTGATGCGAGACACGGCGGACGACGACGACGACGAGCCCTCGGACGACGTCGCGCCCGCTCGCAACGGCGCGGGTGCGGCAGCGTCGCTCGGCAAGGCAGCGCCGACGGCGGTCGAGGCCGCGCTCGCCCGCGACGCCGCGAAGGCCAAGGGCGGCGGCTTGCAAGGAGTGATCATCGCAGTCGTCGTGGCCGTCGTCGCCTTCGGGGTGGCGTGGTTCACCTTCCTCAAACCCCACTGACTCAAAGGCGGCCCCCGGTCCATGCTCCATCTCTCTCGCGCGCGGCGCGCGGTCCTCTCGCTCACGCTCGCTCTCTCGCTCGCCTCGCTCGCTGGCTGCGACGACCCCACGAAGGGCCAGGCGAAGGCCAACGCAGCGGCTCCCGTCGCCTCGACCGCGGGCTCGGCGGTCGCCGGCAGCACCTACGCGATCACGCCGCAGAACTCGAAGGTCGAGTGGACCGGCTCGAAGGTCACGGGTCACCATGACGGCTCCTTCGGAAGCTTCAGCGGGGCCATCACGTTCGTCGGCGGCGCCATCGAGAAGAGCCGTGTCACCATCGACATCGACACGCCGTCGCTCACGACGGTGCCCGAGAACCTGATCCATCACCTGAAGACGAAGGACTTCTTCAGCGTCGAGGAGTTCCCGAAGGCCACCTTTGCCTCGACGTCCATCAAGGCCGGCGGAGGCAGCGCCGACAAGCCGGCCGGGTTCCAGATCACGGGCAACCTCACGCTCCACGGGGTCACGAAGTCGATCTCCTTCCCCGCGAACATCGCGGTCGTCGGCGACGCGGTGAACGCGGACGCCACGTTCTCGATCAACCGGAAGGACTTCAACATCAACTACCCCGGCAAGGTCGACGACGTCATTCGCGACGACGTGCTGATCAAGCTGACGCTCCACGCGACGAAGACGCCGTAAGCGCTCGCCCAATCGTCCTTCGACGCGGCGAGAGCCGTTGGGTAGACTGAGCCACATGGCGATGCTCTCGCGGAACCGGCCGTCCCTGCGCCGTGCGTCACTCGTGTGCGCACTGGCCGCAGCGGTCGCGTGCAGCGGGAGCGTGTCGGACACGTCTGGCCTCTTCCAGCCCGACGCAGCGGGCGGGCTCGATGGCGCGCCGAGGGCCGACGGTCGCACGACGGCTCGCGACGGCTCCGCCCACGACTCGACGGCGCACGACGCCTCCTCGCACGACGGGACGGTCGGTCAGGTTGACGGGAGCACGCCCGACGCCCCCGGCCCCGGCGATGACGCGACGAAAGCCGACGCGCGCTCGCCCGACGCGGGGCACGACGCCGCCACCAGGGAGGACGCGGGCGATCACGACGCCGGCAAGCCGCACGACGACGCCTCGACGTGCGGCGGCGGCGCGATGGCTTGCACGAACGCGGCCTCGTGCCACGCGAACACGAACCCCTGCGAGGTCGCGACGTGCACCGACGGGTGCTGCGCCTTCGGGAACGTCGCTGCCGACACGGCCTGCACGAGCGGCGCCACGAAGGGGGTGTGCAACGGCGCCGGCCAGTGCGTCGGATGCCTCACCCCGGCCAACTGTCCTGCGCCCGGCGTGTGCGAGGTCACGACCTGCTCGGCCGGAGCCTGCGGCACCGCATCGGCTCCCTCGGACACCGCGTGCAGCGGCGGCGTCTGCAACGGCAGCGGGCACTGCGTCGGTTGCCTGACCGCAGCGAACTGCCCCACGGCTCCGGTCTGCCAGACCGCGAGCTGCGGCATCCTCGACAACTGCGGCACCACGCCCGTCTCGCGCGGGACGGCGTGCGCCTCCGGCACCGGCACGGTCTGCAACGGGCTGGGCTCGTGCGTCCAGTGCAACGCGGCGTCCGACTGTCCGAACGCCCCGGCGTGCGAGACGGCGACGTGCAGCAACCAGACGTGCGGAACGACGCCCACCGCGACAGGGACGCCGTGCCCTGCCGAGCCGGGCACGTGCAACGGCAAGGGTCAGTGCAGCCAGGTCTCCTGCACGTCCGCGGCGGGCTGCCCCGCGACCGGATCGGCGTGCGTGATCGCGACCTGCGTCGGCAGCATCTGCAGCGCGAACGACGCGCCGCTCGGAACGACGTGCACCGACAGCGGCGGGCGCGTGTGCAACGCGTCCGGCAAGTGCGTGGCCTGCAACACGGCGATGGACTGTCCGACCGGGATCGGCCCCCCCATCTGCCTCGGCGGGACGTGCTTGTGACCCTCTGCCGAGCCTCCGCGTCTGCGCCTTGCCAGGTCGGCGGCGGCCGTGCCAGAACGCAGCCGTGATGCCGATCCTCCGTACGTTCGCTCGATGCACCTGCGCCGCGGCCCTCGCCGCGCTCGTCCTCTCGACCGGCTGCTCGAAGGGGGCCTCCGAGCCCGGCGCGTCCGACTTCAAGCCGGCGCCGCCGACCCCGCCCGACCCCGGGCCGGCGAAGCTAGTGGTCACCGACGAGCTCGTCGGCAAGGGCGCGGACGTCAAGGCGGGCGATACGGTGCGGGTCCACTACACGGGCACGCTGATGAACGGCACCAAGTTCGACAGCTCGCTCGACCGCGGCACCCCGTTCGACTTCGCCGTCGGCGCGGGCGCCGTCATCAAGGGGTGGGACCAGGGCGTCCTCGGCATGAAGGTGGGCGGCAAGCGCAAGCTCGTCATCCCGCAGGACCTCGCCTACGGCGAAGAGGGGCGCCCGCCCGAGATTCCCGGCAAGGCAGGGCTCAAGTTCGACATCGAGCTCCTCGAAATCAACCCGAAGGTCACGGCACCTGCGCCGCCACCGCCCGAGTCGGAGCAGGACTTCGTGCCGCCCGACATGGAAGGCATGGACGACGGGGAGCAGGGCGAATAGCTCGAGTCGCTGCTCGACTCACTCGCACAGCCACGAGACACGCCTCGAGTCGACGGAGACATTCGTCGCCTCGATGGAGACATTTGTCCTCTCCATGGAGACAGCGCTCGTGATAGCACGGGACATCGCTGGCGTCGGAGTGGACATCGCTCGCGAAGTAGCGGACAACGGTCTCCATGAAGGAGACATTCTTCGCGTCGGACGAGACAGCGCTCGCGTCGCATGGGACACGGGGCGGCTCCGACGAGACACCGGCGGACAGCGACAAGACAACGCCGCCGTCGCTGCGCGCTCAGGCGGGCGAGGGCGCCGCGATCCTGCGATAGAGCGTCTCGTATTCGCCCACGCGGTGGTCCCATCCGAGCGGCAGCGCCATCCCGTTGCGCTGCAGCGTCTTCCAGCGCGCGCGGGACTCGCCGCGGCCGTCCCCCCACACGTCCAAACCTCGCTGGAGCGCCCATGCGAGGCCCGTCTCGTCGAAGTGATCGAACACGAAGCCCGTCCCGCGACCGGTGCGGGTGTCGAAAGGGCGGACGGTGTCGGCGAGGCCGCCCGTCCGGTGGACGATGGGAGGGGTGCCGTAGCGAAGGCTGTACATCTGGTTGAGGCCGCACGGCTCGTAGCGCGACGGCATGAGGAACAGGTCGCTCCCGGCCTCGATGTGGTGGGCGAGGGGCTCGCTGAAGCCGCCGCGGTAGGCGACCTGCCTGGGAAACTCGCGACCGAGCCGGCGAAAGAGCTCCTCGTAGCGCGGCTCGCCGGTGCCGAGCGCGATGAGCTGGAAGGCGCGACGTCGCAGGAGGACAGGGAGCACGGCCTCGCAGAGATCGAAGCCCTTCTGCCAGACGAGACGCGAGACGATGCCGACGAGCGGGACATCGTGACGGTAAGGCAGACCGGCCGCCCGAAGGAGCTCGACCTTGCACGCCTCCTTGCCGTCGAGATCGTCGGCCGAGTAGCGGCGCGGGAGGTGCGCGTCGGTCTCGGGGTTCCACTCGGCCTCGTCGATGCCGTTCAGGATGCCGAAGAAGACGTCGTCGCGCTGGCGGAGAAAGCCGTCGAGGCCGACGCCGTGCTCCCGCGTCTGGATCTCGCGCGCGTAGGTCGGGCTGACCGTCGTGATCGCGTTCGCGTAGAGGATGCCCGTCAGGAGAAAGTTCAGCACTCCGTTGCCGAGCTGCTCCTGGTGGAAGTCGCCCACCGAGTTGGCGAGCCCGGTCTCGGGCAGGATGCGCGCGGGGAACGCGCCCTGGTGCCCGATGTTGTGGATCGTGAGGACGGTGCGCGTGTCGTCGAAGAGGCGGTCCCACGCGAAGGCGCGCTTCAGGATGAGCGGGACGAGCGACGTCTGCCAGTCGTTGACGTGGGCGATCTGCGGGGCGAACCCCATGTGCTGACACGCGACGAGCGCGGCCCACGAGAGCGCCGCGAACCGGATGTGCTCGTCCGGGTCCTGCGTGTAGAGCGACGGGCGGTCGTAGAGCGCGGGGCAGCGGATGAAGTAGACGCGGAGGGTCGAGTCGGGGAGGAGCGTCGAGTGGACGCTGAAGACGACGCGGTGAGGGCCGAGCTGGATCGACGCCTCGCGCACGACGGTGTCGAACGCGCGCCCCTCCGCGCGCACGCGGGCGTACATCGGGAGGAACAGCCGGACGTCGTGGCCGCGCGCGTGCAGGTGTCGCGGCAGCGAGGACGAGATGTCGGCGAGGCCTCCCGACTTGGCGAACGGCGCGGCCTCCGACGAGACGAAGAGAATCTTCACTGCGTGCCAACCTCCGGTTGTCACTCCGTGGACCTGCGTGGACTGCGCGAGGCTCCGTCCACTCCGGTTCACTGCGGTTCAACTGCGATACCGTACGCCTTTCCGGGTCGAATCAGGGTAGGATCTCGTCACCACCAATGACGATCGATGTCGTCTTCCTCGAGCCCTGCTTCCCGGCGAACCAGCGCGAGTTCGTTCGCGCTCTGCACGCGGTCGGCGCCCGCGTGACGGGGATAGGCGAGCGGCCGAAGTCGTCGCTCGACCCGGAGCTCGCGCGCTGGCTGTTCCACTACGAGCAGATCGGCAACGTGACCGACGACGGCGAGGTCGAGCGGACCGTGCGCTGGCTCCAGCAGAAGATCCGCATCGACCGGCTCGAGGCCGTCATCGAGGCGCACGTCATGGCCGCCGCCAAGGTGCGCGAGCGGTGCGGGATCCCCGGGACGAGCACCCGCACGACCTACCTGTGCCGCGACAAGCCCTCGATGAAGGAGGTGCTGCGGGCGGCGGGCGTCCCCTGCGCCCAGTCGATCGGCAGCAGCGACCCCGACGAGATCAGAGACTTCGCGAGTCGCGTCGGGTACCCGGTCATCATCAAGCCGCGCGACGCCGCCGGAGCGTCGGGCACCGCCCGCGTGGAGGACGCGGCCGACCTCGAGGCCCAGCTCAACGCCTTCCACGTGCACCAAGGGCGAAGCGTCGCCGTCGAGGAGTTCATCGTCGGTCACGAAGGCTTCTACGACACGCTCACCATCGACGGCCGCGTCGTCCACGAGTTCATCTGCCACTACTACCCGAACGTCCTGGAGGCGATGCGCGCGCGCTGGATCTCGCCCCAGTTCGTCGCGACCAACCGCGTCGACTCGGCGCCGGGCTACGACGAGCTCAAGGAGATGGGGCGCAAGGTCATCTCGGCGCTCGGCATCGAGACGTCCGCGACGCACATGGAGTGGTTCTCGGGGCCGAAGGGGCTCAAGTTCAGCGAGATCGGGTGTCGGCCGCCGGGCGTCCGCGCGTGGGACCTCTACTCCGCCGGCAACGACTTCGATGTGTATCGCGAGTGGGCGATGACCGTGGTGCACGGCCGGCCGAGCCAGTCGCTCTCGCGGCGCGCCGCTGCGGGCGTCATCGCGCTCCGCCCCGACAGGGACGGGCACATCCAGGGCTACGAAGGCATCACCGAGATCGAGCGACGCTTCGGCCCGTTCATCATGGACGCGCACTTCCCTCCCCCCGGCACGCCGACGCAGCCCGTCGACGCCGGGTACATGGCGAACGGGTGGCTCCGGATGAAGCACCCCGACTACGATCAGCTCCGCGAGATGCTCGACGTCGTGGGACGCACCGTGAAGGTCCGAGCAGGCTAGCGCCCGATGCCGGGTAGTCATACCCCCGCGAGCAACGATCCCGCAGGTCGCGCCTCCGTGAGCGGGAGTCCTCCCGACGGCGTCGAGCTCGTCGCGAGCGCTCCGGCGTCCGGTGGCGCGGCCCCTTCTGCGGGCGCTCCCGCGGCGGTCGTCCCCACGGGCCCGACGATGCGGCCGAGCGCGCGACCGGGCGGCGCGGCGAGCCTCATCGGGACCACGATCGGCGGGCGCTACCGGATCGACAGCATCCTCGGCGAAGGCGGCATGGGGACGGTCTACGCGGCCGAGCACACGCTGATGCGCAAGCGGGTCGCGCTCAAGGTGCTGCACCCGGACATGAGCCGGATCCCCGACATCGTCGCCCGCTTCGAGCGGGAAGCGCTCGCTGCAGGCCACATCGATCACCCGAACATCGCCGCTGCGACCGACTTCGGGCAGCTCGCCGACGGCTCCTTCTTCCTCGTCCTCGAGCTCGTGGTCGGCGAGGATCTGAGCGACGTCGTCTCGCACGGCCCCATCGCCGTCGCGCGCTGCGTTCACATCGCGACGCAGATCGCGAGCGCCCTCGCTCGCGCGCACAGCCTCGGCGTCGTCCACCGCGACCTCAAGCCCGACAACGTGATGCTCATCACGCGCGGCGCCGACATGGACTTCGTGAAGGTCCTCGACTTCGGCATCGCCAAGGTCCCCGTGCTCGAGGCGGGCGAGCGGCAATCGACCTCACCGCTGAGCGGCCCGCAGAAGGCGCTCACGCAGGCAGGGATGATCTACGGCACGCCGGCGTACATGGCGCCGGAGCAGGCGCTCGGCCAGCCGGTCGACGGCCGCGCGGACCTCTACGCCGTCGGCGTGCTCCTCTTCGAGATGCTCACGGGCAAGCGCCCGTTCCACCACGAGAACATGGCGACGCTGCTCGGCCTCCAGGTGACGGCGCCCGTCCCGCGGATGGCGGAGCTCGCGCCCGACGTGACCGTCCCGCCCGCGATCGAGGCGGTCGTTCGCCGGCTGCTCGCGAAGGATCCCCAGCAGCGCTTCGCGACGGCGGAGGATCTCGAGGCTGCGCTCGCTCAGTCGAGCGCCGTGACGCTGCCGACCGATCCCGCGCTGCCCGAACCGACGCGCCAGCCTTCGACGGATGCTCCGGCCGTCGGGAACACGGCGCCCATCCCGCTCATCCTCCGCGATGGAAACGCCTCGAGCCCGACTCAGCTCCTGCGCCGATTCTGGGGGCTGGGCGCGGTCGTCAGCGTCATCGTGCTCTCCGCGGTGCTGCTACGGCACTCGGATGGCCCGAAGGCGACGTCCGTGCCGGCCGAAGGAGCCGCGTCGAGCCCCGTGCCGGACACCGTTCCCCCGTCGGTCGCGACCGCCAGCGCGGCGCCGACGACGAGCGCCGCGCCTCTCGCCGTGCCGGAGCCCGCCCCGGTCGACCCGCTCGCCGCGCCGCTCGCGGTCGCGACGGCGGCGCTCGCGAAGAACGACCCGACGACTGTCCTGAGCACGATGAGGCCACTCGAGGCCGCGAACGCGACGCGCCCCGAGGTTCACCGCCTGCTCGAGCGCGCGTACGCGATCAGCCACGAGCGGGTCTCGGCGCTGCGCGAGGCGGATGCGTGGCTGGCGAACGACCCGTCCGCGGCCGCCGACCTCGCGCTGCAGAGCGACGTCGGAGAGATCGCCACGCACCCCGTCAACAGCGACGCTGCGATCTCTCTCCTCGCAGCACGCATGGGGGCGCCGGGCGTCGATATCCTCTACGACCTCGCCTACGCGTCGAAGCAGAAGCCGTCGGTCGCGAGCCACGCGGCGTCGGTCCTCGCTCAGCCCGAGGTGCGCTCGCACGCCGGCCCGGCCGCGGCCGTCCTCCTCGACCTGCGCGCCGCGACGACGTGCGAAGCGCGGCACGCGCTCCTCCCGCGGGTGAAGGCGGATGGAGATCGGCGCGCCCTGACGCTCTTGAAGCCGTGGACGGCCGCGAAGAAGGAGAGCGCGTGCATGCACCACGACGCCGAGCTCACGAGCGCGATCACCGCGGTGAGCGGCCGCACGGGCATGCTCTAGAGTGACGCTCTAGACCGCGACGCTCTCGATCTCGACCGTCGTCGTCGTCATGAGCTTGTGGACCGGGCACTTCGCCACGGCCTCGTGGATCTTCTGCTTGTCCTCCGCGCTCAGCGCCCCCTCGAACGTGAGCTCGACCCGCAGCTTGTACTTCCCCGCCCGTTCCTCCGTCGCGTCGCGAGTCACCTTCGCGATGACGCGATCGAGCGCGAGCCCGCGCTTCTTCGCGAACCACGTCGCCGTGAGCGCCTTGCAGGTCGCCAGCGACGTGTCGAAGTAGTCGTGCGCCCCTGGCGCCGAGCCCTGCCCTCCCGTCGCCACGTCGACGTCGGCGTGCAGCGTATGCGCGTCCACACGGACAATCTGCCGGAACACCCCCGCCGTCTCTGTCTCGCTGATGATCGTCATGGGCCTAGCCTAGAACGTGAGCCGAAGCAGTGGAACGGCTGTCGGTCGCGGCCAGGCGCTCTCGATCGCGCCTGTCGCGCGCCAGGTCGGCTGCGTTCGCGCCGACTCCGGACCGGTGGATATCGGCACGAGGACCTGCTGCGAGGTCCCCGAGCTCATGTTCGTCAACGCGAGGACGACGCCCGTGGTCCCCACGACGACACCTGCGAGCATGAGGATCCCTCCGCCAACCCCCGCCGCGGTGCACCCTCCGCACGACGCCGACGAACCGTCGCTCGCGTCGCTGTTGCTGGTCGCGAACGCAGCGCCAAGGAGGGCGACGGCGAGCCCCGCGCTGCCCATGACTGTGCCGACGGTCCCGACGGTCTTGGCGGTGGCATAGGTCGAGCGCAGCCTCGGTGAGACCACGAGCACGACGCGGTCACCGGGCGCCCCGATGAGCGCGAACGGCCACGACGACCGGATTCGCGGACCGTCGATCCGATACCGCCCATCGAGCGGGAGCGCGCGATCGCATGGCGCCGTGCAACGCCCCACCTCGCTGTTGTCGTCGCCGAGCCGGACGAGGCTCGCTTCGTCTCGCGCGTCGATGTGAACGAACACGGAGGGTCCCGCAGGCGCGGCTCCGAAGTCCGGGAGCGGGCCCTCGGCGGGGCCATTGTCCACGTGCTCGTCCGGCGCCGCTGCGCGAGCCCCGAGCGTCGCACACGCGTTCAGGGTGAGCACGAGTGCGAGCGCGACGACACCGACGGGGCTCGAGCGGGCCATGGCGCGCACCGAGCAAGTTCGAGGCCACACGGCGCTGCCCACCACTCTCCGGCATGGCGGCGCGCAGGATGGCCTCCGCTGTCGCCTCGCGACCACACTGGAGCATCGACAGCACACGCGCGCGGGGATACTCCCGCACCATGCCTCGATTCCTCCTCGCGAGCTGCGTGCTTCCCCTCGCCATCTTCGCCGCGTGCGAGCCTCCGCCGCCTCAGGTGCCGACCTCGCCGCCGCCAGCGCAACCGCCGCCGACCGCAGCGCCCGTCACGCTGCCCCTGCCGACGCCCGCAGCGCCCGCGGCGGTGTCGACCTACGACAAGCCACCGCAGAGCATCCTCGACGTCATGCACGCGCCGTCGCCGCCGGTCCCGTACGTCAACCCGACGCACGACGCGATGCTGCTCGTGTCCTGGGAGGACTACCCGTCCATGCTCCGCGTGGCGACGCCGTTCCTGCGGCTCGCGGGCGTGCGCGTCGAGCCGAGGAACCACAGCCGGCACGACACACCCGGCGGCTACGGCATCACGCCGTGCGCCACGGAATTCGGTCTCGCGAAGGTCGCCGGTGGGGCCGTGATTCACGTCTCGCTCCCGCCCGGCGGGTGCCCCCAGAGGCCGTCGTGGACCGCGGACGGCACGCGCTTCACCGTCCAGAACATCGCCGACACCTCGGTCGAGCTGTGGCTCGGCGACGGGACGACCGGCGAGGTGCATCGCCTCGCCGGTGTGCGGCTCAACCCGATGTTCGGGAGCGTCGTGCAGTGGATGCCCGACCAGAAGACGCTCCTCGTGAAGCTCGTCCCGGACACCCTCGGTGCGCCGCCGCCGGTCCCGCTCGTGCCGGCCGGCCCGAGCATCCAGGAGACCGGGGGCCAGAAGGGCGAGAGCAGCACGTACGAGACGCGCGACACGCTCACGAGCACCTACGACGAGGCGCTGTTCGACTACTACTCCGCGTCGCAGCTCGCCCTGATCGACGCGGCGAGCGGTGCCGTCACCCCGGTTGGCAAGGTCGCGGCCTACGACGACGTCGACGCCGCTCCGGACGGCGAGCACGTCCTCGTCACGACGGTCCAGCGGCCGTACTCGTACGTCACGACCTACGAGCGCTTCCCCCACGACGTGGACGTGTGGAACCGCGCAGGCGCCGTCGTTCACCCGGTCGCGAAGCTGCCGCTCGCCGATCGCGTCCCGGTTCACGGCGTGCCGACGGGCCCGCGCGACTTCAGCTGGCGCGCGACGGAGCCGGCGACGCTCGTCTGGGCCGAAGCGCTCGATGGGGGCGACTGGAAGGTGAAGGTCCCGGCCCGCGACAAGGTCCTGCTCCAGAAGGCGCCGTTCACGGCGCCGGCCGTGGAGGTGACGCGGGTCGAGCAGCGCTTCGAGGGGTTCTCGTGGGGCGAGCAGCCAAAGGTGGCGCTCATGCGCGAGCGCGACGACAACCGGCACTGGGCGCGCACGTTCGAGGTGAACGTCGACGACCCGGCGTCGAAGCCGCGCGTGCTCTGGGACCTCTCCTGGGACGAGCACTACAAGGACCCCGGCTCGCCCGTCTTCCGCGAGCTGCCCAACGGGTCATGGGTCATCCAGCAGGACGGGGACGCGATCTTTCTGTCGGGCACCGGGTCGTCGGTGGATGGAGACCGGCCGTTCCTCGACCGCCTCGACCTCAAGACGCAGAAGTCCGAGCGCATGTTCCGCAGCGACCGGACGGACTTCGACCGCTTCCTCGCGTTCTCGGGGCCGAGCACCCGCACCTTCATGACCTGGCACCAGTCGCCGACCGACCCGCCGAACGCGTTCCTCCGGACCCTGGGCGACCGCCTGCCGCAAGCCGCCGTTGGCGAGCCTGCCTACGCCTTCACGTCACGCGAGCTCACGCACATCCCGGACCCGACGCCCGCGGTGCGCGCCATCAAGAAGCGGCTGGTGAAGTACAAGCGCAAGGACGGCCTGGAGCTCTCGTTCACGCTCTATCTGCCGCCGGACTACAAGGAGGGGACGCGCGTCCCCGCGGTGCTGAACGCCTACCCGCTCGACTACGCCGACGCCTCGAAGGCGGGGCAGGTCACGGGCTCGGAGATGACCTTCACGCGGCTCCGGCAGTACAAGCTCCTCCTCCTCGCCGGCTACGCCGTCATCGACAGCGCCGCCTTCCCGATCGTCGGCGACCCGAAGAAGGCCTACGACACCTACCTCGAGCAGCTCGTCGCCGACGCGAAGGCCGCGGTCGACAAGGCGGTGCAGCTCGGCGTCGTCGACCCCGACCGCATCGGCGTCACGGGGCACAGCCACGGCGCCCTGATGACCGCGAACCTCGTCGCCCACTCGGACCTGTTCCGCGCCGGCGCCGCCACCAGCGGGTCGTACAACAAGACGCTCACGCCGTTCGGCTTCCAGAACGAGCGGCGGTCGGTCTGGGAGGCGCAGAGCGTCTATCTGAAAGTCTCGCCGTTCTTCTTCGCCGACAAGCTCAAGACGCCGCTCCTCATCGTCCACGGCGACGACGACGCGAACCCGGGGACGACGCCGCTCCAGGCGACGAAGCTCTACGAGGCCATCCGGGGCAACGGCGGGACGACGCGGCTCGTCATGCTCCCGCACGAACCGCACTGGTACGCGGCGATGGAGTCGAACGAGCAGCTCGTCTACGAGATGCTCCGCTGGTTCGACCGCTACGTGAAGAATGCCCCTCCGCGCCCGGCGACGCACGCTCGCTAGCGGTCCGGCCAGAAACGCCCGCCCGACCGCTGCGCGCATGTTGCGCACGGCGCTCGAGGCACTACGCTGTGACGGAAGAGCCACGCATGTCGATGAGCCAAGGCAGTGGGCGCACCGGGCGCGAAGGGATGCAGAACGGACGGACGTTCTTCTGCGGTTCCAGAGACGCCCTGCGCGAGGCGCTCAGTCCGCGGGCTTCGTTCGTGCTCGCGTACGAGCGAATCGCGCTGCTCGCGCACGCATCGAGCGAGCAGTGCGTCGTCGTGGCCGCGATCGACGTCTCGGGGCAAGTGGTGGCGGCGCGCCGCGTGTTCCACCGGCAGGCGGTCATCGTCGGGCGCCACGAGCAGTGCGGCGTCCGGCTGCCCGCGCTCAGCATCGCGCTCCGTCAGGTCGCGGCGCTCGTGCAGCTCGACGGCGGCGCCTGCAGGATTCACGTGCGCGACCTCGCGACGCGGCAGCCGTTTCGCACGGAGGACGGCAAGCCCAGCGCGGGAGTGACGGCCGACGGCCCGCTCTACGTCGCCGTCGGCGAGCACGCCCTCTGGTTCGTCCCCGGAAGCGCCATCTCGCCCGGCGAGCGGAGCGCGGAGGCCGCATGGAACGCCCTCGCGCCGCGACGGTTCACCGATCGCCTCCCGCCGATCGATGCGCCCACGCACCCGCGCGTTCGCGCGCTCGTGGGCCGAGACGTCTCGGAGCAGACGCGCGTCACCCACGTCGCTCCGCCGCTCCTCCTCGACAGCGGCGACGCGCCCGAGGTGGCGTGGGGCGTGCTCAGACTCGAGGCGGGCGCGCGGAAGGAGAAGCGGTGGGTCTCGGCGGAGCGGCTGGAGCAGGGCATCCTGCTCGGGCGGTACAGTCGCTGCAGCGTCCTCCTCGACGCCAGCGAGGCGACCACCTCGCGCGTGCACGCGCTGCTGATGCGCCTCGGCGCGGACGTGTGGGTCATCGATCTCGCGAGCACCAACGGGATTCATCGCGCAGGGGCGCCGCTCACGGCCGACATCCTCCGCGACAACGACCGCATCTCGCTCGGCACGCAGGTGGTGATCGGCTGGCAGCGAACCCTCCACGCGCAAGCGTGAGGGAGCGCGGAAGAGCACCTGCCGCCCTGCGTCCTTCGAGAGGAGCGCTCGGTGCTGCTGGAGCGGCGATGCAAGAGCTTTGAAGACGTCGAACCTCTTGCAGCGCGTCTCGCGGTGAAGCGACAGACGCGCTGCGAGAGGTGTGACGACGTCGAGCCTCTCGCACCGACGCTCTGCAAGAGGTCTGGCGGCGTCGAACCTCTTGCACAGCGTCTCGAGGCAAAGAGACAGACGCTCTGCAAGAGGTGTGACGACGTCGAGCCTCTCGCACAGACGCTCTGCAAGAGGTCTGGCGACGTCGAACCTCTTGCACAGCGTCTCGAGGCGAAGCGACAGACGCTCTGCAAGAGGTGTGACGGCGTCGAGCCTCTCGCAGCGACGCTCTGCAAGAGGTCTGGCGACGTCGAACCTCTTGCACAGCGTCTCGAGGCGAAGAGACAGACGCTCTGCAAGAGGTGTGACGGCGTCGAGCCTCTCGCAGCGACGCTCTGCAAGAGGTCTGGCGACGTCGAACCTCTTGCACAGCGTCTCGAGGCGAAGCGACCGCCGCTCTCGGCACTTCAGCTCGACTTCAGCCCTTGAGGACTGCGACCGGCTCGAGACGAACGACGCGCTCCACGAGATCGGCCTGGTCCGCGAGGACCTCACCGATGTCCCGGTACGCTGCGGGCGCCTCCTCGACCAGGCGGTCCGAGAGCCACGAGGGGTAAACCACCCCGCGCATCGAGCGCGCGAACGCTGCCGGCCGGATCGCTGCGCGCGCTCCCTTCCGGCTCATCACGCGACCCGCGCCGTGCGAGCACGAGCCGAAGGCGTCCTGGCTGCCGAGCCCGGCCACGACGTAGCTCGCCGTCCCCATCGACCCAGGGACGAGCGCCCGCGTCCCCTGCGGGACGGCGATCGCCCCCTTCCTGTGAACGAGGAGCTCGCGCCCGAACCACGTCTCCCGCGCGACGAAGTTGTGGTGGATGTCGAGGGTCGACGACGCGTCGGCCGCCGCACCGAGCGCCTCGCCGAGCACCTCCACCGCGCGGCGAGCCAGCGCCTCGCGGTTCGCGCGCGCGAAGGAGAGCGCCCACGTGAGATCGGAGAGGTAGGCCGCCCCCTGCTCCTTCGTCGTGTCGAGACCGGCGAGCGCGTCGGGGCGCGCACCTCCTGCGGCCCGCATGTGATGAGCGGCGATGGCCGCGCCGAGACCACGGGAGCCTGAATGGACGAGGAGCCAGAGGCCTCCGTCGGCGTCGCGATCGAGCTCGAGGAAGTGGTTGCCGCCGCCGAGGGTGCCGAGGTGACGACCGACCAGCGACGCCCTCGTGTGCTCGAGCGAGCCCGTGGAGAGACGCGCGTCGAGGAGCCCCTCGGGGACCGCGACGCCGCTCCCTCGCCCACGGTGCGTCGCGTCTCCGACCGGGATCGCGTCCGCGAGCGCACGGAGCAGCCGTTCGAGCGCCCGTCGATCGAGCTCGCGCGCGTCGTGAGACAGACGCACGACCGACATGCCGCACCCGAGGTCGCCGCCGAGCGCGGCTGGCACGACCGTGTGCTCGGTCGCGAAGACGCTCCCGACGGCGATGTTCTCGGAGACGTGCGCGTCCGCCATCGCCGCGACGTGCTCCACGACGTACGGCTGGCTCGCCAGCCTCTGGAGCTGGCGAACCGTCTCGTTGTCGATGGCGCGCGCCCACACGCGGATGGGCACGCGCCCGCGCGCGACGCCTTCGATCACCCGGAACATGGGTGCTCCCCTTCCTCGTCGTCGATGGGCTCGGACGCGAGCATGCCGTCGAACAGGAAGCGGAGGTCAGGGACGCGCTTCAGATCGAGCGCATCCGAGAGCCTCGCGCGCAGGAAGGGGGTGGCTCGCTCGAGCGCGCGCTCGGACAAGGCCTTGTCCACATGAGCCCGGGTTACCCCGGACATGCCACCGAGGAGCGCGAAGTGAACGCGCGCCTGGCGGTAATCCACCGACAGAACCACCGACAACACCCGCACGCCAAAGAGCGCCGGGTCAGCCACGTCATCGCGCAGCAGCGCGCGAAGCTCTTCGAGTATCAAGCCCTGCAATCGCAAGTGCCGGTGACCGGCACCTTCGTCTTCTCGTCTCATGGAACACGGCTCCACGACGCAGCGGCCACGCCGTGCGTCGCAAAAGGGAACTCACGCGCCGCTCTCGGGCTGCGTGATTCGACCGTGAAGACGAATCGCTAGGCGCGGAGAGCGGAGAGAACGCCGAGACGGTTTTGCGCAATCGTCAACATGGTCCACCTCCTGCCGCGAGAGACCGCAGCACGCTCAAGGTGACCAATGGCGGCGCAAGAGTCAAGGCTCCGCAGCGCGCGGTCGTTGCTACAGCGCGGCGCCCAGCGCCTGGTCGAGCGCGCCCTTGCTGAAGCCCACCAGGATCTTCCCGCGCACGTCGAGGATCGGGATCGACCCCGTCTTGAGCCCCGCGCGCGCGAGCTTCGACTGCATCTCGCGCGCGGCGTCGGCGTCCTTCTCGATGTCCTTCTCGATGAAGGCGATCCCCTTCTTCTTCATGTAGGCCATCGCCTCGTGGCACGCCCCGCACCACGACGCGCCGTACACGATGACTGCCGGACGCACCGCGCCGCTCGGGTCGACGGCACCCGACGTCGGCGGCGCTCCGGCGCTTCCGGCAGCGGGCGGCTCGGGGTGCGGCGTGACGCTCCCCAGCGTCGGCCCCGTCTTCTTCCTCAGCCCCTCGGCGAGCAGCTCGTAGTCGGCTCGCTTCATCAGGCGCGTCGGATACTTCCCTCCTTCGCCGGCGGTGCGGAGGTCGACGATGATGATGCGGTCCGGGTCGTTGCCGTCGTCGTGCTCGGGATCCATCACGCGCACCTGATCGCGCCCGACCATCGGCACGTCGGCCACCTTCTCGCCGGTGTGAAACTCCCCCTTCTCGTCGAGCCACGTGAAGATGAGCCCCGAGGTGTCGTCGGTGATGACCGGCAGTGAAGCCGCGGGGTCGGCCGACGCCGGTTGCTTCTTCTTGCACGCCACGAGCGCGAAGAGCACCGCGAAGCAGAGGACGAAGAGGCGCGAGCGAGCGCTCATGACGCGACCTCCGTCGAGAGCTTCGTCCACTCGAGCATCATCGCCTCGATCCGCTTGCCCAGCGCCTGCTCCTTCTTCGCCATCTCCGCGAGCTTCGCCCAGTCGCCGGCCGGGTCCTCGCGCAGCTGCACGCGCATCGCCTCGAGCTCCTTCTCGCCTTCCGCGATCGTCTTCTCGAGCTCTAGCACTCTCTTCTTCTTCCGCTCCTCGGTCCGCGCGCGGTTCTTCTGCTCCTCGAAGGCGCGCTGCTTCTCCCGCGCGAGCGCCGCGTCGTCGGTCGGCTTCGCGGGCGCCGACTGGGCCGCAGGCTTCGCGGGCGGACGCTCGCTCTTCTTTCCACCGTCACGCGCGCCCCCTCCGCGCGTCATCCCGGCGGGCTCGACCTTCGGAGCGTGCGCCGCCGCATAGTCGCGGAAGCCGCCCGGGTAGATGTCGACCACCCCGTCGCGCACCGAGATGATCCGCGTCGTCGTCGACTCGAGGAACCGGCGATCGTGCGACACGAGGATGACCGTCCCCTCGAAGCCGATGATCGCCTCCTCGAGGATCTCGGCGGCCGGGATGTCGAGGTGGTTCGTCGGCTCGTCGAGGAAGAGCAGGTTCCTCGGCTCGAGCAGCAGCTTCGCGAGCGCCAGGCGGGAGCGCTCGCCCCCCGAGAAGCCCGAGACGACGCGCAGCGGGTCGTCGCCCCAGAAGCGGAAGCGCGCGAGGTACATCCGCGCGGCCTCGACGGTGAAGTCGCCGCGCACCGTCCGGATCTCCTCCACCGCGCTCAGCTCCGGGTTCACCTCGCCGAGGTGCTGATCGAAGTAGCCCTCCTGCAGGTTCGTCCCGCGCTTGATGTCCCCCTGGTCGTCCCGCATCCCGCGGTTCGCGAGGATCTTGAGCAGCGTCGTCTTCCCCGAGCCATTCGGCCCGACGATGCCGATGCGCTCGCCACGACGGATGAGCGCGTCGACGCCCGAGAACAGCACGCGCCCCCCGCGCTCCGCCTCGAGCCCGTGGCAGTCGAGCACGATGTCGCCCGTGCGTGCCGAGGGAGCGAAGCGGAACGCGATCTTCTCCGCGGTCTGCCACACGTCCTCGGGGCGCTCGAGCCTGTCGAGCTTGCCGAGCATCTTGCGCCGGCTCTGCGCCTGCTTGGTCTTCTGGCTGCCGATGTTCTTGCGGATGAACTCCTCGGTCTTGTCGATCATCGCCTGCTGGCGCTGGACGAGCCCCTGCTCTCGCTCGAGGTCCTCGAGGCGCGCGACGGCGTAGTCGGAGTACTTGAGCGGGTAGAGGCGGACCCCGCGCGAGCCGAGCTCGATGGTGCGCGGCGCGACGGCGTCGAGGAACGCGCGGTCGTGCGAGACGACGAGCACGGCGCCGCGGAAGCTGCGGAGGTGACCCTCGAGCCAGGCGATGGTGTCGAGGTCGAGGTGGTTGGTGGGCTCGTCGAGCAGCAGGAGATCGGGGTCGCTCGCGAGGACGACGCCGAGCTGGAGCCGGCCGCGCTCCCCTCCCGACAGCGACGCGACGGGGCGCTCCATGTCCTTCTCGGCGAAGCCGAGCTTGTGGGCGAGCATGGTGACCTCACGCTCGAGCTCGTCGCCGCGCGCCATGTGGTAGCGGTCCATCACGTGCGCGAGGTGGTTCAGCGCCTTCTCCTCCCCGGAGGCGGCCGCGTGCTGGGCGTCGGTGAGCGCGGCGCGCAGCGCGAGGACGTCGCCGAAGCCCGACAGGAACGCCGAGAGCACGTCCCCCTCGGCGCGGAGCTCGTGCGACTGACGGTAGTACCCGAGCGTCGCCTCGCGGCGGATGACGGAGGAGCCCTGGTCCGGCTCGATCTCCTTGGCGATGGCGCGGAGGAGCGTCGACTTGCCGGCGCCGTTCGGCGCGACGAGCGCGGCGCGCTCCCCGAGGGCGAGGGTGAAGGTGACGTTTTCGAAGAGGGTGTCGCCGGCATATCCGAAGCGGAGATCGGCGACCTGGAGCACGGTCATGGCGACCGGGATCTAGCAGAGGCGGGTGCCGGCAGAGAACCGGAGTGCCCGTGGCGGGTGTCCGGACCGCGGGATTCGTCCGAGCCGTCGAAGCAGGGCGGCTAGGACGGAGCGCGGCGGACGAGTACGGTGGGAACGGTCAGGGACGCCACGGGGTTGGTTCTGTCGATGAGAGCCAGGGAGGGACGATCGACCCGGCTCCGCCGCCGAGCCGCCGCTGTGTTCGCAGCGTCGCTCGCGTCGTCGGGTGCGCACGTCGCCAGCGCAGAAGCGCCCGACGATCAGGCGCACGCGCGCGCCTCGCTCACTCCGCCGCGCATGATCACGGGTGGCGTCGTGCCCTATCCGATGGGCGCTGCCGGGACGGCTACGGTCATCGTCGAGCTCGTCGTCGATCCTCTCGGCGCCGTGTCGGACGTGCGCCTCGTGCTCGGGGCTCCTCCGTTCACCCACGCCACGATGAGCGCCGCGTGGCACTGGCGATTCGAGCCTGCGCTCCGGGGAGACGAGCCGATCGCGGCGCGGGTGCGGGTGCGAGTCGATTTCGTTCCGCCCGAGGTGACGGTGCCCGCTCCCGTCTCGGAGGAGGTCGTCCCCGTCGTGACCGAGGTCACGGTGAAGGGGCGCCGCGCGGATCCGGGACAGACCACGCTCGGCGGCGGAGAGGTGCGGCAGATCCCGGGCGCCTTCGGCGACGCGTTCCGCGCCGTAGACGCGCTCCCCGGCGTCATCCCGATGGCGAGCGGCCTCCCGTACTACTTCATCCGCGGCGCCCCTCCGGGAGACACGGGCACGTTCATCGACGGCGTGCGTGTCCCGCTCCTCTTCCACGCCGCCGTCGGGCCCAGCGTGATTCATCCAAGCCTCATCGATCACGTCGACTTCTTCCCCGGCGGCGCCCCCGCAGAGTACGGGCGCTTCGCGGGCGGCATCCTCGCGGCCTCGCTCCCTGACCCGTCCTCGACGGCGCACGCCGAAGGGAGCGTCCGTGTATTCGACGCGGGGGCGCTCGCCGAGTCCCCGTTTGCCGACAGTCGCGGCAGCGCGCTCGTCGCAGGTCGCTACAGCTACGCTGGCGCCATCCTGTCTCTCACCTCCCCGCTGAAGCTCGCGTACTGGGACTACCAGGCGCGCGCGACGTGGAAGCTCGACGACGCCGACGACATCGGAGTCTTCGCGTTCGGCAGCTACGACGACTTCGCGCAGATCGTCTCCGGCGTGACCGACACGATCATCGACGCGACCTTTCACCGCCTCGATCTCCGCTACGACCACCGAACGAAGCACGGGAGGCTGCGCGTCGCGGCGACCCTCGGGTACGCGCGCTCGAACGACAACCACAACGACATCCGCGACCTCACGGGCGGCGTGCGCGCGACCTACGAGGAGCGACTCACTCCGGCGGCGACGCTGCGCGCGGGCGCCGACGTCACGTTCGACCGCTACGATCTGCTCGGCAATACGATCTCGAGCCCGTATCTCGCGGCAGAGACCAACATCCTCTATCCGCCGCACCTCGACTCTGCCGTCGGTGGGTACGCCGACGTCGTGTGGCAGCTCGCGCCGCGCGTCCAGCTCGTGCCCGGCGTTCGTGTCGATGTCTTCACGTCCCACCGCTACGACAACCTCGCCGGCGAGCTCGCGTCGATCGGCATGCCCCTCCCTGTCGAGACCACGTCCGTGCTCCCCGCCATCGACCCTCGACTCTCCGCGCGCGTCGCCGTCTCGCCCGACGTGAGCATCGTCTCGACGGTCGGTGTCGCGCACCAGCCTGCGGCGTATGTCGTCCCGATTCCGGGTCTCACGGCCGTCGAACCCTTTCCTTCGTTGCAGACCGCGTTTCAGCTGAGCGAGGGCGTGGTGCTGTCGCTGCCGGGCGACCTCACGTTCCAGGCCACCGCGTTCCTCCACGAGTACCTGAACCTGACCGACCTCACCGCGACGTGCCCGAGCGTCTTCGGGTCGGGAGTGCTGCTCGGCAACGCTCCCAACATCATGAACAACCTGTGCGTCGTCGAGACCGTGCGCGGCCAGGCGTTCGGCGCGGAGCTGTCTCTCAAGCGCAGCTTCACCAAGCGACTCGGCGGCTGGATCTCTTACACACTCTCGCGCTCGACCCGCGAGGCGTCGGCGCCGGACTACTCGGGAGCGACGGTCACCATCCCGAGCGACTTCGACAGGACCAACGTGCTGAGCGCGGTGCTCTCGTACGATCTCGGCGCTGGCTGGCGCGCGGGGGCAAGGTTCGTGACCTACACGGGGCTGCCGTACACGAGCACGCGGGACTACGTCCCCGTGGCGCCCTGGAACGGCGCGCGGATGCCGGCGTTCTATCGCGTCGACGTCCGGCTAGAGAAGCGCTGGCGGCTCGGCGAGCGGGCGACGCTCTCGCTCGTGCTCGAGGGGATGAACGTGACGCTCGACAAGGAGGTGCTCGGCGAGCACTGCGCGCCTGCTCGAGGCCAGGGTCCCAGCGCGCTGGACGCGTGCACCCCGCAGACGCTCGGGCCGATCACGGTGCCTAGCATCGGTGTCGAGGGCTTCTTTCGATAGATGCTGCGAGGCCCGTCTACTTCACGGCCGCAGCGAGCGCCGCGGTCATCGCGGCGAACGACACGCACTCGTGGGCGTCTTGACCGAGGAACGCCTCGATGCGCGGCATGCGCAGAAGCGCCTCGTCCAGCTCCTTGTCGCTCCCCTTGGCGTACGCTCCCATCGAGATGAGGTCGCGCTTCGCCTCGTAGGTCGCCACGAACGCGCGGAGGCGCCGGGCCAGGGCGGTGTGCTCCCTCGACACGACCGAATCCATCACGCGCGAGAGCGAGACCGTGACGTCGACGGCCGGGTAGCGTCCGCGCGCTGCGACGGTGCGATCGAGGACGACGTGGCCGTCGAGGATGCCGCGTACCTCGTCCGCGATCGGCTCGTCCATGTCGCCCCCTTCGACGAGCACCGTGTAGATGGCCGTGATGGACGCGTTGCCCGACACGTCCCCCTGACCGGAGCGCTCGAGCAGGCGCGGGAGCATCGCGAAGACACTCGGCGGATAGCCTCGCCGCGCCGGAGGCTCGCCCGCCGCGAGGCCGATCTCACGCTGCGCCCGCGCAAACCGCGTGACCGAGTCCACAAGGAGGAGGACCTTCGCCCCCTCGTCGCGAAAGGCCTCGGCGTAGGCGGTCGCCACCTGCGCGGCACGCAGCCTTTCCAGCGCGGGAGCGTCGCTGGTCGCAGCGACGACCACGCTCCGCGCGCGCCCCTCGGCGCCGAGCGAGCGCTCGAGAAACTCCGAGACCTCCCGTCCGCGCTCTCCGACGAGCGCGACGACGACGACATCCGCGTTCGAGCCGCGGGCGATCGCGCCGAGCAGGGTGCTCTTGCCTACGCCGGAGCCCGCGAACAGACCGACGCGTTGCCCTTCGCCGACGGTGAGCAGGCCGTCCAGGACCCGGACTCCCGTCGCGAGCGGAGCCGTGATCGCTCGCCGACGGAGCGGATTCGGAGGGTCGCGGTCCACTGGCACGGCGACGCCCCCCTCTATGGGCGGCCCTTCGAGCGGGCGTCCGAGCCCGTCGACGACGCGACCGAGCAGCGCACGTGAGACGCGGACCTGGAGCGGCCCTCCCGTGGTCTCGATGGGATCGTCTGGACCGACGCCGGCGAGCGGGCCGAGCGGCATCGCGATGGCTTCGCCGTCGCCGAACCCGACCACCTCGCACGCGAGCGGCCCCCCGCGACGCTGAACCACGAGCACGTCGCCGACCCGAGCTCCGGGTACCGCCACGCGAAGCGCGAGCCCCGTGACGCCCAGCA